>Ga0081540_1001194_pt1 | contig 22744 bp, 23 predicted proteins | sample TabmetS2T1R1_FD_71024 | JGI IMG/M metagenome (GOLD analysis project Ga0081540, IMG submission 71024) | Tabebuia heterophylla rhizosphere microbial communities from the University of Puerto Rico - S2T1R1 | ecosystem: Host-associated > Plants > Roots > Rhizosphere ... | reverse complement strand
TGCTCGCCGCGATCCCGCGTATCGACGAGACACGCGACGAGCTCCCGGTGCTTGACCGCAGCGGGTGGGCAGCATGAGCGCCATCCGCATAGACCAGCTCGACGTCTCCTATGGCCACACGCGGATCACGCACGGCATCAGCTTCGACGTTGCCGAGGGCGAGAGCTTTGCGCTGGTCGGCGAAAGCGGCTCGGGCAAGACCACGGTGCTGAAAGCGATCTCCGGGATGGCGCCGCAATGGAGCGGTGCGATCTCGGTGTTCGGCAAGCCGCGCGGCCACGGCATCGACCGCGGCTTTGCGCGGCAGTGCCAGATGGTGTTCCAGGACCCTTACGCCTCGCTGCATCCACGCAAGACGATCGACGCGACACTCTCGGAGCCGCTGGCAATCCACGGCTTCGATAAGCACGGCCGCCGCGTCGAGGCGGCGATGGATGCTGTCGGGCTCGACCGCAAATTCCGGTTCCGCTTTCCGCATCAGCTGTCGGGCGGCCAGCGCCAGCGCGTGGCGATCGCCCGCGCCCTCTTGTCCCGGCCCCGCATCCTGTTGATGGACGAGCCCTTCGGCGCGCTGGACGAGATCACCCGCGACCGGCTGAACGAGGAGCTGCTGCGGGTGTGGGAGGAGACGGGCACGACCATCCTGTTCGTCACCCATTCGATCTACGAGGCGGCGTTCCTGGGGCAGGAGGTGCTGCTGCTGGCCGCCCGGCCCGGCCGGGTGCGCGAGCTGGTGCCGGTCGACCTGCCGTCGCCGCGCCGCATCCCGGTGCGCGAGACCCGGGAATTCGTCGACCTCGCCGCCCGGCTGCGGCGCGTGCTGGAGGCCTGCTGATGGTCGCGCCCGCCACCGACACCCTGCCCATGAGCGGCGCCTTCGCCGAGGATGCCGAGGCCCAGGCCGCCTTCGCCGGCACCCAGCGCTTCCTGGCCTGGCGCCGCCGGCTGCTGCCGGTGCTGGCCGTGGCCGCGATCCTGGTGTTGTGGGAGATCGCGGTGCCGCTGCTCGGCATCAAGCCCTTCATCGCCCCGGCGCCCAGCGCCGTGGCCACCAGGGCCAGCGCGGCGGCGTTGTTGTTGACCACGTGCACCGCTCCGGCCGCTGGAACCGCCCGCGCCAGCGCGTCAAGCGCGCCCGCGCCGCGGCGGCCGCGCCTGCCCGACACCAGGTCGAACTCCACGTCCGTGCAGCCTGCCGCGGCCCGTATCGCGTCACGCGCGGCCGCCGACAGCGGCGCTCGGCCGAGATTGGTGTGCACGAGAACACCCGTCGCGTTGATCACCGGGGTCAGGGTGGTGGCGGTCGGCGGCAGCGCCGCCGCCGCGGTGTCGGCGACGCTCGCCGGGCTGATGGCCCCTTCGCGCGCCAGATCCTGGGCGCGGGCGACCGCCGCTTTGACAAGCGTCGCGCCCAGCAGTTCCCGCGCCGCGACCAGGCGGGGGTCGGCGAGCACGACGTCGGTCCTTGGCACGTGGCGGCGCGGGTCCACAACCGCGACCCTAGTGGCCGCCACGGCCGGCGGCTAATTCCCTGGCCAGAGGGGCGGGGCGCGGTAGTCCCCGTCGCCGGCGAGCATGAGACCGGATTGTGAGCATCGGATCGGTTGATCGCAGGCGTGGACTGCGGGTCCGCGAGCGTGCCAGACTGCCGGGTACGGTTGTCGAGCCAGCCGCGACGCCGGGACTGGCCCGAGCCGGTTCAGGCCCCGCCGGGATCGTGGCCGATTGCTCCGAGGTGAGCTGACCATGGCTGAAGCGCGTTCGACCTTCGCTCCGGGAGGACCGGCCGAGGTCAAGTCCTGCTGGCTGTGCGGTATCCGCCTGGCGGCCCACCACATGGTGGCCGACGGGGGCAGCGCATGCGCCGATGTCCGCTGGTATTGCCTGGACACGCGGGGATGCACCGAACGCTGGACTTCGCACCAGGCAAGCACGATCGACGCTCGTCAGGGCACCGCAAGACTGCCTCAGAGGCGGGGCGCACAGCCCGCAGGCCCAGACGTCGCCCGCCCAGCGTCGGTATAAGGGGACTCGGCGGCGTCCTATGCCGCCGACCTCGCGCGTGGCAGCGGCATCAGGTCGCGGCGGTTGTGCAGGCCCGTCTTCCGGAGGATGCGCTGCACATGCGTTGCCGCCGTCGCGGGGGAGATGTGAAGAGCCCCGGCTATCTCACCGTCGGACAGCACTCCGCTTCGGATCAGGCCAAGGACCTCGCTTTCCCTGGCGGAGAGCCTGGCCTGCGTAGCGCGGGCCTCCGACGGCACCCGCTCCGTGAGGACGTGCACCATCGACTGTGCGCGCCCCAGGAGGTTCCAGTGCCTGAGGACCAGTACCAGGGCCCAGATCCCGACCAGGACGGCGAGCGTCGCCTGGGCCGCTGCGAGCGGCTCCAGCAGCCAGCGAAGCCAGTGGGACGTTATGAGACGCGCTTGCGCCGCGTGGACACCGAAACGCTCGAGCGACGACATGGCAAGCAGCAGGCACGCGGCCGCGCCGGCGGCGCTCACCGCGCAGAAGGGAGCCTGGGTTCCGGGAAGCGGCCCAGGCATTCGCCGGGCGATGCCGCCATGACCCGGGTCATTCCAGGAACTCGCGGAGGGCTTCGGCCGCTGGCCGCGCGGGCGTGGCGCGCGCCTGGGCGGATTCGCTGGCGGCCTCCCCGGCTTGTGCCCCCACGTTGACGGTCAGCTCAAGCCTGCTCGCCGTCTCCTGGGCGGCGGCGCTGGCCTTGACGGCCTCGTCCCTGGCCTGGCGGGCCTGCCACGCAAAGCCCGCGAACGCGACGCTGCTCGCATCGGGCAACAGCAGCAGGACCACGATCACGAGGACCGGCAGCCACGCGGTCGCGCTGTGCGGCGTTCCGAGCACGGCCCAGGCGCCGATGACGACCCCGAGCGCGCCGAGATAGCGGATGAACCGGAAGGGCGCCTCGTCGCGGAGGCTCCGCCAGGCGTCGGCGTCGAGTTTCTCAACGGTGCGCCAGGTGGTGACCAGCTTGCCCGCATGCTCGTCGCTATGCTGCACGGGGGCAAAACTACTGCGAAACGGCCGGCTGCACCGCCCGGGACGGTCAGCAGGCCCCGCGCGGTCGTCGCCGCGGTCCGGGCGTTGTCAGACGCTAGCGTCAGCGGGCGCCGGCTCGCGCGACTCTTGGGCGGCGCTCTGGCGGGCGGCGGCCGGGCGTGGGAGCAGCAGGGTCGCCGCCGCCGCGGCCGCGACGAGGACGGCGTTCACCGACATGGCGACGACCATCGCTGTGACGAACGCGCCCGTTGAGGGCGCCGTTCCGAGCGCGCTGTAGAACACGGCGCCGATCACGGCGATGCCGCTGGCTGCGCCGAACTGCTGCGTGGTGGTGAGGATTCCGGCCGCCGCGCCCGCCCGCTGTGGCGGGACGTGAGTGAGCGCTGCGCCGATCAGCGACGGCAGGGCTATGCCCTGCCCCGTTCCGATCAGCACGGTGGCCGGCGCGAGGTCCCAGCCGGTCAGACCGGAACCGTAATGGGCGCCCGTGATGGCCAGCGCGACCGTGCCGAGGGTGGTGACGCAGGCCCCCAGGGTGATGGAGCGCGGCCCGAGGCGGGCCGAGAACCGCGGGCTGAGGATCGACATGATGGTGAACGCGGCGGCCAGCGGCAGCGCCTCGATGCCGGCGCGCAGCGGTGACTGGCCGAGCCCTGCCTGGAGCAGCAGGGTGAGCACGAACATGAAGCTGCCGAAGAAGAAGACCAGGCCGAAGTTGACGGCGAGGCCCGCCGAGAACGCGCGGTCGCGGAACAGCGGCAGGTCGAGGAGGGGCTCGCCCCCCTGGCGGGCGAGCCGCCGCTCCCAGGCCACGGTGAGTCCCAGCAGCGGAAGGGACGCGGCGAGCGAGACCCATGTCCACGGCGGCCAGCCCTGGTCGCGGCCGAGCGTCAAGGGCACCAGCGCCAGGGCGAGGCTCACCGAGACGCCGACGGCGCCGAGCGGGTCCAGCCGGGGCCGGCGCTGTCCCCGCGCCTGCGGCACGACGAGAGCGGCGGCGATCAGCGCCAGGATGCCGACCGGCACGTTCACCAGGAAGATCGCCCGCCAGCCGAGCCCGAAGACGTTCGCCTCTATCAGCCCACCGCCGAGTATCTGCCCGGACACAAAGCCGATCCCCATCGTCACGCCGAACCAGGCCAGCGCGCGGCCGCGCTCCTGGACCGGGAACGTCGCGGTGATCAGCGCCAGCACCTGCGGGACCATGGCGGCACCGGTCAGCCCCTGGAGCAGCCGCGCGGCGACCAGCTCACCGGAGGACTGCGCAAGCCCGCACAGCAGCGACGCGGCGGCGAAGCTGAGCACGCCGATCATGAACATCCGCCGGTAGCCGAACAGGTCGCCCAGCCGCCCTCCGGTCACCATGCCGCTGGCGTACATGAACGCGTAGCCGCCCACGATCAGCTGGAGGGCGGCGTCGCTCACGCCCAGGTCGCGCTGCAGCGACGGGCCCGCCACGTTGACCGCCCAGATGTCGAAGCCCGCCATGAACATCGCCATCAGCACGACCGGCAGCATCAGCCAGCGGCGCGGGTCCGCCCCGGCCGATACGGCGCCGGCTCGGGGTGCGTGGTGCGGCGCCGGCAAGGGCTGAGCCGGCAGGGACGGTTGCGTCTGGAGGGCGGCCGGCCGGGGCTGGGCGTTCCGCACAGACTCTCCTCGACGGTCATCGAAGGTTCGACAGTTATCGAACGTACTACAGTCATCGAACTACCGGCAACTCTGGGCTATGCTCGGCAGCGTGATGGACGATGGGGTCGAGCCCGCGGCGGAGGACATCCAGCTACCGCGGGTGCTGGCGGCGCTCGCCGATCGGCACCGGCTGGCCGCCGTCCGGTTTGTCGCGCGCAACGGCGAGTCCTGGTGCGCTCAGGTCATCGAGCAGGCCGGGCTGCCGATGACCAAGCCGACCTTCTCCCACCACCTGCGCATCCTGCGCGAGGCGGGGATCGTCACCAAGCGGATCCAGGGCACCAAGGGCTACATGTCCCTGCGCAAGGCGGACCTTGACCGCCGCTTCCCGGGCCTGATCGACTCCATCGTCGGCGCCGGCGCCGAACCCGCCGCGTAACGCCCGCCGCGCGTGACGCCCGGCACGGGCGAAGAAGGCCGGGCCGCGGCCGGGTGACGCGGAAATCCCGCCGGGTCCGGGAGCCCGGCGGCGAAGGTTACACAAGGGGAGGACGGGCATGACGCTGCGCTCGGGCTGGCGGGCGATGGTGATCCCCGTCACGGTGGCGACGGTCGCCGCGGCGGCCGTGACCGGCGGGCTGTTGTGGGCGTCGGGCCAGCGCCCCGGCGACCGGGCGGGCGGGTCCCCGGCCGGGCACGTTCGCCCCGGCAGCTCGGCCGGGTCCGCGCCCTCGTTGACGTTGACCGACCAGACCGGGCACACCATCTCCTCGGCCCACTTCCGCGGCAAGATCCAGGTCGTCAGCTTTCTGTTCCCCTACTGCACCACCGACTGCCCGCTCCTCGCCCGCCACCTTGCCCTGCTCCAGCGGGCCCTGGCGGCCGGGGGCCTCGGCGGCCAGGTCGAGATCGTCAGCTTCAACGTCGATCCCGGCGGCGCGGGACCCAGGCAGCTGGCTGCGTTCCTGAAACAGTACGGAGCGGCGGCGGACCCGGAGGCGGCCAAGCCGCACTGGCATTTCCTCACCGGTTCGCCGCGGCAGGTCAAGCGGGTGGTGCGTGACCAGTACCACGTCGCCTACTGGAAGGTCGCCGGCGCCGAAGAAGGCGCAGGGCAGGCCAACGCGCTGGCCGAGCGGGCCGACGTCGGCTACGACATCAAGCACACCGAGGTGACCTACGTCGTCGACGGGAACGGGACGATCCGGTACCTGTTCACCGGCACGAACATGGCCACGACCACGGCGCTGCTCGACGCCATAAGCCGGGCTCGCGGCGCGGATCGCGCCGCGGGTTAGGGTGGGAGGATGAGTCCCTCCGCTCCTGCAGCGCCACTGCGCCATTTCCTTGCCGAGCTGGATGAGCTGAATTCCCGCGACGCCATCGACATGCACGAGGTGGGGGGCGCCCTGGTGGAGCTGGCTGCCGACGAGGAGTATTTCGCCCCGCTGATGGCGCAGATGCCCGTTGGCGCGCCTGGGGTGCATTGGCTGGTCCAGCCGGAGCGCGGCCCGCGCCTGGTGCTGGTCCACCGGCCAGAGGGCGTGATGGCGTATACCCACTCCCACCGCTGCTGGGTCGCGATCGCGCCGATCCGCGGGGTGGAGACCCATCAGCACTGGCATGCCGTCCGCCACCCTGGCGGCCGGGCCGAGCTGAGCCTGGAGGGCGAACGCGCTCTGCGCCGTGGTGATGTGGTGACCCTGGTCCCGCCCGACGACGTGCACAACCATGGACACGTCACCGGCACGGGCCCGTGCCCCTACTCGCTGATCTTGCTGGGCGACGACATGCTCCTGTTCGAGCGCCAGGAATACGACCCGGAACGGGGGACGTGGCAGGAGCTCAAGCCCGGTGACCCCGGCCGGTCGCACCGGTAACGGCCGTTGGCGGCAGGTACCCGAGACACCCGTGAACGACGTCTCGGGACCACGCATGGGGGTGAGCGAGGGGACTCGAACCCCCGACACCCAGGACCACAACCTGGTGCTCTAACCAACTGAGCTACGCCCACCATCGGCCCGGCCGCGCGGCGGCCCGGCTGGATGAAGCATAGCGGCCGGCGGTCACTGGGCCGAACCGGGTTCGGCCGCCTCCTGAGGATGGGGTCCCTGGGCCTCCGGCTCGGGTCCGCTGGCGTAGCGAGCGGCGATCTGCCGCGCCCTTACCGAGTCGGGGCCGGGCGGCGGCACGAACACCGTCTCGCGGTAATAGCGCAGTTCCTGGATGCTCTCCCTGACGTCGGCGAGCGCCCGGTGCCCGCCGTGCTTGGGCGGGCTTGCGAAGTACACGCGCGGGTACCAGCGCCGGGCCAGCTCCTTGATGCTGGAGACGTCCACCATCCGGTAGTGCAGGTAGGCGTCGAGCATGGGCATGTCCCGGGCGATGAAGGACCGGTCCGTTGCGATGGAGTTGCCGCACAGCGGCGCCTTCCTCGGCTCGGGGACGTGGCCGCGCACGTACTCGAGCACCTGGTCCTGGGCCTCGGCCAGGGTCACCCCGGACGGCAGCTCGTGGAGCAGGCCGGAGGCCGTGTGCATCTCCCTGACCACGTCCAGCATGTGGTCGAGCGCCTCGGCGGGTGGCTTGATGACCAGGTCAATGCCCTCGTCAAGCGTCGCCAGGTCACCGTCGGTGACCAGGCAGGCGATCTCGATCAGCGCATCGCGTGCGAGGTCGAGCCCGGTCATTTCGCAATCGATCCACACCAGCCGGTCGGTCATTATGCCAGCCTAGAGGCTTGACCGAGAGGCTCCGTCACGGTTACCGATCTTCAGGCGCCCGCGCCGGCGGCCGGCACCCCGCGCCGTGCGGCCCCGCGCTGGCCCGCACGGCGCCCGTTACCCAGCCGGGTGATGTGGTCCGGGACCGGCGTGCCCGGTCGCAGCGCCGCGTCCGGCTCCGGCTCGCCAAACGTCAGCGCGACGGGCACCACACCGGCCCACACGTCGGCGTCGAGGTCGGCCGGGTCGTCGGCGGGCGGGCCGGTGCGGATCTTGACGGAGGCCTCCGCGAGCGGCACCGCCAGGACCGCGGTGGCGGCGAGTTCCTTGCGTGACGGCTCCCGCAGGGAGTCCCAGCGGCCGGGGATCAGCTGCTGGGTGACGGCCCGCAGCGCCGCCAGCCGTTCGGCATGATCTGTGACGAGCGTGGCGACGCCGAACACGACCGCGCTGCGGTAGTTGACGGAATGGCTGAACGCCGCCCGCGCGCAGACCAGGCCGTCGAGGTGGGTGACGGCGACGCAGACCGGCTGGCCGTCCGCGGCCAGGATGGTCCGGTTGGCCGACGATCCGTGCAGGTAGAGGGTGTCGCCGCGGCGCCCGTAGGCGGTGGGCAGCACCGCTGGCGAGCCGTCCCGCACGACCGCGAAGTGGCAGATCATCCCCGCGTCGAGCACGTCGTAAAGCTCGGACCGGTCGTTCCTGGCCCGCTCGGAGTGGCGGCGTATCCGGGTGCGCTCGGTCACTGACAGCGGCTGGGCGGCGTTCATACTGGCCAGGCTACCGGCAAAGTGGTCTGATAGGAGTAGCCACTTTACCGGAAGAATGGAAGACCACTTGTGTCTGCTTTGGGGCGTGGGGTCGTCGACCTGCCGGTCGCCGCGGACCGGGCGGGACCGGCACCGCTGGCCGTCCAGATCGTGGGCCAGCTGCGGACGGCGATGTCCGATGGCCGGCTGGCGGCGGGCGAGCGGCTGCCCTCCACCCGCGCGCTCGCGGCCACCCTAGGGGTCAGCCGGACGGTCGTGACCGGTGCGTACGCCCAGCTGTTCGCGGAGGGATGGATCGAGGGCCGCCACGGCTCGGGCACCTACGTCGCCGACGGCGCGAGCCGGGCGGGCACGGGCGACGGGGTGGACGGGCGGGCGGGCGTTGCCCGGGCCGGCCGGCCGCGGGCGGGGGAGCGGCCCGGCCCGGCCGGCCCGCTGATCGAGTTGCGGCCCGGTATCCCCTGGGTGGCCGGCATCGACCGCGCGGCCTGGCGGCGGGCCTGGCGCAGCGCCGGCACGGAGGCACCCGCCGCCGCCGCGGAGCCGCAGGGCAGCCCCGCGCTCCGGGTGGCCCTCACCGGCTACCTGAGGCGCGGCCGGGCCGTCCGCTGCGAGCCCGAGCAGATCATGGTCACCCGTGGCGTGGCTGGCAGCCTCGGGCTGATCGCGGCGGCGCTGCTGCGGCCGGGTGACAAGGTCGGGGTGGAGGAGCCGGGCTACCCGGCCGCGCGCGCGGTGTTCGCCGCTCACGGGGCACGCCTGGTTCCGTGCCCGGTCGATGCCGACGGCCTGATCGTGGGCGCGCTCCCGGCCGGGCTGCGGATGATCTATGTCACCCCGGCGCACCAGTACCCGCTCGGCGGGCGGCTTCCGGTGCCACGCCGGCAGGCGCTGATCGACTGGGCGCGCGCCAGCGGGGCGCTGATCGTGGAAGACGACTACGACGGTGAGTTCCGGTATGACGTCGGCCCGCTGCCTGCCCTGTTCGGGCTGGACCCCGGCGTCGTGGTCTACCTGGGCACGACCACCAAGATCCTCACACCGGCGCTGCGGGTCGGCTGGCTCGTGGCCGCGCCGGACCTGGTGGGCCGGCTCGCGGAGGCGGCCGCCGGGCTGGGGGAGTGGGCAGGCGGCCCGGCCCAGCGCGCGGTTCTCAGCATGATCGGGGCCGGTGACCTGGAGCGGCACATCCGCCGGATGCGGCACGAGTACGCCCGCCGCCGGGCGGTGATGACGGGCGTGCTCGGCGGCGGCGCCGCCGGGAGGCTGCTCGGCGACGAGGCGGGCATGCACATGGTCCTGCGGACGGACCGGGACGCGGAAGACATCGCGGGCGCGGCGTGGCAGCGGGGGGTGGCGGTGGCTACGCTGGCGCGCTACTTCGCCGGGCCGGTCACCGTGAACGGACTGGTGCTGGGCTACGGCGGCGCCGCCGGCGGCGAGATCACCCGTGGTTGCCGGATACTGGTTAACCTCGCCAATGCCGGCGTGCGGGGACAAGGACGGGAGCGAGGGTGATGGCCGAGGGCGGCGTGCCCGGCGTCGAAGACGTCGCCAGGCTCGGCACGTGGCTGGCGGCCAACGGCATCACCGGCGGTGACGGGCCGCCCGTGGTGCGGCTCATCGGCGGCGGGCGGTCCAACCTGACCTACCGGCTCGATGTCCGCGCCGCGGACGGGCCAGGCAGCGGCCCGCTGGTCCTGCGCCGCCCGCCGCTCGGTCATGTGCTGCCCACGGCGCACGACATGGCCAGGGAGTACCGGGTGCTCACCGCCCTGACCGGCACCGCGGTGCCGGTGCCCCGGCCGGTCGCGATCTGCCAGGACCCATCGGTCGTCGGCGCACCGTTCTACCTGATGGACTACGTGGACGGGGCGGTGCTGCGAACCCGCGAGGATGCGGCTGTGCTCTCGCCGGGCCAGGCGGGCCTGCTGTCCCAGCGCTTCGTGGAGATGCTGGCGAGCATCCACGGGCTGGACGTCGGGGCCGTTGGGCTGGCCGGGTTCGGCAGGCCGGAGGGTTACCTGGCCCGGCAGCTTGCCCGCTGGCAGCGGCAATGGGAGCTGTCCGTGACCCGGGAGATGCCCGGCTACGAGGACCTGACCCGCCGCCTCGCCGCCGGGCTGCCGGCCGTCAGGGGCGCGGCGGCGCCCGGCGCGCTCGTTCACGGCGATTTCCGGGTCGACAACATGCTGATCGTCCCCGGGGCCGAGCCGCGCATCTCGGCGGTCGTGGACTGGGAGATGTCCACGCTCGGTGACCCGCTCGCCGACCTGGGCCTGGCGCTCGTCTACTGGATCGATCCGGGGGAGCCGGACTGGCTCACGCTGGGCGCGGCGGCCTCGGTGACCACCGCCCCGGGCTTCGCGACCAGGGAGCGGCTGGCCGCCCAGTACGCGCGGCTCACCGGCCGGGACCTGTCCAGGCTCGGCTACTACATGGCGTTCGGCTGCTTCAAGCTGGCGGTCGTGCTGGAGGGCATCCACGCCCGGTTCCTTCAGCACAAGACGGTGGGCGAGGGGTTCGAGCGTGAGGGCCAGGTGGTGCCGGTTTTGATCGAGCGGGCTCACCGGATGCTTGACGATGCCGCATGACATCCCAGCGGACATGTTTGAGGGCCCGGCGCCCCGCTCTCGCCGGACCCTCATCCCCGCCGGATCGGTGACCCGCCGGGAGCCTTTCATGAGGCCCGGCGCCCCGCTCTCGCCGGGCCTCGTATGCAAGACGCGCAACTCGAAGATGAGGTTGACAAACGTGGTCCGGGTTTCTGCACAACTTTTTCCGCGCGCCCCGGGCCGCCCGCCCGGCCCGTGCCGGCGGGCCGGGCCGTGCGCACATCGGCCCAGCTAGCCGGTGCAGGACGGCTGGCAGAGCGCGTGGCTGATCGTCTGGAAGATGACGTGACCGAGATGGGAAAAGCGGGTGATGGCGGTGGCCTGCCCACGTGTGGTGGCGGCGATCTGCCGCAGCGCGCGCAGGTCGCCCCGCCGGCCGAGCACGATGGCGACGATCTTGACCGGGCGCCTGGGGTCATACAGCACCTGGAGCTGGCGCGTCAGCGTGGCGGCGGAGATGTCGTCGGGGTCCCGGTCGACTCCCGCGGTCAGGATCAGCACCGCGTTGGCGCGGCGCGGCTGGTAGGTGGCGAGCATCTGCTGGTAGGCGTTCAGGACGGTCGTGTACAGGAGGGCCGGCGCGCCCGGCAGGGGCCGGCTCGACCGCACCAGGCGCTGGATTCGCTGCCTGCGGGTGAGGCTCCCCAGGCGGTCGGACAGCGGGCCGATCGGCACCAGCTCCTGGTAGGACAGGCCTTCCACGATGTGGCTGGGAAACGTCCACAGGCCCATCTGGGTGCTGTCGGGGAACAGCGCCAGGCCTGATCCGGTGCCGTGATACAGCGCCCGTTCCAGATCCGGGCCGCCGGGCGCGGGCCGGATGGCCATCGCCGAGGAGATGTCGATCAGGGCCAGGTCGCGTGAGCCCAGGCTGAGCCGCTGCCAGGCGCGGAGGACGGCTTCCGCCCGGGTCTGCGCCGGCGGAGCCAGCAGGTGAGGGCCGCTCCTGGTCAGCCCGAACGACGCGGGCCAGGAGCCGGCCACCCCGTTCCCCGAGCGGAAGCCCGCATAACGCACGTACGAGGCGGCGTAGGCTGATCGCAGCAGGCCGCCGAATTTTCGGGCCGCCGCCAGCGTGAGCGGGTCGGTGGTGGTCAGCAGGTAGGGGTAGCTGAGTTGCAGGCTGCCCTCGGACGGGTAGCGCACCGCGAGCGGCTGGCGGGGATGCGCCCGGTCGAACTGGACCACCGCGTGCTCGGTGGTGATGGTGACCGGCGCGGAGATGGCGCCGGCCCTGGGCAGCGGCGCCCAGGTGGCCAGCGGCGCCAGCGGGGGCGCGTTGCCTTGCGGCGCCGGCCCGACCTGGACATGCACGGCGAAGCCGGCCAAGGCGGCCCGCGCGGCCGCGCCCCGGCCGGAGAGCCGCCGTAGTTCGGTGAGCGCCACGAGGCCCGTTGCGCTGCTCGTGGGGTCGGGGAACTCGACGTGCAGCCCGAGAGCGGACGCAGGGCCGCCGGCGCCCTGGGGGAGCAGGAATTTCCAGCTGACCGAGCTGCCGAAGGCGGGCGCGAGGGCGGCGGCCGCGCGCGGCATCACGATGACCAGCGTGGTTCTGGCGAGCGTGATCCCGGCCGGCCTGGCGCGCCCGGGGCCGGCCGCAGTCCGGTTTGCGATCCCTGCCCACAGGCTCGAATCGGGAACCCAGGCGTCCGCGCGCGGCCCCCGCCGCGGCCCTGTCCCCGCGAGTTGTTCCGCCACCGCCCCCGGCGTCTCGGCCGTGACCGCGACGTGAACGCAGCGGCCGTCCACCTGCCGGTGCAGGTGGTTGAAGTACTGGCCGAGGTGGCGGACGACCGGCTCGATCTCGCCGGCGGCGGCCACATTCACGACCACCGGATGGCTGGTGCAGGCGGCGCGGGCGACGACGGCCCGGGCGCCGAGGGCGAGCAGGAAGGTGGCGGCGATGGCGGCGGCGAGGCCGGTCAGCGCGGCTGTGCGCGTCCGGCGCTTGCGCTCCGGGCGGTAGTTGCGGCCCCGTCTGGTCTGTCGAGTGTTCACGGCGTCTCTTGCTCGAAAGGCCGCGGCGCGCCGGCAACAGACCGCGGCTCCCCGTCGCGGGAGTCCCGCAAACCCGCCGGCGTCGTCCCCGGCGCCTGCGCCTGCTGGGTCTCCGCGCGCATGACTGTAGCGGACCGGGGATGTGGTATAACGCGGATTGCCCCATTTCGCCGGCCAGACTGGGCTGGTGACCGACGTCATCCGGGTCGACGACCCCGCGGATCCGCGGCTGGCGGACTACGTGGGCCTGACCGACTCGTCGCTGCGCACGAGCCTGGAGGCGGCGCACGGCCTGTTCGTGGCCGAGGGGGAGAAGGTGATCAGGAGGGCGGTCGGTGCCGGTTACCCCGTGCGCTCACTGCTGGTGACCCCGGACCGGATGGCCGGCCTCGCCGACCTGGCCGGAACGTGTGCGTGCCCGGTGTACGTGACCCCGCACGATGTCGCGGAGCGGATCACGGGCTACCGGGTGCACCGCGGCGCGCTGGCGTCGATGGCGCGGCGGCCGCTGCCCGGGGTGGGTGAGGTCGTGGCGGGCCACAGCCGGATCCTGGTGCTGGAGGACCTCGTCGATCACGGGAACGTGGGCGCGATCTTCCGGTGCGCGGCCGCGCTCGGGGTGGGGGCGGTGGTGCTGGCGCCGCGCTGCGCGGATCCGCTCTACCGCCGCGCGGTCAAGGTGTCGATGGGCGCGGTCTTCGCCATCCCCTATGCCCGGATGGCCGACTGGTATGGGGGCCTCGCCGGGTTGCGTGCGGCGGGTTTCCGGCTGCTCGCCCTGGTTCCCGAGCAGTCCGCGACCGCCCTGGACCGGGTGGCCCCACTGGCGGCGGCGGGGCGGGCCGCGCTCATGGTCGGCTCGGAAGGCGACGGCCTGTCCTCCCGCTGGCTGCACGAGGCCGACGAAAGCGTCTGCATCCCGATGAACCCGCACGCGATGGCGCTCGGGGTGGACTCGCTGAACGCGGTCGCCGCCGCGGCCGTCGCCTGCTACGCGCTGATGCGCGGCGCGGGCTGACCCGCTGCCGGCCCGCGCCGTCGGCGGGGGCTCAGGACCTGATTCTCCTGGCTGTGAAGTACTGGCTGGACTCCTTGCGCCAGAGCAGCACCACGGCGCCGAGGCCGACCAGCCAGACCAGCACCGCGAACAGCACGCTGATCGAGGCGGAGCCCCGGAAGACATTGAGCAGCAGCCCCAGCGTGTTCAGGCCGAACAAGACGGTGGCGACGATCCGCGCCCAGTTCTGCCCGGCCCTGTTCGCCCACGCCATCAGCAGCCACAGGCCGAGCGTGACCACGTATTCCACGACCGCGGCGATCGCGAGCTGGTGCGCCTGCGTCGCCGTGTAGGTGGAATTGTCCTGGATGGCTGTTTCGATGGTGTGGAGGGTTGCCACGGTGACGATCAGGCTGATGGCGGTCAGCGCCGCGCCCACGTACATGAGCAGGACCGCCGTTCGCACCGGGCGCGGCGGGTTGGGTCGGCCCGACTCGGGCGGCATCTCGCCGCCCTGCGGGTAAGGCTGGTGCATGTCGGCTCCTCACCAACTCCGGCGAGCATGCCGAACGGATGGCTCGTGGTTCACCGGGACGGTCGCGCACCGAGCCTAGTCGCGGCGTTCCCCATTGGCCAGGCACCCACCCCCTCGACCGGGTACTCATGATCACCTTCGCCGGGCGCCCGCGAGTCAGGCTGAGGGCCGCAGCAGCGCCCAGACGACCTTGCCGCCCTCGTCGAGGAGGTGCCAGCCCCACCGCACGCTGCAGGACTCGACCACGTTCAGTCCCCGGCCGGTTTCTGAGGTCGGCTCCGCTTCGCGCAGGACCGGGATGTCGCGGCCCGGATCGGTCACCATGCACATCATGAAGGGAGCCTGCGCGAGCAGGCGCAGCCGTATGCAGTGCTCGCTGACAAGCTTGTGGGCGGACGGGACACCATGCCGCAGAGCGTTCGTCACCAGCTCGGACACGACGAGCTCGGCCACGTCGGCGAGGATGGGCATGTCCCAGTCGACCAGCGTGGCCCGGGTGAAGTCCCGGCTCGTCTTGACCGCCTCCGGCCGGGGCCCAAGCAGGCAGATGGCGCTCGGCTGGGCCTGCGGGTAGGCGGGGCGACCCGTGGAGGGGTGTGGTGGCAGGAAGTTGCCCACGTTGCGCATTCCCTGGGGGGCGCCGGCCGCGAGGAAGCCGGCACCGCTCACGCCGCCGGCCTCCGTTGTCGCCCGCAAGGCCGCCCAGTGTGCGGTCATCGGCTTCCCGTCTATATCGCTGGCGCGTAGTCGTTGCCATGTGAGTCGTGCACTGGCCGCGCAAGCGCTATCATCCCCTGTGTACCGTGCAAACGCAAGGCCGGATGCACGTGCAGATGAAACCGTTAGGTGCACGTGCGTGGACGGGAAAAACCTCACGAAGGACTTGCCCAAACCGACAAAAGCGGCAGCTGAGGGGAGCCGAGGTGATATCAGCGCAGCCGGGCAGCGGTCCGACCGTCCTGCGCATCCTCCTGGGCTCCCAGCTGCGCATGCTGCGTGAGGTGAGGGGCATCACCCGCGAAGAGGCCGGATACGCCATCCGCGCGTCCGGCTCGAAGATCAGCCGGATGGAGCTGGGCCGGGTCAGCTTCAAAGAGCGGGATGTCACCGACCTGCTCAAGCTCTACGGCGTGGACGAGGACGAGACGGCCACGCTGGTACAGCTCGCCATCCAGGCCAATTCCCCCGGGTGGTGGCACAAGTACAGCGATGTGCTGCCGGACTGGTTTGGCGTTTACGTGGGCCTGGAGGAGGCGGCCTCGCTCATCCGCCTGTATGAGGTGCAGTTCGTTCCCGGGCTGCTCCAGACGGCGGACTACGCCCGCGCGGTGGTCCGGCTCGGGCAGCCGGGCGCGGCACCCGCGGAGATAGAACGCAGGATCAGCCTGCGCATGGGCAGGCAGGAGCTGCTCACCAAGCCGGGCGGTCCCCGGCTGTGGGCGATCGTGGACGAGGCGGCGCTGCGGCGCCCCATCGGTGGGAAAGAGGTGATGCGAGCGCAGCTCGTGCAGTTGATTCAGGCCACCGAAGAGCCGAATGTCACGCTCCAGGTGATGCCGTTCCGGTCCGGCGGCCACGCCGCTGAGGCAGGAGCGTTCACCATCATGCGGTTCCCGGAGCCCGACCTTCCGGACGTGGTCTATCTCGAACAGCTCACAAGCGCCCTCTATCTCGATAAACGTGACGACGTCGAGAAGTACACCGAGGTCATGGAACGCCTCAGTGTCGAGAGCGAGTCACCAGAACGTTCTGTCGATATTCTGAGCGGGATGCTTGAGGAAGTCATGGATACATGAACACCTACAACGGAATGTCGGCCACGGAGCTTTCGCTTTCCGGGGCCATGTGGCGCAAGAGCAGCATCAGCAACTCGCAGGGAGCCTGTGTCGAGCTGGCCGAAGTCGGCACCGATGAGTTCGCTATGCGTAACTCCAGAAACCCGGATGGGCCTGCTCTCATCTACACCCGGGCCGAAATAGCCGCACTCATCGAAGGCGTCAAGATGGGCGAATTCGATGACATGCTGAACGAGGTGGCATCCTGACGGGGCACCGGGCCGGAAGGCCCTCCGGGGGATTATTCGCCCCATGCGCCTTCGGGCGCGCCCCCGGCGGCGGGTCCGTCCCCGCGGCCCGCCAGGTGTTACGGCGACGGCGCAATGTCGCCGATCCCGCCACGGCGGGAACGCCGGCCGCCGCGGCCCCCATGGCGCGGCGGCCGGCGTCACATGCGGGGCCGCACGGGCGCGTTCGGCCCGTGCCGCGCACGGGGGTAGGGTCGCTGCCGGGCCACGGGCCCGCTGACCTGGGTGTTGTTAGGTTTGCCTAACTAAGGCTATGCTACCCTGACCTGGCGAGCCGAACGGGCCACTGCCGAGCCGGGACGGACGAGCGCAGGGCCGCCGAGACCTCTGGGAAAGGACCTTCTCGTGCCCGCAAGCCAGATCGCCCTCCTGGGGGCCCTCGCAGGTCTCACGATCTTCCTCGGATTGCCGCTTGGCCGCGTGCGGACACAGATGCCCCGGGTCAAGGCGTTCCTCAACGCCCTGGCCATCGGCATCCTGCTCTTCCTGCTGTGGGACGTCCTGGCCGGCGCCTGGGAGCCCGTCGACGCCGCGATAGGCCTCAATCACTACGCCGAGGCCCTGGCCGACGGCGCCGTGATGCTGGGGTGCTTTGGCATCGGGCTGATCGGCCTGGTGTATTACGACCGCTGGATGAAGCACCGGGCGGCGCGGCTGCGGCCGGAGGGACCGGGAGCGGCGACGGTGCACCCGGCCGTGATCCCGGCCGGCCCGGACGCCGCTCGTGCCAGGGCGCAAGGGCTGTCGCTGCTCATCGCGTCCGGCATCGGGATACACAACCTCGCCGAGGGGATGGCCATCGGGGCTTCCGCTGCCGCCGGGCAGATCAGCCTGGCGCTGCTGCTGATCATCGGGTTCGGCGCGCACAACGCGACGGAGGGGTTCGGCATCGTGGCGCCGCTGTCGGCCGCGGGGGAGCGGGCGTCCTGGGGGCGGCTCGCGCTGCTCGGGATCATCGGAGGCGGCCCCACCTTCGTGGGCACGCTCATCGGCATGCAGGTGACCACGCCCCTGCTGACCATCGCCTTCCTCGGCCTGGCCGCGGGCTCCATCCTGTACGTCGTGATCGAGCTCCTCGCCGTCGCGCGTGCCACCAGGCTGAAGGAACTCGTCGCGTGGGGGATCCTGCTCGGCGTGACGCTCGGTTTCGTGACCGACGCGATCGTCTCCGCCGCCGGCGCCTGAGGCAGCGGGCTGAGCGCCCGGGGCTTCCTCCGGCTGGCGCAGCCGGGGTGCCTGCCCGATAGAGTCCAGGGGTGATCCCGGGGCAGGAACGGGGCCTCCCGCCGCTCACGAGACGGCTGCTGGGCTGGGAGATCGTTGTCGTCTTCGCCGTGTCGCTCGGCCGCAGCGCGCTGCTGGCGGTCATCAGCTTCATCGGATCGCTCACTGCTCACAAGACCCTGGGCCACCAGCAGGCGCTGCTGGTCGGATCGATGGCACCGGGCCGCCCGCTGCTGGACCTCTCGCTGCAGCTGGCCAGCATCCTGCTCTCGCTCGCCCCGGTGGCGCTCGTGTTCTACCTGCTGGCCAGGTCGGACGAGCCGCCGTCGGCGATAGGCCTCGATGCGACCCGGCCGGGCAGCGACCTGGGCCGCGGCGCGGTGCTTGCGGCGGTCATCGGCGGGCTGGGCCTGGGCCTCTACCTGGCGGCATTCCATCTCGGCGTCAACCTCAACGTGGTACCGGAAAACCTGCCGGCGGTGTGGTGGCGGATCCCGGTGCTCGTCCTCGACGGGCTGCAGAACGGGATCCTGGAAGAGATCGTGGTTCTCGCTTATCTCCTGCACCGGCTCGACCAGCTCGACTGGTCACCGGCCAGCGCCATCGCGCTCAGCGCGGTCCTGCGCGGCTCGTACCACCTCTACCAGGGGCTCGGCGGGTTCCTCGGGAACGCGGCGATGGGCGTGGTGTTCGCCATCCTGTACCGCAGGTGGGGCCGGGTGACGCCGTTCATCATCGCGCACGGCCTTATCGACGCGGTCGCGTTCGTCGGCTACGCCGCCCTGCACGGCCACGTCTCCTGGCTGCCCTGAGCCGGCGGGCGGGTCCGGGGCCCTCGCCGGCGGCGAGCTGCGCCGGGCTAGCTCGTCAGGGTGCCCAGGGTGGCGGTGACGGTGCGCTGGCTGCCGTCGCGGGATACCCGGACCCGGACCTGGTCCCCCGGCTTGAGGGTGGCGAGGACCGACTGGAGCGCGTTGACGGAGTCCGTCGGCTGCCCGTTGACGGCGAGGATGACGTCGCCCGCCCGGATGCCCGCCTGAGCGGCCGGGCCGCCCGGCTTGACCGACACCACCCCCACCCCGGCGGGCTGCCCGCTGGAGTTCGCCACGGTCTCGACCGTGACGCCGAGCGCGGCCCGGCCGGAGTTGGTCACGGTGCCGGTCGCGATGAGCTGCGGGGCGATGCTGGTGACCGTGTCGCTGGGAATGGCGAAGCCGATTCCGACCGCGGCACCGCCCATCTGCGGGTCGCTGGCCGCCAGCGTCGGTATGCCGACGACCTGCCCGGCCAGGCTGACGAGCGCGCCACCGCTGTTTCCCGGGTTGATCGGCGCACTCGTCTGGATGGTACTGATCAGCACGGCCGAGCCGCCCTGGCCCTCGGACACGGTCCGGCCGGTCGCCGACACGATCCCGTCGGTCACCGTGCCGGTGAGCCCGAGCGGGTTGCCCATCGCGAGCACGATCTCCCCGACCCGCACCGCGCTCGACTTGGCGAAGGTGGCCGGCCGGAGCGCTGCGGGGGGATTCTGCACCCTGATCACGGCCAGGTCATCCGGGGCGAACACGCCGAGGACCCGGGCGGCGAGCGTCTTGCTGGCGCTTGGCAGCCTGACGCGCACATTCTTGGCCGATCCCACCACGTGTGCGTTGGTGACGATGTCGCCCTTGGCGTCGAACACGACCCCCGAGCCGAGTCCCTCCGACGTCGTGATCTGCACGACCGAGGGAAGCACGCGCGCCACGACCCGCTCGTACTGCTGCTGCAGGTTCGCCGGCCCGGCAGCGGCCGGGATGCTCGGGACCGGGCTGGCAGTCGCGGCCGCGCCGCTGGCAGGGCTGCTCGGCGCGCTGCTCCCGCCGCTGCAGGCCGCGACGCTGGCGATGATTGTTAGCAGCGCGAGCCCGGGACCGGCCTGGCGCGGCCATCCGCTCAGCCGACTGCGGCCCGCCGGCCGACCCCAGCCAATCGGCCTGCTCCAGCCTCTCGACCTGCTCCAACCCCTCGGCCTGCCGCGACCCATCAGCCGGCTCCATCCCATGGCTTCACCTCTCAGGCTGGTCCTCCGGGCCTGGCCACTATTCTTCCCCCATGCCAGAGCGCCCCGCCGCGACCGAGACGATCCCCGGCACCGCCATCGGCGCGGAGGGGGCCAGCATCGCGGCGCTCCGGGGGGCGCTGGCGGCGGGCGTCCTGACCGCCCGCGGGCTCACCGAGTTCTATCTGGGCAGGATCGGGCGCCTCGACCCGCTGCTGCACTCGGTCATCAGCGTCAGCGCCGACGCGGTCACGGACGCGCAGGCCGTCGATGACGCACGCGCCAGTGGGTCTGCGCCTCGCCCGCTCGACGGCATCCCGGTTCTGATCAAGGACAACGTCGCGGTCAGGGGGATGCCCGCCACCGCCGGGTCACCCGCACTCGCCGGCGCCGAGCAGGGCGACGCCTTGCTGGTCACCAGGCTGCGGGATGCGGGCGCGGTGATCCTTGGCAAGGCGAACCTGTCGGAATGGGCCAACTTCCGCTCCACCCACGCCACCAGCGGCTGGAGCACGCTCGGCGGGCAGGCGGCCAACCCGCACGCGCTCGACCGGAACCCGTCCGGCTCCAGCTCCGGCTCGGCGGTGGCGGTCGCCGCCGGCCTGGCCGCGGTCGCGGTCGGCACCGAGACCGACGGCAGCATCGTCTGCCCGGCCAGCGCGTGCGGGATCGTCGGCCTCAAGCCCACGCTCGGCCTGGTCAGCAGGGGCGGGATCGTGCCGATATCGGCGGTCCAGGACACCGCGGGCCCGATGACGCGCAGCGTCGCGGATGCCGCGGCACTGCTGTCCGCGATGGCCGGCGCCGACCCGGGCGACCCGGCCACCGCAACGGCGGACGGGCAGCCCGGCGACTACACCGCGTTCCTCGACCCGGGTGCCCTCCACGGTGCGCGCATCGGTGTGTGGCGGGAGGGCATCAAGGACGCGAGCACCGCCACCACCGCCGTGCTGGAGGCGGCGCTGGTCCGGCTGGCCGGGCTGGGCGCCGACGTGATCGACCCGGTCGACCTGCCGGGCGCGGACCAGATCTCCGAGCCCGAGCTCACCGCCCTGCTGACCGAGTTCAAGCACGACCTCAACGCCCACCTCGCGGCGCTCCCGGGCGAGCACCCGGCCACCCTGGCGGAGCTCATCGCCTTCAACATCGAGCACGACGCCAGGGTGCTGGCCCGGTTCGGCCAGGAGCTGTTCGAGCAGGCGGAGGCCACCAGCGGCGACCTGGCCGACGCCGGGTACCTGGCGGCTCGGGGGGAGGCGGCCAGCCGCGCCCGCGAGGCCCTGGACGGCCCACTCGGCGCGCACCGGCTCGACGCCATCGTCACGCTGACCGCGAACCCGGCCTGGCTGACGGACTACCATCTCGGCGATCACGACGTCTTTCACACCTCGGGCCCGGCCGCGGTCGCCGGGTACCCGGCCATCTCGGTGCCCGCCGGCGGCGTCTTCGGGCTTCCCGTGGGGCTGTCGTTCATGGGCCCGCCGTGGAGTGAGCCAAGGCTGATCGCGCTGGCCTACGCGTTCGAGCAGGCGGCCTCCGCGCGGCTCACACCCGCGCTGCGTGCCACCTGCCTGCCGCCCACGCCCGCTGGCCGGGCGGGGCCGCAGCGATAACCTGCGCTCATGGACTCCTGGCGCGCGGTCAGCGTTCCCTCTCTGCCGGGCCGGGGCCCGGAGCCGTACGTCCGCGACACCGCCACCGGTGAGGTGGTACGGGCGGCGGCCGGCCCGACAGCGACCATGTACGCGTGCGGCATCACCCCCTACGACGCGACGCACATCGGGCACGCGGCCACGTTCGTTGCCTGGGATCTGCTGGTCCGGGCCTGGCGCGACGCCGGCCACCGGGTGATTTACGTGCAGAACGTGACAGACGTGGATGACCCGCTGCTCGAGCGCGCGGCCCGCGACGGCGAGGACTGGCGTGAGCTCGCCGACCGGGAGATCGCACGCTACCGGGCCGACATGGAGGCGCTCCGGGTGCTGCCGCCGACCCGCCTGGTCGGCGCCGTGGAGGCGCTCCCGGTCATCGAGCAGTTTTCCCGCCGGCTGGCGGAGCGCGGTTCGCTGTACGACCTGGAAGGTGATCTTTATTTCTCGCGGGCGTCCGACGCCGGGTTCGGGTCGGTGTCGCGGCTCGACCCGGCGACGATGGCCGTGCTCTTCGCGGAGCGCGGCGGCGATCCGTCCCGCGCCGGGAAGAAGGACCCACTCGACCCGCAGGTCTGGCTGGCCGCCCGGCGGGGAGAGCCGTCCTGGGCTTCGTCGTTCGGCCCGGGGCGGCCGGGCTGGCACGTGGAGTGCGCGGCGATCGCCACGGAGTACCTCGGCCGCGTGTTCGACGTGCAGGCGGGCGGCTCCGACTTGATCTTCCCGCACCATGAGATGAGCGCGTCGCACGCGCGGGTGGCGATCGGCGAGGGCCCGCAGGCCCGGCGGGACGCCGGCGGTGTGCGGGCGTTCGCCCGCCGGTACGTGCACGCCGGCATGGTCCGCCTGGACGGCGAGAAGATGTCGAAGTCCCTGGGGAACCTGGTGTTCGTGTCGTCGCTGCTGGTCGACGGCACCGATCCGATGGCGATCCGGCTGGCGATCCTCGCCCATCACTACCGCGACGACTGGGACTGGACGGCAGCGGGGCTGACGGCGGCGGCGGAGCGGCTCGCCCGCTGGCGGGCCGCCGTCACCCGGCTGCTGGCCGCCCCGCAGGCCCCTCCGCCCTCGCCGGACACGCCGGGGTCCCGATCCAGCATGCCGGGGTCCCAGCCGAACGCGCCGGCATCGTCGTCGGGGGGGCCGGTGTCCGCGTCCGAGGCACCGGTGTCCGCGGCCGGCGCGCGGCCGTCGGCGGAGGCGGTGCTTGCCACCATGCGCGAGCGAATGGCCGACGACCTGGACGCGCCGGGCGCCCTCGCGGCGGTCGACCGCTGGGCAGAGGGGATCATCGACGCGCCGGCCCCGCCTCCGGATCCTCGCGCGGCCGCGCTGCTCGTCCGGGACGCGGTGGACGCCCTCCTGGGCATCGCCCTCTGACGGGCCCGGGGGAGCCAGAGCGCCGAGGCCGGGCCACGGCGCGGCGGTGCGGCTCCCGCGGGTGGCAGACGTC
>Ga0081540_1001193_pt1 | contig 22751 bp, 21 predicted proteins | sample TabmetS2T1R1_FD_71024 | JGI IMG/M metagenome (GOLD analysis project Ga0081540, IMG submission 71024) | Tabebuia heterophylla rhizosphere microbial communities from the University of Puerto Rico - S2T1R1 | ecosystem: Host-associated > Plants > Roots > Rhizosphere ... | reverse complement strand
ACCCGGTCGATCCCGTCGGTGATCAGATCGACATTGGCCCGGTTGAAGGTGCGCAGGTAGTCGTTGGAGACCGAGGGCCGCTTGCAGCCCATCCCGTACCGAGGGGTGAGCTTGCGGCGCGTCTCGGGATCCTTCACCTGCCGGGCGAGGAAGCGCCTGTTGCGCCGCTCCGCCCCGTGTACCACCCCTGGGAAGCGCTGGAAGTTGAGGGGCATCTTCACGATGATCAACTCGACCGCCGCGCTCACCACGCCGCGGAGGATCCGCTCGGTGAACGGCAGGCGCCTGAACATGCGCTTCATCCAGCCCGGGATCTCCGGGTCGAACTTGGGCGCGATCCAGATCGGGGTGCGCTGGTAGACGTCGAGCCGCCCGACCTGCTCGGCGATGGAAGGGACGATCTGCACCGCGCTCGCGCCAGTGCCGACGATCGCGACCCGCTTGCCGGCCAGGTCGTAGTCGTGGTCCCAGCGGGCCGAGTGGATCAGCTTGCCCTCGAAGTCGCCGAGGCCGGCGATCTCGGCGGGCTTGGGGTCGACGAAGGGCCCGATCGCGGAGATCACGAAGCGGGCGGTCACCTCCTCCCCGCCGACGTCGAGCCGCCAGAGGTGGCTCTGATCGTCCCAGGTGCGCGAGCGGACCTCGGAGTCGAGACGGATGTGCGGGCGGAGCGCGAAGCGCTCGGCGTAGTCGTCGATGTAGGCCTTGACCTCGTGGCCGCGCGGGAAGAAGCGCGACCAGTCCGGCTTCATGTCGTAGGAGAACTGGTAGGCGAAGACCGGGATGTCGACCGCGATGCCGGGATACGTATTGTCTCGCCAGGTGCCGCCGATGTCCTCGGCGCGCTCGAAGATCACGAAGTCCTGGAAGTTCTTGCGCTTCAGCGCCGCCGCCATGCCGAGGCCGCCCAGGCCCGCCCCGATGATCGCGATCTCGTGGTCGGGCTTCGGGTGGGTGCCGTTGGCGCCGGAGCCGCCATGGGTCCCGGGGCTCACCGGGGGACCTCCTCGCGCTCGCCCTGCTCGGCCTCAGCGTGAGCCTGCTTCCAGTTGCGGGCGAAGCGAGGGTCGCGCGCGGCGAGCCACTCGAGCGGCCGGCCGAGCCCGTGCCACGAGACGGTCCAATTGACCCAGCGCGGCACCGTGATCCGGCTCGCCCGCTTCTCGATCCCGTGGACGATCCCCTTGCCGGCCGCCTCGACCGGCGCGACCCGGTGCAGCGGCTCGGGGATGCTCTTCAGCGTGCGCTCGATGATCGGCACCTTGTGGGCGACTCGGGTCATGTCGGTGTCGATCTCGGCGAAGTAGGCGCTGCCGGCCCTGGCGCCGGTGTGGGCGAGCTCGAAGCGCAGGGTGCGGCCCAGCGAGTGGACGCCCGCCTTGCTGGCGCCGTAGGCGGCGATCAGGGGCGTTGGCAGCGCGGCCGCCAGCGAGGCGACCCCGAGCAGGTAGCCCTGGCGCCGGATCACGTCCGGCATCGCGCCCTTCAGCGTCCACCAGACGCCGAGCAGGTTGGTCCGGATGATGCGCTCGAACTCCTCGTCCGGAACCAGGGTCGAGGGCCCCGGCGTGCCGCTGATCCCGGCGTTGGCGATCGCGACGTCGATGCCGCCGAAGCGCTCGCGGGCGGCGGCGATCGCGGCAGCGATCGAGTCGCGGTCGGCGACGTCCGCAACGAAGGGCTCGGCCTCCCCGTCGATCTCGTGAGCCGCCCGCTCGACGCCCTCGGCGTCGAGGTCGATCAGCGCCAGCCGCGCGCCCATCGGCCCGAGCCGCCTGGCCACGTCTCGGCCGATGCCCTTGGCGGAGCCGGTGATCAGCACGACCTTGTCTTCGATCTCGTAGCGCCCCATCAGGTCAGTCCTCGCGGAGGCCGATCAGGCGGCGGCCTGAGCGGCGGCGGCGATCCTGCCGAGCTCCCGGCCGAGGGTCTCCGGCGTCCAGCCGTCCTCGCTTGAGAGCAGGAGGCGGGCACCGGACTCGGCGAGGCCGGCGATCGAGTTGCCGAGCAGGCGGGCGATCCTCTCGTTGCCGGGCCGCTTGCCCCTGGCGTCGAGCCATCCCTGGGCGAGCACGCTGAGCGATCTGACCTGCGCCTCGCGACCGGCCTTGATGCTGCGGGCCACCGCGGCGTTTCCTCCTCCCTCGCCGAGGAAGATCAGCTTGTAGACCTCGGGCGACTCGGCGACCGCGCGGAGGAAGGCTGTGAAGCCCTCGCTGAGCGCGTTCTCGGGATCGGAGAGATCGGCGTTGGCGAAGGCTCCCTGGATCTCGGCGAGGATGCGGTCCTCCTCCCGGGCGAGCAGGGCACGGAAGAGGTCGTCCTTGCTGCCGAAGGCGGCGTAGACGACGGGCTTGGTGACTCCCGCCTCGTCGGCAACCGCCTGCATCGAGGTGCCGTCGTAGCCGTGGGCGAGGAAAAGACGCAGCGCGGCATCGAGGAGCTCGGGGCGCCGGCGCTCGGGCCCGAGGTGCGCGGCGCGCTTGCGAATGGGGGTCGAGGGCTTTGCGGTGGTGCTCGCCATTTCCTACCTATGGTAGCTTTTTCCTACTCCAGGTAGCAACCTTACACGGGAGGTACGACATGGCAGACGAGATCAGCATCGCGGATTCCGATCTCGCACAGTTCGATCCACAACAGTTCGCCCAGCTCATCGCAACCGCCGGCGACGACCAGCTCAAGGAGCTCATCGAGAGCCCGATGCGAAAGCAGGTCCTGGATGAGATCTTCGGCCGCATGGCCGAGCATGTCGAGCCCTCCCAGATCGCCGGCCTCGACACCGTCGTCCACTTCAAGATCCTCGACCGCCCCGACGAGGGGGGCGGCGGCTACGACCACTACGAGGTCACCTTCGCCGACGGCACCTGCAAGGCCTCCGACTCCCCCACCAAGGACGCCAAGGTGACGATCAAGACCGATGGCGTCCAGTTCCTGAAGCTCGCCGCCGGCAAAGCCTCGGGCCCGGTCCTCTTCATGACGGGCAAGCTCAAGCTCGAGGGCGACGTGATGCTCGCCAGCCGGTTGACCAGCTTCTTCCGGATTCCGAGCGCCAGCTAGGCCACAGACCGCCTGGGAGGCACGTCATCCTACCGAGGGTAGTATTTTGCTACTCTGGGTAGCAATAACGGGAAGATCAAGACTTTGACCGGGAACTCGAGGAGGATGTAGGCGCAATGGCGACCGCCGAACAGGCCGAGCAGAAGGCCGCACATGACGGGAAGCAGGGGCAGAATGGGGATGTGGACGCTGCCGCACAGGCCACGGAGGGCCTCCAGATCGACGCGCCGGACTCGTCCTACAACCTCGAGCTCTCGCAGGATCAGAAGGACATTCGCGAGTGGGCTCACGGCTTTGCCGAGCAGACCGTCCGCCCCGCCGCGCACGAGTGGGACGAGCGGGAGGAGTTCCCCTGGCCGATCGTGCAGGAGGCCGCCAAGATCGGCCTGTATGGGTTCGAGTCGATCGCGCAGTTCTGGGCGGACCCCTCCGGGCTGACCTTCCCGATCGTCAACGAGGAGCTGTTCTGGGGTGACGCCGGAATCGGTATGTCGATCTTCGGCACCACCCTTGCCGTTGCCGGGATCTACGGCTCCGGCACCCCGGAGCAGATGGTCGAGTGGGTGCCGCAGTGCTTCGGCACCGAGGACGACGTCAAGGTCGGCGCCTTCTGCGCCTCCGAGCCCGACGCCGGCTCGGACGTCAGTGGCTACCGCACCACCGCCAAGTACGACGAGGCCAAGGACGAGTGGGTGATCAACGGCCAGAAGGCCTGGGCGACCAACGGCGGCATCGCCAACGTGCATGTCGTGATCGCCTCGGTCGACCGCGAGCTCGGCTCGCGCGGCCACGCCGCCTTCGTCATCCCGCCGGGCACCAAGGGGCTCGAGCAGGGCGCGAAGGTGAAGAAGCACGGCATCCGGGCGTCCCACACCGCGGACGTCCACCTGGACGACTGCCGCGTCCCCGGGTCCTGCCTGCTCGGCGGCAAGGAGAAGCTGGACGAGCGCCTGGCCAACGCGCGCGAGGGCAAGTCAGCCCGGGGCCAGGCCGCGATGCGGACCTTTGAGCTCTCCCGTCCGACGGTCGGCGCCCAGGCGGTCGGCATCGCCCGGGCGGCCTACGAGTACGCCTTGGACTACGCCAGGGAGCGCGAGGCGTTCGGGCGCAAGATCATCGAGAACCAGGCGATCGCCTTCGCCCTGGCCGACATGAAGATGGAGATCGACGCCTCACGGCTGCTGGTCCACCGCGCCGCCTGGATGGGCAAGGCGGGCAAGGACTTCGACAACGCCGAAGGGTCGATGTCGAAGCTGAAGGCAGGAGAGGTCGCCGTCTGGGTGACCGAGCGGGCGATTCAGATTCTCGGGGGCAACGGATACAGCCGCGAGTTCCCGGTGGAGCGGATGCACCGCGACGCCAAGATCTGGACGATCTTCGAGGGCACCTCGGAGATCCAGCGGCTGGTCATCTCCCGCGCCATCTCTGGCGTGCAGATCCAGTAAGCGGGTATGGCATGGACGTGGAGGCGCCGATGAGGGCGGCAAGAGGCAATGGCGAGAACTTGCCCGCTGGCGAGGTCTCACCGACGGCGCCCACGAACTTCGCCGCCGGGTCATACGAGGAGATCGAGCTGCACGGCCACCGCGTGAGCTTCCAGACCGCCGGCTCGGGCGACCAGGTGATCCTGCTGCTGCACGGGATCACGTCCACGGCCGAGGCCTGGCGCGAGGTGATGCCCCGGCTGGCCGAGCGCTACACCGTGATCGCCCCCGACCTGCTCGGCCACGGCCGCTCGGCCAAGCCGCGCGGCGACTACTCGCTCGGCGCCTACGCCGCCGGCGTCCGCGACCTGCTCGCTGTGCTCGGCTACGAGCGCGGCACCGTCGTCGGGCACTCCTTCGGCGGCGGCATCGCGATGCAGTTCTCCTACCTCTTCCCCGAGTACGTCGACCGGATGGCGCTGATCTCCTCCGGCGGTCTCGGCCGCGAGGTCCACCCCCTCCTCCGCGCCGCCACACTGCCGGGCTCCGACTGGGTGCTGCCCCTGATCGCCCGCGACTTCCCGGTGCGCGCCGGCGACGCGATCCGATCGGTCGCCGCCAGGATCGGCATCGAGGCTGGTCCCGACCTCGCCGAGTTCGCCCGCGGCTACGCCTCCCTCACCGAGAAGGGCGCCTCCGAAGCCTTCATCCACACGATGCGCGGGGTGATCGACCACGAGGGTCAGCGCGTCTCCGCCCTCGACCGCCTCTACCTCGCCGACCAGATGCCGACGCTGATCGTCTGGGGGGACGCCGATCCGGTGATCCCGGTCGAGCACGGCCGGAACGCGCACCGAATCGTGGAACACAGCCGTTACATCGAGTTGCCCGGCTCCGGCCATTGGCCGATGCTCGACGCTCCGGACAGGATCGTCCGCGAGCTGACCGAGTTCATGGACGAGACGGAGCCGTTCGAGTGGTCGCTCGAGCGGGTGCGCGAGCGCCTGCAGCGCGGGCCCGACCCCGCGTCCGAGGCGATCGCCGCCGCAGCCGACTAGGAGGACGCGATGCCCCTGACGACCCTGCTCGGACAGAGCGGCGGCCAGCCGCCTGCCGGCGGCGCCGCCACCAGCGACGTGATCTACGCGACCGCCGGCGCGGTTGTGGTGACCCTCCTCCTGCTCGGCCCGATCCTGCTCTACAAGCAGGGGCGCTTCCCGCTGCTCGGACGTGCGGCCGACCTCGCCGAGCGTGTCACGGGCCTCCCCGGCTGGGCTGCCCTGCCCGGCACTTTCCTCGCGATCACGCTCCTGATCGCGGTCTTCGGCATGTACTGGGACATCTCCCTGCACATCGACCAGGGCCGCGATCCCGGGCCGCTTGCCAACCCCGCCCACTACTTCATCCTGGCCGGGCTCTTCGGCGTGCTCACCGCGGGAGTGCTCGGGATCGCCCTGCCCAAGGGGCCGACCCGCACCTCCTACAAGATCGCCCCCGGCTGGTACGCGCCCATCGGCGCGCTGATGATCGCGATCTGCGGCGCCAGCTCCCTGTCTGCGTTCCCGCTCGACGACATCTGGCATCGCATCTTCGGCCAGGACGTGACCCTCTGGGGGCCGACCCACCTGATGCTGATCGGCGGCGCTGCGCTCTCGGTGCTCGGCGCCTGGGCGCTGCACGCCGAGGGCGACGAGGAGCGCCGGGCGGCGAACCGTCCGCTTCCGATCTGGACCCGCTTCCGCGAGATCATCCTCGCCGGCGCCTTCCTGGTCGCGCTCTCGACCTTCCAGGCCGAGTTCGACTTCGGCGTGCCGCAGTTCGCCCTCGAGCTGCAGCCGGCGCTGATCATGCTGGCCGCCGGCATCGCCCTGGTGACGGCGCGGGTTCGCTTCGGCCCCGGCGGCGCCGTAGCGGCGCTGATCGGCTACGTCGGCATCCGCGGCACCCTCACCCTGCTGATCGGCCCCCTCTTCGGCGAGATCACGCCGCACTTCCCGCCCTACGTCGTCGAGGCGCTGGTGGTTGAGGGCGTCGCCCTGCTCTACCTGCGCGGCGAGCCCGCCGCCGAGCGGCCGATCACCTTCGGCGCCCTCGCGGGCGTCGGCATCGGCACCATCGGGCTCGCCGGCGAGTGGCTCTGGTCGCACGTCTGGGTGGTCAACCCGTGGCCCACCTCCCTCTTCCCGGAGGCCGCGATCACCGGCCTGATCGCCGCCATCGCCGGCGGCGTGATCGGCGGCTTCGTCGGCCGCTGCCTCACGCCGGCCGTGCCGCGGCGGGAGCGGATCCCGCGCGCGGTCCTGCCCGTGGCGGCCGTGGCCGGAGTCGCCGTGATCGCCTTCTGGATCCCCGTGACCGCTGGGCCCGGCGTGCGCGCGGCGCTCGACCTGAACGTGCAGAACACCTCCGACGGGCGTGTCGCCACGGGCACCGTCCAGCTCGACCCGCCGACCGCGGCCGACAACGCCTACTGGTTCAACGTCACCAGCTGGCAGGGCAAGGACGGCCCTGCGCACATCGACAGGCTGGATGAGATCGGCCCGGGCCTCTACCGGATCACCGAGCCGATCCACGTCGACGGCACCTGGAAGACGACGCTGCGCCTGCACAAGGGACGGGAGCTCGCCGGGCTGCCGATCTTCATGCCGGCCGATCCGGCGATCCCCGTGGCGCAGGTCCCGGTCGAGTCTCACGAGACCCGCACCTTCGAGCTCGACCACCAGCTGCTCCAGCGCGAGCAGAAGAAGGGCGTCGCCTCCTGGCTCACCCTGGTCGCCTACCTCGGGGTCGGCCTGATCTCCTTCTGCCTGGTCCTCGTCGTCGGCTGGGGTCTGGCCCGGCTCGAGAAGTACGGCGGCGGACCGCCGGACGAGTCTGCCGACCCCGCAAGCGTCGTTCCCGCCAAGGAGATCGACGAGGGCCCGAAGCCCGGCACCCGACCGGCGACGGTCTGATGGGCCTCCGCGACCAGGTGGTCGACGCCGTCCGCGTGCTCGCCTCGGGCGAGCAGCTGAAGGAGGCGGTCTCCAACCGCGTCCCGGCGGCGGACCTCGACGAGCGCGACCCCGACTATCTGCGCGAGCAGCTGCCGGGCCTCTGGGTGCTCGCCTCCTTCTACTTCCGCGCGGATGTGCGCGGGGTGGAGCGGATCCCGGCCGAGGGCCCGGTGCTCTTGGTGGGTAACCACTCGGGCGGCAACGTCACCCCCGACACGATGGTCTTCAGCCTCGCCTTCGCCGCCCACTTCGGGGTCGAGCGCCGGCTGCACCCTCTGGTCCACAACCTGGTCCTGGCGCTGCCTCTGCCCTGGAACCTGGCGAAGGCCGGCTGCGTCGCCGCCTCGCCGGAGAACGCCCACCTGGCGCTCGAGCGCGGCGCCGCGGTGCTCGTCTACCCGGGCGGCGACTGGGAGGTCCACCGCCCCTCGTGGCAGCAGGACCGAGTCGACTTCGCGGGCCGAAACGGCTTCGTCAAGCTGGCGCTCGAGGAGAACGTGCCGATCGTGCCGCTGGTCGCGGTGGGCGGCCAGGAGACCGCCGTCTTCCTCAGCCGCGGCGAGCGGGTGGCTCGCGCCCTCCAGCTCGACCGGCTCTTCCGCCTCAAGGTCCTCCCCATCTCGCTCTCGATCCCCTGGGGCCTGAACGTCGGTGACATGTTCGGCCACTGGCCGCTCCCGGCGAAGATCACCGTGGAGGCGATGGAGCCGATCGACCTGCACGAGCGCTTCGGTTCGGAGCCCGACGTCGACGAGGTCTACGAGCACGTCACGGGCGTCATGCAGGGCAAGCTCGACGAGCTCTCGGGCGAGCGCCGGCTGCCGCTGGTCGGCTGAGCCATGCGGGTCGAGGAGAGAATCCGGGTTGACGTCCCCAGGGAGGAAGCCTGGCGCTACGTCTCCGAACCCGAGCGCTACTCCGAGTTCATGGTCGGGTCGGCCTGGTCGACCGTCGAGGGCGAGCCGTCAACCGGCTTCCGGGCCCGCTCCCGGATCGAGATCCAGGTCGGCTCGATCGACCTCGGCGGGATCGTCGAGGTGGTCGAGTGGGATCCCCCGCACGAGCTCGCCTGGACCAACATCACCGGCATCGACCAGCGGGGCCGCTGGATCCTGCGCGACCGGGGGGATCACACCGACGTGACGATGAGGCTGAGCTATCAGGTGCCCGGCGGCTTCCTGGCGCTGGTCGCGAGCCAGCTCGGCAAGCCGCTGATCCAGAGCAACGTTCGCCGCTCGCTCGAGGCCCTGCGGGAGGCGCTGGAGCATGCCCCTGTCGCGGAGGAGGTCCGATGAGCTTCGAACTCTTAATCCCCCTCGCCCACGCCGGCCACATCCTCGCGGACGCCGCGATCTTCGGCGTCCCGGTCGGGTCGGTGCTGCTGACGATCTGGGCGCTCAACCACTGGGGTCCGAAGGACGGCTGATCCTCCGGGGCGCGATAGGTTCGCGATCGTGTCCCGAAAGCTCAGCAACACCGAGCTCGTCGAGCGCGCGTATGCGGCCTGGAACGCGGACGACCTCGACGCGATGCTCGCCTTCTGCCATCCCGAGGCCACGTTCATCCCGAGCGGCGTCTTCCCGGGGATGCAGTCCGGCTACCGAGGCCAGGAAGGGGTCAGGCGCTGGTGGGAGGACTTCCACGAGCCCTGGCGTCAGATCAAGGTCATTCCGGAGCGGCTCGCCGAGCGCGTGGACGGGGTGGACATCCTGATCCGCTTCGAGGGCCTCGGCAGGGACGGGATCGAGGCGACGATGAGGTTCGTCAACTCCATCGAGGTGCGCGACGGCCTGCTCTACAGCCTCGTCGGCCGCCCGTCGGACGAGGAGACGCTCCGTCAACTCGGCCTCGACTGAGGGTGCGGTCGGCCGCTGTGAAGCTTCGCCCGGCACGCCAGTGCCGTCGGCCCAATCCGGGGCTTCGCTGCCCCCGTACCATGGAGCGATGGCGACTGCGCCGAGGCTGGATCCGATCGAGGTCGCGGAACTCGGCTCGCGGTTGAGGGAGAACATCACGCGGGCTGTGAAGGCCCCTGACCGCATCATCAGGGACCTCGTCGTCGCGCTGCTCGCGGAGGGCCACGTCCTGATCGAGGACGCTCCAGGCGTGGGCAAGACCGCACTCGCCCGCGCGCTCGCCCGCTCGCTCGAGGCCGAGTACGCCCGCGTCCAGTGCACCTCGGACCTCCTCCCCGCCGACCTGGTCGGCACGAACGTCTTCAACCAGCGCGAGTCGCGCTTCGAGTTCCACCCGGGGCCCGTCTTCGCCAACGTCGTCCTCGTCGACGAGATCAACCGCGCCTCGCCGAAGACGCAATCCGGCCTGCTCGAGTGCATGCAGGAGCGACAGATCACGGTCGATGGCCACCCACACGAGCTCGCCCGGCCGTTTGTCGTCCTCGCCACTCAGAACCCGGCCGAATACGAGGGCACCTATCCGTTGCCGGAGGCCGAGCTCGACCGCTTCATGGTCCGGGTCACGCTCGGCTATCCGCCCAGCGACGATGAGGCCGCGATGCTGGCCGAGCACGCCGATCGCGACCCGGTCGAGGAGCTCACCCCCGTGGCGGACGTGTCAGCCGTGCGCGGCGCACAGGCCGCGCTCGCTCTGATCGAGGGCACCGATCCGCTCCGCCGCTACGTCGTGGCGATCTGCGAGGCGACCCGCCGCGACGAGCGGGTCGAGCTCGGGGCGAGCCCGCGCGCCGGGCTGATGCTCTTCCGGGCGGCCAAGGCACTCGCCGCCCTCGAGGGCCGGGACCACGTGTTGCCCGACGACGTCCAGGCGCTCGCGCCCTCGGTCCTCGCCCACCGCCTGCTCCTCTCCTACGAGGTCGACGGCGACCAGCGCGAGGCGGTGATTCGCGAGGCCATCGAGCGCGTCCCCGCGCTCTGATGAAGGCGTCGGAGGCGGACGCGTTCCCGCGGGCTCCCGCCACCGCTGCCCTGGGTCTGGCGTTCGCTTTGGTGGGGCTCGGGTTCGGGCTCGAGGCCGCGACCGTATGCGGTCTGGCGCTGCTGGGCCTGGCCCTGGTCGCGGTCGGCTGGGTCGAGCTGGCAACGCGGGGTGGCCGGCTCGAGCGCATACCCGGGCCCGCCCGCCTGGATGAAGCCGAGCCGTACCAGCTCCGGATCAGGGTGCGGCGCACCCCCCTCCCCCCTCCCGGCGGCGAGCTGACCGATCCCTTGCTGGAGCGAGGCGTCCAGGTGGGCCCTCGCTGGCCGCGCCGCCTCGACCGCGCCGTCTGGCTGTCCAGCCCCGGGCGCGTTCGACTCGATCCCGCCCGTCTCGTCGTTCGCGATCCGCTCCGGCTCTGGCAGCGCAGCCTCGAATCGGAGTCCGCCCTGGACCTGGTCGTCCTGCCGCGGATCGATCCGGTGCGCTGGACCGGCAGCGGAGCCGAGCCGCGAGGCCAGTCTCCCGGATCCGGACATGCGAGCGACGCGGTCTCCCGCCGCGGCGGCCCCGCCCAGTTCGAGGTCGACGGGCTGCGGCCCTACCAGGACGGGAGCCCGGCGTCACGGATCCACTGGCCGGCCGTCGCCCGCACCGGGGAGATGATCGAGCGCCGGCTGGTGGCGGGTGGCGAACCGCGGCCGCTGGTCGTCTTCGACCCCCGGGGCGCCGCGGAGCCATCGCATCGCGAACGGGCGATGCGCGCCGCCGCCTCCCTCTGCGTCGAGCTCGGACGCACCGGCGGCTGTGACCTGTTGCTTCCGGGAGAGCGCCGTCCGCTCACCATCGATCCGGCACTCCGCTCCTGGCCGGAGGCGCACGTGCGGATCGCGGTCTCGGATCCCAACGCGGGCCCCCAGATGCTGCCGGCGCTGCGCGGCTCAGCGGTGCTCTGGGTCACCGCCGGGCGCGGGCTGCCCGGATCGCTCCGCGGCCTGCGGGCGGGGAGCTTCCTGATCACACCGACGGGCTCCCGCCGGGTGGCCGCCTTCCGGGTCTCGGGCTGCTTCGGGTACGCCGTCGACGCGATGGCGGAGCGGCGTGAGTCTCGCCGGAGGGCCGCGGCGTGAACCAGCTGACGCCGCCCCGCCCGGAGCGCCTCGAGCTGATCTGCTTCGCCGCCCTTGGGATCGTCGCGGCGCTGCAGTGGGCCTCGCTGGTGGCGAACCCGCCGGCCGTCCGCATCGCCCTGGCGGTGGTCCTCGCCACCGCCGCTGGGGCGGCGCTCGCAGCGATCGGCCGGCTCCCCCGCCCGCGCACGACCCGCTGGATCCTCGGCGCCGTGGCCGTGGTCGTTGCGATCGTGGCCGGGCTGGTGATCGTGGGGCTGCCCGCCCGCCTGCTCCTCCCCGGCCATTGGGACGAGCTCTCCGCCAACCTCAACCGCAGCCTCAACGGCCTCACCGACGTGCCCGTCCCGTACGCCGGGGCCGACGTCTGGACGCGGCTCGTCATCCTCCTCGCGGCGCCGCTGATGGTGGGGGTCGCGGCCTTCGCCGCCTTCTGGCCGAGGCGACGCCGGGTCGCGGGCCGGATCTGCGCCCTGGTCTTGCTCGTCGGGCTCTATCTCGTCGCGGTGGCCTGGGCGCAGCCGGAGCGCCAGCTGGCCGGTGGCGCGCTGCTCGTGGTCCTGGTCTGTGCCTGGCTCTGGCTGCCCTCGATCGATCGCCGCCGTGGGGTCGCGGCTGGGTTCGCGATCACGATCGCGGCCCTGGTCGCCGTGCCGGCGGCGGCGTTGATCGATCCGGGGCGGGCGCTGATCGACTACCGGCACTGGAACCTGCTGAGCGCCCACGGGATCAGCTTCCGCTGGGATCAGTCTTACGGTCCCCTCGACTGGCCGCAGAAGGGCACCCTCCTGATCGAGGTCTCGAGCGAGAAGGTCCACTACTGGAAGGCGACCAACCTCGACATCTTCGACGGGGTGCGCTGGGCTCGCTCGACCGGCCCCGTCGCCGAGCCCGCCCTTGGCGAGCCGCTCAAGTACCACCCCAAGGGGGTGGACCCGAGTCCCGACCCCGAATGGGTCGACCGGGTCAACTTCGAGGTTCGCGGCCTGACCAGCGACGTGGCGATCGGGGCCGGCACGACGCTGGCGCTGCGGCCGATCGAGGCGCTGCCCACCCCCGACGCGATCTGGCCGGTCAGTCACGAGCTCCGTCCGGGGAGCCGCTACACCGCCCTGGTCTACGACCCGAAGCCGAGCCCGATCGAGATGCGCGCCGCCGGCACCGCCTATCCGAGCGAGGCCGGCCGCTACGTGACCTTCACGCTCTCGGGCGGCTCCGACGGCGCCCGCACGATCGAGTCGCCGTTCTGGGGAAAGACCGGCCCGCCGTCGATCGGCGACGAGGTGCAGGGCACTCCCTACGAGTCGATGTACGCGCTCGCCCGGCGCCTCGCGGCCGGGGCGCCCACTCCGTATGACGCCGCCCGCCGGATCGAGCTCTACCTCCGCTCCAACTTCCAGTACCGCCAGGACGTTCCCAACCGCACCTACCCGCTTCCCTCCTTCATCTCGGAGGACCAGGCCGGCTATTGCCAGCAGTTCTCGGGGGCCATGGCGCTCATGCTGAGGATGATCGGCATCCCCAGCCGCGTCGCCGCCGGCTTCGCGCCCGGCGGCCGCGACCCGGAGCACAACAACTATCTCGTCGACGACACGGACGCGCACAACTGGGTCGAGGTCTTCTTCCCGGCGATCGGCTGGGTCACGTTCGAGCCCACCCCGCCGGCCGCGCCGGCGGCCACCCAGGCCGACGACAACGCGCTGGGCGTCACGGACCCGACGCCGATCGACCCCAACATCAACTCTCGCAGCGCGCCCGATTCAGGTGGCGGCGACCTGACCAAGCCCGCGCCCCAGACGGGTGTGCTCGTGAGCTCGGGCAACGATTCATCCGGCCTCGGGCCGGCCGAGGGGTTCGGCATCGCGGCGGGGGGGGTGGCGCTCGCCGCGCTGTTCGCCTACGGCTTCCGGGCGCAACGACGCTCTAGGCTGACCCAGGATCAGCTCACGGCGGGCGAGATTCATGAGCTCGATCGGGCCCTCGCGAAGCTCGGATCCCCCCTGCCGCCCGGGGCGACCCTGCGGGGGGCGACGGACGTCCTGCGCCGACGCGCCGGCCCCGAGGCGGCGAGCTATGCCTCCGGGTTGGAGAACCGTCGCTACAGGGACCCGAGCGCCGATCCGCCGAGCGTCGGCGAGCGCCGGGCGCTCCGCCGAGCGCTGCTGCGGAAGGCGGGCCCGCGGGGGGCGCTCACTGTGCTGTTCGCTCTGCCGCCCGGCGGTCCGGCTGTCCGTAGGGCGCGCGTGGGTCGGAGGACCAGACAGGGTCCTGCCAGCGGCGGCGCCGCCGCGGAGGCGGGATGAGCGCCAACAGGAACGAGCCGAGCAAGAGGCCCGCGATCAGCTTCCAGTGGTTGAGCAGGGCCTGGCCGGCGTTCGTGCCGAAGTCGAGGTAGACGGTGCCCGGCGCGAGATCCGTGGTGCCGCTCACCTGGTAGTCCCCGGCGCTCGGAACGTCGAGCTTCGCCAGGGAACCGAACTCGCCGATGGTCTCCCGCTTCTGCAGCTGGCTGTCGGAGCTGTCCGAGTTGGGCAGGGTCACCGCGACGGGCTCCCCGCCACCCGCGGACACCACCTGGAATGCGACGTCGGCGGAATCGTCCTCGGCATCCGCTGCGGCTCCGTCGACGCGGTCGAAGACCGCGACCTTGCCCTCAGGGAGGTGAATCGTTCCGCCCTGCGGCAGCGAGACCCGGCCGTAGTCATCAGAGTGATCGCTGAAGCCGATGGCGAGCACGAGGACGACGGCGGCGAGGAACAACAGGGTCGAGAGCGTTCGATTGATCCGGCGCATCGCCTACGGCGTATCGGCAAATCTGGACACGAGTCCAAACGCTGGGCGCCGAAAATCGACCGATGTCCAGCCGCCGAGAGCACGCATGCGACGGGCGTGGCTCTCACAATCCTCTTATGCAACGGAGGCAGCATGAGGACGTGCGAATCCTGGTGGTCGACGACGAGCCCCAGCTCCGCAGGGCGCTCGAGCGCGCGCTGAAGCTCGAGGGCTACGAGGTCGAGCTGGCCTCGGACGGAGAGGAGGCACTCGGCTCGGCCGGCTCGCGTCCGGCGGACGCGATCGTGCTCGACGTCCTGATGCCGAAGCGGAGCGGGCTCGAGGTCGCGCGGGAGCTGCGCGCGCGGGGCGATGACACCCCGATCCTGATGCTGACCGCCAGGGACGCGGTCCAGGATCGGGTCGACGGGCTCGATGCGGGTGCCGACGACTACGTCGTCAAGCCCTTCGCCCTGGAGGAGCTGCTCGCCCGGGTGCGGGCGCTGCTGCGCCGCACAAACGGCGACGCCGGCGAGCAGCTGAGCTACGCCGATCTGACGCTCGACCCGGCGACCAGGGAGGTCCAGCGCGGCCGGCGCCCAGTGCAACTGACCAAGACCGAGTTCGCCCTGCTCGAGCACCTGATGCGCCACCCGCGCCTCGTGCTGACCAGGTCGCAGCTCTTCGAAGCGGTCTGGGGCTACGACTTCGGGCCGCGCTCGAACTCGCTCGAGGTCTACATCGGCTATCTGCGCCGCAAGACCGAGGAGGGCGGCGAGCCGCGGCTGATCCAGACGGTCCGCGGAGTGGGCTACTCGCTGCGCGAGAAGTGACGCTGCGCCGCAGGCTCGCGCTCCTCTCGGGCCTGGCCGTCGCGCTGACGGTGATCCTGGCCTCGGTCCTGGTCTACGCGCTGGTGCGCGACCGTCTGCGCTCCGACATCGACAACGACCTGCGCCAGCAGGCCGATCGCGTCGATCAGCGCTACCAAGTCGGGGTCCCGACCCCACCGCCGGGAGCCGGGGTGACCGTGCACCCGCCTCCCAAGGCGAATACGAAGGGCGAGCGCTACGCGCTGACGCTTCCACCGCCCGAGCCCGGTGGGCCTGAGGCGGTGGCCCAGTTGATTTCCCCCAACGGCGTGCTGGCCACCGGACCGGCCCCTTCGGTGCAGATCCCGGTGTCCCCCGGCGATCGGGAACTCGCGGCCGGCGGAGGGCAGGAGAAGCTCGAAGACGTCCACGTCGGCGACAGCGATCTGCGGGTCTTGACCGAGCCGCTGGGCGACGGGACGGCCGTCCAGGTGGCTCGCTCGCTCGAGGACACCAACCAGACCCTCAACACCCTGATCCTCATCCTGGCGGTCGTCAGCGCGGGCGCGGTCGCCCTCGCCGCGGCCCTGGGACCGGTTGTGGCCCGCACCGCTTTGGCGCCGGCGGGCGAGGTCTCCGACGCCGCCGAGGAGGTCGCGCGCACCCACGACCTCAGCCATCGAATCGAGGTCCGCGGCGACGACGAGCTCGGCCGCCTCGCCGCCAGCTTCAACGAGATGCTGGGCGCGCTCGAGCGCTCCGAGGCCGCCCAGCGGCGCCTGGTGGCGGATGCCTCGCACGAGCTGCGGACGCCGCTCGCGACCCTGCGGACCAACATCGAGACGCTCGGACGGAGCAACGGCCTCGACCCGGAGGAGCGCCGGCGGCTGGTCGCGGACGTCACCGAGGAGCTCGAGGAGATGACCGACCTGGTCGGCGATGTCGTCGAGCTGGCGCGGGCGCCGGGGCAGGACGCGATCACGAGGCAGGACGTCGCCCTCGATGAGCTCGCCCGCGACGCGATCGAGCGGGCCGAGCGCCGGGCGCGCGGGATCGGCTTCGAGAGCAACCTCGATGCTTCGCTCGTCAAAGCCGATCCACAGCGAGTCGGCCGCGCGATCTCCAACATGCTCGACAACGCCACCAAGTGGAGCCCGCCGGGCGGGCGGGTCGAGGTCGAGGTGCGGCAGGGGATGGTCACGGTCCGCGACCACGGCCCCGGATTCCCCGACGGTGAGCTCGACAAGGTCTTCGACCGCTTCTGGCGCGCCGACGACGCGCGCGGCAGGCCCGGCTCGGGTCTGGGCCTCGCCATCGTTCAGCGGGTGGCCGAGGAGCACGGCGGCCACGCCCGCGCCTCGAATGCGCCGGATGGCGGCGCGGTCGTCAGCCTCGAGCTGCCTGAGCTGCCCGCCCAGTCCGAGCCCTCCTGAGCGCCAGCTCCAGCTCGAACCGCGCGTCCGGGTCCTCGAGCTGGTCGCCGAGCAGGTCGCGCAGCCGGGTGAGCCGGTAGCGGATCGTCTGCGGATGCAGGTGCAGCGCGCGCGCCATCGCCGCGGCGTTGCCGCCGTGCTGGACGAAGGCGAGGGCGGTCTCCTCCATCCGCGTGCGTCCGGCCTGGGTCAGCCCGTCCAGCGGACGGAGCCTCTTCTCCACGAGGCGATCGCCGAGGCCTCCCGACTCGAACAGGAGGACGTCGGCGAGGTGCTCCTCGGCTTCCACCGGCGAGCCGCCGTCGATCGCCCCGGCCTCGGCGGCCCGTAGCGCTGCCTTGGCCAGCAGCCAGGATGAGCCGAGCTCGACGCGTCGCACCGTCGGCCCGAGCGCCGCGGTGAGCGAGTGGGTGGCGCGGGCCAGCTCTGCACCCCTGCTCTTGCCCGCGGCGCCGGTGACGAGGGCGCAGCCGATGCCGTCGATCGGCGCGATCAGGGCGTCCGCCGACAGGCGCCGGCCGACGCGGGCGAGATCGGCCTCAGCGACGGCGAGCGGTGCCGCGCTTCGCGGCAGCCGCCAACCGGCGGCCTCTGCCGCGGCCCGGAGCTCAGGCTCCTCCGCGGGTGGGTCCCGCAGCAGCACGGCGAGCAGCTCACGGCGGCGAGCCTGACGCTCCCCTTCCTGCTCGCGCTGTGCCTGGGCGTAGCCCTCGACCGAGTCGGCGGAGAGCTCGTCGATGTAGGCGAAGACCGCCTCGGCGAGGAGGCCGAGCTGCTCCGCGTCCGCACCGCGGAGGCGCGCCGCCTCCGACATCCGCCGCCAGGCGACGCGGGCGCCCACCCGGTAGGCCGACTGGAGGGAGTCGAGCGTCCGCCCTTCGCGGAACTCCCCCCTCCCCAACCCGACGTAGACATCGCGGCCCGGCTCGCGACCGGCGGCCGGGTCACGGATCAGGGCGAGGAACTGGCGCAGGGCCTCGCTGACGCCGGTCCGGATGCCGGCCCCGAAGCTCCCCTCGAGCGGGCGCGCGTACTCCGGCACGTCCCGCGCGATCGTCGCGAGGATCTCCTCCGTCGCCGCTGGGAGCTCCGGCTCGATGGCATCAGCCAGGTCGGGCGAGAGGCCTCGCCAGGGTTCGTTCTGGGTCTGCTTTATCACCTGACTGATAAGTAATTCAAGTCGAAGTTGGCATTCAGGCTAACTCTTGTGGCGGTCGCCCGCGTAGCGTGCCAAGCCGATGAGCCGCGCCGCCAAGCTGACCAACCTGGGAGCCGTCGTCGTGCCCTTCGCGGCCGTGATCGCGGCGATCGCCCTGCTCTGGGACCAGGCCGTGAGCTGGCATGACCTCGCCCTGTTCGGCCTGATGTACGTGGTGACGGCGCTCGGGATCACGATCGGGTACCACCGGCTGCTCACCCACCGCTCCTTCCGGACGCACAAGCCGACCGAGTATGTCTTTGCGACGCTCGGGTCGATGGCGGTACAGGGCCCGGTGACCGCCTGGGTGGCGGACCACCGCAAGCACCACGCCCACACGGACGTCGAGGGCGACCCCCACAGCCCGCACGTTGGCCACGGCGAGGGGGTCGCCGGCGTCCTCCGCGGCCTCTGGCACGCCCACACCGGCTGGCTCCTCTCCGAGCACGGCCGGGCGCGTTGGAGCAAGTACGCGCCTGACCTCTGCGAGGACTCCGGCATGCGCTTCATCAACCGCCACTTCGTCGCGCTGGTGGTCGCCGGGCTGGCGATTCCGGCGGCGCTCGGCTACCTGATCACCGGCACCGCGCTCGGGGCCGCCACCGGCCTGCTCTGGGGCGGCCTCGTTCGCATCTTCTTCGTCCATCACGTGACCTGGAGCGTCAACTCGATCTGCCACTTCATGGGGACGCGCCGCTTCGAGGTCGAGGACCGCTCCACCAACGTCTTCTGGCTCGCCCTGCCTTCGCTCGGCGAGTCCTGGCACCACAACCACCACGCCTTTCCCCGCTCGGCCGTGCACGGCTTGCGCCGCTGGGAGCTCGACCCCTCCGCGGTCGTGATCGGGGCGATGGAGCGGCTCGGGCTCGCCTGGAACGTGGTTCGCATCGCCCCGGAGCGCCAGGAGGCGAAGCTCTCCCCGGCCGGCCCGGCGAACGAAGTTCAAGCCGCTTCTTAGCTCGATCTCAGGCTCCTCTCAGCCGTCCCTGGCTTGATGGTCGGCGAGCCCGGCGCGACCGGGACCCCAGAGAAGGAGCCAGCGATGAAGAAGAAGAGAGGCATCACGATCCGCCTCGGACCGCTCGGCCTCTCGCTGCTCGCGGCGGGTATCACGGCAGTCGGCCTGGCCGCGGTCTCGTTCGCCGACAGCGGTGGCACCGCCGGCAGCGGAAGCAATGCGAGCGGTGGCAGCGGCACGCAGACGTTCCAGCTGCCGGCCCCGCCGGGCGGCGCGGCCGGCGTGACGATCATGGACGGCAACCTCTCCAGCGAGGACCGGCAGAAGCTGGAGGACTTCCGGAGCTGCATGGAGGAGAACGGCGCGCCGGGTCCGCCGGATCCCGGCGAGTTCGATCCGAGCGACGGCCCGCCGCAGGCGCCGAGCGCAGCCGACCGGGAGAAGCTCCAGAAGGCCTTCGAGGCCTGCAAGGGCAAGCTGCCCGAGAGGCTCCGCGACGCCGGGCCTCCGCGCATCGGCACCTTCCACTGCGGACCGCCCCCGGGTGCCCCGCCCCTGCAGCGCGACGACCAGCAGGGGAGGAACCAGGACCAGAGCAACTCGGGCGGCACGGCGCCGGGTGGCTCCACGTCGTAACCGGACTCGTCCAGGCGGCCACAAGGCCGCTCCCACAAACGGCGTCGATTGGCGCGACGCCTCATATCCCCCCAGCGAGCGGCCCCCGATCCGGGGCCGCTCGCCGTGCCGGCATCGCTGCCGGCTGGCAATCACTGCCAGTTCAGCTGCCCGCCACCCTACGGCCGGCGGTCGCGCTAGCCGAGCGCGGCGAACTCGTCGTCCGTGAGCTCGATCTCGAGCGCGGCCAGGTTCTCGCGCAGGTGCTCGATGGAGAGCGTGCCGGGAATCGGGAGCACCACGGGAGACCGGCGAAGCAGCCAGGCGAGGGCGATCTGCGAGGGCGTCGCGTCGTGAGCGGCCGCGATCTCCTCCAGGGCGGCCGGCCCGCCGCGCTTGAGCGGGTAGTACGGCACGAAGACGATGTCGTTCTCCTCGCAGTAGTCGACGACGTCGTCGTATTCGCGGTCGGTGACGTTGTAGTGGTTCTGGACCGCCGCGATCGGGAGGACGCGCCGCGCGGCCTCGATCTGCTCGACATCGACGGCCGAGATCCCGACCTCCCTGATCCTGCCGGCGTCGCGGTGCCCGGCGATCACCCCCAGGCTGGCCTCCAGCGGCGTCTCCTTGTGGACCCGATGCAGGTAGTAGAGATCGATCGTCTCCGTCTGGAGGCTCTCGAGGCTCTGCTCGATCTGCGCCCGGAGCGAGTCCAGATCAGATTCGGTGTAGCCGCCCTTGGTCGCAACCAGGACACCATCCGGCCTGGGCGAGAGCGCCTCGCCGATCGCGCGCTCGCTGTCGCCGCCCGAGTAGCCGTGCGCCGTGTCGATGTGCCCGAGACCAGCCTCCACCGCCTCGCGCAGGAAGGCGTGGTGGGCGGGCGTGGACGAGAGACGGTTGGTCCCGAGGCCGATCCGGGGGACCTCGATGCCCGCGAGCGTCAGCGTCCGGGACACCGCTGAGGGCTGCGTGGCCATGTGACGAGACTAGCCGGGCGGCTACGCCGGCAAACCGACCGATTCAAGCGCCGCCGAGATGTCCGAGTAGACCGTGAAGCTCGCCACCTTGCGGTCGCGCTGCTCGAGCACGTGCGCGAGCGGCACGTCGAGCTCGCCGGCGTCCTCCTTCTGCGTGATCTGGAGCCTTCCGAGCACGACCCAGCGCCCGTCGCGCGCCGCGCGCAGGCCCTCGGGCTGGAAGCGGTCGGCCTCGAACAGCTCCTCGATGTCGGCTCGCCAGCGCTTGTAGCCCCGCATTCCCTTGTACGTCTTGTCGTCGAGGAAGACGGTCTCCATCCGAATCTGGAAATCCGAATGCAGCAGTGCCTCAAGTCCTTGGCCCCCGCGGTCGAATTCATCGTAAATGCGCCTAACCGCGTCCAAAGCGGAGCCGGTATCGGCCTCCTCCATCGCCGCATTGAACTGGCGCTCGAGCGTCTCGACGTCGTGCTGGTCGTACATCTGACTTTTTTGAGTATTTCCCCGGTAGTACCGATTCGCCTCGCCTGCGCCAGGCGCAAGCTATCGGAGCCACCGCGAAAGGAAAGTCTCGCGTGACCGGGCGAAAGACGAGCACGACGCGGGATCCGTCGAGCGAGCAGGAGATCCAGTCCCGCCTGAGGTCGGTCGACGTCGGTCTCTGGCTCTCCGTGATCGTCTCGGTCGGTTGCGCCCTGTACGCGATCGACACCTGGGAGCGGCCGAACCGCGAATGGGTCCTGCTCGTCATCGGACTCGGCGTGCTGAGCGTTCCGGTGATCAAGTTGCTCCCGACCGAGCGAATCGTCCGCGGCCCCCACCGCGAGCTCTTCTTCGCCGCCTGGTCGATCGCCGACGTGGCGCTGATCGGCACCCTCGCCGCCCTCGACGGCGGCTCCGAGAGCGCCTACACGCTGCTGCTCGTCCTGCCGTTTCTCTTCGCCTCCCTCTCCTATCCCACCAAGTGGACCGCGCTCGTCGGCGCGGCCGCCCTGCTGGCCGCCCTCTCGACGGCTCTCTTCATCGGCGGCGGGTTCCCGTTCTCGGGGTTCGGGCTCTTCGTCGGCGCCTGCGTGGCCCTGCTCGCGGCGCTCGAGGCACGCAACCAGCTGAGACAGCGGCGGGCCCTGACCGACACGACGAGCGCCCTGGTTCGCAGCGAGGAATCGAGCCGCCTCCAGGCCCACCAGCAGAGCGCCGTCGCCCGGTTCGGGCAGAGGGCGCTCGAGGGGACCCACATCGACGAGCTGGCCGAGGAGGCGAGCCGCATCCTGACCGACGTCCTGGAGATCGACTACGGCGGGGTGCTGAAACTCCTCCCCGGCGGGGATGAGCTGCTGCTCGTCTCGGCTGTCGGGGTGCCCCCGGAGCTGATCGGCGAGGCCCGGGTCCCGGCCGACTACCGCTCGCAGTCCGGCTACTCGATCGCCACCGGGAAGGCGACCGTCGTGGATGACTGGAGCACCGAGACGCGCTTCCAGAGGTCGGCGCCCCAGGCCGACCAGGCGATGAGGAGCGCAGCGATCATCCTGATCAGGGGCAAGGAGGAGCCCTTCGGGGTGCTCGGAGCCGCCTCGGCCGAGCTTCACGCCTTCACGCCGGAGGACGTCAACTTCATGCAGGCGATCGCGAACGTCCTCGCCAACGCGATCGAGCGCCGCCGCACCGAGGAGCGTACCCAGCACGAGGCCCTCCACGACGCTCTCACCGGGCTCGCGAACCGCAGCCTCTTCCTCGACCGGCTGCAGCACGCGCTCTCGGTGGCCGCCCGCCGCCGGACCGCCATCGCCGTCCTCTTCCTCGACCTCGATCAGTTCAAGCTCGTCAACGACAGCCTCGGACACGCCGCCGGCGATGAGCTGCTCGCCGCGGTGGCGCCGCAGATCGAACAGGTGCTGCGCCCCGGTGACACCGTCGCCCGCTTCGGCGGCGACGAGTTCGCCGTCCTGGCCGAGGACGTCGGCGATGAGCGCGGCGCCACCCGGATCGCGGAGCGAATCGCTGAGGCGCTCTCCCACCCGTTCATCCTGCGCGGGCGCGAGCACTTCGTCAGCGCGAGCATCGGCATCTCGCTCGGGACGGGCACCGAGGATCCCGAGGGCCTGATCCGCGACGCGGACTCCGCGCTCTACCGCGCCAAGGAGCACGGTCGGGGGGGCTACGAGATCTTCGACGAGGTGATGCGCTCGCGCGTCATCGAGCACATGCAGACCGAGAACGACCTGCGGCGTGCCCTCCAGCGCGACGAGCTCGTCCTCCACTACCAGCCGGTCGTCCGGCTGCGCGACGGCTCGATCGTCGCCATCGAGGCGCTGCTTCGCTGGGACCACCCGGAGCGGGGCCTGATCGGGCCCCTGGCATTCATCCCCGTCGCGGAGGAGTCCCGCCTGATCGTGCCCATCGGTCGCTGGGTGATCGAGCAGGCCTGCCGGCAGGCGGCCGCCTGGCAGCGCCTCCGCCCCCCCGCCGCGCCGCTCCGCG
>Ga0081540_1001192_pt1 | contig 22751 bp, 18 predicted proteins | sample TabmetS2T1R1_FD_71024 | JGI IMG/M metagenome (GOLD analysis project Ga0081540, IMG submission 71024) | Tabebuia heterophylla rhizosphere microbial communities from the University of Puerto Rico - S2T1R1 | ecosystem: Host-associated > Plants > Roots > Rhizosphere ... | reverse complement strand
GGGGTCCTGGGTGGTGTGGGTGTCCCCCCGGCGGCCGGGCTGGGGCTCCGGCCCCGGGCCCGGCCGGCCCCCCGCCGCCCCCCGCCCGCCCCGCCGGCGGGGGGGGGGCGGCGGGCCTCTCCTGCCACGGCCCGCCCCCGCCACCTCTCAGCTCAGGCCACCGCCCTAGCGGCGATCATGCGGTCCGCGTGACGGTCACCTCGTGGCCACGGACCGCCCGGCGGCGGCCGCAGCCCGGGCGCGATCACCGCAGTGCGCGGCACAAGAAGGCGAGGACGGCGGGACTAGCTGACGGTGCGGAGATGCAGGAGTACGCCGGTGCTGAAGTCGGCCATCCACAGCCCGCCCGGGCCGGCGGCGAGGTAGCTGGGGGATGCCCCCGCGGGGGCCGCCTCGCCGACGATGCGGTTCGACGCGGGATCGATGCGGACGAGCGCGCCAGGGGGCTCTACCGACGCCCAGACCGAGCCCGCCCAGAAGATGACGTGCACGGCGTTTGGCAGGCGCACGGTCGCGATCACCCGGCCGGTAGCGGGATCGACGCGCTGCACCGCGCCGTCGTTGGAGGTCCCCCACAGCGAGCCGGCGCCGACGGCATCGACATCCGGGATGGCCCGCAGCGTGCGGGTCACCACGCCGCTCGCCGGGTCGATGCGGCTTACCGACCCGTTGCCGCTGCCGTTCGTGATCCACAGCGCGCCCGCACCGGGAACGGGGCGGCCGGGGCCGGGGCCGACCCGGATGGGCCGGCCGCTGACGCGGTTGGCCCGCGGGTCGATGCGGACGACGGTGCCCGGGCCCGGCTTGGGCTCGGTCACCCAGACCCGGCCGTAGGCGACCGTGATCCCGGTCGGGGTGGGCGGGAGGCCGATGAAGGACGTGACGCGGCTCCGGCGCGGATCGATCCGGTAGACGCCATAGTGGCCGTCACGCTTGGCGGTCACCCACACAGCGCCGGCGCCGGCGGCGATGTCGCTCAGCTTCACGCCGATTCCGGGCACCGTCATGGTGGCCACGACCCTGGCGGTGGCTGGGTCAACCCGGTAGACCACGCCCGGGCCGACAACCCATACCCCCCCGTAACCGCCCGCGAGCCGGGTGACTCCTGGGCTCAGGTGCGTCCGCGCGACGACGACGAGCTGGGGCGCGGGACGCGGCTGCGGATGGCCGCCAGCGGGACCCGAAACCCCATGCCGCAGGTACGGGGTCAGCGCGGCCGCCGCGGCCACAACCGCGACGCACAGGGCCACGATCCCCGCCCGGCGCCGGGCTCGGCGGCGAATCCGCCGCTCGATTTGCGACCATGCGCCGGGAGATATCTCGTGCCGGGCAGCCTCCCGGTCCAGGGCGAGCCGGAGGCTCGCAGCGATCTGATCCAGTTCCATCAGGCACCGCCTTGGCCGCGCTGGGGCCGGGGCGCGGGCGCCGGCCCGGGTTCGGCGAGCAGCCGCTGCAGCCGCCGCAGCGCCTTGGCGGTCTGGCTCTTCACGGTCCCCACCGATATGCCGAGCGCTGCCGCCGTGTCGGCCTCGGACAGGTCCAGGTAGAAGCGCAGGACGACGCAGGCCCGCTTGCGGGGGGGCAGGCGCGCCAGCGCGCGCAGCAGATCGACGCTCGCGCCGGGGTCGGCTGTTCCTGGGTCGTCGATGCCACGCCAGGCACGGCGCTCTTGCAGCCTGCGGCGCAGGCTCCTGCGCGAAAGGTTGACCACGGTAGTGCGCAGGTAGGCCGGGGCCGACTGCTGATCTCGGATGTTTCCCCAGCTACGCCAGACGCGGACGAACGCCTCCTGTGCCAGTTCCTCCGCCAGGTCCCAGTCGCTCGTCAGCGCGAAGGCGAGCCGCACGAGTTCGCGGTAATGCCGCTCGTGGAGCAGTGCCAGCGCCTCACGGCGTGACGGGGGGTCCATACCAGTAAGACCCCGGCGTTCCCGCGAAGGTTGCCGCCAGGTTGCCCAGCCAGCCGGGCGGAGATCGCCGGCCCGGCCGTTCGGGCCGCTACCCGCCCGGGACGGCGTCGGCGGGCAGGTGGTCACGCCAGGAGTGCCGCGGGGCGAACCCGAGCGCCTGCCGGGCCCGGTCGATGGACAGCAGGGTGTCGTTTCCCCGAACGTCCGTGGTGAGCGGGACGCCGGGGAAGACCTCGCGCATCAGCTCGGCCGACGGGCGGGTCATCACCGTGTCGGCGGCGGCGATGATGAAGCTGGCGCTGCCGGTGATGTCCGCTTCTAGCGCCAGCCGGCAGGCGGCGGCGGCGTCCCGCTCGTCGATGTAGCCCCAGAGGTTCCACTTGCGCGCCATGGGGTCGCCCCAGTACGAGGGGAACTCCTGGTAGTCGGGCGGGCCGAGGATGTTGGAGAACCGCAGCGCGATGAACGGGATGCCGGACCACTGGGCGAAGTGGCCGGCGATCGTCTCACTCGCCACCTTCGACAGGGCATAGGTCGTCGTGGGCACCGGGTAGTGGTCCTCGTCCACGGGCGCGTACCGCGGCGGCACGTCGAACGGCAGCCCGAGCGTGGTCTCGCTGGATGCCCAGACCACCCGGGCGAGCCCCGCCTCCGACGCTGCCCGGAACACGTTGAAGTTCATCGCCATGTTCGCGTTGAACGTCACGGCGGGGGTGCGTATCTGCGGCGCGGGGATGTTGGCCAGGTGCACGACGGCGTCGATGCCCGCCAGCACCTCCACCGCCTGCCCATAGTCGGTCAGGTCCGCCCGCAGGATCGCCGCCGCCCCCAGGGCCGGCGCCGGCGGCACCAGGTCGGCGGAGACGACCCGGTGGCCGTGCTCCAGCAGGTCGGACACCACGGCCCGGCCGGCCCGCCCGCTTCCGCCCGTGACGCACACTCTCATGCAGGTCCTCCGTCTTGGCTGAGTTGCGGCGCTGGCTCGCGGCTCACACCGGTGATGAACGCCAGGCCGTACAGTACCGCCGTCACGGGCGAGGGACGGCAGCCACGCGCCTGACACGGGGCCGGAGCCACAGCGCGCTGCCCCCGGGCGCCCGGGGGCCGACGATCCCGGGGCAGCGCGGCCGCCGGGCCGCAGGCCCGGTCCTCGAGGACGTCCAGGCCGTTCAAGCGGGGTAGACCATGGGCGTCGTGCTGCCCTGCGGGGTCGGCGGTGCCCGACTGGCGAGGCTACGGCCCCCCGAACCGCTGGCCACCCGCTGCTGTCACCGGTCTCGGCCGCTCCGGATCGGAAGCTAGCGAACCGCCATCGCGAGTGCGGGCACCGCCTATTTACCCCCGCACGGACTGCGCCGCCTGCCGGACAGGCGGCCATCCACTGCCCGCCCAGCAAATCGCGGCCCCGACCAGACCGGGTGAAGACCGTGTGTGTTTGATGTGGAGCGGGCCGGCCGCGGAGGCACGCGCCGGTGATCACACGGGCGGGTCGGTGCGGAGCAGGCTGTAAGTCACCCCGTCCCGCCAGGCGCCGTCGCGCCACCCGACGCCACGCGTCACGCCTTCCCGGGCGAATCCGGCTCTTTCCAGGGCCTTCTGCTCCGCAATGTTGTCCACCTCGGTCGCGGCCCAGATACGGTGCACCGTGGTGTGCGCGAACAGGTAGCGCGCGAGCAGCCGGTGCGCGTGCGTGCCGTACCCTCGGCCCCGCGCCTCCGGGAGCAGCGCGATACCGATCTCCCAGCAGTAGGCGGCCGGTGTGGTCTGCTGGCGCCGCCAGTTCACCAGGCCCAGCCGATCGTCGCCGCGGGCGACCACCAGGGTGCCGCCGTCCGGGCCGACGAGGCCGTTCTCGTCCCAGCCCCGGCGCCACCGCCCGCGATCGAGCCACCCGAACCACCCGAACTCGCCCGTCTTGCCGGGGTCTTGCGTCAGCGCGTCCAGCATCGGCAGGTCATCCGCGTCGACCCTCCGCAGCATCACCTGATCGCTCATGGTCACATCATGCATGCCGGGTCCGGCCCCCCATGCCTCACACCCAACGGCCGGCCGGGCAGCCGCGTGCGGCCGCGCCGGGCGGCGTGTCCGGCACGGCTGGCAGAATACCGTTCGTGCCTCGCTCTCACCGCGGGCCGTTCCGCGACCTGCCGCGCGAGGTGGCAATCCTCACCGCCGTCTCCTTCACCGTGGCGCTCGGGTTCGGGATCGTCGCCCCGGACATCCCGGCGTTCGCCCGCCACTTCGGGGTCAGCACCGCCGCGGCCGCCGGCGTGGTCAGCGCGTTCGCCCTGATGCGGATCGTGGGGGCGCTGCCGGCGGGCCGTCTGGTGGACAGGTTCGGCGAGCCCGTGGTGATGACGGTCGGCATCGCGATCGTCGCGGTGAGCAGCATCGTGGCCGGGTTCTCCGGCTCGTACGCGGAGCTCATCATCCTGCGCGGTGTCGGCGGGCTCGGCTCCGCGATGTTCGGCGTCAGCGCCCAGACCCTGCTGCTTGTCAGCGTGCCGAGCGAGCAGCGGGGCCGGGCCAGCGGCCTGTTCGCCGGCGGGTTCCTGGTCGGCAGCATCAGTGGCCCCGCGCTCGGCGGGCTCATCGCGGCCTGGTCGATGCGAGCGCCGTTCATCATCTACGGCGGCATGCTGATCGTTCCGGCGGTCATCGCCGCGGCGGTGCTGCGCGACGGATCCCACCGGCGCTCCGGGCCGCATGCGCCGGCGAGACGGGCGTTCGCCGAGATCGGCCGCGCGCTGAAAGACCCGGCGTACCGGGCCGCGGCCGCCGCGAACCTCGCGGACGGGTTCGCCGCCATCGGGGTCCGAAGCGCGCTCGTGCCGCTGTTCGTCCGCGACGTGCTCCACCGGTCGGCCGTCTGGACGGGCATCGGGTTCGGCGTGGTTGCCGTCCTGAACGCGGCGACGCTCCTGCCCGGCGGGCGCCTCGCCGACCGGCTGGGCAGGCGGCCGGTGATCGTCGTCGGCTGCCTGGTGTCGGGAGGCGGCCTGGTGATGCTCGCGCTCCTGCCCGGGCTGGGCGGGTATCTCGCCGCGCTGGCCGTCTTCGGCCTTGGATCCGGGCTGCTCGACGTCGGGCCCGCCGCGATGATCGGCGACATCCTGGGCAGCCGGAGCGGAACGGTCGTCGCCTCGTACCAGATGGCCGGTGACATCGGTACCGTCACCGGGCCCGTGACGGCGGGTTACCTCGTGGACATAGCCTCCTACCGCGCTGCCTTCGGCCTCGCCGCCGGCGTCCTGGGGCTGGCGGCCGTTCTCGGCCTCGTCGCCCCCGAGACCCGGTGGCGCGACCGGTCCGTCAGCCCGGCCCGGCGGCAAGCGGGCCGTCCCGATCGGGTGGGTCCCGAGTCGTCCGGGTTAGCGCCACGTGCCGCCGGCCGGGCCTTGCTGGCCCGCGGGCGCATGGAGTCCACTGTGGCGAAGTCCCTGCGGCTGGGCCAAGCTGAACCGCATGCCGATCATTCCCGCGCCATTGCACCGCACGCCCGCCACCGGCCTGTTCCGCCTGGGCCCGGGCGCCACGGTCGCCTATGGCGGCGCCGCGCTCGCCCCGCTTGCCGAGCTGTTCTGCGAGGAGGCCGGCCGGCCCCCCGGCCTGCGGGCGCGGGCGGTCCCCGCCGGCCCGGATGATGCGGGGCATGACATCAGGGTCGGCCTCGGCGCCGGCCCGGAGCTCGCCGGGCTGCCCGCGCCACTCGGCATCGATCCGGCCGGAACCCCGGCCGACGAGCGCTACGCGCTCACGATCGGGGAATCCGGTATCGCCCTGCGGGCAGCTGGGCTGGCCGGCGTGGCCCGCGGGCTGGCCAGCCTGCTGCAGCTCATCGCCACCGCGGCACCGGGTGGCGGCGGCGCCGTGCCGTTGAGGGCACTGCGGATCCTCGACGCGCCGCGCTTCGCCTGGCGTGGCCTCAGCCTCGACGTCGTCCGCAGGTTCTTCGGCGCCGCACAGGTCCGGAAGGTGATCGACCTGGCCGCCCTGTACAAGCTCAACGTGCTGCACCTGCACCTCACCGACGATCAGGGCTGGCGCATCGAGGCGGGGCGGCCCGCGCGTGCCCGCGAGCCCGACGGCACCTTCTACACCGATGATGAGCTGCGCGCCCTCGTCGCGTACGCCGCGGACCGGTTCGTCACCCTCCTGCCAGAGGTGGACACGCCCGGTCATGCGGCTGCGCTGCTGCGGCTCCGCCCGGAGCTCGCCAGCGGGCGCAACCTCGTGAGCTACGAGACCGGGCCGGGCCAGCCGCACCGGAGCGCCTGGCTCGACCCGGAGCTGCCCGCCACGTTCGAGGTGCTGGACGGCGTGTTCGCCGGGCTCGCGGGCCTCTTCCCCGGCCCGTTCGTCCACATCGGCGGCGACGAGCCGTTCGGGATGCCCGATGATGCGTACGCCGCCCACGTCGGCCGCCTGCGATCGATGGTGCGGGCGCTGGGCAAGCGCACGATCGGCTGGCAGGAGTCGATCCGGGCCGGCGCCGATCCCCGGCATGTGATCCAGTACTGGATCAGCACGGCGAGCCTGTCCGCCGGCGGCGCGGCGGCGCTCCCGCCGGGCACCGCCGCGACGGTGACCGCGAACCTCGAAGGGTCACGTTCCGACATCGAGCAGGCCCTCGCGCACGGCGTGCCCGTGATCGCGTCGCCGCACAGCAACTGCTATCTCGACGTCCCCTACGCGGAAGCGTCCGCCGACCCGGCGCAGGCCGAACGGCGTGAGCGTGTCGGACTGCGCCACTACGCGCCGCGGACGGTCGGCGCCGCGTTCGACTGGGAACCGGCCGCCTCACTCGGGACCGGGGTGCCCGGTGGCGGCGTCGCGGGCATCGGCGCCGCCGTCTGGTGCGAGACCGTACGCGACTTCGGCGACCTGACGTTCCTGCTGCTCCCCCGGCTCGCGGGCACGGCCGAGAAGGCGTGGGGAGCCGCGGGCGCCGTGCGCTGGGAGGAGCACCGCGCCGCCCTCGCCGCGCACGGGCGGCTCTGGGAGCAGGACGGGCTCGTCTTCTTCCGCGCCAAGACCGTGGACTGGCGCTAGCTCGGGCCCGCCGGCCCGGACGATCCGGGCGCGCATGGCGCGCCGGGGCCGGGCCGGGCAGCCCGGCCCCTTCAGTCCCTTGCCGCCGTCAGCCCCCCAGCACCGGCTTGCCGAGCGGGAGAGGCTTGCCGCCGGTAGCCACCGAGGCGGAGCCGAAGAACAGGTAGACGCCAACCGCGGCGAACACCAGCACCACGTAGCCGGCGGTCTTCGTCAGGCCCGACGATGCGTTGTACGTGGCGATCAGCAGCAGCACGAGCGCCACGTCAATGAGAAAGAAGACCAGCGTAAAGGCCAGCGGTAGCCGCAGCGTGGCCAGGGTGAGCATCACGATGATGACCAGCCACGTGATCAGGAACAGCTTCTGCGTCGAGACCACGGCAAGCAGGCCGATGCCGAACCAGTTGTTGACCAGGCCGATCACGAGCACGGCGTAGCTCAGCCAGAAGCCGGCGAAGATGCCGAAGATACCCGCCACCGCGCTCGCGCCGATGGCTGCGGCCCAGACCGCCGCTATGGTCAGGCCGACCGCCGTGGCCGCCAGGATGATGGCGATCGGGGCGCCGACAGCGGTCGCCGGGGTAACGCCGACCAGCGCCAGGCCCAGCGCGACGGAGCCCACGACGAAACTCGGCAATCCCAGGATGGCCGGATCGCCGCCCAGCGGCCCCGGTACCGCGACGGTTTCTGCTTCTACCAGTTCTTCCACGTGCGTAGCGGCCCCGGAAGTACCGTCACCTGCCGCGTCGAGCGAGGCCATCGCTGCTCCTCTCACAGGTAGCTTTCAGGAGCCACGCCATAGTGTGTGGTTCCCTAAAGTCTCTGTACATCCTCCGCCGCCTAAAGTTGATCTCAGTTTGAGCCGTCGTCCCTGGCATCGCCCCGCGACCGCGCGAAAGCGGTCCAGGACCAGGCCGGCCACGGCGGGGTGATCGCCGAGCGGGGCGCTGACCCACGCGGCCGCGCTCGCGCGGAGCCGGTCGTGGAAGACGCCCGGCGCCAGCAGGTAGCTGGCCACGGCCACGGGCCCGCCGGTGCGGGCTGCCAGGGCAGCGATCGCGTCGTCTACCGCGGGCCGGCCCGCGGACGCGAACGCCGCCAGGACCGGCACCCGCAAGCTCGCGGCCAGCGCCGCGGCCTGGCTGCGGGCGCCGGCGAGGGCACGCTGGTCGGTAGAGCCGGCCGCCGCCAGCACCACCGGAGCCCCCGTCGGCGCCCCGGCCGTGGCGAGGCGGTCCGCCAGCGCGGGCACCAGCCGCGGATCGGGGCCGAGTGGGTCGGCCACCGGCGCCGCGGTCCGCGCGGCCGTCCCGGCGATGTCGTGGCTGAGGTGATAACCGGCCGATAGCAGCAGCGGAACGATGACCACCCGCCGCTGGCCGGCGGCGGCGATGGCCTCGGCCAGGGACGGCGCGGCGTGCTGGACGAAGGCCGCCCGCACCTCGACGCCGGGTGCCAGCGTGCCGGCCCGTCCGGCCAGCGACCGGATGGCCTGCTGGGCCCTCGGGTCGCGGCTGCCGTGGGCGACGGCGAGCAGCACCGGGCCGCTCACGCCGCGCCCAAGGCGCCCAGGCCCAGCGCCTCCCGCAGCCTGACGACCTCGCCCACGACCACGACCGCGGGTGGCCGGACGCCGCCGGCCGCCGCGTCCTCGGCCACCTGCCCGAGCGTCGATACCAGCACCCGCTGCCGCTCGGTGGTGCCCTCACAGATCACCGCGACCGGGGTGCCGGCATCGCGCCCCCGCTTGACCAGTTCCCGCGCGACATCGGCCAGGCGGGCGACGGCCATCAGCAGTACCAGCGTGCCCGGGCCGGCGGCCAGCGCCTCCCAGTCCACGGTCGCGCCCGGGTGTGAGGGGTCGAGGTGCGCGGACACGACCGCGAAATCCTGTGTGATGCCCCGGTGGGTCACCGGGATCCCCGCGCAGGCCGGAACCGCCACGGCGCTGGTTACCCCCGGCACGACCTCGAACGGGACCCCCGCCCGGGCGCAGGCGAGCGCCTCCTCGCCGCCGCGGCCGAAGACGAACGGGTCGCCGCCCTTGAGCCGGACGACCCGCTGGCCCGCCTTGGCCCGCTCCACCAACAGCGTGTTGATCTGCTGCTGGGACAAATGCCGGACGCCGGGCGCCTTGCCGGCGTCGATCACCTCCACGTCGGGGTCGAGTTCGGCGAGCACCTCGCGGGGCCCGAGGCGGTCGGCGACAACGACGTCCGCCTCGGCCAGCAGCCGCCGCCCGCGCAGCGTGAGCAGCCCGGGGTCACCGGGTCCCCCGCCGACCAGCGCCACCCGGCCCATCGCGCCGGGGCTGCGCCCGGGGCGGAGCGGCAGGCTGCCCTCGGCGAGCGCGGCGGCGACCGCCGCCCGCAGCCGCCGCGCCCGGCGCGGGTCTCCGCCCGCGGTCACCGCGACGGTGACGTCCCCATGACGGGCGGTGGCGGGTGTCCACGCGCGCGAGGCCGCCGCGTCGTCGGCGCGCACGCACCACACCCGCAGGCGCTGCGCCTCCGCGGCGACGGCGGCGTTGACGGCCGGGTCGTCGGTGGTGGCGTGTGCCAGCCACGCACCCGCCAGGTCGCCGTCGCGGTAGCGCCGGCGGCTCAGCCGCACCTCGAGACCGGCCAGCGCCGTGTCCACGCGCGGCGCGACGACGTGCACCAGCGCGCCGGCCGCGAGCAGGGCCCGGACCCGGCGTAGCGCTACCCGGCCGCCGCCGACGACCACCACGCGGCGGCCGGTGAGGTCGAGCATGAGCGGGTACGTCACGGGAGCACACCCGGCTCGCATGGCGCGGCCGCCTCGTTGGCGGGCGCGACCCCGGCGAACCGCAGCTCGAACGCCCGCGCGCACGCGGCGCACCGCCAGCCGCCGGCCGCCCGGCCGGCCGGGCGGAGGTCCTCGTCCCCGCAGTACGGGCAGTAGAACGGCACCTGGCGCTCGCCGGCGGGCTCCGCGCCCGCGCCAGCCGCGCTCACGCCAGCAGCCGTTCGTCGGCCCGGCGGGCCCAGGTCGCGAACTGTTCGCCGTCGGAGCGGTCCGTGAGGTAGTTGCGCAGAACCCGCTCCACGTAGTCGGGCATCGCGTCCGCGCCGACCTTCAGCCCGCGCAGCTTGCGGCCGAACGCCGGGTCGGTCCCCAGCGAGCCGCCCAGGTGCACCTGGAATCCCTCGTCGCCGTCGACGATCGAGCCTTTGAACCCGATGTCGGCGACCTGGAACCGGGCACAGGAGTTGGGGCAGCCGTTGACGTTGATGGTGACCGGGGTGTCGAAGCCGGGCAGTCGCCGCTCCAGCTCCCTGTGCAGGTCCGCGGCCCGCTGCTTGGTCTCCACGATCGCGAGCTTGCAGAACTCGATCCCCGTGCAGGCCATCGTGCCGCGCCGGAACGCCGAGGGGGCGACCTGCAGGTCACGTGCGGCGAGCTCGTCCGCCAGCTCACCCACCCGGTTCTCCGGCACGTCCAGGATGAGGAGCTTCTGCTGCGCCGTGGTGCGTACCCGGCCGGCCCCGTACGCCTCGGCGAGGTCGGCGACCTGCCAGAGTAGGGTGCCCGACGTGCGGCCCACGCTCGGCGCGACGCCCAGGTAGTAAAGCCCGTCGCGCTGCCGGTGCACGCCGATGTGGTCCCGCTCCCCGGCCGGAGGGATGGCCGGGGCGGGGCCGTCCGGCAGGCCCCGGCCCAGGTATTCCTTTTCCAGCACCTCCCGGAACCGGGTGGTGCCCCAGTCGGCGACCAGGAACTTCAGCCGTGCCCGGCTGCGCAGCCGCCGGTAGCCGTAGTCGCGGAAGACGCCGGTCACCCCGGCCCACACGTCCGGTACCTGGTCCGGCTCGACGAACACGCCGAGCCGCTGGGCGAGCATCGGGTTGGTGGACAGACCGCCGCCGACCCACAGGTCGAACCCGGGCGTCCCGCCCGGGCCGGTCACTCCGACGAACGAGATGTCGTTGATCTCGTGCGCGGTGCACAGGGACGCGCAGCCGCTGACCGTGGTCTTGTATTTGCGTGGCAGGTTGGTGAACCCGGGCCGGGTGGTCGCCACCTCCTCGGTGGCGCGGAGCACCGGGCTGGCGTCCAGGATCTCCCGGGCGTCGGTGCCGGCCACCGGGCAGCCGAGGATGTTCCGCGGGACGTCTCCGCACGCCTGCTGGCTGGACAGGCCCACCGATTCGAGCCGCTCCCAGATCGCCGGCACGTCCTCGATCGACAGCCAGTGGTACTGCACGTTCTGCCGGTCGGTGATGTCGGCGAGGTCGCGGCCGTACTCCTTGGCGATTCCGGCCACCGCGCGCAGCTGCGCGGCGGAAAGCTGGCCGCCGGGGATGCGCACGCGCATCATGAAGTGGGGCGCCTCGATGTCGGCGTCGTCGAGCGCGCCGGTCTTGCCACCCCCGATGCCGGGGCGGCGCTGGGTGTACAGGCCCCACCACCGGAACCTGCCGCGCAGGTCGGCTGGGTCGATTGAGTCGAACCCCAGGTGGGCGTACCGGTTGATGATCCGCTCGCGGACGTTCAGCCCGTCGTCGTCTTTCTTGAAGCGTTCGGCCGCATTCAGCGGCTCCTGGTGGCCGAGGGCCCACTGGCCCTGGCCCCGGCGGGATCGCGCTGGCATGTCACTGGTCCTTCTGCTGCGGTTTGACACGCGGCGGCGACGCGCCACTGCGGCGCGGGCGGCACGCGAGCGGACTGGGTCAGCGGAAGAAACGACAGACGGCGCTGGATACGCGCAGCAGGTCCACATGACGGCGGCACACAAGCGGCACCTGGCGGCGGCCGGTGGCGGTGCGGGTCACGGTCGGGCCTCCTTGTCCGGCCGGCGGGCACGGCCCGCGGGGAACGGCCGGCCGCCGACGCGACACGTGACTTTGACAGTATCAGCCCGTGACAGAGCCTGGCATGGGCGGAAGGGCTAACGCTTGACCCAGATGTAGTAGGGCGCGTGGGCGAAGGGGCCCGGGAAGAGCACGATCTTGGCGAGCCGGTAGGAACCGCTGGTCTGCAGCGCCCGGGCCACCGCGCCGTCCACGGCCGGGGTGACCGCCCCGTTGTACGCGACCACCCGGAAGTACCCGTCCCTGATCGCGGCCACGAACCCCGGCGGCCCGGTCAGCATCTGCCCACGGCTGTCTGTGTACGCGATGACGAACGTGGACGTGAACTGCCTGGGCTGCGCGCCCGGCCTGCCCATCAGGTAGTAGATGGGAACCTCGGGCACCTCGACCAGGTAGCGCGCACCGGGCCGGAGATAGCTGGACAGCGCGCCGACCAGGGGCCGCGAGTCGGGCCAGCCGCTGAACAGCTGGCTGGCCTGAACCATGCCGAGGACGAGCACCACGCCCCAGACCGCCACGCCGATCTGTGGCCGCCGGAAATGGTCGCCGATGATGCGCGCGAGGCCGACCCCGGCCATCGGCGCGGCGAAGAACAGCCCGAACCCGATGTGCTTCTGGAACGACACGTCGGTGTGCAGGTGGAGCTGGACCGCCGGCGCCAGCAGCGCGGTGCCGGTGAGCACTGCCCCCAGCGAGACCCGCCGCAGCCGGCCGCCGGCCGCCGCGATCTGCGCGCCGGGCTCGGGCGGCACGCGCCTGGCGTAGGCGACGGTTCCGACGACGGCGAGCGCGAACAGCGCGCCGCCCCACAGCAGGCTCTCCTTCAGCAGGGTCGTGGCCGGGGTCATGCCCTGGGCGCGGGCGAGCGTGGTGCCCTGGATCGCCCGGAGATAGTCCGGGCCGGCCAGCCGCAGCGCACCGTCCAGCAGGCCGGCGACGGCGGCCACCAACAGGACGGCATAGGCGACTGCCCGGCGGCGGCCGCGTGGCCAGGCGGTGAGCGCGTACAGCAGCGCGACGGTCGGCACGTACAGCAGAGCAGCGTACTTGGTGGCCACGGCGAGCGCGGCCACCGGCGCGGCGAGCAGCACAAGGGGCCAGCGCGCGGGCGCGCTGCGGACGGCGATCCACGCGGCAACGGCGAGCAGGAACAACGCCGACGCGTCGTACGTGGCCAGGTTCCCGAGAAAGATCGCTGGCTCGGTCACCGCGAACAGCACCGCCGCGCACAGCCCCACCCGCTCGCCGAACAGTCGCCGGGTGAGGGAGTAGAGCAGCGCGGTGACGGCGAGCATCTCGGCCAGGCTGACGGCCCGTGCGGCGGCGAGGCCGCCGGCGGCGTTGGCGGCGGCGCCGAGCACGGGGTAGAGGACGGGGGCGCCGGAGAAGTAGGCGGCGAAGTTCCCCTGCAGCGGCGCGCCATGGAGCAGGTGAGCCACTTCCAGCCGCCCGGAGTACAGGTAGAGCGCCTCGTCCTCGAACGCGCTGTTGTGCATGCGCAACGAGAGAACCGCCTGCATGCACAGGATCGCGAGCAGCACCGCCCGGCTGATCCAGGCCCGGCGGCGGCCCGGCCGGTGCGCCGGGTGCGGCGCGGTCCCGGCGGCGCCGTGCCCGGGATCCGGTGGCCGCGCTCCCGGTTCGCCGCCGTCGGCCGGCTCGCGCGGGGAAAGCCCGCCGGGGTGAGGTTCCCGGGGCCGGGGCGGGGCGCCCACGCTGGCCTCGGCGGGGAACAGAACCGTCTCGGCGTCCGGGTGCAGCCCTGGCCGCCGGTACGCGGTCGGGGCGCGCCCACGCCGCCGGGGCCCGCGATCGCGTGGCGGATCCTCCCTGGCGCCCATGATCAGCCGACGGGGACCAGCGGCAGGCCGGTCAGTTCCTTGGCTATGGCCGTCCGCAGGATTGGCCGGGACTCGACGCGCCAGTCCACCCCGCCCTTGCTGTAGTCGAACCAGATGAGCCCGAGCACGTCACGATGACGGGTGACGCTGCCGAACAGGCGATGGGCGCAGGCCACCTCGGCGGGCCCGGTCTGCACGGAGGTTTCGGCGATGAGGATGGGCTCGCGGGTGAAGTGGCGGATCTCGCCGATGGTCGGCCGGTACAGGGTCGCGAAGGTCTGCGGGCCGTCGGTGGCGAAGTAGCCGGTGATCCCGACCCAGTCCACGTACGCGTTCCCGGGGTAGTACGGCTTCAGCTTGACCTGCGGCAGCGGGAAGATGTTGTTGGGGTTCCACACCCAGATCACGTTGGTCGCGCCGGCACGGGTGAACACGTTATGGATGTGCCGCCATGCCGCGACGAACTCGGCGGGCGTGGTCTGCTGGGTGCCCCACGGATACCAGTTGCCGTTCATCTCGTGGCCGAAGCTGATGGCCACCGGCAGGTTGAGCGCCCGCACCGCCCGGGCGAACGCGGTGATGTAGGCGTCGCTGCGCCCCGCGGCGATCGCGCGGAGGCTGATGTGGAACGGCTCCCAGGACAGGTAGGTCAGCGCGCCGTACGACCAGTGGTGCAGCACGGCCTGCGGGTCGAACGGGACGTTCCAGCCGAGGTACTGGCCGATGATGTTCGGCTTCTTGCCCACGCTGGCGGCGAACGCGGCCACCGGCGCCAGCGACGCGGAATTCCCGCTGACCTCGACCCCGAAATACTTGCCGGCCGGCGGGGTCACCAGCCTGGTGATGTCGTACGCCGGCAGCACGGGCTTGCCGGCCGGCGCGCTGCTGCGCGCGCCCGACTGCCCGGCCGAGCCGGTGGCGGGGGCCGGGGATGGCAGGCACGCGGTGAGCGCTGCGGCGAGTGCGGCCGCGGCCAGCAGTGCGGTGACGCCGCGCCCGGTCACGAGGTCACCCTGCCGCCGGGCTGGATGAGGATGCGGCTGACGATCACGACTTCGAAGACGCCGAGGACGAAGACGAGGACAAAGTTGTAGGGGTTCTCGGTCGCCATCCGCCAGAAGGCCAGGCCCGCCCACAGGAGCGAGCTGACCGCGCTCCACCCGATGAGCCCGGTCCAGAAACGGCGCCGGCCGTCCTGCCTGGTCCGTCCGGTCCCGGACGGCTGCCAGCCACGCCGGGTGCCGCGCACCGAGTCCCAGTAGGTGAACACGTGGGCCCAGCCCGAGATCACCTTCACCGACCAGGCTTCCAGGCGGTAGGGGCAGTGGTGCCACGCGGGGTAGATCACGCCGGCGTAGACCAGCACCGGCAGGATCAGCAGCATGTTCTTCAGCTGGAACACGCTCGGGACGGCGATCAGCATGACGATGGTCAGCGCGGGCACCGCGAAGTTGAAGACCGCCGTGTACAGGTAGTAAACGAAGCCGGAGATGTAGCACATGCGCGTGTAGAGCGGCAGCCGGGTGCGCCAGAAGACCCGGTCGCTCAGCAGGCCCACCGTGCCCGAGCACCACCGGTACTGCTGGTTGAGAAACGCGAGGATGTTGTCCGGGCAGTTGCCGGTGGACAGGGCGATGGGCAGGTAGAGCAGGCGCCATCCCAGCCGCTGCAGGTCAAAGCCCGTGCGCACATCCTCGGAATGCTCGGCCAGCGACATCCCGTCGTTGTGCAGCAGGGCCGCCCGCCGGTAGATCGCACAGCTGCCGACGCAGATCGCCCCGCCCCGCCGCGCCCGCGCCGTCTGGATGGAGCGGTAGAACAACTCCTGGACGGCACCGGCGCCCCGCTCGACCCACGTCTGCCGGTCGAGTACGCGGAAGAACTGCGGCGTCTGGACGATGCCGGCGTCCGGGTAGGCGGCCAGGTACGGCAGGGTCTCGTCGAGCAGGTCGTGCCGGGGCGCGAAGTCGGCGTCCAGCAGCAGGATGAACTCGCCGTCGGACACCTTGAACCCGTACAGCAGGTTGCCCGACTTCTTCAGCCAGCCGCGGTAGGGGCGGGTCGCGTACGCGAAGCCGAAGCTGCGCGCCATGGCCTTCAGCCGTGTGTTGCCGGAATCGTCGAGCACGTAGACGCTGACCGGCCCGCGGTAGTGCCTGGCCATGAGCGTCACATGGTGCCAGGTGTTCCGGAGCACCTCGACGGGTTCCCCGCAGACCGGCAGGAAAACGTCCACCGACGGGTAGCGCAACGGCCGCCAGGTCTCCACGAGCCCGCGATGTTTGCTGAGGTCGAACCCGCGGCTGAACCCGTCGGTGAGCAGCGGAAGCATGAAGAACAGCGCGCCGAAGGCGACGAACGGGGCGTAGAACCAGAACCACGAGTAATTGCCCATCATCTGCACCTGGCTGTACAGCAGCAGCGGGAAGCTGGCCAGCGAGCACACGGTGAGCACCCACGTGTGACGGCGGATGTAGGAGTACTTCTCCTTGTTGTCCGGCGGTTCCGGGAGCACCGGTGGCACCGGCCCGGCGGGCCGGGTGGGGCCGGCCTGCGCCTCCATGGGCACCGTGGCGCGCGGGCCGGTGTCGGCGCGGGGGCCGGTCTTGCGGTGCTTGGCGTGGCTCCCTGGTGGCGTCCGGGGCCGCGCCCGTGGCGCCCGCTCAGCCACGTTGGTCACCACTAACCCCTCTGAGCGCATCAGGCTGGTAACGTCTCCCGCTCATCCCAGAACACTGTGCTACGCCACAGGCAGGATGCTGTCCGATCATAGAGCGATGCGGCAGCGCGGAAGGGTGAAATCCCCGGGCTGCGCCGTCACGGTCACGGGGCACCGGCCTGTTCGTCATCTGGTAATGCCGGTGGCTGAGTGACTTGTCTGGCAGGCTGTGGCAGTCGGGCCTGGTTCGAGCCCCGTCCCCCTCCGGGCGCCAGGCGGCAGGTCGTTGTGCGCGCAACTCCGGACGGCGGTGCCGCGCGCCATAATCACGGAGGTCGGCGGGTGGAGAGCGTCCGCGACATCATCGCGGCGATGCGCGATGCGGTGCCGGAGGGGCGCACGCACCTGGACGAACGCGACCTGGGCCGGCTGCGGGGGCTCACGCGCTCGCTGGCGGCCGCAAGCGCCGGGGCCGACGAGGAGCTCGCGCGGTTCCAGGCGATCAAAGAGCGCGGCCTGGCCCTGCCCGGCCCGGATCTGCGGCCGTGGCTTGAGGGCAGGAACATCCTGGTCACGGGCGGGACCGGGTGTGTGGGCTCGGTGCTGATGAGCCAGCTCGCGGCGTGCCGGCCGCGGCGGCTGGTCAGTGTCAGCCGTGGGCTCACCCGCGGGTGGCCACCGGCCGCGGGCGCCGAGTACGCGCGGGCGGACGTCCGCAACCTGCCCGCGCTGGGGTCCGTGGTCGCGGAGGTCGGGCCGGACGTGCTGTTCCATGTGGCCGCGCAACGAGATCCGGGGCTCGCCGAACGCGAGGCCCACCCCACCGTGACCACGAACGTGCTGGGCACGAGGAACGTGGTCGCCGCCGCCGAACGGTGCGGCGTTCCCCAGGTGGTGTACGCGTCCACCGGCAAGGCGCTGCGACCGTACTCGCCCGAGGTGTACGCGGCGTCGAAGCGTGCCGCGGAATGGATCATGTCGGCCGCCGCGGGCCGGGCCGGTGCCCGCACGGTCTACTCCGCCGCCAGGTTCACCCACGTGGTCAACAACTCCCTCGTCTACCAGCGGCTGATGGACTGGTCCGCGGGCGGTGTGATCCGGCTGCACGGCGCCGACATCTTCTTCTACGCCCAGTCGGCGCGGGAGTCGGCGCAGCTGCTGATCGGCGCGGGGCTCGGTGCCCGCGCCGGTAGCTTCCAGGTGTTCGCGATCACAAACCTCGGCTGGCCCGTCAACCTGCTCGAGCTGGCCCTCGGCGTGCTCCGGATGACCGGCTCGGCGGCCCCGCTGTACTTCAGCGGCTACGAGCCCGGCTACGAGGGCGCCCCGTTCCCGGGACTGTACGACCCGCTGACGGCCGGGGAGGTGAGCCCGCTGCTGAGCGCGTTCGAGGCGGAACGGTCGCGGAAGGCGATGTGCGGGATGGCCGACGAGTTCCCGCTGGAGATGGCGCCCGATCCGGAGCTCGACAAGCGCCTTCTCGCGCTGGAGGAAGCCTGCGAGCTGGTGCGGGAGCCGGCGGCGGTGAGCGCGGCGCTGGATGCGCTGTCGTGGTCGATGCTCGGCGCCACGCTCCGCATGGTGCCGGGGCGGGTGCTCAGCCGGGCGGCGGCGATCGCCGCCCCGTGCCGCGGCGGGCTGACCGCGCAGCAGCGGCAGCTGCTGGCCGCGATCGAGCGCCACATCGCCCCGCCCGGGCCCGGCGCGACCTCCTGAGCACCCGGCGCCCGGCCTACGCTGGAGCTAGACCTCATATACGGAGGACGCGATGGGATTGATGGACCGGGTACGGGAGCAGGCCGCCCAGATCGCCCAGAGGACCCAGGAAGCGGCCCAGGAGGGCAGGGTCAAGCTCGACGAGGCGCAGGCACGCCGGCGGGCCGACGCCATGTTCCGCGACCTGGGCGCCGCGGTCTACGCCGAGCGCACGGGCCGGGGCGGGCCCGAAGGTGCCGACAAGATCGACCGGCTGGTCAAGGCGCTGTCCCGGCAGGAGGCCGAGCAGGGGCTCGGCGACGGCAAGGGCCCGTCCACCCCCGGGGAAGCTGAGCGGCCTGGCGGAGCTGAGGGGCCCGGGGAGAGCTGAGCGGCCCCGGGAGAGCTGAGCGGCGCGGGGAGAGCTGAGCGGCCCGTTGCAAGGCCCGCTGCCCGGCGGCGGGTGACGGTGCGGTGGTCGCGTCTACCTGCAGGCGGCCTGGGCGGCCGTCCTCGACCCGGTGGCGGGGGGTGCGGGCGATGGTCCCGCGGAGCCGCCGCGGACGGTGGAGCCCGTCGTGCCGAGCACGACCCTGATCCGGTGCAGCCCGTTCGTCTGGCTCAGCGTCGCTCCCGGCAGGGCCGCCCGGACCAGGCGGGCGCCCGCCTGCTGGCCCCGCGGGAACTCGATGAGGCTGTGCGTGACGTCGTGGGCGGGCCAGTTGAGGCCGGAACGGACGTGGAAGCCGAGCCTGGCGAGCGCCGCGCCGGTGCTGGCGGACAGCCCGCCGATCAGGGTCCCGTTGTAGACGTCCACCGTCACCTCGCCCCGGCGCAGGCGTGCCTGGCCGGACCGTGCCGTGCCGGGGCTGGGCCCGGTGATCGGCTGGTCGGCACCGAGCGCGGCGAACAGCTTGCCCGCCGCCTCGCCGTTCCACTGGACGGCGGACTCGCCGGTCGGGGTCAGGTAATTGGTGTCGGCGAGCGGGACGGTCAGGAAGCGGACCTCGGCGGGGGTGATGCCGCGCAGCTGGTCGGCCAGCGCCGTCAGGTCCAGGTTCTGGTCGACCTTGATCGCCCCGAGCGCGGCGGACAGGAACCGGCTCAGCCGCAGCGGGTTGGCCAGGGAGCCGGAGCTGACCACCTCCTTCAGCAGCGACGACAGCAGGCTTTGCTGGTTGGTGATCCTGGCCAGGTCGGAGGCGGCGAAGGAATGCCGGTCACGCGCGTACTTGAGCGCCGTGACGCCGTCCACGTGGTGCACCCCGGCGCTCAGGCGCAGTCCGCTGTCGGGGTCGTCCACCGCCTGCGGCAGGCAGATGTTCACCCCGCCGAGCGCGTCGATGACCTTGACGAAGCCGAGGAAGTTGACCTCGATGAAGTCGTTGATGGTCAGCCCTGTGGCGTGCTCGACGGTGTCCACCGTCAGCCGGGGGCCGCCGAAGCCGAACGCCGCGTTGATCTTGTTCATGCCGTGCCCGGGGATGAGCACCCACGAGTCGCGGGGCAGGCTGACCACGGTCACGCTGGACCGGCTGGCGGCGATGTGGATCAGCATCAGGGTGTCGGAGTTGAAGGTGGGTGTGTGCCCCACGTGCAGCTCCCGCCGCTGGGCCGGGGTCAGGCCGGTGCGCAGGTCGACCCCGGCCAGCAGCACGTTGAGCGGGCCGGAGAGGCCGCCTGCCGTGCCCGCAAAGATGCGGCCGACCGTGCCGTTGGCGTACGTCGCGAGTGCCCAGGCGCTCCCGGCGAACAGCAGGACCAGCGATGACATCACGGCGCAGGCGAGCAGCAGCCCGCGGCGGCGCCTGGCCCGCCTGGCCGCCGCGCTCAGCCACGGGAGCCCGTCCTCCGCGGGGGGTACACCGGGGCGCGCCTGAGCGGGCGGGGATCCCTTCCCCCGTGGGACCCTGCCGTCACCAGCCATAGCTCGTCCGCCCTCCCGTGCCCGATATTGGCACGGGGCGGCGGGGCCGCCCGGCATTTGCGGCGGCGTGGTGCCCGTCTTGCGGTCGCTAGCTGCCCGGCGCCGGGTCGCGCGGGAGGCCGAGGATGCGCTCGCCGATGATGTTCAGCTGGATGTCGGTGGTGCCGCCGCCGATCGTCAGCGCGCGGGTGAACAGCACCGCCCGGGACCACCGGGCACCGCCGAGGGCACCGTCCGCGCCGGTCAGGCTCCAGCATTCCTCGGCGACCCGCTGCGCGTAGCGCATGCCGAGCAGCTTGCGGACGCTTCCGGTGGCCCCCGGCTCGGTGCCGGACAGCTGCTTGAGCGTGACCCGCATCCCCAGCAGGTCGATCGCGTGCCCCTCCGCCACCAGCCGCCCGGCCCGCTCCAGCACCGCCGGCCCGGCTGCGTCTCCTACGGCCTGGACGGCCTCGACCAGCTCGGGGACGCCGCAGCCGAACGTCCACGACTGCGAGAGGGACACCCGCTCGTTGGCCAGCGTGGTGCGGGCGACCCGCCACCCCCGGTTGACCCCGCCGACGACCAGGTCGTCCGGCACGAAGACCTCGTCGAGGAACACCTCGTTGAACAGCGCGTCGCCCGTCATCTCCCGTAGCGGCCGCACCTGCGCGCCGGGAGAGGCCATGTCGACCAGGAAGTAGCTGATCCCGTCGTGGCGGGGCGCATCGGGGTCGGTCCGGGCAACGCAGATCGCCCACGCCGCCTGCTGCGCCAGTGAGGTCCAGATCTTCTGCCCGGTGAGCCGCCACCCGCCCTCGGCCCGCTCCGCACGCGTGGACAGCCCCGCCAGGTCCGAGCCGGCTCCCGGCTCGCTGAACAGCTGGCACCAGACCAGCTCGCCGCGCAGGGTCGGCGGCAGGAAGCGTTCCTGCTGCTCTGGCGTCCCGTACTGGACGAGTGCGGGGACCACCCAGGCCCCGATCGCGAGCCCCGGCGCGCGCAGCCCGGCAGCCCGCATCTCCTCGGCGATGACCAGCTGCTCCAGCGGGCCGGCCTCCCGCCCCCAGGGCCGCGGCAGGTGGGGGGCGACCCAGCCGCCCTCGGCCAGGCGCCCGCTCCGGTCGGCCGGATCGGCGGCGGCGATGGCCGCCAGGTCCGCCCGCACCCGCGCGCGCAGCGGCTCAGCCTCTGGGGGCAGGTCGATGCCGACGGGCCGGCGTGCGCCCGCGAGCGCCAGGCCGGCCACGCGCTGGGCCCACTCGCCGGGGGCGCCGAGGAGGGCCCGCAGCGAGAGCGCGCGGCGGTAGTAGAGGTGTGCGTCGTGCTCCCAGGTGTAGCCGATGCCCCCGAGCACCTGAATGCATTCGTGCACGCAGGTGACGGCGGCGTCCACGGCGACAAGGGCGGCTGCCGCGGCGGCGAAGTCCGCCGGACCGTCGGCGGGTGCCGTGTCGTCCAGCGCCCGCGCGGCGTCCCAGGCCGTGGCCGTGGCCTGCTCCGCCGCCGTGAGTATCCAGGCGCAACGGTGCTTGACCCCCTGGAACTGGCCGATAGGCCGGCCGAACTGGTGCCGGATCTTCGCGTGCGCCGCGGCGGTGGACACCGCCCAGTCGGCGATGCCGCATGCCTCGGCCGCCAGCAGGACCGCGGCCAGGGACGTCACCGTGCCCGGGCCCAGCCCGCCGAGCACCCGTCCGGCTGGCACGGTCAGGTGGTCCGCGTGCACCCGCCCGCACGGGCGGGCCAGGTCGAGGCCGTCGAGCGGCGTGATCTCCACGTCGGCGGCGTCCACCACCACCCAGACCCGCCGGCCGTCCTCTTCGGCCCGGCTGCTGTTCGCGGCGCCTCCGCCCGCCGCGCCGACCCGGTGGCCGCCGGGGGAGGCCGGCTGGTCATCCGCGACGGCCGGGAGGACCAGCAGGTCGGCCTCGCCGGCGCCGGCGACGGGACCGCAGCTGCCGTGGATCACCAGCGTGCCCGGCCCGCCACCACCGGGGCGGCCGGGCGCGGGCGCCGGGGTGGCGACGATACCGGGCGCGAAGGCGACCGCCCCGGTCAGTGCGCCGCCTGCCATGTCCTTGACCAGCCCGGTCAGGGCTTCGTCGCCGGCGCGGTGCAGGATCGCGCTGGCGAGCACGGTCGGCAGGAAGGATCCCGGTACCAGCGCCCGCCCGAGTTCTTCCGCCGCGATCGCCAGCTCGGCCAGGCCGTAGCCCTGGCCACCGAGCGATTCGGGCAGGTGCAGGCCGAGCAGGCCCAGGTCCGCGAACGCCTGCCAGAACGCAGGCAACGGCTCGTCGGCCGCGTCGAGCAGCGCACGGTTGGCGGCGCGGGCGCCGTGGTCGCGCAGGAAGGCGCGCGTGGTCGCGGCCAGCTCGCGGTGCTCCGAATGGATGGCGATCGCCATGGCTGCCCCTCGTTGGAATCGATCCGGTGCTATGTCTTACAGAGCATGTCGGTACAGGATCGCACGGCCGGCGTGCGCTGGCCAGTATCCACTGTGGACGTCAGACCCGGGTCAGCTTGTCCGGGTTGAGAATGTTGTAGACGGCCACGACCCGGTCGTCGACGATGTCGAGCGCGAACACCGAGACGGTCTCTCCGTCGGGACCGATCACCCGGCCTCCGCGCTCCCCGTTGACCAGGACCGGTTCGATCCGGGCATTCAACTTCTCGGCCTGCCGGAACAGGCCGATGACGAACCGGGCCACCCGCAGCCGGCCCTGCACCGGCGTGGTGAGCGCGGGCACCTTGCCCCCCCCCTCACCGGTGACGGCCATGCTGTCCGCCAGCACCGCCTCCAGCCCGGCCACGTCACCGGAGCCCGCCGCCGCCAGCAACCGGTTCACCA
>Ga0081540_1001191_pt1 | contig 22753 bp, 16 predicted proteins | sample TabmetS2T1R1_FD_71024 | JGI IMG/M metagenome (GOLD analysis project Ga0081540, IMG submission 71024) | Tabebuia heterophylla rhizosphere microbial communities from the University of Puerto Rico - S2T1R1 | ecosystem: Host-associated > Plants > Roots > Rhizosphere ... | reverse complement strand
CGCGGGGCGCCCGTTAAAGCCCCCCCCGACCCGCCAGGGCTCCCCCGCGGCCCCGCCGCGCACGCTCACCTATGCGGAAGCCGACCGCATGGTGTCGGGGATCGCCCGGCGCCTGCGCCGGCTCGGCCTGCCGCCCGACTCCGTCATCGGCGTGCAGCTGCCCAACACGGTCGAGAGCGCGTTGACGCTGCTCGGCGTGCTGCGCGCCGGCATGATCGCCTCGCCGCTGCCGCTGCTGTGGCGGCGCAAGGATGCGATCGCGGCCCTCACCATGATCGGCGCCAAGGCGCTGATCACCTGCCCGCACGTCGATGCGACCGACCATTGCGACCTGGCGATGCACGTGGCCGCCGAGGTGTTCACGATCCGTCACGTCTGCGCGTTCGGCGCCACCGTTCCCGACGGCTTCGTGCCGCTCGAGGACCTGTATGGCAAGACCGATGCCGCGGTGGAGCCGATCGCGCCGGTCGATCGCACCGGCAATCCGGCCGACCACGTCGCGGTCATCACCTGGGACGTCGACGCGACCGGCCCGGTGCCGGTCGCCCGCAAGCACAGCGAGCTCCTCGCCGGCGGCTTCTCGGTGTTCTCCGAGGCCGCCATGAGCCAGGACGCGGTGATCCTCTCGACGCTGCTGTCGGCCTCCTTCGCCGGCCTCGCGCTGACCATCGTGCCCTGGCTGATCGCCGGCGGCACGCTGGTGCTGCATCATCCGTTCCATGCCGCCGTGCTGGCGACGCAGCGCGCCAAGTACAAATGCACGACCGTGGTGCTGCCCGGCCCGTTGGCGGCGCGGCTTGCCGAGGCGCGGCTGCTCGGCGCCGACAGCGGTCTCGTCAGCGTGGTCGGCGCCTGGCGGGCGCCCGAGCGCATGCTGGTCAGCCCGACCTGGCGCGAAGGCGACGTGCGGCTCGTCGACGTGCAGGCCTTCGGCGAAGTCGGCATCGTCGCCGCGCGCCGGGGCGGCGACGGGCACCCGGCGCTGATCGGGCCCGGCCGGCTGATCACGCCGCGCGGCTCGCCGAGCGGCGTGGTAGTGGCGGAGCTCGCACGCGGCGAGGACGGCACGCTGCTCATGCGCGGGCCGATGGTGCCGCGCCATCCATTCCCGCCCGGCATCGAGCGCAGCGGCACGTCGTATCTGCGGGTCGGCGACGACGGCTTCGTCGATACCGGCTACACCTGCCGGATCGACCGCGACAGCGGCCGGCTGATGGTGACGCGACCGCCCGGCGGCATGGTCAGTATCGGCGGCTATCGCTTCCTGCTGCGCGAGCTGCAGGACATCGTCGCGGCGACCAGCGCCGGCGCGACGCTCGCCGGCCTGCCGGACACGCTGAGCGGCCATCGCCTGGCGGGAGCCGCGCCCAACCGCGAAGCGCTGATCGCCGAGCTCGTCTCGCTCGGGCTCAACCCGCTGGTCGCCAATGCTTTCCGCGAGCGCCGGACCGCCGATCAACCGGCCGTCAGGGAGGCCAGCGCGGCGTGAACAGTGTAGGGCGCAATAGCGAAGCGTATTGCGCCGCGGCGGCGTGATTGGCGCAATACGCTTCGCCATTGCGCCCTACGACACTACGGCCCGCGCATTTATTGACGGCATATTAAGACCTGCTCGCTACGATCGAGTCGTTCCCACCTGACCGCGGCGCCCCCATGATGCCTGCCTCGCTGCAAGGTCCGCTCGTCGTCGTCGCCGATCGTCCCGCGCCCGAGCTGTCGAACGCGCTCGCCAAAGCGGGCGCCTTCCCGGTGGTCGATGCCACCTGGGCCGGCGCCGCGGCCGCCATCGGCAAGATCGAGCCCGCCGCCGTCATCCTGGCCGACGCCCACACGTCGCCATCCGCCGCGCCGAGCCGTGACGCGCTCGACGCGGCCGTCGCCGCGGCGAGCTCCATCTATATGCCGGTCCTGGAGCGCTGCCGCGCCGCGGCCGTTCCCGCGGTCGCCGGCGCCCTGCCGCTTGCGGTCGACGCCACGCCCGAGCGCATCGTCGCCCGGCTCGCGGTCGCGCTGCGCGTGCGCACGCTCGACGCCAGCGTGCGCCGCCGCGCCGAGACGCTGCGCGCAAGCGGCGGCGAGGTGCCGGACTTGTCGACCTACGATCCGATCGAGGACGCGACCGTGCTGGTGGTCGGCCGCGGCCGCGCCTACCCGGAGCTCTCCGTCGCGGTCGGCGAGCGCGTCGGGCTGATCGGCGCGCTCAGCATCGAGACCACCGCCCGCTACCTCAATGCGCGCGACGTCGACGGTGTCCTGATCGGCGACGGCTTCGGCCCGAAGATGGTCGAAGCCTTCCTCATGCTGCTCGCCGAGGACGTGCGCTTTCGCGACCTGCCGGTCTGCGCTGTGTCCGGCACCGCCGGCGTCATCAATGACGGCCGGCTGCCGAATCTGGACATCGCCGCCGGCACCCCTGCGGAGGTCGTCGCGCGCATGCTGCCGCTGGTTCGTCAGCACGCGTTGTCGGCGCGGCTCGAACGCCTGCGTCTCGCCGTCGAAGCCCAGGGCATGATCGATCCGGAGACCGGCCTGTTCACGGTCAGCGCCTTCCTGCGCGAGCTGCAGCGCGCCGTTGCCGACGCCAACCAGCGCGGCGGCGGCATGTCGATTGCGCGCTTCTCGTTCGATCCGACCATCGACCGGCGCACCAGCCTCGACGCCGCGCGGCTTGCGAGCCGCCTGGTCCGCAGCGCCGACTTCGCCTGCCGCGCCTCGGACGGCTCGATCCTGATGGTGTTCTCCGAGACGGCGCTGCGCGGCGCCCACGTGGTCGCGCGGCGCATCGCCAGCATCCTCAAGCACACCATGCTCACGGCGAGCCGGCAGGACCGGCACATCGACCCGTCGATCACGCTCGCCGCGCTGAAGGACAGCGACACGGTGGAGTCGCTGGTCGCCCGCGTCAACGACACGGCCGCCGCCGCGGCCGGGTGACTGCACGTAGAACGCGTAGCGCATGTCCCGGAAAAGTGGTTTCCGGTTTTCCGAGTAGGACATGCGCCAACTCAAGGATCATGTGTCCCGGAAAAGTGGTTCCCGGTTTACCGATCAGGACACGCGCCGATTGAAGCTGACGAAGCGGCATACTTCACATTGCCGCAAAACGCACTACGTTAGTCCCAAGCCAGCCTCAATGAGGATCCCGTCATGGTCGCAGTCACCGGCGCATCGCCCCTGCCCATCCACGTCGTCTCCGACGTCGTGTGCCCGTGGTGCTTCATCGGCAAGCGCCGGCTGGAAAAGGCGATCGCGCTGACGCCGGAGATCCCGGTCGAGGTGCACTGGCGCCCCTACTTCCTCAACGACTGGATCCCGCGCGAGGGCATCAGCCGCGAGCAATACCTCACCACCAAGTTCGGCTCGCCGCAGCGCTACGAGGCCATTGCACAACGGGTCGCCATGGCGGCGCAGGCCGAGGGCCTGACCTACGCCATCGACAAGATCTCGCGCCAGCCCAACACCACCGATTGCCATCGCCTCATCCTGTGGGCGCAACAGGAGACCGGCGACGCGGCGCGCATGAAGCAGCGCCTGATGGACCTCTATTTCACCGAAGGCGCCGACCTGACCGACCGCGCGGTGCTGATCCAGGCCGCGGTCGATTGCGGGCTCGAGCAGGACGTGGTGGCGAAGCTGCTCGACAGCGATGCGGACCTCGCGCGCGTCAATCAGGAGGTCACCGAGGCCAAGGAGGCCGGCATCGACGGCGTGCCGTGCTTCATTTTCGGCGGCGTGCTCGCGGTGTCGGGCGCGCAGGCGCCGGATTACATCGCCGGCGCGATCCGCCGCGCCGCCGCCGAGCTGGCCCAGCGTGAGGCGCAGCCTGCCGCTGAGTAAGTGGGCGGCAGCGACTGGCTGCCGTGGGCAATGCCCACATCACACACGCAATGCACGTGCGCGCGTCGATTGGTAGAACGCCGCGACACCCTCCCCTAACATGACGCTCACACAAGGCCGCGCAGTCGGCCGTCGGGAGGACGTCATGGCTGTTTCACGACATGTGCTGCTGAGACTTTGTGCGGCCGCGCTTGCGTGCGCTGCATTTTCATTCGCCGCACAAGCGCAGGATATCAAGATCGGCTTTTCCATCTCGCTGACCGGCGGCCTCGCGTCGTCCGGCAAGGCGCACCTCCTTTCGAAGCAGATCTGGGTCGAGGAGATCAACGCGCGCGGCGGGCTGCTCGGCCGGCCGGTCAAGCTGGTCTACTACGACGACCAGACCAATGCCGCGACGGTGCCCGGCATCTACGCCAAGCTGATCGACGTCGACAAGGTCGACCTGCTGATGGGCTCGGCGACCAACCTGATCGTCGCCGCCATGCCGCAGATCATGCAGCGCAACAAGATGGTCATGGTGCTGCTCGCGCTCGGCTCGAATGCCGAGTTCAAGTATCCGCGCTACTTCCAGAGCGCGCCGTTCGGCCCCGACTCCAAGGGCGTCCTCTCGAGCGCATTCTTCGAGGTCGCGAAGACGCTCGATCCGGCGCCGAAGACGATCGCCCTGGTCGGCGCCGACGCCGAGTTCTCCAACAACGTGCTGACCGGCGCGCGCGCCAACGCCGCCAGGCACAATCTCAAGATCGTCTATGACCGCGCCTATCCGCCGGCGACCGTCGATTTCGCGCCGATCGTGCGCGCGATCCAGAGCGCCAACCCGGACGTGGTGCTGCTCGCGTCGTATCCGCCGGACTCGGTCGGCATGGTGCGCGCCGCGACCGAGATCGGGCTCAAGCCGCAATTGTTCGGCGGCGCGATGGTCGGCATGCAATATGCGTCGCTGATCGGCCAGCTGTCGGAAAAGCTCAACCGGCTGGTCAACTATCACTTCTACGTGCCGAGCGAGAAGATGAGCTTCCCCGGCATCGACACGTTCCTGAAGAAGTATCAGGCGCAGGCGAAGGACGCCGGCGTCGATCCGCTCGGCTTCTACCAGCCGCCATTCGCCTATGCGGCCATGCAGGTGCTGGAGCAGGCGGTGACGGCGACCAAGAGCCTCGACGACGGCAAGCTCGCCGACTACATCCACGCCAATGCCTTCAACACCATCGTCGGCGAGATCAAGTTCAACGAGCTCGGCGAATGGGCGACACCGCGCGTCATCATGGTGCAGTTCCAGGACGTGCAGGGGGCGGGCCTCGAACAATACATGACCGGCCACAAGCAGGTGATCGTCTATCCACCGCAATACAAGGACGGCACCTTGCAGGCGCCGTTCGCGAAGTGAGGGTATGGCCGTGCGCATCTTCGTAGGATGGGTTGAGCCATAAGGGCGTTTACGCCCGTCTTCGACGGGCTATGGCGAAACCCTTCACACTGACTCACAATGATGGGTTTCACTTCGTTCAACCCATCCTACGGACTGCGACCTGAACAGGACCACCCATGCAAATCACCGCTGCCGTCGTCCATGCGCGCTCGGGTCCGTTCGTCGTCGAAAAACTCGACCTCGCCGATCCGCGCGCGGACGAGGTGCTGGTGAAGATCGTCGCCAGCGGCATGTGCCAGACCGACCTGCACGGCCGTGACGGCTACTACAACACGCCCTACCCCTGCGTTTATGGCCACGAGGGCGCCGGCATCGTCGAGGGCGTCGGCTCCGCCGTCACCCGCTTCAAGACCGGCGACCATGTGGTGGTGTCGTTCCCATGGTGCGGCTCCTGCGACAACTGCAAGCGCGAGATGCACTCGCATTGCCAGAAATCGTTCGACTGGAAATTTTCCGGGACGCGGCCGGACGGCTCGACGCTCATGAGGAAAGGCGGCGCGCCGGTCTACAGCGCGTTCTTTCAACAGTCTTCGTTTGCCACCTATGCCCTCGCCAACCAGCGCTTCGTCGTAAAGGTGAGGAACGACGCGCCGCTCCATCTGCTCGGCCCGTTCGCGTGCAGCGGCCAGACCGGCGCCGGCGCGGTGTTCAACTCCATGAAACCGCGACCGGGCGACGCCTTCGCGGTGTTCGGCGTCGGCGCGGTCGGCCTCTCGGGACTGATGGCGGCCAAGGTCGCCGGTTGCGATCCGATCATCGCCGTCGACGTGCACGACAATCGCCTGGCGCTCGCCCGCGAGCTTGGCGCGACCCACACGATCAACAACGCCGGCGCGACTGCCGTCGCCGACATCAGGAAACTGACCGGCGCGGGCGTTCGCTTCTCGCTCGAGACCTCAGCCATGCCAACCGTGTTTCGGCAGGCGGTCGAGGCGCTGATGCCGGCCGGCACCTGCGTGCTGCTCGGCAGCGCCCGTGCCGGCACCGAGGTGACCTTGGAGATGCCGTTCCTGCAATTCGGCCGCGTCATCCACGGCGTCATCCAGGGCGAGAGCGAGCCGACCGAATTCATCCCGAAACTGGTCGATCTGCTGGTCGAGGGAAAGATGCCGGTCGAAAGGATGATGACGTTCTACGATCTCGCCGACATCGGTCGCGCCGCGCAGGATTCCGCAAGTGGCAAGACCATCAAGCCTGTGTTGCGGATGCCGCATTAGAGTCCCGAAAAAGAGTCCCATGAAACGAAGCACCAGCACGAAGATTCTCACCACCCATGTCGGCAGCCTGCCGCGTCCCGACGGCGGCGACCGCGCCGTGCCGGGCGATGCCGCGGCGCTGCATCAGGCCGTCGCCGACGTGGTCGCGCGCCAGCGCGACGCCGGCATCGATGTCGTCAACGAGGGCGAATACACCAAGGGTGGCGACTGGCTGTCCTACGTGGACAACCGCTTCGACGGGTTCGAGGCGCGCCCGCCCGCCGGCGGCAAGCCGCTGATCCTGCAAGGCAAGGACCGCGAGGAGTTTGGCGACTTCTACAAATATGCGTCCGAGCGAGGCACTTTATTCTATGAGCCGGGCGGCCAGATCAAGCAGGCGCGTCCGCACTGGGTCGCGACCGCGCCGATCAGCTATCGCGGCGTCGCCGAGCTTCAGCGCGAGATCGACATCTTCCGCGCGGTGGTCGGGCCGGACACCGAGGCTTTCATCACCACCACCGCGCCCGCGAGCCTCGAGCCGTACCGGCGCAACGAGTATTACAAGAGCCAGGATGAGTTCGTGTTCGCGCTCGCCGAGGCGATGCGCACCGAATACCAGGCGATCGTCGCCGCCGGGTTCATCCTACAAATCGACGACGCCTGGCTCGCCGCGCTGTGGGACCGCATCGGCATCGAGATGGGCTACGACGCCTATCGCAAATATTGCGAGGTGCGGATCGAGGCACTCAATCACGCGCTGCGTGACCTGCCCGAGGACCGCATCCGCTATCACCTGTGCTGGGGCAGCTGGCACGGGCCGCACGCCTACGACCTTGAGCTCGATCGTCTGGTCGATCTGATGCTCAAGGTGCGCGCGCAGGCCTACCTGATCGAGGCCGCCAATGCGCGCCACGAGCACGAATACGCGGTGTGGGAGCACGTGAAGCTCCCCGCCGGAAAGATCCTCATTCCCGGCATGGTGTCGCACGCGACCGACGGCATCGAGCATCCCGAGCTGGTGGCGCAGCGCATCCGCCGGTTCGTGAAGCTGCTCGGCGCAGAGAACGTCATCGCCGGCACCGACTGCGGGTTCGGCGGCCGTACCCATCCGCAGATCGCCTGGGCGAAGCTGAAGGCGTTGAGCGAGGGCGCGGCGCGGGCGGCGAAGGCGGGCAGCTGATCACAGCTCGGGGAGCTTTTCCCAATCATAGGGAAACGTGAGCTGCTTCAGCTCGAACTCGCCCCAGAACCGATCCTTGCGATCGAGCCTGATCTCGCCGCCCTTGCGCAGAAGCGCGGGCGCGTCGTTGTTGACCAGGAACACCATGTCGCCATCGAGATGGCGGATGATCCAATCGAGCCCGCGCAGCTCGTTGCCCATCCCCTCCGCGTAGAGCGGATCGTCCATGTTCTTGGCGAGCTCGAATTCGACCGTGACCGTCGGTCGGAAGCCGAACGTGTCCTCGATCAGGTCCGGTCCGATCGGGCCCCTGACGCTGATCTGCAGCGCGTCCTTGGTGGTGAACAGCGTCGGGGGATAATTCGGGTCCGGCTCCGACATGCCGGTGACGAACGGCAGGTTCTTGCGCAACAACTCACGCACCTCCGCGGGGTCCCGCGGAGTCGCGATCTCAAGGGTGCTCGTAAAGCCGCTCATGCGAGGTCATTTCTGGAACGGATAGAAATTGACGATCTTTCCGTTCTGGTCAATGACCTTGATCTCCTTGAGATTGTTGATCGGATTCTGCTGGAGATACTGGCGCAACTCGCTTGGCGACACGTCTGTGCCTTTCAGGTTGACGACCACCCGCTGGGCCTGGCCGGTACCGACCTTGCTTGCAATTCCGTTGTGCACGCCGCTCGCCTCGGCGGCGGTCGAGGCATAGACGTCGAAGACCCTTCCCTCGATCAAGGCATCCGGATTCTTGGCCGGATTGAGCCCGAGCGCGCGTTGCTGCGCCGGGGTCAACAGCGGCTGCCCGTCGCGTCCTATCGTCGACTTGGGATGCTGGACGACGTTGTATCCGGCGTCCGCCAGCTGCTCGAGGCTCTCATTCTGGGTCCGGATCCCGAATTTCGTCTCGGCATTGGCGTTCGACGGGATCGTCTCCGCCTCGGCCAACGGGCGCCCACCCGTCTTGCCGGTCGGCATGGTGCGCGTCGGGAACGGATCGTTCGCGATGACCGCCTCGGCCGCGATCGGCCGTTGACCCGCCAGACGCCCGACCCGGCCAAGCAGGGCGTTGCCTACCGCGTAGCCGAGTGTAGCGCCGAGCTGCATGGCGCTTTGCATGCCCTGCGCCAGGGCCATGTCCGTGATGCCGGTCTCCGCCAGCCGGTCCATCTTCTGATCGAACGACAGGTGCGGATTCGACATGACGGTGTAGAAGAGCTGCCGCTGGTTTTCCGCGATGGTGACAGCGGCGCGGAACCCCTGCTCGCGCGCATCGCCGATGCCGCGATCCGGCTGCATCGCCGCGAGGCGATCCATCGCATTGAGCGTCGCCAGGCTGGTGATCGTATCGGCGCCGGACATTCCCAGGCGGTTGCGCATCTGGCTCCCGAACACCTCGCCGCGCACCGCGTCGAGCGCGGCCTCCGGGTTGTGCTCGAGGTCCGCCATGATGGTCGCGAGGCGGCCGCGGAAGCCCGCGTCGCCGGCGTGCTCGGCCATGGTGACGGCGGCGCGCAATTTCGGATCCGCGGCGATCGTCGCCTGTGCGCGGTCGTAGCTGCGCTCATAGGAGCCACCGAGCTCGGTGTTGTGCGCCGGATCGAAGCCGGCGGCATTCTGCGCTTCGGCCATGGAAGCGCCGGTCACGGCGTCGCCGCGCGGCTCCGGGCCGAACGCGCTCGACAGGGTGGTGAAGGTGCCCGGTGGCGCCGAGGCGAAATTGAAAGCGGTCGCGGAAAAATCGAGCCCCGACGTCAGCGGCGTCGGTGAGAACAGGTCGGCCGTCGGCTGCAATCCGCCAGACAGCGCCGGCGCTGGTTCCGGCGACGCGATGGAACTGAGTGCATTATCAAAGGACGGCGCCTCGCCCGCGCCTGATCCGCCGAGACCGGCGCCGATCGCGCTCGCGCCTCCGACATCTCCCGATGAGCCAACAGCCGAAGCGCCCGCGCCGTCCATGCGCAGCTCCCTGATTGGTTAGCGGCGCTCCCCCAATCGCTGCCGTCGAAGACATGAGTGTAGGCGCGCTCCACTGCAGCGACGTGACACGCGGGAGGTCATTTCGTGGCGCGATTGGCACGACAACCGGGCGGCGGGATACGGCGGTCGTCTACCTCACTTCTGATCCGGCCCGTTGCGATACACGATGCACGCGCCGCCGACGGACTTGAGCTTCGAGCACAGCGTGTCGGCCTTCTCCCGCGTGGCCTCGGCGACGCGGAGCAGATACCAGGTCGCGCGGCCGCGGCTGCGTGTGTTGCTGCGCATCACCAGCGGCTTGCGGTCGCCGAGCACGGCGGGAAATTTCGATTGCATACGATGATACTGCTCGAGCACGGCTTGCTGGGTCCAATTGCCGGCGAGCTGCAGGCCCCACGGTCCCCATGCCTCCGGATCATACGCATGAGCGGTCTCTGCGCCGGTGCCGCGGCCACGCTGCCTGGGCGGCTGCACGAACAGTTTTGCGATCTGCGCGCAGGGAATGTTCTTCAACGCCGGCGCGATGTCGTCTTCTCCGGCGGCGCGCCACTCATCGGCCGTCCGCCCGGTGATGACGCGCACGTAGTTTCGTGTCTCGGCGGGCAGCCCGCCCTGCCCGTTGAGCCAGCTGCGCACCCGTCCCGGGCCGGCGTTGTAGGCGGCCGCGGCAAGGCCGAGATTGCCGAACTGCTCGCGCAGCTCGCCGAGCCAGCGTGCCGATTCGCGTAGCGCCTCGACCGCGTCGTAGGCGTTCACGAGGCCGCGCCAGCGGGCGGTGCCGGGCATGAACTGAGCGATGCCCTCCGCGCCCTTGTGGCTGCGCGCCTGCGGATCGAACCGACTCTCCTGCCAGATCAGGCGGGTGAAGAACTCGACGGGGAGCGCGTTGAGCGACGCCTCGCGGCCGATGGCCGGACAGATGGTATCGACCAGGCCCGCGACGGTCGGCGGCTCTTCTCCCACGGCGGCTGAGGGTGACGTGGTCTCCTTGCCGCTCGCCTCTCCGGCCGGTTCCACCTTGTTCGGCTCGGCCGACGCCCGGCCGGCGATCAGGCAGCCGACCAGCGCCGCGGCGAACATCAATCGATGGATGAGACTGGTTGCGACGCCAACGAGCACAGCGCGGGTTCCAATGTAATGCCGAACGTTAACGCTCGACCCCGCCCCAGGACGCCCCCAGCCTACACATTTTGCGACGGATATGAGCGAAATCTTGGCGGTAGCGGGGAACCCGACCCCTATCGCGCCAGCCGCAGCGCCAGGACCAGGATCGCGCTTGCGGCGATCCATGAGCCGAGCACGATCACGGCGCCGATCCAGGTGCCGAGCATGATCACATAGGCCAGCTGGATCGAGACGACGTCGGGCGGCGAGTCGAGCCCGATGGCGGCGCCGGCGACGGCGGCGACAGGCCAGACGAGCGCCTGCGGGACCGGCAGCGCTGCCGCAATCGACAGCCTGCAGATCGCCGCAACGCCGAGCAGCACCAACGGCGCGCGTGTCCCCCCTGTCCCGAGCGCGATCGCGGCCAGACCGCCCATCAGCGCGATCGCCAAGATGACTTCAGGGACCAGGCGGGTTTTGGCGCGCCAATCCCTCGGCGGACCTAGCGCTCGCGGAAGGTGCGCGCGATCTGCTCGCGCAGCGGCTTGAGCAGGTATTGCAGGGGCGTGCGAGCATAGGTCTGGATGAAGATCTCGGTGGGCATGCCCGGCAGAAGACGAAACTCCCCGAGCCGCTCCATTTCGGCTTTCGGCAACGATACGCGCACCAGGTAATAGGACTGTGCCGGCGCGGATCCGCTCGGCTGGTCACGCGTGAGGTCGGCGGCGCGGTGAATCAGGACGCCGTTGAGCTCGGGCATGGTCCGCTGATTGCCGGCGTGGATGCGCACCACCGTCGGCGCGCCCATGCCGATCTGATCCACGTCGGAGGGGGCCACCTTCGCTTCGACGACCAGGTCGTCTCCGTGCGGGACGATGGACATGACTGTTTCGCCATTTCCGATCACACCCCCGACCGTGTGGACGGCCAGCGAATGGACGATGCCGGAGCGCGGCGCGCGAATGTCGATGCGCTTGAGCTGGTCCTCCGCCGCCACCATCCGCTCGACCAGCTCGGCAAGCTTGCCCTCGGCATCACGCAGGTCCTTGAGGACGTCGGTGCGGAAATCCTGCTCGAGCTGGATGATCTGCAGCTCGGTCTCGCTGATCTTGGCGCGGGCACGAGCGACGTCGGCGATGAACTGGCCGCGCTCGCCTTGCACCCGCGACTGGTCGCGACGGAGCTGCATGAAACGGGAAATGCTGACCAGGTTCTTCTTGTAAAGGTCCGACACGCCGGCAAGCTCCTCGGTGAGCAGGCCGATCTCGCTCTCCTTCGCCTGCTTCTGGGCAGTCAGCCCGCGGATCTCCTCCTCGCTCTGCGAGATGCGCTCGCGCAACTGGGCTCGTTGTCCGGCGCGGGCCGTCTTGCGCGACTCGAACAGCTTCTCCTCCCCGGTGATCGCCGTGGCGACGCTCGCCTCGCCTGCGCGCGCCGTGAGGTCCTGCGGAAAGGCGATCGCGTCGGCGCCGTCGCGTTCCGCCAGCAGCCGCGCCCGCCGCGCACTGTTCTCGTCGAACTGGGACCGCAGCACCCCGAGGGTCGCGCGGGTTACCGTATCGTCGAGGCGGACCAGGACCTGCGCCTCCTCGACCGCGCTGCCATCATGGACGAGAATCTCCTTGATCACGCCGCCGGTCGGGTGCTGCACTTTCTTGTCGGCGGATTCCACGATCACGGTGCCGGCCGCGATCACGGCGCCGGCGAGCTCACTGGTGGCGGCCCAGCCGCCGATACAGCCGACGAACACCGCCACCATCGCCAAACCAACGACGTTCAGCCTGCGGATCGTCGCGATCGGATCGCGCACCGACGCAGGTGCGACCGGTTTCGAAATAGTCATCGAGGTGCTCATTGGCCGACGTCCTCTCTGGTTTCGCGCAACAGCGCCACGTTGCCGGCCACCGCCGGCCGTGGCAGCCGTCCTGACGGCTTGCGCAGGATGGTGTCGCGTGCGCTGAACGCCTGTTGTGCGCCGTTGCCGAGCACCAGAATCTTGTCGCACCGCTCCAGCACGGCCGGCCGGTGCGAGATGATCACGACGATGGCGCCGCGCGCCTTGAGCTCGTCGACGACATTGTGCAGCGCCGCCTCGCCCGCGCTGTCGAGATTGGCGTTGGGCTCGTCGAGTACGATCAGGAACGGATCATGGTAGAGCGCGCGCGCGAGCGCGATGCGCTGCCGCTGTCCGGCCGAGAGCACATTGGCGGCGTCGCCGATCCTGGCATCGTAGCCGCCCGGTACGCGCAGGATCATGTCATGTGCGCCAGCCGCGCGACCGGCCGCCACCACGGCCTCGGAATCCGGAGCCATGCTCATCCGCGCGATATTCTCCGCGATGGTGCCGTCGAAGAATTCGACATTCTGCGCCACATAGCCGACGTGGCGGCCGAGCGCCTGCTCGTCCCACTGATCGATCGCAGCGCCGTCGAGACGGATCGCGCCGCGCGCCGGCGGCCATATGCCGATCAGGGTCCGCACCAGCGAGGTCTTGCCGGCGCCGCTTGGACCGACAACCGCCGCCGCCTCGCCGGCGACCAGCTGGAAATCGACATTGGCGACGATGATGGACGAGCCGTTGGGCGCCGCCACCGCGACCTGCTCGACGTCGAGGCTGCCCGCCGGCTCCGGCAGGTCCGTACGCACGCGGCGTGACGGCAATTGCCGCAGCGTCGCGGAGAGCCGCGCCAGCGACTGGCGCGCCGCGGCGAACGCCCGCCAATTGCCGATCACGACGTCGATCGGCGCCAGCGCCCGTCCCATCATCACCGACGCCGCGAACATCGCGCCGGCGCTGAGCTCCTGCTGGATCACGAGAAAAGCGCCCATGCCCAGCATCGCCGATTGCAACAGCATGCGCAGCGCCCGCGCGATGCTGCCATACGAACCGGTCACGTCAGACGCGAGCGCCGCCGCGGCGAGATAGCGGTCATTCACCTGCTGCCAGCGCGACGCCAGGCTCTGCGCCATGCCCATGCCGGCGATGCTTTCGCTGTTGCGCCGGGTGAGCTCGCTCGCCGCAGCACGCGCTCCGACGCTTTGCGTCATGGCGAGGCTCGGCGCGCGGCTGCGCCATTCCGTCAAGACCGTCAGCGCGACGAGAACCATCGCACCTGCCAGCGCCACGGCGCCGAGCGCGGGGTGGATCAACCAGCACAGCGCGAGAAAGACCGGCATCCACGGCAGGTCGATGATGGCGATCGGTCCGGGGCCGGTGAGAAAAGCGCGGATCTGATCGAGATCGCGGACCGGCTGATGCGCCTCGCCGGACGTGGAGTTGCGGTTGGCCAGTCGTATCACCGCACCGTGCACCAGCACGTCGAGGCGGATGTCGAGCAGCGAGGCGATCCGCACCGCGAGCCGCGAGCGCACCACTTCGAGCCCACCGAGGAAGCCATAGGCGATGACCAGGGAGACCGACAACGCGACCAGTGTCGGCACGCTGCGGCTCGACAGCACCCGGTCGTAGACCTGGAGCATGTACAGGGGGCCCGCGAGGACGAGCATGTTCACTGCGCCCGAAAACAACGCAACGCTCAGGAATGCGCGCCGGCACTCCTTGAGCGCGGTGGCCAGCTCCGGATGGGTTTGCCGCTGGGGACCCTTGCTCACGTTGGCCTCCGGTTCGAGATGCGGTGTGGACGACCGCTGCGATGGCTGCCGACCGTCGCCGCGGGCGGCGCTTGCGCATCGCCCGCGGTCGATCGGTTGCTCGACTTGCTCAGACGAGGTGGAAGTCCCTGTCCGCAGCGGTGTGGGCCGCGGACAGCTGGGCCGGGAGTTGGGTTGCGGCGTCCTGGATCACAGTGTTGTTGCCCGTCCCGCCGATCAGGACATCCTGGCCCGCTCCACCGATCAACACGTCGTCGCCGGCGCCACCATCGAGCGTGTCGTTGCCGGCACCCCCGATGATCACGTCGGCGCCGTCGCCGCCCTGCAGAACCAGCTTCGGCCCGTTGGTGCCGATGGCCGAAGCGTCGATCACGTCGTCGCCGCCGAGGCCGGCGATGGTGATCGTGTCGTTGGGATCGAAGTGGCTGACCACCACCCTGCTCGCGAGCCCGTCGATCACCAGCGCGCCGTCCTGGATCGACAGCGTGATGACATCGTCACCGCTGGTGCCGTTGACGACCACGTTGTCGTCCTGACCATCGCCGGTGGTGCGGTTGACGGCCCCGGCCAGGTCGAGGTTGACCTGCCTGACGTCGGTATTGGTCAGGTCGTTGACCGTGATGGTGTCGCTGCCGCCGAGGGCATTGAAGTCGATGGTCTCGACATTGTCGGTATCCATCGTGATGCTGCCGATGTCGCGGGTGAACACGGCGTGTCCGTTGCTCGCCGAAATGCTCACCTTCTCGTTGATCTCCGCGCCGTTGAACACCAGCGTGTCGTTGCCGGACCCGCCGTCGAGAACGTCGCTGCCGTCACCGGGATTCCAGACGAACTTGTCGTCGCCGGCGCCGCCGCGCAGGACGTCGTTGCCCACGCCGCCGATCAGCACGTCGTTGCCGTCGCTGCCGGTGATCGTATCGGTGCCGCTGCCGCCGTCCAGCGTGAGATTGATCTGGCCGGCATGGAGCCCGGAGGCATTGATGACGTCGTTGCCGTCGAGGCCGTGAACCACGAGCGAGTCGTTGGCGCCCTCCGAGCCGGCAATCGTCACCTGCGCGGCGAGCCCGTTCACGACAACCGACGCGCCGCTGCTGACGACGTTGATGTGGTCGGCACCGGCTGTGGCATCGACCGACACGCTGTCGGCCTGGCCGTCGCCCACGCCGCTGCCGGCTGTCGCCGACAGGTCGATCGCGACCTGTTTGGTGCCGGTGCCGGTCAGGTCGCCGACGGTGATGTTGTCGGCACCGCCGAGCGCGTTGAACTGGATCTGCTCGACGCTGTGCAGGTCCATGGTGATGCTGGCGATATCGCGGGTGAACCGAACATGGTCGCCGTTCGCCTCGATGTCGATTTTCTCGGCGACAGCGGCGCCGTTGAACAGCATCGTGTCGGTCCCGGCGCCGCCGTCGACGGTGTCGCTGCCGTCGCCCGGATTCCAGACGAACGTGTCGTTGCCGTCGCCGAGCGTCGCCGTGTCGTTGCCGCGGCCGCCGACGACGAAATCATTGCCGGCGCCGCCGATCAGCACATCGGCGCCGGCGCTGCCGGTGATGGTGTCATTGCCGCCGCCGCCGTCGATCGTGAGGCCGATCACCCCGGCGGCGAGCGCCGACGCGTCGATCGTGTCGTTGCCGCCGAGACCCGCCACGACGAGCGTGTCGTTAGCCGCTTCGGCGCCGGTAATTGCGACCTCCGCGGTCAGCCCGTCCACCACGACCGACGTGCCGCTGCCGGCGATTTTGATCGTGTCGTTGCCGGCGGTGGCGTTGACGGTCACGCTGTCCGCCTGGCCGTCGCCAATACCGCTGCCGGCGGTCGCCGACAAGTCGATCGCGACCTGTCTCACGTCGGTGCCGGTGAGGTCGTTGACTACGACGTGGTCAGCACCGCCGAGGGCCTGGAACTCGATGCGCTCGACATTGTCGAGATCCATCGTGATGCCGGCGATGTCGCGCGTGAACACCGCGTGCCCGCTTTTGGCGGAGATGGCGACGCTCTCGGCGACGTTGGCGCCGTTGAACACCAGCGTGTCGAAACCGTCGCCGCCGTCGACCGTGTCGCTGCCGTCGCCCGGATTCCACACGAACTTGTCGTCGCCGGCGCCAAGCAGCGCCGTATCGTTGCCGCGGCCACCGGTGATCGTGTCGTTGCCATCACCGCCGATCAACAGGTCGTTGCCGTCGCCGCCGGTGATCGTGTCGTTGCCGGCACCGCCGTCGATGGTCAGGTGCAGGGCGGAGAGGCCGTTCCCGGCGCTGATGACGTCGTCGCCACCGTTGGCGTTGATCACGATGTTCTCGATCGTGCCGGCGTCGATGGTGAACGGCGCGGGCGTGGTGCGGGCGAGCAACACGCGGCTGCCGTTGGCCGCGATGGTTAACGTCTCCGCCCCGTTGCCGAGATTGACCTCGACAGTGTCGTTGCCGTCGCCGCCCTCGGCGATGTCGCTGCCGTCGCCCGGATTCCAGATGATGCGGTCGTTGCCCGCGCCGCCGAACATCTGGTCGTTGCCGCTGCCGCCGGTCAGCGTGTCGTTGCCGTCACCGCCGAACAGGAGGTCGTCGCCGCCTTTGCCGAGCAGCGTGTCGTTGCCGGCTTGGCCGAACAGCTGATCATTGCCGGAGCCGCCGGTGATGGTGTCGTTGCCGGCGCCGCCGAACAGGTTGGCCGCCGGCAATGCGCCGTTGGCCTCATTGAGAGCGATGGTGTCGTCGCCGCCCTGGCCGAACACTTCGATCAGGCTGGTGTTGGTTACGGTAGATCGGCCGCCGTCGATGGTGACGGCGCCGCCATTGACGAGGATGTTCCCGGCCGCGTCGCGGCTGATCGTGCTGTTGTCGTTCTGGGCGTCGCCGAACACCTGAAGCTGGCCGGCGGCTGCGAGAAACCTGGCTTTGAGAGACATATCGTGGTCCTTTCGGAGCTTGGCGCAATGCGGATACGCGACGGGCGATCCCGGTTGCGCATGCATGCGCGGTTGAGACTTGCGCTCGACCGAACTGACGGTCGAACTGGCTGTGTGCCCCGAACGGGAAGTTCGCCGCGCGCCGCTACCGAAGTGTTTCAGCCTTGGGCAATCGTGTTACGGCTGTAACGAACGGACCTCGGCGCGCCGAAACGTGAAGCGACGGCGTCGCCGGCTGTCGCAAGCGTGAACGCCGTGAGGTGCCGGGTCGCTGAAATGTGTGGTCCGGCACGCCGGACGTGCCCCGAACGGATGACGACAGCGCGGAGAAATTTCGTTCCGCGCTACACGCCTGGCCGCACGCAGCGCGCCAACGCCGCGGCCAGCTCAGTGCTGACCAGCGGCCTGCTCAGAAGCTCGGAAATCCCGGCCTCCGCCAGCACGTTGGTCCGCACGTCGATCGTCGACGCGGTCGCGAGCAGCACCGGCCGGCGCGGCGCCACCCGATGCAGCGCATGAGCCAGCTCGAGTCCGGCAGCGCCATGCGACGCATGGCTGACGACGATGGCGTCGAACCGGTCGGGCGCCGCGCGGCACGCCGCGATCGCATCGGTCGCATGCTCGAATCCGACCGGCTCGTATCCGAGCGCCGCCAGCATCTCCTCGTCGAGCGCCAGCCGGTCAATGTCGCTCTGGACCACCAGCACCGTTTCGCCGCTTCCAAGCGGCGGTGGCCGCGGGCCGTCCTCGGCCATGGCCTCCGCAGTCGCCGCCGGAAGCCAGGCCTCGAACCGGCTTCCGTGCCCCGGCCTGCTCTCGACGTGCATCGCTCCGTCATGGTCGTGAACGATCTCGCGCACCGTCGCGAGTCCGAGGCCGGTCCCGGCCAAGCGGGTCGTAAAGAACGGCTCGAACAACCGCCGCGCCACGCGTTCGTCGAAACCGCGTCCATTGTCGCCGACGGCAAGGCACACGTAGCGGCCGGGCGCGAGCTCGCCGTGGCTCGTCGGCCGCGCGGCGCCGACCTCGCATCGTTCCACGGTGACGCTGACGCGCCCGCCGCCCTGCACCGCTTGCGCGGCGTTGAAGCAGAGATTGAGGATGATCTGTTGAAGCTGGGCGGGTTCGCCGGACACGACAGCGTCCACGGCGACGTCACCGACGATGAGCTCGACATCCCCCGGCAGCGATGCGCGCAGCAGCGAGGCCGATTCCGCGAGCAGCGCACGCACCTGCACCGGCCTGGCGTGCGCATCGCGCCGCCGTCCGAATGTGAGGATGTTGTCGACGAGATCCCGCCCCCGCTCCGCCGCCTGTCGTATCTCGTCGAGATGCTTCGCTGGGCCCACGCCGCGCGCCAGCCGCGCCTCGAGCATCTCCGAGTAGCCGAGAATGGCGCTGATGATGTTGTTGAAGTTGTGCGCGATGCCGCTTGCGAGCGATCCGACCGTCTGCATCCGGCGCGAGCGCTCGATCCGCGTCATCAGTCTCGCCCGCTCGGTTTCGAACGCGATGGCTCGGCCGCGTAACTGCAGGCCGACATAAGTGAGGAGGCCGAGCAACAGCAGCGACGCGACGTAGAGCAAAAGCCGGAACTGCTGCGCGGTCGCTTCGACCTCGGTCCGGTGGGCTGACAACAGCGCACGGACATCCTCGAGCGGCTGCGCGCTTGGCGCGGCGACGATCTTCCTCAGGGTTTCGTCGGCCGCGGGGATGATCTGACGCAGCAGGCGGGCGTGCGACAGCAGCGCCTGAGCAGCCTCGGTATCCGGTCCAGTATCGGGCGCCTGCGCGGCAAACCGGTCGATCCGCTCCTGCAGCGCCTTGACCGCGTCCGGCGACGGGTCCCGGCTCACATAGAGGACCGCGGCCGCCAGCGCGCCCGCCGCGGCCGCGAGCTGTGCGTCCCGCGCGCTGAATGCCGAGCTCGTGCTCAGCATGCCGACATAGGACAAGGAGTTCTGCAGCAGCGCGTTGACGCTCTTGAATTGCTCGGTCGCGTTCTGCTGATCGGCAACCGTCGCGGACAGGCGCTCGATCGGTCCGGCGTCGAGGCCCTGCATCTGCGTATGGGATCGGAGCCGCGTGACCGCATTGTTCATCGCCTCTTCCGCCGCGACGAGATGGTCGTAGTTCCGCAGCAACCCCGCGCGTGCCTGCAGCACGTCGCGATGAAGCGAGGCTTCGGCCAGCGCGAAGTCGTCGAAGGCCTTGAGCGTCACCGCATGGGCCGGTGCGTTGGTGTCGATGCCGCGCAGCAGCAGCCAGGTGAGCAGCCCAAGCAGCAGCAGCACCGCAAGCGCACTGGACAGGAGCCTCATGGTTGTCGCGTGCTCGCGCGCGCACCGGCGGTCGCCGGCCTGACCGGCCGGCCTCGAAAAGTGCCGGTCAATGTTTCGAGGAAGCTGACGATCGCGGCGATCTGCTGGTCGGTAAGCGCACGATCGAGCTGGGCGATGCCCATGGCCTTCACCGCTGCCGGCAGCGTCGGCGCACTGCCGTCATGGAAATAGGGCGGCGTCGTCGCGACGTTGCGCAGGCCGGGAACGCGGACCAGTGGCGGCTCCGGGGAGCCCAAGGGGTGAAATACGCCGTGCGGTTGGAACAGATTGCCGCCGACGTTGACTCCCTGGTGGCAGGAGATGCAGCCGAGCGACTTGAACATCTGGTAACCGGCGAGCTCGTCCGGCGTGATGGCGGCAGTGTCCCCTTGCAGCCAGCGATCGAACCGACTGTCCGGCGTGACGAGCGTACGTTCGTAGCTGGCGATCGAATTGCGAACCGCCGCGACGTCGGGCTCCCTGCCATACGCATCGCGGAACTGCCTGACCATCTCGGGATCGGCGCGCAGCTTGCGCACGACTTCATCGCCGCTCGAGGCCATGAGCGCCGGATTGCCGAGCGAACGCTCGGCCCCCTCCTCCAGCGTGCGGAAATTCCCTTCCCAGTTCAGGCGGAAGTTCAGACCGGCATTGAAGATAGTCGGCGTATTGAGGGCGAGCGGTTCGCCTTCGGGCGTCAGATCGTGCGTATTGGCGCTCGCGCCGTTGGTGCGGACGTCGTGGCACGACGAACAACTTCTCGTGTTCTCGCGCGACAGACGGGGGTCGTTGAACAGCCGCTCGCCCAGCGTCACGCGCCGCGGATCCTCGGCGGGCGCGGCAGGCACGGGGGTAATCGGCTCAGGCGTGGCTACGACCTCAAGAATTGGTGATTGGGCGTTTGAAGGGCGGTTGAGGCAGACAAGCGCCAGCACGATGCACGCCAGCCCGGCCGGCGGTATCGACGCAAGGACCCTGCGGCATGAGCGAAACATCGCTGGCGGACCTCGGTCTTCGCGAATGCGCCGAGCGCAAGGTCAACGTCCTCATCGTGGAGGACGACGCCGCCCTGCAGCGCATGATCGTCGACTATTTCCAGGAGCACGGCGTGCATACCTTCGTGGCCTCCGGCCGCCAAGACATGCTCGATCAACTCGGCGGCACCATTGATGCCAATCTCGTGATCCTCGACCTCAGGCTGGGACCGGACGACGGCCTCGACCTGCTGCGGGAGATCCGCTCCCGCTCCGACATCCCGGTCATCATCATCACCGGCCATCGCCGCGACGATATCGACCGCGTCGTCGGGCTCGAGCTCGGCGCCGACGACTATCTCACCAAGCCGTTCAATCTGCGCGAGCTGCTGGCGCGCGTCCGTGCGGTGCTGCGGCGGCTCGCCAGCACGCGCGCGGCGCCGGCGCGCAACCCCGACCGTGACCGCTTTCGATTCGGCGGCTGGCAGCTTGATTGCAAGACGCGGCGACTGACCGACCCGTCTGGCACCGCGGTCGCTTTGACCAAGGGCGAGTATTCGCTGCTGCTCGCCTTCCTCCAGGCGCCGCAACGTCCGCTCAGCCGCGAGCATCTGCTGCAGGCGACCCGCGTGCACGACGATACGTTCGATCGCTCCATCGACGTGCAGATCCTTCGCCTTCGTCGCAAGCTCGAGGTCGATCCGCGCGCGCCGCGCGTCATCCGGACCGAGCGCGGCGTGGGCTATGTGTTTGCCCCCGCTGTCGATCGCGTCTGACGGCCGGCGCCGGCCACGCCATCCGCGGCGCTGGCGTGCACCTTCACACGCCCTCGTAGACCAGCTGGGTGAAGAAGGCGGGATCGATCAGGAACTGGCCCCATCTGGCGTCGTGGGCCGCGGTGGGCTTCGCCGCGATCGTATCCTCGAGCGAGCGGCCTTGCTTCTTGAGTGCGGCAACGTTGTCCCGGATCGCGACCAGCATGTCGCGATAGTCCTTGAGCTCGGAGCGGTTGCTGACCGGATTGCCGTGGCCCGGGATGATGATGGTCGCGTCGGTCGTGGCTGCCAGAGTGGCGTCGGCGCCACGGATCATGCCGTCGATGCTTCCGCCGGTCGAATAGTCGATGAACGGATAAATTCCGTTCCAGTAGATGTCGCCGGTATGCAGGATGTCTGCGTCGCTGAAGGCGACGAAGATGTCGCCGTCGGTGTGGGCCGGACCGTAGTATTTCAAGGCAAGTGTCGACCCGTTGATCTTCATGACCCGGTCGGTCGCAAAGACGTCGCTCGGAATGGCGGCCGCGGGCGACGCAGGAAAATTGAAGTTCCAGTCTTCGACCCGCTGCGCGCTGGCAAGATGCTTGCGCGTATTGTCATGCGCGAGGATGGCCGCGCCTTCACCATGCAGCCACGCATTGCCGTCGGCATGGTCGAAGTGCCAGTGGGTATTGATCAGATGCCTGATGGGATCGGAACTCAGGCTCGCCAGGGCCTCGACGATGCGCGGGCGGGACGCAGTGATGCCCGCATCGACCAGGAGCTTGCCGTCAGTACCCGTCAGCACGGCGATGTTGCCGCCGGACCCCTCGAGCACGCTTACGTTGCCGCGCAGCTTGTGAATCTTGATCGGAGCTTTGGCCGCTTCGGACCGCATCAGGTCGACGGCCTCCAGCGCCTTGGCAAAGACCTGGCTCGGATTGAGCCACGCCCCGCTAACGGCGAACGTCGCCGAGCCGGCGCAGCATAAGCAGAAGTCACGGCGTGTGAATGAACACCTCTCCTTTGAAGCCATCATGTCCGCCTCCTCGATCGTGCGGTTGACGGTTCATATCCCTCCGATCACTCGGCTTCACCTGAGACGTTGCCTCAAACACGAACGAGGTTCGCCTCACGGCTCCGCCGATCATGTTTTTCAACCCGCCGACTTCGGACCCTCTTTTTGGCATCAATGCGGCATGGAGGGCGGCGCCAGCCGCAGCGCCAGGACCAGGATCGCGCTTGCGGCGATCCATGAGCCGAGCACGCGCAGGCCGATCAGCTGCCAGGGTCGCGTCAGCCGCGCCGCGATCTCGGCGATTGCGACAAGAACGAGCACCGCGCCGATCCAGGTGCCGAGCATGATCACATAGGCCAGCTGGATCGAGACGACGTCGGGCGGCGAGTCGAGCCCGATGGCGGCGCCGGCGACGGCGGCGACAGGCCAGACGAGCGCCTGCGGG
>Ga0081540_1001190_pt1 | contig 22780 bp, 21 predicted proteins | sample TabmetS2T1R1_FD_71024 | JGI IMG/M metagenome (GOLD analysis project Ga0081540, IMG submission 71024) | Tabebuia heterophylla rhizosphere microbial communities from the University of Puerto Rico - S2T1R1 | ecosystem: Host-associated > Plants > Roots > Rhizosphere ... | reverse complement strand
GCGTGCGTGGCCTGTCCCGACCGGTCCGCGGGCGGGTGACGGGTGGTGCTGGCAGTGCCCTGGTGGCTGGCGTGGCTCCCGCGGTGTCGCGCCGCGGGCCGCCGGAGCGTCCGGCCCGCGGATCAAACGGCATGAATGCCCCGTTCATGTCGCTGGAGAGGCTGTAACGCGACTGCGCTGGGTGTGGTGTCAATGATTTGCTGGTGTCGGCGTGTCGCGGTGTTTTGAGGCTTTTGTTACGGAATAATACTTTTGTGGCTAGATGGTTCCGTCCTGTTAACCGTGATCAGGGCTGCCTGCTCCCGGCCGATGTGAGGTCCTGGCTGCCGCCGGATCACCTGGCCTGGCAGGTCCTGGAGGTGACCGGGGAGCTGGACCTGTCCAGGTTCGCGGCCGTCTACCGGGCGGACGGGCAGGGGCAGGCGCCGTATGACCCGGCGATGATGCTGCCGCTGGTGCTGTACTGCTTGTTCAAGGGGAACCGGTCCTCGCGCAAGATCCGCGACGCGTGCATCGATGACCTGGGCTGCGTGGTGATCTGCGGCGGGGCCAGGCTCAGCCACCGGGCGGTGGCGGAGTTCCTGCGGCGGCACCGGGCCGAGGTCCGGCGGCTGTTCGTGCAGGTGCTGGGGCTGCTGGCCGCCGCGGGCGCTGTCCAGGGGCACAGCGCGGCCATCGACGGGTCCCCGGTCAGCGGGAACGCGTCCCGGTTCGCGAACCTGGATGGCGAGCAGCTGGCGGCCAGGATCGCTGCGCTGGAGGCGGCGGCGGCCGCCGAGGCCGGGAGGTGGCTGGACGGCGCGGACCGGGCAGAGGACCAGCTGCCGCTGCGGGACGACGAGGACGATGACGCCGGCCCCGGGGCCGGCGGGGTGCCCCGCCGGCTGTCCGCGATGGCGGCCAGGCTGGCCCGGCTGCGCGCGGCGCAGGACACCCTCGCCGGGCGGCAGGCTGCGCCCGGCAGCCCGGACGCCCGGGTCACCGCGGCCCGGGACCGGCTGCCCCGGGCCGCCGGCCGGCTGGCCCGGGCCGAGCAGGCCCAGGCCGCCGTGATGGAGAAGTACCAGGCCGCGGTGGCCGCCGGGAAGGCCTGGGCGGGCAAGAAGCCGGTCCCCGCCGAGGCCAACGCCAGGATCGCCGGGATCCGCAAGAACCTGGCCACCGCCCGGGACCGGCTGGCCGCCGCCCAGGCCCGCGCCGCCGCGGCCGTCCCGGCCAAGGTATCCGGCACCGACCCGGGCACCCGGCTGCTGCCGGCCAAGAACGGCGGCTACGTGCAGGGCTGGAACCTGGAGCTGGCCGCCGCCCGCCGCCAGGTCCTGCTCGCCATCGAGCTGCACGACAACCCCGCCGACGCCGGCGCCCTGATCACCATGATCGCCGCCGCTGCCGCCAACTGCGAGCTGGCCGGGCTCCGCGGCCAGATCCGGGCCTGGCTCGCGGACAACGGCTACGCCTCCGCCGCGAACTTCGCCGCCCTGGAGCACCTGATGCTGCTGGTCGCGGTCACCGGCGAGGCCGCCCAGACCGGCCGCGGCACCGGCGGCCGCGCGCTGCCGGCCGGGTGGGAGAAGATGGCCGCCCGGCTGGCCACCCCGGCCGGGAAGAAACTGTACAAGCGGCGCGCCGCCCAGGTCGAGCCCGCCTTCGCCCAGCTGTTCGCCCGGTTCGGCCGCTACGTCAACTACCGCGGCCGCGACGCCGTCGACGCCGAGATCAAGCTCCTGGGCACCGTGCACAACCTCGCCAAGCTCCTGGACTTCCGGCGCCGCCACCCAGCCGCCGCCCCCGCCTGACCAAGGCCCGCACCGCCACCCGCCGCCGCCCGGCCCGCCAGGACGCCACCCGGCATGCCCGCCAGGACCCGCAGCACGCCGCCGCAGCCCGCCGCAGCCCGCCGCCGCGACACCCAGGCCCCCGCCACCCGCCAGATCACTACCCCGCGGGCACCACCGTCGCTCACCGCCATCCCAAACCAGGGGCACCACCACAACACGAACCAGTCGCGTTACAGCCTCTCAAGCGACATGAACGGGGCATTCATGCAGTGATCGACGCGGCCGGCCTGACCTCCGCGCTGCGGCGCGCGGCGGTCCGCGCCCTTGCGGGCCTGCCCGCGCGCCCGGACGTGGTGCTCCTCGACGGCGGCCACGACTACATCGGCCGCCCCTGGCCGGTGCGCTGCGCCGTCCAGGCGGACCTGCGGTCGGTATCGGTCGCCGCGGCCTCGGTCATCGCCAAGGTGCACCGGGACCGGCTCATGGCCGGGCTGGGCCACGAGGAGTTCGCGTTCGCGGAGAACGCCGGATACCCCGCGCCCGCGCACCAGGAAGCCCTGGCCGCCCTCGGCCCCACCCCGCATCACCGGCTGTCCTGGTCGTACCTGGACGACCTGCCGCGATGGCGGCACCTCAAGCGGCCCAGGCCGGACGTCGAGGGCCAGCTGTCCCTGCTATGACCAGCCCAACCGGATTTCCGCGCGGATTACCCGCGGGCCGCCTCAGCCGGCGGGGTGCCGCGAGGAGGCGAGCGACGCGAACACGACCGTGGAACTGCGATAGTGGCCAGTGGCGTAGTCGAAGGCGCCGCCGCAGGTGATCAGGCGCAGCGCGGCGAAGTCGGTCGTGCCGTAAATGGTCTTCGCCGGGAACCGGGATTTGCTGTACTCGCGCACGCCCGTGACGCGGAATACGGCCGTGACCCCGTCGGCGAGCGTCACGTCGATGGTGTCGCCCCGGCGCAGGGCGCCGAGGCGGAAGAAGACGGCGGGCCCCCGCTGGCTGTCGACGTGGCCCTCGATGACCGACGAGCCGATCTGGCCCGGCGTCGCCGAGTACTTGTACCACGCCGCCCGGCCGGCGCTGGTCCTGATCGACGGCACCTGGACCGTGCCGTCGGCGTTGAGTCCCAGGCGCAGCAGCTTGGAGTTCACGCCGATCGCGGGGATGCGCACCGCCACCGGGATCGAGCGGGCCAGCGACGGCTGCCGGGACGAGCCGCCGATAACCCCTGCCTCCGACAGCGGCGGTTGCGGCGCGTGCACCTGCGAGGTGACCGCGACGCCTACGGTGGCGATGCCGGCCGCGATGAGCAGTACCCCGGTGATCCCGGCCACCCGGGCGCGCAGGCCCGCGGAGACGTCCGGCGGGGGGGCGTACCCCGTCTGCGGCCAGGAAACGACCACGCGGAACCCGGCGATACGCCGCCACGGCGCCTCCGGCAATGTCGCCGTCCCTTCCTCCGCTGATCTACTCCATTAGCCTAATATTCCGGTGGTGAACTGGCCATTGGGCTTCTGCGCCGGCTTGCGCCCGTGGCGCCTGGGCCAGGTGGTTCGCGCGTTTTCCTTGCCGATTCCCGGTTTCTGCCGCCGGGAGCGGGAACCAATACGTCATCTGCCCGGCGCAGGAGGAGGGTCCATGAAGGTGCGCGGAGCAAGCACGGGCACGCCATTCGGCGCCAGGCTGACCGCGCTGTGCTGGGGCGCCCTGACGCTGCTTGTCCCCGTGGCCGTCTCGGCGTGTACCTCGTCCTCGTCCACGACGACACCGACCGTTTTCTCGCCGTCCGTGAGCACCTCGTCCGGGACGGGCTCGGCGTCGGGCTCCGCCTCGTCGGGAACCTCGCCCTCGGACGGCACCACGTCGGCGACCGGCACGCCCGGCGTCGCCTCGGACACGTCGACCGCTCAGCCCGTGGTGACCGTGACGCAGACGATCACCACGACCCCGACCAGCACCGTCCCGTCCGGCGCCCCGGTCACCGGCGGCGGGGGCACGGCCGGATTCCAGGGCACGGCGCTTCTCGTGCTCGGCGCGGGGGCCATCCTGGCCGGAGCCGGGGGACTGGCGTACCGCAGGTGGCTGGGCCGGCGCCGCTGACGCAACCGCCCGGCCTGTGGGCGCCGCAGCGGCGGGCGCTGACCACCGGCCTGGTCCTGACGATCACCTTCGTCGCCTCCGAGGCGCTGGCCGTGGTGACGGTCATGCCCGTGGTCGCCCGTGACCTGGGTGGCTTGCGCCTGTACGGCTGGGTGTTCAGCGGGTTCATGCTGGGCAGCGTGGTCGGCATCGTAGCGGCCGGCCGGGAGGCCGACCGGCGGGGGCCCGCGGTGCCGTTCGTGGCGGGGGTGGTGCTCTTCGGCTCCGGGCTGGCCGTGGCGGGCCTGGCTCCGTCGATGGACGTGCTGGTGGCGGGCCGGGTCCTGCAAGGCCTCGGCGCCGGCGCGGTGCCCTCGGTGGCCTACGCCACCATCGGCCGGAGCCTGCCCGATACGCTGCGCGCCCGGATGATGGCGGTCCTGTCGACGGCATGGGTCGCGCCGGGGCTGGTCGGCCCGGCGATCAGCGCCGAGGTGGCGCGCTTGTTCGGATGGCGCTGGGTGTTCCTGGGCCTGCTGCCGGTGGTCGCGGTGGCCGGATCCATCGCCGTGCCCGCGCTGATCCGGCTCGGGCCGCCCGCGGCGGCTCACGCGCGGGAACACCGGCTGACCGACGGCCTGCTCACCGCGGCCGGGGCGACCATGCTGCTGGCCGGCCTCAGCCTCGCGGCCGGGTCTGGCGCGATCCTGCCCGGCCTCGCGCTGATCGCGGGCGGTGGCGTGGCCGGATTGCCCGCGCTCCGCCGGCTGGTCCCGGCCGGTACCCTCACCGGACGCCCCGGGCTGCCCGCCACCATCGCCAGCCGGGGCCTGCTGACGTTCGCGTTCTTCGGCGCTGACGCCTACGTGACCCTCGCGCTGACGGCGGTGCGCCACCGCAGCCCGGTGGTGGCCGGCATCGCGGTCACCGGCGCCACGGTGGCCTGGACGGCCGGCGCCTGGGTGCAGGCGCGGCTCAGTGGCGCCTGGGAAGGCCGGCGCCTGGTACGCGCCGGGCTGCTGATCATCCTGGCCGCCATCGCCGGCATGGTCCTGGTGCTGCAGCCGGCCGTGCCGGTGGTGGTGGGCCTGGCGGCCTGGACCGTGGCCGGCCTGGGCATGGGGCTGGCGTACGCCCCGCTGTCGCTGATGATGCTGCGTAACGCGCTGCCCGGGCAGGAAGGCCAGGCCTCGGCGTCGCTGAACCTGGCGGACGTGCTCGGCACCGCGATCGGCATCGGCGTGGGCGGCGCGGCCGTGGCGGCCGCCGCGGGCGGCGACTTGCGCTCGGGCATCACCGCCGCCTTCGCGGCCGCCGCCGCGGTGGGGCTGGTCGCGCTGGCCTTCACCGGCCGCCTGCCGGCCGGCCCGGTCTCGGCAGCGCCGGCGGCCGCACAGCTGCCCGCGCGTGTGAAGCCGCCGGGCTAACCGGTGCTCCTGGCGAACACGGGCTGGTAACCGAGCTTCTGGCCGGACGCGGTGGGATGGTAGGACGAGCTGATCGCGAAGAGGTCCACCGAGTGCAGCCAGCGGTCGGCGTCGCATATCTCGTGCGTGGCGAACTGGCCGCGGACATCGGCGTACACGATGCCGGGATCGGCCGCCCTGGTCACGGCCGCCTGCAGGGCGGTGTCCAGGGCGTCAGCCCCCGAGTTGAGCGCGGTCCTGTCCTGGGTGCTCAGCCCGATGCACGTGCCCGACTTGGACAGGTCATACAGCTCGGGGTAGCCGAGCAGGACGATCCTGGCGCTGGGCGCGCGCTGCCTGATGGCCTGCAGGGTGCTGGTGAGCCTGGCCGGCAGCTGACTGGTGACGATGGCTTTGGCGGCCGTAACGGCGCTCAGGCACGAACTGGTCGACTTGAGCACGCAGGTTTCCATCACGCCGGAGAAGCCCGCGTCGTTACCCCCGATGGTGACGCTGACCAGCGTGGTGGCCGCGCTCAGCGCGGTCACCTGGCTGCTGATCACGTCGGAGGTCGTCGCGCCCGCGCAGGCCACCGAGACGAACGAGGCGGGGGAGTTGGCGGCGGCCCACTGCTCCGGGTAGGCGTTCGCGCTCCGGTCACAGCTGCCGCTGGAGGAGATGTAGGATCCGGCGCCAAGGCCGGAGCTGTACGAATCACCGAGCGCGACATAGCTGACCGAGGGGGCGGCGTCCGCGGCCGGTATCACGCTCACGGCCGTGACCAGGCCAGCCATGGTAACCGCAACGGCCGCGCTGACGATGACACGGGAAATACGCACAAGCACCCCATAGGAACCTGGGAGGGCGGTGATGATGCGCGCGCACTTTCCTTGTACCACGCGTGAGCGGGGAGATCAATATAGTAATCGGCGCCCCGGTTAACCCCTCGCTGACCTGCGCCGGCGGTCACAATACGTGTCGGCTTCGCGGGTTCCGCCCCGTCACGGACGTCCTAGCCTGCGGGGAAGCTGAGCTCGGGTTCCTGGTCCGGAGCACGATCCGGCCTGGGCCCGGAACATCGGGTCGCCGGCGGTTGTTCTTGCGTCATGGTCGAGGGTCGGTTTGCTGAGCTGATTGCCGGGCAGCGGCAAGGAGTACTGGTCACCCTCAGAAAAGACGGGCGGCCACAGCTGTCCAACGTGAACTACGCCTGGTACCCGGAGGAACAGACCATCAGGGTCTCCACCACGGACGACCGGGCCAAGACCGGCAACATGCGCCGTGACCCGCGGGTCAGCTTCCACGTCACCAGCGGTGACTTCTGGTCCTACGTGGTGGTGGACGGGCACGCGGAGCTGTCGGAGGTGGCCCGGGACCCGCACGACGCGGCCGTGGAGGAGCTGGTCGACCTGTACCGCGCGGTGCAGGGCGACCACCCGGACTGGGATGACTACCGGGCGGCGATGGTCCGCGACCGGCGGCTTGTCCTCCGGCTGCGGGCCGAACGGGCCTACGGGATGGTTCACCGCGGCTAACGAAAAGCAAGGGGCGGTTGCGCCGGGCAAGACCTGGCTTCCGCTTCGTTGACGGGAGACGCTATGCGCACCATTGGACCGTTGCTGTCGCGCGTAAGCTGGGACGATGCTGCCTGACTCCTTCGGGCGGATCGCCACTGATCTGCGCGTTTCGCTCACCGACCGGTGCAACCTGCGGTGCGCGTACTGCATGCCGCCCGAAGGACTCGACTGGCTCCCCAAGACCGATCAGCTGACCGACGACGAGGTGGTCCGGCTCGTCAGGATCGGGGTCGAGCGGCTCGGCATCCGCGAGGTCAGGTTCACCGGCGGCGAGCCCTTGCTGCGGCGCGGGCTGGCCGGCATCGTCGCCCGCACGGCGGCCTTGCGCCCCCGCCCGGAGATCTCGCTCACCACCAACGCCATCGGCCTGGAGCGCGCCGCCGGGACGCTGCGCGCCGCCGGGCTCGACCGCGTCAACGTGTCGCTGGACACGCTGCGGCCCGAGACGTTCCGTAAGCTCGCCCGCCGGGACCGGCTGCCTGACGTGCTCGACGGACTGGCCGCCGCCGCGGCGGCCGGCCTGCGCCCGGTCAAGGTCAACGCCGTGCTCATGCGGGACCTGAACGACGACGAGGCGGTGCCGCTGCTCAGGTACTGCCTCGACCGCGGCTACGAGCTGCGGTTCATCGAGCAGATGCCGCTGGACGCCCAGCACGGCTGGAAACGGGCCGAGATGGTGACGGCGGAGGAGATCCTCGCCGCGCTGGACCGCGAGTTCACCCTCACCCCCGACGACCCGAGGCAGCGCGGATCCGCGCCGGCCGAGGCGTTCCTGGTCGACGGGGGCCCGGCCCGGGTCGGTGTCATCGCGTCGGTCACCCGCCCGTTCTGCGGGACCTGTGACCGGGTCCGGCTGACCGCCGACGGCCAGGTACGGAACTGCCTGTTCGCCCGCTCAGAAAGCGACCTGCGCGGCCCGCTGCGGGCCGGGGCGGACGACGCCGAACTGGCCGCCGCGTGGCGGCGCGCCGTCGCGCTGAAGCTGCCCGGCCACGGCATCAACGACCCCTCGTTCCTGCAGCCGGACCGTCCGATGTCCGCGATCGGCGGCTGAGGCCGGCCAGCCGGCGGGCGCGGCCCTGCTCCGCTTTCTCGCTGTCTCAGCGATTACTGCGCGTCGTCGGGACGGTAGGCCGGGCCGTGCGCGTCGTCGCAGTGCCGCTCCTGGCTGAGCCGGATCAGCCCAGGCGCGGTCGGCAGGCCGGCGTGGTCGACCTGGAGGGTGGCGTGGGTGATGCCGTACTCACGGCTCAGGTAGGCCTCCAGGTCGGCGCGGACCGCGTGGCAGTCCTCGCCCGGGGCGACGAGCACATGCGCGGAGGCCGCGGGCATCCCCGAGGTGATCTCCCAGATGTGCAGGTCGTGGACCTCGGCGACGTGCGGGCGGCTGGCCATCGCCGCGCCCACCGCCGCCGGGTCGAGCCCGGCCGGCGCCGCCTCGAGGAAGATCCGCCCGGAATCCCTGATCAGGCCGGCGCCCGCGTGCACCATCAGGACGACGACGACCAGCGTGGCGATCGCATCCGCCCGGGCGAACCCGGTCGCCAGGATGACGAGTCCCGCCACGGCGGTCGCGGCGAACGCGTACAGGTCGGTGACGATGTGCTTGAACGCGCCGGCGATGTTGAGGCTCCGCGGCGCGCCGCGTCCGCCGCCCGCGCGGGCGATCATCAGCGTGGCCGCCACGTTGACCGCGACCCCGGCCAGCGCCACGACGAGCATCGTGCCGCCTGCCACCGCGGGCGGTGTCACCAGGTGCCGGATCGCGGTGTACCCCAGCCACGCCGCCAGCAGCACCAGCGTGATGCCGTTGGCCTGCGCGGACAGGATCTCGGCCCGCTTGAGGCCGTAGGTGTACCCGCCGGCCGGCGGCCGGGCGGCCAGCCGGGCGGTGATGAGCACCAGCGCGATCGACGCCGCGTCGGTCAGCATGTGCGCCGCGTCGGAGATCAGCGCGAGCGAGTGCGCGGCCAGCCCCGCGACGACCTCGCCGGCCATGAACGCGAGGATCAGCGCCAGGGCAGCCGACAGCCACCTGGCGTCGTTTCCTGGCGCCGGGCCGTGCGCATGCCGGTCACTTCCCGCCACCATCTGACGATATCTTCACCGATCAGGAACAGGGAAAGCACCGCTGGAGGCGACGTGGGAGCACTGGACGGCCAGGGTGCCCTGGTGACGGGCGGGTCACGGGGGATAGGCCGGGCGATCGTGAAACGGCTGGCGGCTGACGGAGCCGCGGTGGTGTTCAGCTACCTGCAGAACGAGGCCGCCGCGCGGGAGGTGGTCAGCGAGGTGACCGAGGACGGCGGCCGGGCCGTCGCGGTGCAGGCCGACCAGGGGAGCCTGGATGACCTGCGGCGGCTGACCGGGCAGGCCGGGGAGCACCTGGACGGGCTCGACATCGTGGTCATCAACGCGGCCGGCTGCCCGGTGGTGCTGATCGACGACATGACGGAGGACGCCTACGACCGGTACATGGCGGTGCACGCCAAGGGACCGTTCTTCCTCATCCAGCACGCGGGTCGCGCGCTGCGCGACGGCGGCCGGATCATCGCCATCTCCACCCTCAACACCAGGCTCCACCCGCCCGGAGGGGCGCTGTACACCGGGGCCAAGGGCGCGCTGGAGAACTTCACGAAGGTGGCGGCGATCGAGCTGGGCCGCCGCCGGATCACCGCGAACGTGGTGTCGCCGGGCGCGACCGACACCGAGATGCTGCGGGCCGCCAACCCTGGTGAGACGTTCGAGGATACGGTGGCCAGGACCGCGCTGCGGCGGCTCGGCCAGCCGGGGGACATCGCGGCCGTGGTGGCGTTCCTGGCCGGCCCCGACTCCGGCTGGATCAGCGGCCAGAACCTGGCCGCCGACGGAGGCCTGCTGCCCTGACCACCCTAAGCTGGGACCCATGAGCACCATGGACGAGTGGACGGCCGCGGTCTGCGCGGATCTCGGGCTCGACGCCAGCGCCGCCGACCTTCGGGCCGTGCTCGACCTCACCCGCGACGTCGCGCACGGCGTGGCCCGGCCCGCCGCGCCCCTCACCGCCTACCTGGTCGGGGTGGCGGTCGGCCGCGGCCTGACCCTGCCAGACGCGGCCGGGCGGGTCTCGGCCCTCGCGGCCGGCTGGGAGGCCGACACGCAGTAAGGGGCCGAACGGGCCCGGCAGACGCCCTGGCGACCCTTCCTGTCTGGGCTGGATCCGGCGCGCGCGGCGCGGTTACCGGACTCTTACAGATCCCGTCAGTCCCGGCGCCCGGCGGTCCGCCTCCCCTAAGACGGTGTCACGGGGCGGACGCAGACGAGCGAAGGGCGGTCGATGACCCTGCAATCCGGGCGGGCCGGGCAATCCGGGCGGGCCGGGCAATCCACGCCAGACGGCGAATCGCGCAGCGGCGGCGCCGGACGGGATCCGCGTCCCACCAGGCGCGGCGTACTGCTGGGGGCAGGCCTGGTGGGCTTGGGCGGGGTCCTGGCCGGCTGCAGCACCGCGGCGGTGCCCTACGGCGCCAACGAAGCGGGAGTACCGCCGAACGGCCCGGCGCCGGGCGCCATGCCGAGCTCGGGCGCGATGACGAGCCCCGCCGCGCCAGGTTCGGGCGCCATGTCATCCAGCCCTTCCCCGCGCGGCGGCCAGGCCAGCCGGCCGGCCAGGAAGAAGGCCAAGCCCAAGGTCAAGCCCAAGCCCAAGGCCAAGGCCAAGCCGAAGGGCACCGTGCTCGGTGCCGCCAGCGAGATCCCGGTCGGCGGCGGCGCGATCTACACCGCGGCCAAGGTCGTGGTGACCCAGCCGGCCAGCGGCCGGTACAAGGCGTTCAGCGCGGTGTGCACGCACGTGGGCTGCCTGGTGAACAAGGTGACCGGCGGGACCATCGACTGCCCGTGCCATGGCAGCGAATTCAAGATCACCAACGGCGCCGTGGTGGCAGGTCCGGCGCCGTCACGGCTGCCGGCCCGGCAGATCAAGATCGTGGACGACCAGGTCATCCTGCTCTGATGCTCCCCGGCTCGCGCCTAGGATGTCGGGTGTGGGCTCCTTGATGCTGCTTGATACCGCGTCGCTGTACTACCGCGCCTTCTTCGGCGTGCCGGAGACCGTCCGGGCTCCGGACGGCACCCCGGTCAACGCGATACGCGGGCTGCTCGACATGATCAGCCGGCTGGTCCGGGCCAGGCACCCCGCCCGGCTGGTCGCGTGCCTGGACGCGGACTGGCGGCCGGCCTTCCGTGTCGCGGCGGTGCCCTCGTACAAGGCGCACCGGCTCGCCGCGGACGGCACGTCGGAGGAGACCCCGCCCGGCCTCTCCCCGCAGATCCCGGTCATCGAAGAGGTGCTCCGGGTGGCAGGGCTGGCCCTGGCCGGCGCGCCCGGGTACGAGGCGGACGACGTGATGGGCACGCTGGCGGCCCGCTCAGACGGCCCGGTGGACGTGGTCACCGGCGATCGTGACCTGTTCCAGCTGGTCGACGACGAGCGCGGGGTGCGGATCATCTACACCGTGCGCGGCCTGCAGAACATGGACGTGATCGACGAGGCGGCGGTGTCCGCGAAGTACGGCATCCCCGGCCGCGGCTACGCCGACTTCGCCGCCCTGCGCGGCGACCCGAGCGACGGGCTGCCCGGGGTGCCGGGCGTAGGGGAGAAGACCGCGGCCGCGCTGATCCGCACGTTCGGCAGCATCGAGGGGATCACCGCGGCGCTGGACGCCGGCCATGGCGGGTTCCCCCGCGGCAGCCGGGACAAGCTGGAGAAGGCCCGGGAGTACCTGGACGTGGCCCTGTCCGTGGTCAAGGTGGCCGACGACGCCCCGCTGCCTGACCTCGACGGAACGCTGCCCGCGGTGCCGGCCGACGCGGACCGGCTGCGTGAGCTCGGCGAGCGCTGGGGCCTCGGCTCCTCGCTGGGCCGGTTCGTCACCGCCGTGTCTCCGTCTTGAGGCCGGGGGCCTAGCATCTATGTCGTGACGACGGACGAACTGTATCCCGCGGGACGCCTCGGTCAGGTGCGCGAGGCGGCCGGCGCGGCCGGGCTTGACGCCGTGCTGCTGACCCCCGGCCCGGACCTGAGGTACGTTATCGGCTACGACGCCAAGCAGCTCGAGCGGCTGACCTGCCTGGCCATTCCCGCTGACGGCGAGCCCGCGCTGTTCGTGCCGCGGCTGGAGCTAGCCGCGGCACAGGCCTCCCCGGCCGGCTCGTTCGGCCTGGAGATGATCCCCTGGGAGGAGACCGACGACCCGTTCGCGCTGGTCGCGGACTTGCTCGGTCCGGTCGCCACGGTCGGGCTCTCCGACCGGATGTGGGCGCTGTCCGTGCTGAAGTTCCGCGACGCGCTGCCCGGCGCGCGCCTGGCGCTGGCCGGACGCGCGCTGCGCACGCTGCGGATCTCCAAGAGCCCGGCCGAGGTCGCGGCCCTGCGAGAGGCCGGCGCCGCCATCGACCGGGTGCACGCCCGCGTCCCCGGCTGGCTGCGGCCCGGGCTGACCGAGCGGGCCGTGGGCTCGGTGATCACCGAGGCCATCCTGGCCGAGGGGCACGCCACCGTGGACTTCGTGATCGTCGGTTCCGGCCCGAACGCCGCCAGCCCGCACCATGAGGTCTCCGACCGCGTGCTGGCCGCCGGGGACGTCGTGGTGGTCGACATCGGCGGCACGATGCCGTCCGGGTACTGCTCGGACAGCACCAGAACCTACGCTCTGGGCGAGCCGCCCGCCGAGTTCAGCGCGTACTACAAGGTCCTGTACGACGCCCAGGAGGCGGCCTGCGCCGCGGTCAGGCCCGGGGTGACCGCCGAGTCCGTCGACGCGGCCGCGCGGGAGCCGATCACCAGGGCCGGCTACGGGGCGGCGTTCTTCCACCGCACCGGGCACGGCATCGGCCTGGAGGCGCACGAGGACCCGTACATCGTGGCGGGTAACACCGAGCCGCTCGAGCCGGGCATGGCGTTCTCGGTGGAACCAGGGATCTACCCCGGGCCGCACGGCGCGCGGATCGAGGACATCGTGGTCTGCACGGCCGACGGCGCCGAACGGCTCAACCACACCCCGCGGGAGCTGGTCGTCGTCGCCTAGTCCCGGTGACGGGCCCTAGTGATCGGGCGGGTCGGTCCGGTCCTGGTTCTCGGCCAGGAAGCGCTCGAACTGGGCGGCCAGCTCGTCGGCCGTCGGCATGGCCTCGCCGTCGGCGAGCAGGCCGGCCGCCGCGTCCGCGGCGGCCTGCTGGCTCTCGGCCGCGGTGTCGTACTGCTGCTCCAGGGCGCGGACCAGCTCGGCGACCTCGGCGGACTCCTCGACCTGCCGCTCGATCGCTTCGTTGGTACGGTCCGCGGCCTCGCGGAGATCGGCGTCGGGCAGATCGAGCCCGGTCGAGGTGGTCACCGAGCCGAGCAGGGCCAGCGCGGCCGGCGGATACACGGCCTGGGCCAGGTAGTGCGGCACCTGCACGGCGAAGCCGAGCGCGTCGCGGCCCGCCTCGCCCAGGCGCAGCTCGAGCAGGGCCGGCGCGCTGCCCGGCACCTGGATCCGGCTCGGCAGCCGCTGGTGGCCGGTCAGCAGGTCCTCGCGGGTGGCGTGCGCGATCACCCCGAGCGGCCGGGTGTGCGGCATCCCGGCCGGGATGCCGAGGAAGCTGATCGCGGGACCGGTGTCGAGCCGGGCGGCGATGGTCAGCACGGCCTGGCTGAACAGGTCCCACTCGTGGTCGGGCTCGGGCCCCGTCAGCAGCAGGAACGGGCGCCCGCCCTGGTCGTGCAGCAGGTGCAGGACCAGCTCGGGCGGCTCGTAGCTCTCCCACCGGCTGTTGTCGTAGGTCATCAGCGGCCGCCGCGACCTGTAGTCGATCAGCCGGTCAACGTCGAACCGCGCCACCGTCTCGTGCGGGAAGACGCGCAGCAAGTGCTCGGTGAGCAGGCGACCCGCGGTGCCCGCGTCGATGAAGCCCTCCAGGTAGTGCAACATTGGTGCGCCTGCGATGCCGGGCGCGGCCGGACCGAGCTCGTAGAGTTCCTCCGGATTCCGCTGCATCCCTACAGTTTCCCACGGTCCGCCCGGTGCTACGGCCTGGGCGCCGGGATCGTGCCCAGGCCATAGCCGCCGCGGCTGGCTGGCCGCTTAGTTCGCCAGGGCCGCCGTGGCCTGCGGGTGCCCGATGGACAGGCCGCTGGACGGGTCGAAGAATTGCAGGTAGCGGGTGTCGACGGACAGCTCGAGCTGCGCCCCGTGCCGGACCCGGCTTTCCTTGGAGACCCGCGCGGTCCACAGCGACTTCCCGCCGATCAGCGCGGCGGTGGCCTCGTCTTCGTCCTGGGTCGCCTCGGTGGCCTCGGCGATGCTGGCGTGCTCCACGTGCGGGGCGTCGATGGTGAAGATCACGTTGATCTCGCTGCCGAGTTCCTCGGTGACGCCCGCGGTGACGGCCATGGTGCCCCGCTGCCGGTCGGCGACGGCGGCGTCCTCGAAGTCCGACGGGCGGATGCCCAAGATGACCTGCTTGCCGAAGTAGTCCGCGAGCCCCGGCTTATCCTCCAGCACCTCGGCCGGGACGGAGAGCTTGTAGCCGGCGAAGGTGACGGCCGGGCCGTCGTCGCGGATCAGGTCGGCGGTGACGAAGTTCATCGCGGGGGAGCCGATGAACCCGGCCACGAACAAGTTAACCGGGGCCTCGAACAGGGCCTGCGGGGTGTCGACCTGCTGCAGCCGCCCGTCCCGCAGCACGCACACCCGGTTCCCCAGGGTCATCGCCTCGACCTGGTCGTGGGTCACGTACACGGTGGTGACGCCGAGCCGCTCGTGCAGCTGGTTCAGCGAGGCCCGCATCGAGACCCGCAGCTTGGCGTCCAGGTTGGACAGCGGCTCGTCCATCAGGAACGCCTGCGGCTCGCGGACGATGGCCCGGCCCATCGCGACCCGCTGCCGCTGCCCGCCGGACAGCGCGGCCGGCTTGCGCCGCAGGTACGGCTCCAGGCCCAGCATCTTGGCGGCCTCGGTCACCCGCCGCCGGATCTCCTCCTTCGGCGTCTTGCGCAGCTGCAGGCCGAACGCCAGGTTCTGCTCCACGCTCATGTGCGGGTACAGGGCGTAGTTCTGGAAGACCATCGCGATGTCCCGGTCCTTCGGCGGCAGGTCGTTCACCACCCGGTCCCCGATCGTGATCGTCCCGGCGGTGATCTCCTCCAGCCCCGCGATCGACCGCAGCGCGGTCGATTTCCCGCACCCCGACGGGCCGACTAGCACCATGAACTCGCCATCAGCGATATCCAGGCTCAGTTCGTCGACCGCCTTCACTCCGCCCGGGTACGCCTTCTCCACCTGATCCAAGATGATCTGCGCCATGGCGGCAGCGTAACCTCGCCGTGATCTGCCCATAAGGACGCGGACGCCGATGTTACAGTAGCGTAAACGGCGTGACCATTTCGTTATATTGTGATGAAGTCGCAGCCTGCAACCGTTGGCGCTAACGTGACTTCGTGGAAGAGATCGACCGCAAGATCGTGTTGCTGCTGACCCGCAACGGCCGGATGAGCTTCACCGAACTGGCCAGGCAGGCTGGCCTGTCGGTGTCGGCCGTCCACCAGCGGGTGCGCAGGCTGGAGCAGGACGGGGTGATCAAGGGGTACGTCGCGGTGTTCGACCCGGATGACGTGGGCCTGCCGCTGACGGCCTTCGTATCCATCAAGCCGTTCGACGCCGCCGCGCCCGACGACCTGCCGCAGCGGCTCGAGCACCTGGCCGCGATCGAGGCCTGCCATAGCGTCGCGGGCGACGAGAACTACATCCTCAAGGTGCGGGTGACCTCGCCCGTCGCGCTGGAAGACCTGCTCCAGCAGATCCGCACCCTCGGCAGCGTCTCGACCCGCACCACCGTCGTCCTCAGTACCCCCTACGAGAATCGCCCCCCCGACATCTGACCCCCGCATCCACGTCAGCCGACGCCGGGCGCATGTCCTCTAACTTCGAGCTCATGCTCTGCCGGACGCAGGCCGAACGCCGTGAAACTGGGCTGCGCGGGTCAGGAGGGAGTGGCGCGGAGGCCGTCGAGCATGACGGACAGGAGCCTGTCGGACCGCTCGGGTGCTTTCTCCGTGCTCACCGTCACCCCGTGCACCAAGCGCATCACGTCCGTGGCGTCCACGTCCGGCCGGATGACACCAGCCTCCTGCGCGTTCGCCAGCAGCCGCTCGGTGGTCTGGCGCATCGCCATCCAGCAGGACGAGATCAGCTCGGACTCGATGCCGACCGCCTCGATCAGCGCGTGCGACAGGCCGCGCTTGGTCACCAGGTAGCCGGCCAGGCTCCGCATCCAGGCGCCGAAAGCCTGCCCGGGCGGCGCCGTCTCCAGCAGCGTGTCCCCTTCCCCGCAGACCGCGCCGACCTGGCTGCGGAACACGGCCGCTTGCAGGTCGAGCCGGGTGGGGAAGTGCCGGTAGAGGGTGCCGATGCCCACCCCGGCACGCCGGGCGATGTCCTCCAGCGGCGCGTCGGCGCCCCGCTCGGCGAACGCGGCCGTAGCCGCGCCGATCAGCCGGGCGTGGTTCTGCCGCGCGTCGGCCCGCAGCTGCTCGGCGGGCCGTGGGGGTACCTGATCAGATGTTCTGGTCATCGCTTCGAGGTTAACGGGATCGGGGACAAGCTCGCCGCGTCGCGCGGCGGGCCGGAACAGATCGGGCCGGAACTAATACGGTTGCGAAACGGAGGCTGCCTCCGTATAGTTAACCGGAGTAGACCTCCGCTTCATTCCCGATGGTACCGCCCGGCCAGCGGTCTGTCAGCCACCGGAGGCCTGCCGGAGCCGCGTCGGTGCTCCATCGCCGCCGGGACGGCGCGACCTGGATGGCACAGCCAGGCCGGCATCGATGGCATCGATGATCCGCCGTTGCGGCCGACAGATCGCATGACCAGACAGCCATGCCAGACACCTATGGAGGCATCTTGTCGTCTTCGCATGCTCCGCATGGGGCTGACGACGCCAGGGAGGTCAACGGGATTAACGGGAACGGTACGCGCGGCGGGCGGGGCGGTATCACCCGCCGCGGGTGGCGGGGGACCGCCCGTGACGAGCGGCCCGGGATCGCCCTGGCCATCATGCTCGGCGCTCAGCTCATGATCATCCTGGATATGACGGTGGTGAACATCGCGCTGCCGCACATCCAGAACAGCCTGCACTTCTCGGCGACCGGCCTGTCCTGGGTGCTGAACGGGTACACGCTGACGTCAGGCGGCCTGCTGCTGCTCGGGGGCCGGGCCGGCGACATCCTCGGCCGGCGGAGAATGTTCATCGCCGGCATCACCCTGTTCACCCTCGCCTCGCTGGCCGGAGGCCTCGCGACCACCCCCGGGGTACTGCTGGCCGCCCGGGCGCTGCAGGGCGTGGGCGGCGCGTTCGCCTCACCCGCCGTGCTCGCGCTGATCGTGACCAGCTTCCCCGAAGGCCGGGAGCGGACCCGCGCGCTCGGCATCTACATGGGCGTGATCACCGGTGGTTCCTCGCTGGGCCTGGTGCTCGGCGGGGTCATCACCGAGTGGCTGTCCTGGCGGTGGGTGCTGTTCATCAACGTGCCGATCGGCCTGGCCGTGGTCGCGGTCACCCCGCGGTTCGTGGCCGAGACGCCGCGACTGCCGGGCCGCTTCGACCTGGCCGGCGCGCTGACCGCCACCGCGGGCGTGACCATGCTGGTGTACGGGTTCATCCGGGCCGCGGCCGACGGCTGGGGGAACCGCGTGGCGCTGGCCTCGTTCGGCGCGGCCGCGGTCGTGCTCACCCTGTTCGTGGTCACCGAGACCCGGGCCCGCCAGCCGATCACCCCGATGCGCCTGTTCACCGACGTCAGCCGCGCGGGTTCGTTCATCGCCCGGCTGCTGCTCATCGCGGGCATGTTCGGGATGTTCTTCTTCCTCACCCAGTTCCTGCAGAAGATCATGGGCTTCAGCCCGCTCCGCGCCGGTCTGGCGTTCCTGCCGATGACCTTCGCCTTGTTCGGGGTGTCCCGGCTGGCGCCGAGGCTCATGCCGCTGCTGGGCGCGAAGCCGCTGATGATCACCGGGATGGTGCCCGCGATCGCGTCGATGGCCTGGCTGTCCCGGGTGTCACCGGAGACGGGCTACTGGCCGGGCGTGTTCGGCCCGATGCTGCTGATCGGCCTCGGGATGGGGCTGGTCTTCGTGCCGCTGACCACCGCGTCGCTGGCCGGCGTGCCCGCGGCCGACTCCGGCGCCGCGTCCGGGCTGGTGAACATGCTCCAGCTAGCCGGGGGGTCGCTCGGCCTCGCCGTGCTGGTGGCCGTGTTCGGCACGGCGAGCGGGCACGCGACCAGCCCGCACGCGCTCACCCACGGCATGGGAACCGCGTTCGGCTTCGCCGCGCTGCTGGACGTGGGCAGCCTGCTGGTCATCATCGCCCTGATCAGGACCAGGCGGCTCAGGCCCGCTCCGGCGCCCGCCCCGCGGCAGCAGGAGGAGGCCGTCGCCTCCTAGCCAGCAGCGAAGATCCTGACCGGCTCCAGGCCGGGCACGCCGGTGCCGGGCGGGACGATCGCGGCGGTGCCCTTGTACACCCGCAACGCGGGTGCCACCAGCGGGACCGGCGCCGCCACCACGGTGGCGCCGGCCAGCAGGGTGAGGTCGAGGAGCGAGATGTAGGCGGGCCCGTCACCGCACGGCGGGCCCGCCACCACGACGTCCCGGTGGGTCAGGCCGCCGTCCGAGCCCGGCTCGCCAGAGTCCGTCAGGTCTCGCTCATGAGTCTGGCCGTTCCCCTCCGGACGGCCGGACTCATGCGCGGGACCGGACTTCTCGGCGAAGCCGGGCTCGGCGGCCGCGTGCCCGTCGGGCCGCCAGCCTGATGAGCTGTGCCGGCCCGATCCGAGCAGCGAGCTAAACGGGGTGGTGCCGTCCGCGTCCCCGAACGCGATGACCTGCCGCACCCGGGAACGGTCCGCGCCCTCGACGGCGAGCCCGGCCAGCGGAGCCGAGGTGATCAGCACCCGCGCCGCGCAGGCGTTGAGCCGGCCGGCGATGTCCGCTGGGTCCGCGTCGGACCGGATCAGGCAGGCGCGGCCGCCCGCGGCCCTGATCGCGTTGACCGCGATGGCCGCGCTGGCCGCGTCCTGGACGAACACGCCGACCGTGTCGCCTTCCGCCAGGCCGCGCCGGGCCAGCCCGGCCGCTGCCGCGCGCACCGTCCGGGCGAACCACGGCCACGCCGTCACCGAGCCGTCGGTGGCGCCGACGAGGGCGGCCCGGTAGCCTGCCTCGTCCGCGACTTCCAGGATGCGCTCGGTCAGCGCGCGGTCTGGCGAGCGATCGCTCACCATGACCTGGTCTGCCGCCGTGCGTTCCCCGGTGCTGACGCGTTCCACCAGAACCTCCAGCCTGGCTGTTCAGCGGACGGGTCCTGGTGTCAACCGGGACCCGCCCGGCCGCTGCCGTTGGCTCGCCGGTTCCCACCCCCCCTTGGGAACTGGCCGGCTCCGGGTTTCAGGACCCGGCGCCACCGTGTGATAGCGACAGTTGAACGCTAGGCCCCGGCGGTCGGCTGCACATGCGCCGAACTGTGTATTCCGGTGTGCATATCGCCAGGCTCAGAAGCCGGATCCGCGTGCACATATGCACGCGGAGATCAGCTGGACGCGTCGTGGCGGGTGGCCCATGAGGCAACTTGTGTACGCGAGCTGAAGCCGAGCTTGGCCAGGATGTTGGCCACGTGCCGGGCGGCGGTCGCCGGGCTGATCACCAGCTCGTCGGCGATCTCGCGGTTGGACAGGCCCTGGGCGATCAGCAACACGATCTCGTGCTCGCGCGGGGTCAGCGGCGTGGGTCCGCGGTGCGCCCCGCCGGTGTCCTGCCGGGGCCCGGAACCGGTCAGCGCGGTCAGCCGCGACGGGTCGGTCCAGGCGGGTTCGGCGGCCGCCGCGGGTCCGGGCGTGAGCTGATCCTGGTCCGGGGCGAGCGCGAAGCCGACGGCGTCCTCGGCGACCGTCTCGCGGCCCTCGGCGAACAGGGCGGCCGCGGCCGAGGCGCCGAGCCGCCCGCGGGCGAACTCGAGCACCTGCTCGATCCGCGGGCCGATGCCGGTCCCGTGCCCGAGGGACTCGCGCAGCTGGCAGGCCGCGCCGGCCAGCCGGGCCGCCCGGCCGGGCTGCTGCCGCGCCGCGGCCAGCACGGCGAACGCCTCCAGACCGCGGGCGATGCCCAGCCGCTGCCCGCCGGCCTGGTTCAGCCGCAGCGCCTCGGCCAGGCTCTCCTGCGCCTGGTCGTAGTCGCCGGTGGTAACCGCGATCCAGCCGATCCCGGCCTGGCAGCGGGCGATCTCCGGCCGGGCGTCGAGCTCGCGGAAGATCTCCATCGCGTCGGCGTAGTACCGGACCGCCATCTCGGCGTCGCCGCGGGTCCTGGCCAGGGTGCCCATCCCGTAGGAGACCTGCGCGACGCCCCATCGGTTGTTGTCGGACAGTATCTCCAGCGCGGTCTCGTACGCCCGCTGGGCCGACTTCAGCTTGCCTTGCCGGACGGCGATGGCCGCCTTGGCGGCCTGGGCCAGCCCGGCTTCCCAGTCGTTGCCCGCCGCCTCGGCCGCCGCGAGCGCCTCCTCGATCTGGGTCGCCGCGTCGTCGGCCCGGCCCGCCCGCGCCGCGGCCTGGCCGATCACCCGCAGCGCGGTCGGTACCGGGTAGTCGTCGCCGCTGGCCCGGCTGAGCTCCAGGCTTTCGGTCGCGCAGCGCGCCAGCGTGTCGTAGTCCTGCAGGTCGAACGCGATCTCGGCGCGGACCGCCAGGGCCCGTCCGCGCACGGGCGGGGACACCTCCGCGTCGGGCAGGACGAGGAACCGGTCCAGCCAGGTGGCCGCCTCGCGGGCGTCGCCGTGCGGCAGCCACATGTTGCGCAGCCCGATGCACAGCCGCAGGCCCTCGTCCGCGTGGCCGTGCGCCAGCGACGTCCGCAGCGCGATGCGGAAGTTGCCGTACTCGGCGATGCCCCGGCGGAACACCTCCCGGCGCACCGGCCAGGGCGGCTCGCCGCGGTTGAACATCGTGGCGACCGTCTTTTCCACCAGCGCCAGGATGCAGTCCCGGTGCCGCAGCGCCAGCGCGCCGGATTCCCCGGCGGCCTCCAGCCGTTCGGCGGCGTACTGCCTGATCGTGTCCAGCAGCCGGTACCGGGCGTCGCCCGCCGCCTCGCCGTCCAGCACCACCAGCGACTTGTCGATCAGCGAGATGAGCAGCCCGAGCACCGCGTCGGGCCCGATGGCCTCGTCCGAGCACACCTGCTCGGCCATGTCCAGGTTCCAGCCGGAGAAGGCCGCCAGCCGCCGCAGCAGCATCTGCTCGTCGGAGTCCAGCAGCTCGAAGCTCCAGTCCACGGTGGCCCGCAGCGTCTGCTGCCGCAGCGGCGCGGTCCGGTCACCCGAGTTGAGCAGCTGGAACCGGTCCCGCAGCCGGCCCTCGATCTGCTCCACCGACAGCGCCCTGACCCGGGCCGCGGACAGCTCGATGCCCAGCGGGATGCCGTCCAGCGTCCGGCACAACCGCGCCACCGACGCCGTGTTCTCCGACGTCAGGGTGAACCCCGGCCGGGCCCCCGCGGCCCGCGCGGCGAACAGCCTGACCGCCTCGTGCGCCGCCAGCTCGGCGCCGCTGGCGCCGTCCGGCGGCAGGTCAAGCGGCGGCACCCGCCACACCGTCTCGCCCCGCACCCGCAGCGGCTCCCGGCTGGTCGCGATGATCCGCAGCCACGGACACCGGGCCAGCAGCAGCTGCACCAGCGTGGCGCAGTCGCCGACCTGGTGCTCGCAGGTGTCCAGGATCAGCAGCAAGCGCCGCGAGCGCAGCGCCTCGGCCAGCGTCTGCGCCAGCGGGACCCCCTGCTCCTCACGGATCCCCAGGGTGGTGGCCACCGCCTGCGCGACCGGGCCGTGCCAGTCGGCCAGCTCGACCAGCCACGCCTCGTCCAGGTCGCCCGGCCCCTCGTCCGGGTTCTCGCCGGAGAGCACGTCGCGGGCCAGCCGCACCGCGAGCCGCGTCTTGCCGATACCGCCCAGGCCGCTGAGCGTCAGCGCGCGGACCTCGCCCAGCAGCCTGGCCAGCTCGGCCAGATCTCGCTCGCGGCCGATGAAGCTGTTCGGCTCCGCTGGCAGGTTGCCGGTGAGTATCGCGGTAGCGGACTGCATAGGCCCTCTAGAAGTCTCACGCTTGAATTCGGGAACAACGTAGAGTCTCTCACCGTATCCGTTCGCACGCAGCGTAGCTAGGTCAGTTGACCGGTCCGATGACAACGGGTATCGCCTCGGTGTACCGCACCCGGCCGTAGTACATGACTTTCACCAGCGCCCACCACTGTGCGCGACGAGCAGTCACCGGTACGTGCACGGCGAATCGCAGCACCGTGCTCGCGCCCGGCGCGACGCTGAAGCCCTGCGTCCACGGCCGGAGCATCTCCCAGCTGCCGAACGGCGAGACCAGCTGGGCCTCGCCGCGCAGTTCCGAGGCCAGCCCGCTGGTCACCCGGACCTGAAGCTCACCGTCGCTGCCCGGTTCGAGCCGCAGCCCGGGAGTCAGCACCGCCACCTGCGCCTCGGCCGCGCCCGCGGCGTAATCGGCCTGCATCAGCTCGAGGGAGTCGGCGGCCGGCAGGGCGGGATCGGGCCAGCGTCGCTCGCCGACCGCCACCATGGCCGTGTCCTCGATCAGGTGGCCGAGGTCGTCGCGGAGCCGTGCCCCCACGAAGTACCGTCCGGGCGCGGTCCCCGGCGGTACCCGCACCGTGAGGCCCCAGGCCGCGTAGCCGCCGGGGGCCAGGTCGTAACGCAGGTCCCGGCTCGCGGTTACGGTCACCGCAGCGGGCGCCACCAGCTCGACCGTGCCGGAGGCCGGCTCGGCCCCGCAGCCCACGGTCAGCGTCAGCGCCGCCACCTCGCCCGGGTTCGGCCCGGGAACAGGCAGCGCTACCCT
>Ga0081540_1001189_pt1 | contig 22783 bp, 19 predicted proteins | sample TabmetS2T1R1_FD_71024 | JGI IMG/M metagenome (GOLD analysis project Ga0081540, IMG submission 71024) | Tabebuia heterophylla rhizosphere microbial communities from the University of Puerto Rico - S2T1R1 | ecosystem: Host-associated > Plants > Roots > Rhizosphere ... | reverse complement strand
CCCTGGGCACTGTTTTCGCTGGGTTGGCGCGCCGAGAACGTCCATTTCGTCCACGTTTTCCGGCCGAATCCACGCTGACTGATGCACCGGCGATGCAGTCCGGAGCGAAGTGCGCGGTGAGCAGCGCGCCGATTTCCTCAGGCGACAGGCGGCCGTAGACGCGCTCGACCATCCGGGTGTCCCGGTGGCCCATGGTTGGAGCGACGATTTCGGCGGGCACGCGGGCGAGGCGCATCCACTTGGCGTAGGTGCGGCGCAAGTCATTCGGGGAACATGGCGGGATGCCGGCTTCCTCGCAGGCGACGAGAAGGTCGCGGCGGACGTTGCTCCAGAGGGGGAAGAGCAGCTCCTTTCCAGGGGCGTGCTCCAGCGCGTAGGTGAGAAGGCTGGCGAGCGCCGGGTGGCGAACGAGGATGTGTCGGTCACGCGCGGCCCGCTTCGTCCCGCGGACATGCACCCAGCCGGAGTCGAGCTGAACGTCGGTCCGGCAGGCCTTGACCGACTCACTCCAGCACGCCGAGGTCGCGACGATGAAGGCGACTTGCGCTGCTCTGGCTCCCGGCAGCACCGCGAGGAGCTTCGCGAGCTCCTCGACCGAGAGCGCGCGCGTTCTGGGCCGGTAGTCTGGAGCGAAGCCAGCCGGGAGAAGCGCATCGATGTCTCCAAGCCAGTGTCCTGCTCGCTTGGCGAGCTTGAGCGAGGCCCGAAGCGTGACCAGCTCTTTCGCGATGGTGTGGTCGCTCACCGCCTCCGAGCGCCGGCGCGAGATGTAGTGATCGACGTCCGCTGCTCTCAGGTGGGAGAGAAGAAACGGCGTGTACTTGCCATCGTCGAGATGCTCGAAGATCCGGGTGAGGTGCCCGGCCTTCCGTCGGTAGAACGCGACCGTCTCGTGGCTACGTCGTCCGGCGGTGGCCTCTTCGGTGCGACGTTCGAGAAGCAGCGTGAGAGCGTCGCTCAGTGAGGCCTTCTGCGCGGCTGCGTGGGCGGGATCGGCGAGGTCGCGCTCGAGCTGTCGGAGAGAGAGCTCAGCCGCCTTGAGGTCGGTGCAGCGAGTCGAGACCTGCCGGCGAATCCCGTTCTCGTAGACGTGCGCGTACCAGACCAGTCCGCGCCTGGTGAGCCGATATCTGCCCTTGCCCATGGGACTCTCGATTCCTTGTAGCGGTGCCACATGCTCCAGCGGATCCGGAGCTGCTTTCCAGGCTCCGGGACGATTCCGAAGTGAGCGAGCGCCGCGTGAAGATGCTCATAGGCCTTCGAGCGTGAGCAGCCAAACTCGCGCCGGATGTTCTCGGCATCGAGCATCGGCTCGGCGTAGATCTCGCGCTCCCGAGAGATCCTCATCCGCCAGTTTAGTCCGAATCGCTGCTCGAAGCTCTGCTCTCGGTCGGGCATCTTGGGCCTACTTCGCTCGAGTTGGGGACTTGGCGGAATCACCCTCTCGGCGGCGGTCGAAGAGGGCCTGGGCGTGAAGTGCCACGACGTACCGGAGGTACGTCCGGTTGTCGTAGCCCTTCGCCTTCTTCTCGGCGAGGAGGACCTCCTCGAGGTGGGCTGGCAGCCCGTAGAGGTTCCAGTGGTCGCGCACGGCTTCGACGACTGCCGCTTGTCGGGTCTCTCCGAGCTGCTCGGCGCGCTGGTCACACCAGTCGACAAGGAAGTTCTTCAGGTAGACCGAGACGCGGGTCGTGTTGGTGTCCTGGCTCTGGCTCCGCTGCACCCCAATACAGTACCAAAACAGCCTGTCTGAGGTCTATCTCGGCAACACGAAGCACGCGCCGCGCCTCGTTCTCTCGAAGCCCAAGAGTTCTTTCGAGTCCAAACATCTTGAACACACCTCTGGGCTTCCACCTCGAGCCTCGACGCCGCTCCTCGGTTCTTCGGTCCGTACCGTCCTCGTATCCCCTTCCTCACCACTCGCTTCCTTGCCTCAGGACTTTCTCAGCCCCTCCTCCATCACTGATCCCCTCGCCCGCCCCATCCAGTCTTGTCCCCACCCCCGAGATTCCCGCTCACGCCCTCAGTCATGTGGTTGTGAGGGCGTGAGCGGGAATCTCGGGGGTGCTTCAGGTGCCGCATCCGATTGGGGGTGGCCGAGGGCGCAGGTCCGCGAGCTGCCTGACAGCGGACCTCCGGATCCGCCCCGCTCTTCGCGCTTCGAATCGCTCGAAAATACGCCCGATCCAGGAGCGCATTGGCGAGCCTATTGCTGGGCCGTTTCCAGAGCCGATTCGAGCCCCAAGGACGGTGTCCCGCAATCGATTGCGGGAGCGTTCCCAACACGGTCAGCCGCTGGCCAGTCCACGAGCGCGCCGAGCTTCACGAGGTGCTTGAGAGAGCGCTCCGAACCTTGCTCCCGCCGTATGGCGCCTTCCCCCCGGCCACCTCCCCGCCCCCGTTTGAACGAACTCGAACCCCAGGCCAGGTCGCCGGGCCTCGTACCAGGCTGCGGTCTCCTCGATCTCCTAGACCGCTTCCCGGTGGACGACCAGCGGCGACGTCACGACTTCTTCAGGCGCTCGAGGACGCGGTTCCCGACCTCAGTCCAGGGCAGTGCCTGCTCGATGCCCTGCGACTCGCGCGCATCCAGCTCGCGAAGCCACGCCGCCTCCCATTCGGGGTCGGCCACAGCCGAGATGTGCAGGTCAGGTCGAGGCTCCTGGATCCAAGAAAGAACAACCGGGCGTTCGGGCCGGAGGCCGGTCTGGGGGCCCTGTCGTCGGGCCAGCGGGGGGCAGGACGAGGAAGCCAGGAGGCGCTCGGCGGAGGTGCTCAGCGCTGCCGAGGGTGGAGCAGTCCCGAGCCTGGTGTCAGGCGGGGGTGAGTCTCGAACCTCGGACGGCAGCCCCGCGAACGCCACAGCGACGAGGACCGCGCCGCGCTGGATCGGATCATCGCCAAGCGGGGCGCAGGCACCGCGAACCACTGACGTTCACCAGAACGCCGTCGGTGTCGCACGGCGCACGTCACAACGATTCGGTGATTGCGCCGTCATCGATGCTCGGCGAACGTCCGGTCTCACCGCGGCCCGCTCCCGGGCCCTTGCAGGGGGATCGACGATGCGGCTGAGCTCGAGGCACGGCCCTGGCGCGTTGCTCTTCGGCTGCCTCCTCGCAGTCTTCGCCGCTCTCCCGGCGATCGCTCAGCAGCGCCAGACGCCGAGCGTGCTGCCGCGGCCGGACTGGCGCTTCAAGGGCAAGATCGGGAAGACCTACAAAACGTCGGACCCGCCGCAGTTCCCGCAGCCGGTGCAGGCGCCCAAGGGCGCGCCGAACGTCCTGCTCATCCTGCTCGACGATACCGGCTTCGGGCAGTACTCGACGTTCGGGGGCGGCATCCCCTCCCCCACCCTGGATCGGCTCGCGGCCGAGGGTCTTCGGTACAACCGGTTCCACACCACCGCGCTGTGCAGTCCCACCCGCGCGGCGCTGATCACGGGGCGGAACCACCACTCGGCGGCCACGGGCTCCATCACCGAGGCCGCGACGGGATACGACGGGTACACCGCGATCATTCCCCGCAGTGCCGGGACCATCGGCGAGGTGCTCCGGCAGAACGGATACATGACCGGGTGGATCGGGAAGAACCACAACACGCCCGCGTGGGAGACCAGCGCGGTCGGCCCGTTCGACCGCTGGGCCAACGGTCTGGGGTTCGACTACTTCTACGGATTCAACGGCGGGGACATGAACCACTGGGACCCGCTCCTGTTCGAGAACCGGAACCTGGTTCCCCGGAGCGCCGACCCGAACTACCACCTCACCGCTGACCTCGCCGACAAGGCCATTGCCTGGCTACGGAAGACCACGTCGATTGCCCCGGATCGCCCCTTCTTCCTGTACGTGGCACCGGGAGCGAATCACTCGCCCCACCACGTCCCCCGGGAATGGATCGACAGGTTCAAGGGACAGTTCGACGCGGGATGGGACGCCTACCGTGAGGCGACGCTCGCCCGGCAGAAGAAGCTCGGTGTGGTGCCCCCCGACACCGAGCTGACCGTCCGCAGCAAGGGCCTGCCCGCCTGGGACAGCCTCAACGACTCACAGAAGAAGCTCTACGCCCGGATGATGGAGGTCTTCGCCGGCTACTCAGCGAACGCCGACTTTCACATGGGGCGCATCGTCGACGCGGTAAAGCAGCTCCCCGGCGCCGAGAACACCCTGATCATCTACATCGTGGGAGACAACGGAGCGAGTCCCGAGGGAGGCCTCGAGGGAAGCGTCAACGAGAACCTCTTCTTCAATGGCATTTCCGAGAAGTGGGAGGAGAACCTCAAACACATCGACGAGCTGGGGACCCGGAAATGGTTCAACCACTTCCCCTCCGCCTGGGCCCACGCGATGGACACGCCGTTCCAGTGGACCAAACAGATCGCCAGCCACTTCGGCGGCACCCGGAATCCCATGATCATCTCCTGGCCAGCGCGGATCACCGATCGGGGCGGCCTTCGCTCTCAGTTCCTCCACGTCATCGACATCGTTCCGACCCTGTACGAGGCGATCGGCATCACACCGCCCACGATGCTGAACGGGATCAAGCAGAAGCCGATCGACGGAACCAGCTTCCTCCGCACCTTCACCGACCAGAAAGCGCCGGAGACACGAAGGACACAGTATTTCGAGATGGCTGCCGTGCGTGGCATCTACCACGACGGGTGGATGGCCTCGAGCATCGCCTTCGCCCCGTGGGTCCCCGTCCGCGGAGAGTTCGACCCCCTCACCGCGAAGTGGGAACTCTACGACGTCCGCAAGGACTTCAGCCAGGCCCACGATATCGCCGACAAGTCTCCGGCCAAGGTCAAGGAGATGGACGCGCTCTTCTGGAGCGAAGCAAAGAAGCACGACGTGCTGCCCCTCGATTGGCGAGCGGTGGAACGGCTCAATTCCGAGCTGCAGGGCCGGCCAAGCCTCGCGGGCAAGCGCAAGCGCTACGTCTACTATCCGGGGCAGGTCGCGTTGCCGGACGGGGCGTGCCCACCGGTGCTCAACAAGTCGTTCTCCATCACCGCCGACATCGAGATTCCGGATCAGGGCGCGGAGGGAATGATCTTCACCCAGGGAGGGCTGACCGGTGGCTACGGCATCTACCTCCGCGATGGGAAAGCCAACTTCGTCTACAACATGCTCGCGGTCGATCGATACACCGTGACCTCCGAGCCTTTGCCCAAGGGAAAGGTCACCCTGGTGATGAACCTTGCCTACGAGGGCAAGCCCGGCGAGGCCGGTAAGCCCGCCACGGTTACGCTGGTCGCGAACGGAAAGAAGGTCGGCGAGGGCAAGCTGCCCAGGACCGTCCCCATTCAGTTCGCGCTCGGGGAGGGGTTGGACGTGGGGATGGACACCAGTTCGCCAGTGGACTTCACCTACCCGCTCCCCTTCGCCTTCACCGGGAAGATCACCCAGGTGGCCGTCGACCTGAAGTGAAGGGGGAAGGCGCGAGTCTCAAGGGGCGGGCGGCAGCAACCGGGTCGGCGTCCCCGGCGAGACCTGCCACAGCTGCCACGAGGTCCGGGGGACCCGGACTACGGCGAGACCCGCTACAACTCGGTCGCCGACGACGACGACTGCAAGTACCACGTGAGCTTCACCTCCAGCCCGGTCCGTCGGAACGAGAACGTCACCTTCACCGTCACGGCAAAGACGTTGTCCGACGGGCAGCCGGCCAGCGGCGCAAACCTCGACGCGGAAGTCTTCCTCGACGACACGCACCCGGCGCCCCAACTCGGGACAACAGTCGAACGAAAAATCGGGCGGAGTCTACGACGTGGGGCCCATCAAATTCGATGCGCCGGGCCACTGGACCGTCCGTTTTCACCTCCATCACGACTGCCAGGACTCGACCGAGGACTCCCCACATGGGCACGTGGGATTCTTCATCAGTGTTCCCTGAGACGGCGTGACCAAGGCGGACTCATCCGCTGAACCGTTGTCGGAAGAGCCAGGGGCGTTCTCGCCGTCGTACTCGTCTGATGCACCGGCGATGCAGCCCGAGTCATCGACGACGCCTTCGGACGTCCTTTCGAGGACTTGGCCACTCCACGACGGGGACTGAAAATCCCCGTGTCGGTGGTTCGATTCCGCCCCTGGGCACTGTTTTCGCTGGAGCGCCGAGCCAAACTCAGCGGCCGCGGCGTGAAGGCCGCAGGGTCGTCTCCAGCACGTGCCCCACAACCTTGCGGCCCAGAGCGAGCCCGCCGTTGGTCGAGTAGCGGAAGTGGAACCCGAGCTGCACCCGTGAATCGGCGCATTCCTCGGCCGCGGCATCGAAGCTCGAGAAGAATCGGCTCGGCATCCCCGGTGGGGCGGTGGTCGTCGTCATCCGGAATGCCACGTCCTTCCCGAAGGCGTTCTCCAGGACCCCGAATGCGGCCGCGCAGCTGGCGGCGTGGGCAGAGACATATTCTGGGAATGGAGTCGCTGGACGGAGCGACTCCCAGGCCGGGTCGGCCAGGGTTTCGTCATTGCCGTCGGTCGCTCCCTGGCGGATCGCCGTGTACGGGCGCCAGTGGTCGTAGGTGTACTTGGAGTCCCAGGTCGCCACGTAGACGTCGAAGAGCGAGAGGTTCAGCCGAGCGAAGAGGCGGGCCGCGGTCCAGAGATTCATCCGGCGATCGGCGACCATCTGGCGCGCCAGACGGTTGATGCTGCCCTCCGCAAACTCCATCCACCAGACCGCGTACCCGGTCTGGTCCGCCGTCCGGGTTTGGCTCTTCGCCGCGCCCTGCGCCTTCACCTCTTCAACTGCCTGGGCGTACGCGTGCGTGGCGAGCCCGGGCGGTGGTCCGGGCCGGAACTGGGCGGCCTCCTTCAGGGCGAAGGGGCGCGCGAATCGAAACCCCGGCTGAACGACGAACCCGTTCCATGGTGGCGTGGTCTGGTAATGCCCGGGGCCGCTCTGGAAGGTGTAGCTGCCGGGAGTGTCCCAGCCGTCACCCTCGCGGCGGTGGAGGATCGCGGTTGCGGTGTCCCTTCCCAGGGCGATTCCCAGCCGCTTGGGCTTGTCGTCCGCCAGCTCGCCCAGCCACGCCGCCAGCTCGGAGGCGAACCGCGCCTCCTCACCCGGGTACTGAGAGCGGAGGACCTCGTAGGCTGCCTGAGCGGCTGCTGCCGTCGGATCGGCAACTCCGAGACCCTTCGCGGAGTGCGAGTACGGCTCGTAGAGTGGGACGATCGAGTTCAGCGCATCATGAATCGCCAGGTTCATCATCGAGAAGGTCCGGACCCCCTTGAAGGTCAGGAACTGGTCCTCGGCGAAGGCCACCTGGTAGGCCAGCTCGTTCCAGCGCACCGCGAGCCGTCCGTCGGGGCGCCCGTGGCCGTAGCGGCTCAGCAGCGCCGCCTCGTCGGATGCCGCAACCTGGTCCGCCTCCACGCCCCGCTCTCCGGCGCAGGCCACCAGCGACAGCAGCATCGCCAGGAGTTTGAGGCTCGGAGCCGTGCCCTTCGCTCGGGAAACCCATCGTGTCTGGTTCCGTTCATCACCCATGCGCTCCTCCTGTTGGGTGACGGAGGATAGAAATGCTCACGCGCTCGCCCCATGACCGATCGTCCAGTTCTCTTCGCAGAGCGTCCAGGCTCGTCGAGCAGATGCCCGTTCCGGATCCAGTCGCAGCGCGCTCGGTGGACGTGCTCTCCGACGCGCTCCAGGCCGTGCGGCTCACTGGCGCGCTCTTCTTCGTCGTCGATGTCTCGACGCCGTGGGTCTCTCGAGCACCTCCGGGCGAGGCGCTCGTTCCGGTCGTGATCCCCCACTCCCAGCACCTCGTTTCCTACCACCTGGTCAGCGAGGGCGTGTGCTGGTGCAGCGTGCCCGGTGAGCCTCCGATGCAGCTGGAGGCGGGCGACGTCGTCGTGGTGCCACACATGGATCCATACCTCCTCTCGAGCGCACCCGGGATGGCGAGCGCCACTCCAGACGTGGAGATGCTCGAGTGGTTCCGACAGGCGATGCGAGGAGAGCAGCCGGCAGTGGTGCAGGAGGGCGGGACCGGACCGCTGGAGCTTCAAGTCTTGTGCGGTTTTCTTGGCTGTGACCGACGCCCGTTCAACCCGTTGCTGGCCACGTTGCCCCGGATGCTCCGCATCCGCCCGAACGACGAGGCGGGCGCGCGGCTGAGTCAACTCGTCCGGTTCGCGGTGGCCGAGGCCCGGCGGCAGGACGTGGGAAGCGATTGCGTCCTCCTGCGGCTGGGTGAGCTGATCTTCGTGGAGATGCTCCGGGTTCATCTCTCCACCGCCGGTGAGCGAGAGACGGGTCTCCTGGCCGGACTGCGGGACTCCGCGGTGGGACAGGCGCTGGTCCTGCTCCACGCCGATCCGGCTCATTCGTGGACCCTGGCGGAGCTCTCGCGTCGGGTGGGCCGTTCGCGGTCCGCGCTGGCATACCGTTTCACCGAGCTGATCGGCCTGGCCCCGATGCACTACCTGGCCCAGTGGCGGATGCAGATGGCGGCCCAGCGGCTTTCCCAGGACGAGGCGAAGGTCTCGGCGATCGCAGGCGAGGTTGGGTACGAGTCCGAGGCTGCCTTCACTCGCGCCTTCAAGAAGCTGGTGGGGGTCGCGCCCGGGACCTGGCGACGCGAGCGCATCTCCGGTCGACGAGCGTCGAGAGAGCTCGTGCACTCCGGGCGAGCGCGAGCCGGGAAGACCGCGTGAACGCCTTGAACCGTTGCCTCGACCTGGAGGTCGAGTGCGAGCGGTCCATGGCGGGCCCCGAGTCCCCATGACCGAGCGCGAGCTGCTCCTGGGAGTCCTCGCGACGCAGGTCGGCTTCGTCACCCCGGCCCAGGTCATGGCGGCCGCCTCGGCGCATTTCAGCGCCCGCGATCGACGAAGCCTTCTCGACCACCTGGTCGATACGGGAGCGCTCACCCCCGAGAAGGCGACAGCGCTTCAGGCCCTTGCTGATCAAGCCTTGAACGCCGAGCCGGTCACCATTCCTCAGGACGATCCTGGACGAACCATCGATTCGAGCGCCTCGACTCCGCCGGCCGAGATCTCGAACACGGCACCCGAGGACGGGGAAATCTCGGACGCCTTCGACGTGCCATTCGAACGCCCCGAGCAATATCGACGCCTCGATGAGCTCGGCCGCGGAGGTCAGTCCGTGGTCTGGCGAGCCCTCGACCGACTCGTCGGACGCGAGGTCGCGATGAAGGAGCTCACCGGACCTCCTCAGGCGGGGGCGGGGCGGCCGGGACCGGCCTCCATCCAGCGTTTCTTGCGTGAAGCACGGCTGGTCGCCAGCCTCGATCATCCAGGAATCGTCCCGGTACTCGAGCTGGTCCGGCGGGCCGATGGAACACTCGTCTGCGTTCAGAAGCTGGTGGTCGGCGAGACCCTGAAGGCGCGCTTCGCAGCTTGCCGAGGACTCGAGGACCGCCTCCAGCTTCTCCCGCACCTCATCGCCGCCTGTCAGGCAGTCGGGTACGCACATGCGCATCACGTCGTGCACCGAGACCTCAAGCCCTCGAACATCATGGTCGGCCCTTTCGGACAGACCGTGGTCGTGGACTGGGGGCTCGCGAAGCGGATCGGAGACCTGGAACCTGAAATCTCAGGTCCCTGGGCCCTGCAGAAGGATCTGACCGTCGTCGGAACCGCCCTGGGGACTCCGGAATACATGAGTCCCGAACAGGCGCGGGGAGAGGTGAACGCGATCGACGAGCGGACCGACGTGTTCAATCTCGGCGCCATCCTCTTCGAGCTTCTCGCTGGCCGACCCCCGCACGAAGGAGCTTCTCCGGAGCACGTCATCTCCGCCGTCCGAGAAGGGCGTCGCGCTTCGCTCAGCCGTCTCGAGCCGCGCGCACCCCGGGAGCTGGTCGCCGTGGCCGACCGGGCCCTGGCGGTCGCCCCCGAGGGCCGCTACGCGAGCGCCGAAGCCCTGGCCATCGATCTTGCCGCCTACGCCGCCGGGAGAAGGGTCGAGGCGTACAGGTACCAGCCATGGGAGCTGCTCCGGAAGTTCGCGGCGAGCCATCGCGCGATCCTGACTGGAGTGGCAATCGCCGGCGTCGCTCTGTTGCTGGCGGGCATCGTGGTGGCTGTACGCCTGCATCTCACGCGAGTGAACCTGGCGAGCTCCTTCCTCCACCGCGCGTACGACGCGGAGCAGGCGGGGGACTGGTCGGCGGCAGCCGCCTACTTCGCCGCCGCCCGGGCACAGCACGACTCCACCGAGGGACGCTGGGGCCTGGCCGCTGCCAGCGAGCGGATCACCGAGCGGATCCTCTCGCGTCAGGGGCCGGCCGAGTCGTTCGCAGACGTCGGGGTGCTGCCGGACGGGCGAGTCGTCGCGGTGGGGCACCCGGGGGACCGGGTCGAGGTCCGTGAGGCCGAGAGCGGAAAGACGCTGTGGACGCGCTCCGGTGAACCGGTCCTCGACACCGCGTTTCTCCCGGGTGGGGTGCTTCGCCTCTCGCACCCGGGGGACTGGGCGTTTCACGACGCGGCGACGGGGCGGGAGCTCGGGAAGTGGCTCCGCTCCTCGGGCTACCCGTGCTCCGGGCCTTATCCGCCGCTCGCCGTGATCCTGAAGGGGCAGCTCCTCCGACCCCAGGAGGGAGGCGAACCACGCGTCATCGCCACCGACGCCGGTTCGTGGGAGACCTGCGTCGTCTCCGAGGATGGTCTCCAGGTCGCCTACCAGGACGATGTCGAAGCGCTGCACCTCCTCTCGCTCGAGAGCGGCCGTGAACTCGCCCGGCGCAAGTTCGATCCCTTCCAGGCTCTCCGCTTCAGTCGCCTCGGATTGGTGGTCTTCCGGCGAGGACGCCTCGATGTCCTCGGCGGACCCGAGGGAGACTTCAGCATCGAGCTTCCGGAGGCCAAGTTCGGGACGTTTGCTCGTGTTCCATCGGGCGGGAGTGCTGTCGCGGCGGATGGCGAGCTGGTCGCGATCGCGAGTCAAGAAGGAGGGCCCCACGCGGTACTCGTGGATCTCCGGAACCGAAGCGTCAGGGGAGTGATCCACTACTCCCCCGGCTGGCCGCGGCTGGCTTTCTCCATCGATGAGAAACGGATCTTCGCCGCGGGCATGAACAACCAGTCCGGCCTGAGCGGGTGGACGTTGCCACCCGACGACACGCCGAAGAAGCCGCGTTGGTGGTACTCGGGTTTCCAGTCTCGGAGCGGGCGGAGCGCAGTGCTCTACGACAAGCGGTCCGGGCGATTCGAGCTGTACAGACAAGGCGGGACCCTCGGACCCCTCACGGCCCGCGGAGTGCGTTCCCTCGGCTCGGATCCGAGGTTCGTGGGCGACGGGCCCGTGGTCGCGTTCATCGCTGACGACTTCGAAACCGTCGTTCTCCATGATCTCGAGGCGGATCGGGTCCTGGGGCGGTACCCCTGCCACATCTGCTCGAATTTCTCCGTCTCCGAGGACGGCTCGCGGCTCGCCATGGTCGGTGCGGATGGACTCGAGGTCTGGGACACGCGCGCCGCCGGACGCGTCTTCCAGGAGACCCGGCGCGCAGGGCGTGAACGGCCAAGGTGCGCCATCTCCCGCGACGGGCGTCTCCTGGCCTGGACCTTCGTCGACGCGGTCATCGTACGCGACCTCGACACGGGGAAGGAGGTGGAGCTCCCCCTCGACGGATCGATTCTCGGGCTCGACTTCGGTCCCGACATGGTCCAGCTCGTCACCGTCACCACAGCGAGCATCGCCCTCCGGGATACGCAGACTGGACGGAAGATCTGGAGCGTCGCGAACGACTTGCCAGACTATGTGTACGAGATCTTCTGGTCTCCGGACAGGCGGGCCCTCAGCCTGCTGCACGGGTATCACGCCACGGAGGTGCTCGATGTGGCCACCGGTGAGCGGCTCGCCTGGTTCCAGACGCTGAACCGTGCGGTCACGCCGGTGCGCGCCGAGCTCTACACCCCCGACCTCCGGTGGAAATCGGTCGTCGGCGAGACGACGTGGGACACCCGTCCGGTGCCACAGCCTGACGCGACACCGGCGGCCGAAAGCCTCACCCGGATTCTTCGAAGGACAGGCCTCGAGTTCCGCGGTGTCGAGGTCGTCGCCGCTCCCTAGGTTCTCGTCGGGTCAGCTTCCAGGAGCTCGCCGGGGGTGGGGACGAGACGATATTTCGTCACACCCGCGAGCGAGCCACCTCCGAAACGGCCCGGGCACGTCTTCTGCAGAAAGTCAGCTCGCAGTCCTCTGCAAGCGTGACGGTCGGAAAACGTGAGCATCGCAACCGGATACCAGATCCTGAATCGTGCATTCCGGTCCTGCTGGCTGAGCGGGATCGTTGCAACTGCGGCGCTTTGCGCCGTCAGTCCGACCGAAGCAGCGGAGAGCAAGCCAAACATTGTCTTCATGTTGATGGACAATCTGGGCTACGGGGAGCTCGGCGCTTACGGTGGTGGAATCCTCCGCGGTGCGCCCACGCCTCGCATCGACAAGCTCGCAAGCGAGGGGATGCGACTGCTCAACTTCAACGTCGAGTCTCAGTGCACGCCCACCCGGGCGGCGCTGATGACGGGACGATTTCCCATCCGCTCCGGAACGTACAAGGTCCCGCTTGGCGGCATTCGAGACGGGTTGACGCTCTGGGAGGTGACCATCGCGGAGTTGCTGTCCGCGAAAGGCTACGCGACCGGCACGTGGGGGAAATGGCATCTCGGCAGCGCCGAGGCACGGTTTCCAACGCATCAAGGATTCGACGAGTGGTACGGCATCCCGCGGACCTACGACGAGGCAATGTGGCCGTCGCTGAACGAGACGAACAGCATCTGGCCGTCGATCGGCAAGAAACAGGGCTGGAATCAGAGCGTCGCCCCCCCTGAATACGTCTACGAGGCGCACAAGGGGGAGAAGGCCCGGCAAGTCGCGGAGCTCAACGTCGCTCGCCGGAGAACCATGGAGGCGGAGATCACGAGCCGCGCCGTGGATTTCATCAAGCGGAACGCGAGGGCGAGCAAGCCGTTCTATGCATACGTTTCGTTTTCGTTGGTCCACTTTCCGACGCTGCCGAATCCAGAGTTCGCCGGGAGGACGGGCAATGGCGATTGGGCCGATTGTCTGGCCGAGATGGACTCCCGCACCGGGCAGATCCTGGACGCGATCAAGGAAGCAGGCATCGAAGAGAACACCGTCGTCATCTTTGCAAGCGACAACGGGCCGGAGGCGACCCACCCGTGGGAGGGCGACCCCGGGCCATGGCGGGGCACGTATTTCACGGCGATGGAGGCTTCACTCCGTGCGCCATTCATCATCCGATGGCCGGGCAAGGTCCCAGCCGGCGCTGTCAGCAACGAGATCGTTCACGTCGTGGACCTCTATCCGACTCTCGCCAGTGTGGGTGGAGCGAGGGTCCCGACTGATCGGCCGATTGACGGTGTCGATCAACTGGAGTTCTTCCTGGGCAAGCAGGAGCACTCCAATCGCGAAGGCTTCCCTGCGTACGTCGCTGATCGGCTGTCTGCCGTCAAATGGAGAAACTGGAAAGTACACTACATCTGGCAAGAAAAGATGTACGACCCCCCGCTGACGCTCCCGTTGCCGAAGGTCATCAATCTTCTCACCGACCTGAAGGAGGAACGAGAGGGATACCCCTGGCACAACTCATGGGTCGTCGCACCGGTGACCAGGATCGTCAACGAGCTCTCCGAAAGCCTGAAGAAGTATCCGCCGATCGCACCGGGCACTCCTGACCCGTACTCGCCACCGAGATAGACACATCCGAGCACTGGCCTTCCTAGGGCCAGAGCTTGAGATCGTTCGGCCTGGCGGGTCTTGGCGATCGCAACTGCCCGACTTCGGCCCGCAGTTCCTCGACCATGCGGGTCAGGATGCGGAGCCGCTCCTCCAGCGTCTTTGGCTGTTCGGGCGTCTGGGCCACGTCTTCTTCCCTGGTCGGAATTTGCGGCTGCACCCGGGCGGGGTTGGAGGCGCACCCCGTGGCTGCAGCGAGGAGGAGCGCCCCCAGAAGACCCTTGAATGCTTCGTGCATGGTGCTTCCCTCTCGAGCGCAGTGACCGCGTGACTCCAGAGGCCGGCTCGACAGTCGGTGTGGGGCGATCGCAGGCGTGCGGGTCGCTCTTGCAACCGCGGAGCCAGCGCCCGCTGGATCGTCGCCAGGAATCTCGACGGAGTCGTCAATCCTTGCGTCGCGCAGTCGTCTCCCACTGTCGCTCCTTCGACGCAGGGGAGGTGAACGGGCGGCGTTGGTCCGAGCGGGGTCCGGGCCGAGGAACCTGGCGCTTGTGACGTTCACTCAGCCTCTGTCGCTTGAGTACCCAGCGGCAGGAAGCACCCGAATGCCCGACACGAGGAAGAACATCGATGGCGCTCTTCGTATCCGTTGGAGGCTTCTTCATTCAGCAGCCGGGCACGCAGGTGACCTGGAGCACGACATTCGGCTCTGGCTTGGACCGCCGGGTCGTCATCCAGGCGCCCAACATCAGTGACGACATCCTGGGCGTGGTCCAGCTCGTCGTGCTGGACCAGGGCGTCGTGGCCAGCAATAGCGGTCTCTCTTACACGGTGACCATCAGGAATCCCGGCAACCAGTCGGTGAGGTACAACCTCAACATCCAGGATCCGCTATGAGCAAGATCACGGTCATCAGCCAGCGCGGCAAGCTGGTCGGCGTCTGGCTTCCGCCTCCGGAGGCCTCCGATCCGAATGCGCCTGTGTCGCGTCCGGTCGGTGGACCGGGACAGAGAGTGCATGACGTGGAGGTTGGAGACGTGGCCGTCTACAGGGATCGGTCAAAGGCGAACGAGCTCGCCAAGCTGGTGAAGAAGAAGCTCAAGCTGACCTGACTCATCGGAGGGCTCCGACACGGGCCAGGTTGAGCGAGCGTCGGCGGCTGCGAGCCCACGCTTGAAGTACCGCAGACACGCGAGCCGCTCTCCCTCCCCGGGAGGACTCTGGACGAGCTGCGGATCGACACCCTGCAGCTGCGTTCCGCGCTGAATGTCCACCAGCAGCGTGCGAACCGCCGTCAGGAGCTTGCTCGGCGGTCCTGGCTCCCACCCCGCTCTGGCCGTAGGACTCGGTACACGGGCGGCGCGGGCGGGGAAACAGGTACGGGCGAGCGAATTCGGATCGGGATAGCGAAGCCGTGATCCGGTCCATACAGAACGCCGACACGCGGGAGCTCCCCATGCATCGAGACGGTCGCCATCGAATTGCGTTCACCGCGGGGATCGCCGCCGCCTCGCTCCTTCTCGGGGTCACGCTCGCGGCGTCGGCACACGAGGGGCATCCGGCCCACGAGCAGCCTGCAGCCGCGGCGGCAGATCCCCGGCTCGCCGCGGAGGCTCCCTTCCTCGCGGAGAACGACGCCGCGATGGCCCGGATGATGGACGGGATGGCCGTGAAGCCCACCGGCGACGTCGATCGGGACTTCGTCGCGATGATGGTCCCTCACCATCAGGGAGCCATCGACATGGCGGTCGCGGTCCTCCGCCACGGCCACAACGAGCAGCTTCGCCGGCTGGCGCAGGAGATCATCGTCACCCAGCAGCAGGAGATCGCCGCCATGCGCATGGCCGTCGGCGAGTCTCTGCCCCCTTCGTCCCCCGCCCCTACCCAGCCGGTGCGAGCGACTCGCTAGCCGCGGCGCCCTCAGGAACGCGAACATGGAATCGAGCAAACGACGTCTTCTCTCCCTCGGAGTCGTGCTGGCTGCCTCCGTGATCGCGGCCCCGACCCGCAGCATGGCAGGCCAGGCTCCTGGCGCGGCCTCCAGCCCGGAGGTGCCGGTGAGCCACCGCGACCGGGTCTACGCCGCCGAGCAGTTCTCGAACACCGTCTCCGTCACCGATCCAGCGGACAACACGCTCCTCGGCGTCATCCGGCTGGGCGAGCCGCAGCCGACGAACTTCAGCCCGCTATACCGCGGCCAGGTCCTGGTGCACGGCCTGGGTTTCTCGCCCGACCACCGGACGCTCGCGATCGTCTCCATCGGGAGCAACTCGGTGACCTTCATCGACACGGCCACCAATGCGGTGAAGCACGTGACCTACCTCGGCCGTTCCCCTCACGAGGCCTTCTTCACCCCCAACGGGGCGGAGGTCTGGGTCGCGGTGCGCGGCGAGGATTACATCGCGGTGCTGAACGGGAAGACCTTCCAGGAGAAGACCCGCATCAGGGTCCCGAACGGGCCGGGCATGCAGATCTTCTCTCCCGACGGCCGCTACGGGTACGTCTGCTCCTCCTTCACGCCCGAGACCGTCGTCATCTCGGTCTCCGACCACCGGATCGTGGGTCGGGTCAAGCAGGAGAGCCCCTTCTGCCCGAACATCGCCGCCTCGCCGGACGGGACACAGGTCTGGTTCACGCTCAAGGACATCGGCAGGACGCAGGTCTTCGAGGCCCGGCCTCCCTTCCGGACGCTGAAGACCCTCGACACCGGACCGATCACCAATCACGTCAACTTCGCTCGCACCCCGAAGGGAACCTTCGCCTACGTGACCATCGGTGGGCTGAACCAGGTCAAGGTCTTCAGGACGGACGACTTCAGCCAGGTGGCGACCATCCCGGTCGGGAATCTTCCCCACGGCGTCTGGCCCTCGGGCGATGGCACCCGGATCTACGTCGGACTGGAGAATGCGGACGCTCTGGCGGCGATCGACACCGCGTCCAACAAGGTCATCGCCAGCGTTCCGATCGGGCAGGCGCCTCAGGCGATCGGTTACGTGCCCACCGCCGTGCCCACGGGTGACGGCAAGGAGGGCCTGCAGCCGCTGGCAACCTCCGGCTCCGTCGCGCACCTCGCGCTCGTCCCGAAAACTGGAGGAACGGCGAAGGATGCCCCGCCCCCGAGCACCGTCTCGCTGTTCGACCAGGGGCTGACCCAGGTGCTCCAGGCGGCAGTCACCGGGCTCGAGCCGAAGAAGCCGTACCTCCTCGCGCTCGCGAGCAAGCCCGACGGAAGTGGAGCCCTCGAGCCCCTCTCGGCGTTCATGAGCAACCCCGCCGGCTCGGCGATCGTCAACGCGGTTGGTCCGATCCGGCAAATCGTGAAGGACGGGAGCCCGGAGGCCAGGCGATACCTGGTCGTCGCTGCGGGCACCGCCGATCATCCCGGAGAGCCGGTGCAGGTCCAGGCCGTTCAGCCATGACCGAGATGCTCCTGCCCCTGCGGCGCTCCCCGCGAGCGGGGGGTCGCAACCCGAGGCGAGCTACCAGGTAGAGTGGCATCTCTCATTTCAGTAGCGGGCGCGTCAGCCGCGGTGGCTCGACAGGTCTTGGAACCCGCCGGTCACCGGGTTGGCCTCCCGGGGCCAGGCGGCGCCGGCCCACCTACTTCCTCATCTCGCGCGCAAACTCGGCGAAGGCGCGATCGATCGCCCGGCCCATCTCCTCCTCCAGCGAGAAGAAATCCAGACGGACGATCCTTCTCAGGGCCTGGAACACCGCCCTGCTTCTCGAGCTCCGCTTCGCGGCCGACCGCGCCGTCTCGTCGAGACCAACCAGCTCCAACACCGACTGCATTGCCTTGCTTCCTCACTGGAGAGACGGAGCGTGTCCCATGCGCTCCAAGGCCTTGGATGTGCAGTCGGGAAGTGCGGTGCACGTCGATCCGTCGGCCCGCGCTACGCCGTTGCCGCAGCTGCGCTCATCCGACATCCAGGAATCGAGTCAACGTGCGGAGTTGGCTCCCGCTGCGTGCGGCTGCTTCCGTAGCACCGGATGCAACACCGGCGATCTCGCACCGAACTGTGCTCGTCGTTCCGGATCTGGAGGGTGAGCGGTCAAGCCGGCTTCCACGGCCGGAGCAGGAGCATGAACACGAGGTAGTGCGTGACCAGAAGCGCCGGAACCCAGAACGCGGGGATCCAGTAGGCCGGTCCCATGTACGGGAACGCGCGGTGGACGGTCGCGAGGTAGATGGCGTGCAGGAGATCCAGCGTTCCCTCGACGCTGAAGATCCAGAGGAGCGGACGGGCGAGGGTGCTTCCCTTCAGGACCGCGCACAGCGCGAGGAGCGCCAGCACCGCGGCGGTCAGATCGCCATACGCAGCCGGAACCGTGAACTCGGGGGGAATCCCCGGGTAAGTCGCGCCCGAGGAGAGGAACATCAAGCCCAGATTCCGGAACGCGTGAAGCAGGAGAATGGGAACGAGGATTGCCCGCGGGCTCGACTGGGCCATCCGGGGAACGACGTAGATCCGCGCGGCGATTCCGAACACCACGGTGTTGAACAGCAAGTTGACGGTCAGGATGTTCACGGCGACCTCGCCTCACCCACTCCCGGCTGGGAGCGGGTAGGGGTTGGCCTCCGCAATACGCAGATCATGCATACGGCCGCCGTAGGTGTCACTGAGAAAGAGGATGATGAGCAGGGCATTGACGAGCAGGACATTTTTGACGGTGTGGTCCTTTTTCTTGCCGCTATAACACGTCGTCTGTTCCGCTGCGTCTTGGGGACGGACGATCCGCCGCTCGGTGCCGTCATGGGCAAAAGGGGGGAGACCGGCGCGGCCGCTGGGGCGGTGGGCACAGGTGGAGGCTCTTCCTCCACTGCCGCTACCACCGTAGCTGCCTCGGCCTCCGAAACACCGAGCCGCTGTGCCAGAGCCGTGAGGGAGCGGGCAGGCGCATCACCAAGGGCGCGGAGCGCCGCCAACAACGTGGGCAAGAGGATGTGAATCCACTGGTTGGCTTTACCCTGGACCATGCCGAACAAGCGCCCCTGGACCACTTGCAGCGCGTAGGTCTTGACATACGTCAGAATAAACAATAACCGATCCTCGGGGGTTGGCAGGGGGCAGTTTTGGTACACGGTAAACCGACGAGCGGTCCGGGGTTTCCCATCCATCCGCCACGTCGCCATATGGCATTGGAACGCGGTCTCAAAGGGCGGGACCAGCTGCTGAAACTCGTCCAGGGTCAGGCTCGTGAAATCCAGGAACGCCATCGGGCGGGACTGCAGCTCGGTAAACCATGGAGTCGAAGGACGGCGTCCGTGCTGCCTCTCAGCAGTGGATTTCCGCCCAGCGCTCCCCGCACCGGACAAGTAGCTTTCACCACATCCGGCGGTCCAATCTGGCTGAGAAAATCTCATTTTCGCGGTCTCTACTTTTGAGCAACGTTCTGACAGCCTAGTGCTGTCTGCGGCTCTTTCGATCCGCCCAGATGTCTAGACCCCTTCCCCCTGTGACCGGCTTTCCCGGTCTCCCTGGACGGGCGTGACTCCGTCGAGTACTATGGGTCCGCTGCCCCCACAAGCGCATTCGTGACCTATCCACCTATCCACGTGGGAAGCTCTTGCAGGTTCCGGCGTTGCTCACCTAGCAATTTCTCCGTCAACCTAAGGTACCCTTCTGTTATCCTTCTGACCTGCGAACAGGCCCGGGAAGCATATCCGTCATGATAAGTGGTCTTGACGGCTCCTCCTCCCTCAACGGCATTCGAGGGATTGTGGTTCGCGGGACAGTGTACGGGGTCCCTCGACTGTGCTTCCTCCCACCCCATTAGTCACGTGTTTATCGGTTTTACGACGGCGCGTTAGAGGGATGGCTCCCAATCGCTCGCGTCTACCGCCGGGTGGTCCATGGCTTATCTGGATACTCGGGTTCGCCAATAACCGGCTTACCATAGTTGACTTCCGCGACGTTGGCATCTTGGGTGTGTGACTCACCCGCACCACTCGCCTGTGTCCCCTCCAAGCGTGTTCTCATGCCCACCTGGGCCGATAGTTGCCCAGGTTTTGGGAGGGTAAGGATAGGACATCTACTCATGTCCTAATAGGTTGTTGATCTATATTACTAGGCGGCCTAGCGCCGCGCCTGTACACCAGCCATGGGTCGTGCCTCCTGCTATTGTATCGTGATGTGAGAGGCACATCATACCAGAAAGAAAGCGGGATAAACTCAAGTGATGAACACCGTCATGGTCACCATGTCGTCGAGCGTGCCCCCCACCAATGCCATGGTCTCCCGCAGGCGCGCGAAGACCTGATGGGTCTGGGCCGTAAAGTTCCCCGCCAGGGAATGCCCCTGGGCATCGACTGGCGCGCCAATCCCCGCCAGGTACACCGTGGTCCCACCTCGGACCTTCACCGCCCGCGAGTAGGCCCGCTGCTCCTCCCGCTCGCCCTTGAAATATTCTCGGCTCATCGCCCCTCCTCCTGCTCGTGAAACATGACCCGCCACAGGCTGCCGCGTGCTCCTCATGAGGAGACAAGATGAGCCAGTATACACCATTGTCCTGGCGATGCAGACACAGGAAGTCCGGCACAGGGTGCGGCAGCGATAGTGGGTGCTGTCAGGAGCGGGGAGCGTGATACAGGTGTAGGTCTCATGACGATGCTCGGAGTGCCATCTCTGCGTGGAGGGACACAGTATTTACTGGTTGCGGGTTTTGTCAATCAGGCTAAGCTTTTGTGGTGTTTGGAGTTACCTGATTCTCCAGCGTATATCACAATTTTCTCACAAAAATGAACTCCCTGATTCTATTGGGCTTCCCTTGTGCGAAAGATATGTGTGTCATTGTTCCAAGACGATGGCACGACGACACCCGTACCGACGTGAGGAGCAGTGTTTCGGCAGCGTCCATGGCCGTACCAACTCGTCTTCAGTCGATGTCGTTGTGCACCGAGCCTGCTGCAGTGCCTCCCCCTCGTATGCCAAGAGCGCTGCCATGGATGGCACCCCCATCCCCTGGATCGCCAGAAAAACGAGCCGGTACTGTTGGCGAACCTAGTTCAAAGTTCTAGGAGTACTTTTTCTCGGGGGAAATTTCCAAGCTTTTTCGCCTTCCAAGCAGGCATGTGGGACACACCCATTTCGGCACTTGGGGGTTCGCCAACAGTATCCGAGCCTTTATGAGAGGCCTGTCCTGCTCGGACGTGCCCGCACCCTGGGGGGGATGGTGCACAATGCATCCGCCCGACCTCAGGCGCGCAGAAACGTCGTGAGCTCTCGCGTGAGTTCCTGTGGCATCTGTTCCGGCAAGAAATGGCCTGTCGGCATGGCCTTGCCCTCCGCCCAGACGGCTCGCTCTTGCCACGTTTGCAGCACGTTGTACAGGCGATGGAACGGCCCCTTTTCCGACCACAACACGAGCAGCGGGCACTGAATCTTTTTGTCGAGGTCTGCCTGATCGTGCGCGAGGTCGATCGAGGCTGCCGCGCGATAATCCTCGCATATGGCATGGATGGTCTCGGGCCGGCGAAAGGTGCGCAGATATTCCTGAAACACGGCGGGGCTGATCCAGTCGGGCAGCGGGTCCGTGAGCTGGTGCCCACCAAGCCATAGCAACGTGCACTTCAGAAAATATTCGGCACTGTTCTGGACCATGGTTTCGGGAAACGGCGACGGCTGCACCAGGAGAAACCAATGATAAAACATCGTCGCGAACTCTTGCGTGATGTGCTGATACAGCAGAGAAGTCGGCACAATGTCCAGAATGACGAGCTTCGTGAGCGCTTCAGGGTGATCGAGCGCCAACCGATGCGCCGCACGGCCGCCCCGGTCATGCCCCACGAGCGCGAATGGCTCACATCCCAGATGCCGCATCACTTCCACTTGATCCTGCGCCATGGCCCGCTTAGAGTACGCGAAATGATCCCCACCTCCGGGCGGTTTGCTGCTATCTCCATAGCCGCGCAGATCCGGCATCACGACAAAATACTCCTGGGCCAGCGTCGGCGCGACCTTGCGCCAGAGCACATGCGTCTCCGGAATCCCATGCAGTAGCAGCAACGGCGCACCGTTGCGGTTGCCACCGTACACGGTGTGGATCGTTGCGCTCGACGTCGTGATCCGCTCCGTCGTAAACCCGTTGAACAATTCCTCGTGCTGCGTGTCGGGTGCAGCCTGGACAGGCGTATCGTGCTGATGGCCTTGCATCGCAACTGCTCCCTCATCGTGCGGTGCACCCGTCGCTGGCCGACCACGGCCACCGGCGTACGTACCGATACAGGTGTCGTTTCATGTCGATGCTCTCCTGGTGGTGTGGTTTCCCCCGCCACCAAGGGATCATCACCGAGATGAGTATGTCATGGGTGAGGACGCAGGGTCAACAACTGGACAATACCCACTACAGCCTGACGAGAGTAGCGGCATAGAGCAGCCTGCCATGGAGATCACTCCCGGATACCCAGACGGGCCAGGGCATCTCGCACCTCCCTGACTGCGTCCGTTCTAGGGAGTACGTCTCCCCCACCAGGCGCGGAGCGCGGTCATGCACTCCCTTTACAATAGTCCGGCAGGCGCCACCGCTCAGGGCAGGCGCAGCGTCATGCGCCCGATGTCGTGGTCCACGGCGAGCGCAAAGGAGCGCAAGACATCCATGCCTAGCAGGCCTGTGCTGCCATCCGTCCCCGGCAAATCCCCAAAGACGACGGGCAGATTCTCGACACTGAGGCCCTGGATGTCCAGGCGACGCACCGCGTAAGCCGGCAGGCGACGCGGGCCGCCTGCCGTCTGAATGAAGCCCCAGGCAGCGGGCGGGTTTCTCCGATAGCCCAGGTCGTCGGCGACCCACAGGGGCAACAGCGTGACCGTGGCCCCCGTATCGACGATGCAGGGCACTTCCAGATGCCCGTCGATCACCACCGAGACCTCAATACGCCGCGCACCAGGGGGGAAATCGATCACCGCGGTCTGCGGTCCTCCCCGCAGCGCGTGGGCTTTGGTGAGATATGGCTCGACCTCGGGCTGCAGGCTCGGCGCATAGGTCAGGGCGGCCTCAAAGGCCTCGAGGGCGGTCTCGAGGGCGCGCTGGCGCCACTCGGCCTGCCCCAGCGCGAAATACAGCTCGCCATTGGTGTTGTCCATCTCCAAGGCAGTCCGGAACAGGCGCGTGGCGT
>Ga0081540_1001188_pt1 | contig 22800 bp, 21 predicted proteins | sample TabmetS2T1R1_FD_71024 | JGI IMG/M metagenome (GOLD analysis project Ga0081540, IMG submission 71024) | Tabebuia heterophylla rhizosphere microbial communities from the University of Puerto Rico - S2T1R1 | ecosystem: Host-associated > Plants > Roots > Rhizosphere ... | reverse complement strand
TGGTCGGCGTGCAGTCGAACCAGATGCCGCGCGCGCTCGACCTCGCGAAGCCCTTGCGTGAGCGCGGCATTCAAGTCGGCATCGGCGGCTTTCACGTGTCCGGCACGCTCAGCATGCTCAATGGCGTCGATGCGCATGTTGCGCGCGCCACGCAGATGGGCATCTCGCTGTTCGCCGGCGAAGCCGAGGGCCGGCTCGAGCAGGTGCTGCGCGACGCGCACGCCGGCACCCTGCAGCCGCTCTACAACTACATGAACGATCTGCCCGGCATGGAAGGCACGCCCATTCCGTTGATGGCGGTCGAGCGGGCGCAGCGCACCGCCGGCGGCACCACCAGCTTCGATGCCGGGCGCGGCTGTCCGTATCAATGCTCGTTCTGCACCATCATCAACGTGCAGGGCCGCAAGTCGCGGCGCCGCTCGCCCGACGACGTCGAGCTGATCGTGCGCACGAACTATGCGCAGGGCCTGCGCGCGTTTTTCATCACCGACGACAATTTCGCACGCAACAAGGACTGGGAGCCGATCCTCGACCGGCTCGTGCATCTGCGCGAGGTCGAGAACTTCAATGTCAGCTACATCATCCAGGTCGACACGCTCTGCCACAAGCTGCCGAACTTCATCGAGAAGGCGGCGCGCGCGGGCGTGAAGCGCGTGTTCATCGGGCTCGAGAACATCAATCCGGCCAATCTGCTCGGCGCCAAGAAACGGCAGAACAAGATCACCGAGTATCGCAAGATGCTGCTGGCGTGGAAGAAAGCCGGCATCTGGACCTATGCGGGCTATATTCTCGGCTTTCCCAACGACACGCCGGAATCGATCCGCCACGACATCGAGATCGTCAAACGCGAGCTGCCGCTCGACGTGCTGGAGTTCTTCTGCCTGACCCCGCTGCCGGGCTCGGAGGACCACAAGGTGCTGTGGAGCAAGGGCGTGGCCATGGACACCGACCTCAACAAGTACGACCTGGAGCACGTCTGCACGGCCCACCCGAAGATGAGCAAGGCCGAGTGGGAACAGATCTACTGGGATGCGTGGAAGCTCTATTACACGCCGGAGCACGTCGAGACGATCCTCCGCCGCGCGCGCACCTGCGGCATCAACATCCTTCGCCTGGCGCAGATCGTCCTGTGGTTCTCGCAGTCGATCCCGCTGGAGAAGGTGCATCCGCTCCAGGGCGGCATCCTGCGCATGAAGACGCGCTTCGAACGGCGCTCCGAGCTTCCGGTCGAGCCGATATGGCGGTTCTATCCGAGGCTCGCCTGGGAGCTCCTGGCGAAGACCGGCAAGGTCGCCGTGTACTCCTGGCGCATCTTCCGCATCTATCGTCGCGTCATCTCCGACCCGAACGGCATGAGCTACACCGATCAAGCGCTGACGCCGGTCACCGAGGAGGATACGGAGCATCTCGAGCTGTTCACTCAGAACAAAGCCGCACGGGATGCGGTCGACCATGCCCGCAAGGTCAAGGAGCTGACGCACAGCGCAGCGTGACCCTACGTCACCTCCGGCGTGGCTTCCGCCGCGGCGTGGGCGCGCGCCTTGATGATGGTGGCGTTGAGCTCGCCGCCGTAGATGAAGATGCAGGCGCTGAAATACAGGAACACCAGCGCGATCATCACCGATGCCAGCCCGGCGTAATAGATCGAGTACGTGAACGCATAGTCCGCGAGATAGCGCCCGAACAGGATGCCGGCTGCCAGCCACAAGGCCAGCGTCACCAGTATGCCGGGTGCGATGTCCTTGAATTTGCGCCGGCCGGCGGGCAGCCACAGGTGAACGAGGATGAGCGTGACGATGAGCAGCACGGTGGCGATGCTGAACCGCGCGAAGGTAACGATTTCCGAAAACGGCTCGAGACCCGGCAGGAATTTGATCAGCGTGCGCCAGATGACCGGTGCGAGCACGACCAGGAACGACAGCGCCAGCAGCGCGACCGCCGAAACCACCACGTAGCCGATCGATTCCAGCCGCAGGAGCCAGATCGGCCGCGGGTCGATCATGCTGTAGGCGCGGTTGAGCCCGATGCGCAGGCTTTCGATACCGCTCGACGCGAAGTACAGCGCGAGCAGGACGCCGATGGTCAGCACGTGCCCGTGCGCGCCGGTCAGCACGGCATGGATTTCCTGGGAGATCGGGGCCGACACCTCTTCCGGCCAGGCATCGAGCAGGAGGCCTGCGGCCTCATCAGCCAGGTTCTTCGAGCCGAAGATGCCGGCGATCGCGGTGAGCACGAGGAAGAACGGAAACAGCGACATCAGCGCGGAGAGCGCGATGTGGCTGGCGATGGCCCAGCCGTCGTCGGCGACGAACTGGCGGAAGGCCTCGACGGCGCATCCCAGGCTGTTGCGAAAGGCACGCACGGTTATGAAGCTTCGTTGCGGGGGGCGGTCATGAGCCGCTCCGTCGCGGTCTCGATATCGTGCTGAAGGCGGGCCAGGAAGGCACCCCTGCCGAGTCCCGGCGGAATGGGATCGAGGATCTCGATCCGGACTGTTCCGGGATATCGCATGAGCGAGCGGCGCCCCCAGGCCAGGCCGGTATTGAGCGCGACAGGCAGGCAGGGCATGCCTAACTCGGCATAGAGATGGGCGATGCCGCTCTTGTACGCCGGGGGGGCGCCCGGCGCCGTTCGCGTGCCTTCCGGAAAGATCAGAATCTGCCGGCCCTGCTTGAGCTCGTCGCGCGCGCGCGCTGTCATGCGAGTGAGCGCCTGGCGCCGCGCGCCGCGGTCGATCGGGATCATGCGGCCCTTTGCCATGAACCAGCCGAACAGCGGAATCCACATGAGCTCGCGCTTCACGATGTACGTCGGCCGCCAGAACAACGGAACCAACGCGAAGGTTTCAAGCATCGATTGATGTTTGCAGGCGACGAGCAGCGGCCCCGGCGGAATGTTGTCGATTCCCATGAACTCCACGTGAACCCCGCAGACCATCTTCAAAAGCCACAGGTTGGTGCGCGACCATACCTTCGCGAAGTCCACGATGACCCAATAGGGCATCAGGAAGGTGGGCAGCGCCACCAGCATGTAGAGGATGAAGCTGATATAGAACAGCACGTTGAACAGGATCGAGCGGGCGACGACCGACACCGGCTGCAACCTGCCTGATTGCGCCTCAGCGGTTGGCAAACCGCGGCTCGCTCGCATCGTCGGCCGCCACGGTGGGCTCGAACCGCACGCGGACCTGCGTCACGATGTACTTCAGATATTCCGAGACGAGCACGCGAACCGTGGCGGGATCCCACCACTGATCGGTACGCAGCTTTTCCGGCACGACCGGGAACGGAATGAGGGTCACGTCGGGAAGCTGACGCCCAAGCTCCGTCATGGCGCGCGGCATGTGATAGTTCGAGGTGACCACGATGAGCGAGCGGATGCGCCGGTCGACCACCCAGCGCTTGGTCTCCACGGCGTTGCCCACCGTGTTGAGCGCGGAGTGGTCAAGGTCGACGCAGCACGCGATGATCGGCCCGAAGGAAGGAGCGAGCCGTTTGATCTGGGCCGAGGTGGTCGCCCGGTGCACGCCGGTGATCAGCAGCCGCTTGCCGCGGCCCTCGGACAAAAGCTCGATGGCGTCGGCCACCCGCGACGACCCGCCGGTCAGCACCACGATGCCGTCGGCGCGGCCCTCGAGCTTCACCTCCTGGGTCGGCAGCGACCAAACGAACCACCAGAACCCGGCCGCTACCGCCATGGCCCCCGCGACGGTGAGCCCGACGGCTGCGGGCACCAGCCGGCGCAGCCAGTGCGCCCGGGTCGGCGGCACGCGGCTTCCCTGAGGGTCCGACGGTGATCGAAGAACCGACATCGCTCCGTTGCCTCACGACGGATGATAACGCAAATCCTGGCCGGCGGCGTCGAAGGAAATCACTCCAACGCGTTCAGGGTACGGCGAACGGTCAGGCGAGAGGTAAGGGCGGTGACCAGGGCGATCAATACGATCTGGCCGAAGACCGCCGCATAGCCGGCCCACCCGATGGAGAAGGTGCCGAACAGGGCGCCGATCTGGTCCTCGCCCGGCGTTCCCTGGAACCAGCTGCCCAGCAGGTTGGCGATGCCGAACACCGCCAGCGCGGCCCCGCCGCCGATGGCGCCGCCCTTCAACCCGAGCCAAAGGAAGTGCCGCTGGAATTCGCCGGCGATGAAGCTTTCGCGGGCGCCGACATAGTGCAGCACCTCGATGATGGTGCGGTTGGTCGCCATGGCGCCGCGGGTCGCGAACGTCACCGACAAGACAGTCGCGGCCAGCACCAGGCCGAGCACGGCGAGCCCGAGGGCAACGGCGCTGCGCGCCATCGTGCCCATACGGTCGATCCAGCCACGATGGTCGTCGAGGCTGGCGCCGGGAATGCGCTCCGCCAGGGCGCGGCGCAAGGCGACGAGATCGGGCGCCGGATTGGTGGCCAGCTTGACCACGACCATGCGCGGCACCGGGAGGTCGTCGATGACGAGCCCGGTGCCCAGCCACGGCTCGAGCAGGGCGGCGGATTCATTCTTGGAATACGGCCTCACGTCGCGGATACCCGGTACGGCCGCGGCAAGAGCGGCGGCGGTGGCGACGTCCGCATCGGCGTCACGCCCTGGCGTCGGGCGGATCTGGATGGTCACTTCCCGCGCCAGTTCCGACTGCCATTCGCCGGCCGCCGCGCTCACCAGCACGACCGCCCCGACGGTGAGCGACGCCAGGAACGCCATGATGGCGATCACCGCGACCAGCGCCCGGCCGGCGATCGAGTCGATCGGCACGATCGGCGTTTCAAGTCGTCGCGCCGACCCGATCAGCGACCCGTCGAGCGGCTGGCTCGTTTCCATCGCGATCGGCCTCGGGTCATTCATAGTCATGCAGCCGCCCATTGTGCAGCACCAGGCGGCGGGCATCGAACTGATCCATCAGCGCGATGTCATGCGTGGCGATGACGATGGACGTCCCCGACTTGTTGAGCTCAATGAACAGCCGCAGCAGGCGCTTGGCGAGAGCGGGATCGACATTGCCGGTCGGCTCGTCAGCGAGCAGCAGCTGTGGCCGTGCGATCACGGCGCGCGCGATGGCGGCGCGCTGCTTCTCGCCGCCGGAAAGCACCGGCGGCAGCGCCCACATGCGATGGCCGAGCCCGACCCAATGCAGGAGTTCAGACACCTCGTGGCGATAGCTGTCCTCGTTGCGCCCGAGCACGCGGAACGGCAGGGCCACGTTCTCGAACGTGGTGAGGTGGTCGAGCAGACGAAAATCCTGGAACACGACGCCGATGCGGCGCCGCAGCGTGGCGAGCGCGTCCTTGCTGAGGTTGGCAATGTCGTGGCCGAACAGGCTGATCAGCCCGCGCGTCGGCTTCAACGACGCGAACAGCAGGCGCAGCAGCGAGCTCTTGCCGGCGCCGGAAGGGCCGGTGAGGAATTGGAACGAGCCGGGCTCGATGCGGAACGTGAGGTCCCGCAGCACTTCGGGTCCGAGGCTGTAACGCAAGCCTACGTTTTCAAATCGAACCACGCTGCTCTCCGCACCGGCCGCCCATACGCTCGGGCGGCCTTACCGTGACGGGCCGCATGCGCACCATGCCCGGGTGCAGGCGGGCCCCTCAGGGCCGACTTTGTGCTTCTCGCCTTAAGGATGCATTAAGCATGCGGCGGACGCCTGTAAACGCTCCGTTAATCCGGCCGATCCGTGGATCGTCCGCCGCGTCCGGCCCGGGGCAATCCGTCGGATTTGGCTTGCCCATTTTCTGAGCAATATACTGGCGCATGGGCGCGAGCCAGGGCGCAGCCGGCAGTTTTCAAGAAGAATCGGCGGCATCCGGCTGGCACACTCCTTGATAGTCGGTCGCAAACCAACGGGAGCCGCAGCATGAAAACGTACAGTCATTCGGGCGCTATCGGGATGACCATCCTGGCTGCCTTGCTGGCGGCCCCGATCCCAGCCCGTGCACAATCGGTCGTCCGCATCGGCATGACGGCGGCCGACATCCCGCGCACGCTCGGCCAGCCGGACCAGGGTTTCGAAGGCAACCGCTTCACTGGCAACACGATGTACGAGGGCCTGACCACGTGGGACCTGTCCTCCGCCGACAAGCCGAGCGTGCTCATTCCCGGGCTTGCGGCCGAATGGAACGTCGACCCGAACGACAAGACGAAATGGATTTTCAAGCTGCGGTCGGGCGTCAAATTTCATGACGGCTCGGACTTCGATGCCGACGCCGTGGTGTGGAACGTGGAGAAGGTGCTCAAGCAGGACGCGCCGCACTTCGACCCCAGCCAGGTGGGCGTGACGGCCTCGCGCATGCCCAACCTGCGCAGCGCGCAGGCGGTCGACAAGATGACGGTGGCCTTGACCACGGCCGCGCCGGACGCACTGCTGCCGATCAATCTCACCAACCTCTTCATGGCGAGTCCGGCTCACTGGAAGAAGCTGGCCGATGCAGTGCCGGCAAGCGTCGCCGACCCCAAGGAACGGGCCAAGCAGGCGTGGGACGCGTTCGCCCGCAATGCATCGGGCACGGGACCGTGGAAGATGGACCGGTTCGTGCCGCGCGAACGCCTGGAGCTGGTGAAGAACGCCGGGTACTGGGATGGCAACCGAGTGCCGAAGGTGGATCGGCTCGTGCTGCTGCCCATGCCGGAACCGAACGCCCGCACGGCGGCGCTGCTGTCCGGCCAGGTCGAGTGGATCGAGAACCCGGCGCCTGACGCACTTCCACAGCTCAAGCAGCGCGGGTTCACCGTCTACTCCAACGAGCAGCCGCATGTGTGGCCCTGGCAGTTCAGCCGCATCGAAGGCTCGCCGTGGAACGACATTCGCGTGCGCAAGGCGGCCAATCTCTGCGTCGACCGCCAGGCCATGAAGGATGGGCTGCTCGGAGGCCTGATGGTTTCCGCCACTGGCACGTTCGAGCCCGGACACCCGTGGCGCGGCAATCCCAAGTTTCAGATCAAGTTTGATCCGAACGAGGCGCGCAGGCTGATGACCGAGGCCGGGTATTCGGCCAGCAAGAAGCTGAAGGTGAAGACGCAGACGTCGGCGTCGGGATCCGGCCAGATGTTGCCCTTGCCGATGAACGAGTTTCTGCAGCAGAGCCTCGCCGAATGCTTCTTCGACGTCGAGCTCGACGTCATCGAATGGAACACGCTGTTCACCAACTGGCGCAAGGGCGCCAAGGACGAGTCGGCACGCGGGGCGCACGCCACCAATGTGACCTATGCGGCGATGGATCCGTTCTTCGCCATGATCCGCTTCCTCGACTCCAAGATGGCGCCGCCGGTTTCCAACAATTGGGGCTTCATCAACGACCCCGAGTTCGACCGGCTCGTGGGCGCGGTGCGGGTTGCGTTCGAACCGGCCGAGCGCGACAAGGCGCTCGCCGCCCTGCATGAGCGCTCAGTCGACGAGGCCGCGTTCCTCTACGTGGCGCATGACGTCGGCCCACGCGCCCTGACTCCGAAGATCAAGGGCTTCGTGCAGCCCAAGAGCTGGTTCGTCGATTTTTCGACGATAACGATGAACTGACGGGTTGGTGTCGCGCAACGCCACTCGATGGGGGCATTGCGCGCCGATCTTTCGCGATCTTCGGTCCGTGCCACGACGCGGCGCGGAGACGGCGGGGTGAGCGGATCCGATGCTTGCATACGTCGCCAAGCGCCTGGTGCTGGTTGCTCCGGTGGTCCTCGCCGTGGCGCTCGTATGCTTCCTGCTCGTGCATATCGCGCCCGGCGACCCGCTGGTCTCCGTGCTCCCGCCCGATGCATCGGCGGAGCTCGCCGAGCAGATGCGCCGGGCCTACGGGTTCGACCGTCCGCTGCCGGTGCAGTTCGCGATGTGGGTGTGGAATGCGCTGCACGGCAATCTCGGCACCTCGATCGCCACCGGCCGCTCAGTCGTCGAGGAAGTCTCGCGGGCGGTCGGCAATACCCTGCGGCTCGCCTGCGTCGCAGCCTTTCTGGGCTTCGTATTCGGCCTGCTCTTCGGGTTCCTGGCCGGCTATTTCCGCGGCGGCGTGATCGACCGCCTGGTGACCACGATCGCCATCACCGGGGTTTCCATGCCGCATTATTGGCTGGGCATGGTGCTGGTGATCATATTCTCGGTTCAGCTCGGCTGGCTGCCCGCCGTTGGCGCGGGCCCGGGCGGCTGGGCGTGGGATTGGGAGCACGTCACCCACATGATCCTTCCGGCCGTGACCATGTCGGTCATTCCCATGGGCCTGGTCACGCGCACCGTGCGCGCGCTCGTCGGCGACCTCCTGTCGCAGGAGTTCGTGCTCGCATTGCGTGCCAAGGGCCTGAGCAAAGTGCGCATTTTCGTCCATGTCGCCAAGAACGCCGCGCCGACGATCCTCGCGGTCTTGGGCCTGCAGCTCGGCTATCTGTTCGGCGGCTCGATCCTCATTGAGACCGTGTTCTCCTGGCCGGGAACCGGTTTCCTGCTCAATTCTGCGATCTTTCAGCGCGACCTGCCGCTGTTGCAGGGCACTATTCTCGTGCTGGCGCTCTTCTTCGTGCTCCTCAATCTCGTGGTCGACATCCTGCAGGCGGCGATCGATCCGCGCATCAAGCGGAGCTGAGACATGAGCGCGATCGCCGACGATATCGTCCGCGTTGCCGTCGTCGAGAAAGCGCGGGGTTACTGGACGGACGTCGGGCGCCGGCTCGTCGGCGATCCGGTGAGCGTGGTCTGTGCCGGAGTGCTTCTTCTCATCATGGCGGGAGCGATTTTTGCGCCCTATCTCGGCCTTGCCGATCCCTATCAGGGCAGCATGATCCGGCGACTGCGTCCGCTCGGCACCGCCGGATATCCGCTTGGCACCGACGAGCTCGGCCGCGACATGCTGTCCCGCCTGGTCCACGGCGGACGCCTGTCGCTCCTGATCGGGCTCGTCCCCGTCGGGCTCGCATTCGTCATCGGCACCACGCTCGGAATTATCGCCGGCTATGTCGGTGGGCTGTTGAACCAGGCGATCATGCGCGTGGTCGATGTCTTCTATGCCTTCCCGGCGGTGTTGCTTGCCATTGCGATTTCCGGCGCGCTTGGCGCCGGGATCGTCAACAGCGTCCTGTCGTTGACCATCATTTTCATTCCTCCGGTGGTGCGCGTGGCCGAGAGCGTCACCACCAGCGTGCGCGGGCTCGATTTCGTCGATGCCGCACGCGCATCCGGAGCCGGGCCGCTGACCATCATGCGCGTGCACGTGCTCGGCAATGTCCTCGGCCCGATCTTCGTCTATGCGACGAGCCTCATCAGCGTGTGCATGATCTTTGGCGCCGGCCTGTCGTTTCTCGGGCTGGGCACCAAGCCGCCCGAGCCCGAGTGGGGGCTGATGCTCAACACCTTGCGCACCGCGATCTACGTCAATCCGTGGGTCGCGGCACTGCCGGGCGTCATGATCTTCACCGTCTCGATCTGCTTCAATCTGCTGAGCGACGGGATGCGGAGTGCCATGGATGTCCGCGACTGACGCGCTCGATCCGGTGGCCGATGTCGGCGGGCCGCAGCAGCCGCTGCTTGCGGTCAGCGGCCTCAGCAAGTCTTTCGCGGTGCGCGGCGGGCTGTTCCGTCACGGCGGCGTGGTGCGTGCCGTGGACGATGTGAGCTTCTCGGTCGACAAGGGCGAGGTCCTGGGCATCGTCGGCGAGTCGGGCTGCGGCAAGTCGACCACCGCCCGCCTGATCATCGGGCTGATCGATCCGGACGGCGGCGAGATCGCCTTCGACGGCGAGCCGGTGGGGCCCGCGCTGTCGCTGCGCGAGTTGCGTCGCCGGGTTCAGATGGTATTCCAGGACAGTTACGCCTCGCTCAATCCACGGCTGACCGTCGAGGACACGATCGCGTTCGGTCCCAAGGTGCACGGGATCACGCCCGCCGAGGCGCGGGAGCGCGCCCATGAGCTTCTGCGCAAGGTCGGCCTCGATCCGGCGCTGTTCGCCGGGCGCTATCCGCATGAGCTGTCCGGCGGCCAGCGCCAGCGCATCAACATCGCTCGCGCGCTGGCGCTGGCGCCGCGCCTGGTGATCCTCGATGAAGCGGTGTCCGCGCTCGATAAATCGGTGGAGGCCCAAGTCCTCAACCTGCTGCTCGACCTGAAGGACGAGCTCGGACTCACCTACGTGTTCATCTCGCACGATCTCAACGTGGTGCGCTTCATCAGCGACCGGGTGGTCGTCATGTATCTCGGCGAGGTCGTTGAATCCGGTCCGGTCGAGAGCCTGTGGGCGGATGCGCGCCACCCCTATACGCGGGCGCTGCTCGCCGCCATGCCGTCGCTCGATCCGGACCGGCGCACCCGGGAAGCACCGATCGCCGGCGACCCGCCGAACCCGATCAATCCGCCGGAAGGATGTCGGTTCCATACCCGTTGTCCCTATGCCGAGCCCGTTTGCAGCGCCGCGGCGCCGAAGCTGATGCCGACCGGCACGGACCGTCACGCTGCCGCCTGCCACATGGTCGATCCGGCATCCGGACACAGCAAGGCGGCACCATTGCGGGAGAGCGAGAATGCCTGACATCGATCCTGAACGCATCCGCGTGCTGGCCGAAGCGGCGCGTGTTCCGCTTCGCACAGAGTCGCCTGAGCGCATCGCCCGGGCAGTGACGCCGACGGTCACCCGGTTCGCGGCCGAGAATCTCGCGCTTGCGCTGGAAGCGGAACCATCGACGTTCGTCGTCGTGCAGCGCCGAGAGATCGTGCCGTGAACGAAACCGCCGCGTTGATCTCCGCCGATTCGGCAACCTTCACGTTGACGGAGATGGCCGCCGCGATCCGCGATCGCAAAGTGTCGTCGGTCGAGGTGACTGCTGCCCTGCTGAAGCGAATCGAGGCATGGCAACCGAGGATCAACGCTTTCGTTCGTATCGAAGCCGACAGTGCAATGGAGCTGGCGCGCGCCTCCGATGCGGCGCAAGCTCGCGGCGACATCAAGGGGCCACTACACGGCGTGCCGCTTGCCCACAAGGATATGTACTACACCGCCGGCAAGCCGGCGGGCTGCGGCTCCAAGGTGCGTGAAGGCTGGATCGCGCCGACGACCTCGACCGCCATCGCGCGCCTGGAGGCGGCCGGATCGTTCCGGATCGGTGCGTTGCACATGGCGGAGTTTGCCTTCAGCCCGACCGGACACAATCCTTATCTCGGCCACGCGCGCAATCCATGGGACACCGAACGCATTACCGGCGGATCGTCCTCCGGATCGGGCGCCGCAGTGGCGGCACGACTCGTTCCCGCGGCCTTGGGGTCCGATACCGGCGGCTCGATCCGCCTGCCGGCGCATTTCTGCGGCGTCACCGGGTTCAAGCCCACCTATGGACGCGTGAGTCGCGCCAATGCGCTGCCGTTGTCGTTCAGCCTCGATACGGTCGGACCACTGGCGCGGAGCGTGGACGATTGCGCGCTCGTCTCGCAGATCATCGCCGGTTCGGATCCGCTCGACCCGACCACCAGCGGCGCGCCGGCTTGGGATGCCGAAGCGACCGCCCGCTCGCCGCGCGGAATGAAGATCGGCGTCCCGACGCGATTCTATGTGGACGATCTCGAGCCCAGCGTCGCTGCCGCGCTCGATGCGGCGCTCGACGCGTTCGGCAAGCTCGGCGCGCGGGTGGTGAAGGTCGATCTCCCCGACCAGGCCGCGCTTGCCGCTGCGGCGCTGATCGTGCTGGCCGTTGAGGCGACGACCGCGCACGCGCCGTGGCTGCGCGAGCGGGCGCAGGACTACGGCGAGCAGGTGCGCGCGCGGCTGGAGAACGGACTGGCCTACAGCGCGGTCGAGTACCTGGAAGCGCTGCGCTGGCGCGGGCCGGCGCTCGCCGCCCACCTCGACGCTATCGGCGATATCGACGTGATCGTCGCACCGGCTTCGCGCGCCGCCGCCCCCACCATCGCGGAAACCGATGTCGGCGGCGGCCCGACCGCCGAGGCGACCATTCTCGCCATCACGCGCTTCATGCGGCCGCTGAACTATCTGGGCGTGCCGACGCTGGTGGTGCCGGCAGGGCAGTCGAGCGAAGGCCTCCCTGTCGGTCTGCAGCTGATTGGACGTCCGTTCGGCGACGAACGGTTGATCGCGGCCGGGCGCGCGTTTCAGGACATGACAGACCATCACCGTCGCGCCCCGAGGCTGCCGTGAGTCCCATCGTCGACGTCCGCGACCTGCATGTGCGCTTTACGGGCGAGCGTACCGTGCATGCCGTCAACGGCGTCGACATCACCCTCGCGTCCGGCGAGGTGCTCGGCCTGCTCGGCGAATCCGGCTCGGGCAAGAGCGTCACGCTGAAGGCGCTGCTGCTCCTGCTTCCGCCGCGCCGCACGCACATCACCGGCTCAATACGGATCGCCGGCCAGGACGTGCTGGCCATGGACGACGCCGCGCTCGAGGCGTTCCGCGGCGGCACCGTCTCGATGATTTTCCAGGAGCCCATGCTGGCGCTCGATCCCGTCTACACGATCGGCAACCAGATCGCCGAGGCAGTGGTGCGCCACCGCGGCGTTTCCTGGTCGCAAGGCCGCACATGCGCGCTCGACATGCTGGAGAGCGTGCGCATTCCGTCGGCGCGGCGACGGCTCGACGCCTACCCGCATGAACTGTCGGGCGGCATGCGGCAGCGCGCCATGATCGCATTGGCGCTCTCGTGCAATCCCAAAATCTTGCTGGCCGACGAGCCCACGACCGCTCTCGATGCAACGGTGCAAATACAGATCCTGCTGCTGTTGCGGGAGCTGCAGCGCGAGCGGGGCATGACGGTCATCTTTGTCACCCACGATATCGGCGTCGCCGTCGAGATATCGGACCGCATCGCGGTGATGTATGCGGGCCGCATCGTCGAAACCGGCACGCTGCGGGAAGTGGTAAGGAGCCCAGCGCATCCGTACACCCGCGCGCTCCTGGCTTCGACGATCCACGGCGCCCGGCGCGGCCAACGGCTCGCGGCAATCCCAGGCGCGCCACCACGGCTCGATGAGCTTCCCGGCGGCTGCTCGTTTGCGCCGCGCTGCAGCTTGGTCGAGGCGGCATGCCAGCACGAGATACCGGCGGTGTCGCTCGGTCCAATGCGCAGCGCACGTTGCGTGAAAGCCGAGGCTTCCCGCTAATCGAGGCGAAAACCCTTGGCGCGCACGAAGGCGCCGAAGTCGGTGCGCAGCGGCTCGGCGTATTGCCGGGCCTTGTCCTCCGACCAGCCGTACAGCGCGGCCTGCCCCCAGCGCTCCGGCGCGCGCTGGCGCCGATAGGGCAACTGGGCGTCGCGGCGACGGTCATAGGCTTCGAGCTGCTGATCGAGGTCTCCCGTCCCGAAGCGGTCTTCGTGCACGGTCGCCTCGAGGCCGAGGCGCGGCGTGATGCGTCCTGCCTCGGCCGGCCAGCCGACGCACAGGCCGGCCACCGGAACGATGCGCTCGGGCAGCGCCAGCATGTCGCTGATGGTCTGGGCGTGGTCGCGGATGGCGCTGATCGGACAGCAGCCGAGCCCCACCGCCGCGGCGGCGCGCAGGAACGTCGCGAGCACGAGGGCGCTGTCCACCGCCGCGTTGAAGAACAGGTCGAGATGATCGTTGGGAAACGGCTTGCCGCGCGCCCGGGCAATGTGCGGCACGCGCCGCCCGTCGGCGAGGAACACGAGGAATGCCGGCGCATCGGCGATCCACGGCATGTCGGTGATCAGCGCGGCGATCGCGCGTTGCTTGGCCTTGTCGCGCACGATCAGAATGTCGGCCTGCTGCAGGTCGCTTTTCGACGGGGCCGACAACGCGCAGGCGCATAACAGCCGCAGCAGCTCAGGCTCGACGGCGCGCGCAAGAAAGCGCCGATGCACCCGATGGCTGGCAATCCGGGTCAGCTCGTCCAGGCCCTGCAGCTGCGGGCTGACCGGGACCGCGGTACCGAACCGTTCCGCGAGAACCGCTTCGAGAGCCGTAGCCTGTTTGGAAGCGTGGTCGTCAGTTGGCACAGTCGCGCTCCTGCCAGATCAGGTGGCTTGAATCGGCTGCCGTCCCGGCTCGTGGAGGAACGTCAGGCGGCGGCGCTCATCGACGAGCGGAAGGCCCACCCGGTGAAATAAATCTCCACGAACGCAAACACCGCATACATGGCGATGCCCTCCACGGCCAGCAGCAGAAGGGCCGCGAACACGAGCGGCATCTGGAAGTTGGAGCCGGCCTGCACCATCAGAAAGCCGAGCCCGGCATTGGCGGCGATCGTCTCCGACACCACGGTTCCGACGAAGGCGAGCGTGATCGCGATCTTGAGCGAGCCGAACAGATACGGCTGCGTGCGCGGGATGCCGACCTTGAGCATGATGTCGAGCTTGCGCGCGCCGAGTGCACGCAGCACATCCTCCAGCTCCGGTTCCATGGTGGCAAGGCCGGTCGCGACGTTCACCACGATGGGAAAGAACGAGATGAGGAACGCGGTGAGGATCGCCGGCACCTCGCCGATGCCGAACCACACCACCAGGATGGGCACGATGGCGACCTTGGGAATGGAATTGAAACCCACCATGACCGGATAGAGGCCGCGGTAGATGGTGCGCGACCAGCCGACGATCAGGCCGAGCGCGATGCCGAACGTGACCGCCAGGGCAAACCCGGCGAGCGTGGTCCACAGCGTCACGAACGAATGGCGGAGCAGGGGCCACCAATGCTGCGCCATGGCGGCGAACGCGGCCGACGGGGCGGGCAGGATGAAGGGATCGACCCGCAGGATGCGGCAGCCCGCTTCCCAGATGAGGAAGAAGCCGATGGTGAACAGCCACGGCGACAATCGTTCGAGCGTGCTCATGCCTTGCGCACCTCGCCGATCTTGGCGCGCAGCTGATGGACGAGGTCTGTGAACCGGGAATCGTAACAAATTTCCAGGTCGCGCGGCCGCGGCAGGTCGATCGCCTTGGTCATGACAATGCGGCCGGGTCGTGCGCTCATCACGTGGACGTTGTCGGCGAGGAACACCGCCTCGCGCAGATCATGCGTCACCAGGATGACGGTGAAGCCGATCGTCTGCCAAAGATCACGCAGCACACACCACAGCTCCTCGCGCGTGAAGGCATCGAGGGCCGCGAACGGCTCGTCCAGCATGAGCAGCGTCGGGCGATGGATGAGGGCGCGGCAGAGCGAGGCTCGCTGCTGCATGCCGCCGGACAGCTCCCAGGGATAGCGGCTGCCGAAGCCGTCGAGGCCGACCGTCCCTAGCAGGGCCTGCGCCTCGGCGCGGTACTCGGCCTTGCGCCGGCGGAACTGGCTGCGATGCGGCTCCACGATTTCGAGCGGCAGGAGGACGTTGTCGAGAACGCTACGCCAGGGCAGCAGGTTCGGATTCTGGAATGCCATGCCGGCGATCTTCACCGGCCCGCGCACCTTCTCCCCGAAGATCGAGATCTCGCCGTGCTCGGGCCGGATCAACCCGGTGACAAGCTTCATCAATGACGACTTGCCGCAACCGGACGGCCCGACTACCGCGGTGAACTCGCCGCGCTCGACCGTGAGGCTCGTGCCCTTGAGAGCCGGCACGCTCCCCGAAACACTGCGGTAGGTCAGGGTGACGTCATCGATCTCGACCGACGGCTTCAGGGTCACGGCTTCCGTTCGGCCGCCGGCGGCAGATAGGCGTCGGTGAAGATGTCGTCCGGCTTCGGCTTGTTCTTGAATTCGTAGGTCAGCGCGACCTGCTCGATCGAATTGGCGAGGCGGCCGGTATCGACTCCACCGAAGCCGTTCTGCGTCACCCATGGGGTCACGAAGTTGTCGCGCAGCGACATCTTCAGCCGCTCCAGCTCGATCTTCTCGTCGCCGGTCTCGTTGCGCTTCATCACCGACTTTATCGCCGCGTCGGGGTCCTTGATGGTGTCGATGACGCCCTTGATGGTGGCGCGCACGAAGCCGGCAACGACTTTCGGATTGGCCTTGGCGTAGTCGGGGTTGACCATCACGGCATTGCCGTAGAGCACGAGGCCATGGTCGGCCATGAGGATCATCTTGATCTCCTCGGGCTTGAGCCCCTTCTGCAGCAGGTTGAAGTACATGGAGAACGAGAAGCCGGTGATGGCGTCGACCTTGCCTTCGGCGAGCATGGGCTCGCGCACCGGAAAGCCGATGTTCTCGATCTTCACCTTGGATTCGTCGATGGCGTTCTCCTTTACGAACGCCTTCCATTGGGCGAAGGCGCCGTCGGCGGCCGGCGCGCCCAAGACGCGTCCTTCCAGATCCTTGGGCTTGGCGATGCCGGTTTTGGCGGTGGTGCCGATGGCGAATGGCGGCTTGTCGTAGACCATCAACACGGCCTTGACGGCTTTGTCCGGGTTCTGGTCGCGGAACTTCATCAGCGAATTGATGTCGAAGAAGCCCATCGGATAGGTGCCGGCCGCCACGCGGCCGATGCCGGCCACCGACCCCGGGCCGGTATCGACGGTGACCGACAGCCCTTCGGCCTTGTAGTAGCCCTTGTCGATGGCGACGAAATACGGTGCGGACGGGCCTTCGAACTTCCAGTCCAGGGCGAATTTGAGATCGGTCTGGGCAACGGCTGTGGGCGCTGCGAACCCGGCCAATGCGGCGGCGAGACCGAGACATCGAAACAGACGCATGATTGTGGCTCCCCTTTTGCCGGTTAACCGGCCGGCCGGTTACCCGGCGGGCCGGCTCCCGGCGCAAGCGCTTGGTCAGCAATCCGCGTGCCAGCCACGCCTGACAACTGAGCGGCCGGCACCGCATCCCTCTGCCCGAACACTAGGCGCTTTGGGTGATCTTGCCTATTGCGGCATCACGCTTGTGGACAGGCCGAGGCGGTTGTGGGTAGCCCCGGTCGTTTAGCGCGGGCACAACCGCCGCGCGTGCCGTGCTATTGCGGAGCGCCGGCCGCGAGCCAGGCGGCAAGCACCCGCCGCTCCTCAGCCGTCATGCCGGTGACGTTGCCGGGCGGCATGGCGTCGGAACGCACCGCGTTGATGGCGATCATGTGAGCATGGGTCCGGATGCGCTCGCCGTTGTCGAGCCTGACGCCTTTTGGAGCGGATGCGAAGCCGGCCCATACGGGCTCGGCGGCATGGCACATGCTGCAGCGGGACAGGACGATGTCTTGAACGGTCGCGAATGTCGGGGTCGGCGCCGCCGTGCTCGACCCCACGGTGCGCGGTCCTGCTGCCGACAGCCAGACGATCGCGGCCATGCCGGCGGCCGCCACGCCCCAGGTCCACCATGGGTTTCCTTGGCCGGCGTGACGCGAATTGTAGAAGTGGCGGATGACCGGGCCGATCGCCAGCACGATGGCGACGATGAGCCAGTTGTACCGCGTGGCATAGATCAGCGGATAATGATTGCTGATCATGAGAAACACGACTGGCAGCGTCAGGTAGTTGTTGTGCACCGAGCGCTGCTTGCCGATGTCTCCCCACCACGGATCCGGCTCCTTGCCGGCGATCAGGGCGTCGATGGTCTTCTTCTGGTACGGAATGATGATGACGAACACGTTCGCCACCATGATGGTGCCGATGACGGCGCCGATCTGAGTGAAGGCGCCGCGCCCGCTGAAGAGGTGGGTGAACAGGTAGGTCAGTCCCACCAGGAACACGTAGCCGACCAGCGCGAGCGCGAGCTCATGACGCCCGAGTGGCGAGCGACAGAGGCCTTCGTAGGCAAGCCACGCGGCCGCAAGCGTCGCAAAGGCAATGCCAGCTGCCGTCGGCGCGCTCATGTCGAGCACCGCCTTGTCGACCAGAAACAGGTCGGCGCTGAGATAATAGACGATGACGAGGAGTGCGAAGCCGGATAGCCACGTCGCGTAGGCTTCCCATTTGAACCAGGTCAGCGTGTCCGGCAGGCGCTGCGGCGCCACCAGATACTTCATCATGTGGTAGAAGCCGCCGCCGTGCACCTGCCAGGCTTCGCCTTTGACGCCGCGCGGGAGGTCGGACCCGTGCTTCAGGCTCAGGTCGAGATGGATGAAGTAGAACGAGGTCCCGATCCACGCCATGCCGGCGATGACGTGCAGCCAGCGAACCGCGAGGCTGAGCCACTCGGTGAGCACGACGTCCACGATGTGATGCTCCTTGCGCCTGAATGCGCCGCGGGCCTTTCGACTTATCCGGTGTATTCGAGGATGTGCATGCCGGCGCCCCAACGGTCGATCAGATAGAGGCGTCCGTCGGCGTCGGCGCCGATGTCGTTCGACTGTATCGCCTCCTGGCCGTCGGGATTGGCCGGCACGTAATAACCGACCTCCTTCGGCAGCAACGGGTCGCTCACGTCGACGGCGCGCAGGCCGGCGTTGAAATAGGTGAGGAAGACGAGGTTCGCCCACGGGCCCTCGGCGGGGATGTTCTCCAGGATATTGTGGGCGCCGAAGCGCCCCGGACGATGAAAATATTTGTCGCGGTCGGGGAAGAACGTCGCCACCGGGATCGGGTTGGTCTCGGCGCGAATGTCGATCACCCACATGAACTGGGCGTCCCAATACTTCTGCCGCGCACGACCTTCGTCGGTGACCACCATGTAGGGCCGGTCGCCGACCGGCCAGCAGGTATGGTTCGAGCCGGGAAACGGCGGCGACCACTGCAGGTGCCCGACCAGCTCCATGTTGCGCAGGTCGGTGCAATCGATGATGGCGACGCCGCCGCCCCAGAACGCCGCGAACATGCGGTTGCCGCGGATCATCGGCGGCCCGTGCAGCGTGCAGGTGCTGTCGGCCGGCATGGGGTCGCCGCCTTCGCCCTTGCCGTTCGCCTTCTGCCACGGCAGGCCCCAGATGCTGACGATGTCGGGCTTGAGCGGATTGCGGATGTCGAGCGTCCAGATCACGCGCTTGTTCCAGCCCTCGGCATCGTTGGGCAGGAAGGCAAGCTGGCGCTGGTTGTCGACGCCGAAGCGGTGCGGTCCGGAGCCCGGCGTGTCGTAGAACCCGACCTCCTTCGGGGCATCCGGCGTGCTGATGTCGAAGATGTAGAGGCCGGTGCGGGCGTTGCGTCCCTTCTCGCCGGAGAGCCGCTCCGAATTGACGTAGAGAATGTCGTCGCCGACGACGCGCAGCTTGTGACAATGCACGCCCGGCGGATTCTTGAACTCCCACACCTTGTGCGGCTTGCGCGGGTCGCGCACGTCGTGGACGGTAAAGCCTTCGGGCGCAAATCCGCTCGAGGACCCGACCGACCCAACGTAGGCATAGCCCTTGTGTACCTCGACGAGGCTGCCGCATCCCCACGCGGCGGACGGATCGTGACCGAGCAGGCGGAAGCCTTTCGCTTCTTCGGGAAATTGGGTCGCCATAGAGACTCCTTCGTCCAGGTAGCGAGTCGAGAGATCAGTTCGGTTGGTAGCGTCCGCCGCCGACGGGCCGGCCGTGCTCCTCCTCGACGAGGAGGCTGGAGGGTCGGCGAGAATTGTAGCGACGCTTTGCGGCGGCGTCTCCGGTGCAAGGCGCGGCCACCCACACCGCGCCTAAGTCACTGGCGGCAGGCAATAATCATCAGATTTTCTCGGGATGGGCCGAGGGTCGGCGGAAGCGGTTTATGGTTTCCGATCCGTTAACGAAGCCGCGTTAGCATCGGGGCACCACGTCATCGATCCGACCGGCCATGCAGATCGTCTGCCCCAACTGCACCACCGCCTACGACGTCCCGGCCGCAAAATTCGGCGGCGCCGGCCGTTCGGTGCGATGTGCGCGGTGCCGGACGATCTGGGTTGCCACCGCTGCGCCGGAGACGGAGAAGAAAGCCGCGGCACCGGCCGCCACCATGGTGCCCGATGTCGAGCCTCGCGCCGCCGCCGTTTTGAGGTCGCCGCCGACCGCGGCCGAGGAATTTCCCGAGGCCGGCGAGTTCGATTGGTCGTTCAGGGCGGCCAGCACTGACGAGGATGCGCCCGCGCCGAATGCACAACCTGCCGAGGCCGGAGGGGGGGCTGCCGCCACGCAGGACGACATCGACGCCATGTGGGCTGCCGCGGGAGTGGACCAAGTCGACCGGGCGCCGCAGCTTGTCCCGGCGATGGCGCCGGAGGCCGATGCGCGGCCCGTCGCGCAGCCCGAGAACATCGAGACGGTTGCGGCCCGCCGCGCCGCCAAGGCGAAGAAGACAAAGAAGCGTTGGGCAACGGGATGGCCGCGGCCGGGCATCGCGGCGGCGATCGTGGTGCTGGTCGCCGCCCTCGGCGGCATCGTCCTCGGGCGCAGCAAGATCGTCCAGATCGCGCCGCAGACAGCGTCGCTGTTCAGCGCCGTCGGCCTGCCAGTCAACCTGCGTGGCCTGGTGTTCGACAACGTGCGCACGACCGGCGAGGTCCATGAAGGCGTGCCGGTGCTCATCGTCGAGGGCACGATCGTCAACGTGACCGACAAGACCGTAGAGGTGCCGCGCCTTCGCTTCGCCATGCGCAACCGCGGCGGGCAGGAAATCTATGCCTGGACCAGCGTGACGGGGCGCAGCATTCTCGCGCCCGGCGAAACCGCAACGTTCCGCACGCGGCTTGCCTCGCCGCCTAGCGAGGGCCGCGAGGTGGTGATCCGCTTCTTCCATCGGCGCGATTTCCTCGCCGGCATGCGTTAGAATATTGTTGGAGCATGATCTTTTCCGAAAACCGGTATCCACTTTTCGGGATCATGCTCTGGACTCGGGTGCGATGGCCCGCATTCTGATTGCCGAGGACGAGGAGGCCTTGCGCGGTTACGTGGCGCGCGCATTGACCGAGGGCGGCCACGACGTCTCGGTCGCGGCCGACGGCGCCGAGGCGCTCGACCTCCTCGGCCGCGCCGACCGTGCATTCGATCTGCTTCTTGCCGATATCAAGATGCCGGTGATGGATGGCATCGCGCTGGCGCTTGCCGCGGTCCGCGATTACCCCGAGCTCGTGATCGTGCTGATGACCGGATACGCCGACCAGCGGGAGCGCGCCCACGGCCTCGAGGCCTTGATCCACGACGTCATCGCGAAGCCGTTCACCCTCACCGAGCTGCGCGCAGCCGTGGCCTCGGCCCTGGCGGCCGGAGGCGGGTGCTCACCGCGCTGAAGCACGCGCTTCGCCCGACCGTCCGTGCGCACCTGCCTCAGCGTCGAGGACGATGGTGTCGGCCGTCATCCCTGCGAGATGAACTTCGTGTTCAGGTACGCGCCGAGGCCCTCGATGCCGCCTTCGCTGCCGTGGCCGGATTCCTTGACGCCGCCGAACGGCGTCTCCGGCGTCGATACGGCGACCGAGTTGACGCCGACCATGCCGGACTCGATCGCTTCGCCGATGGCGGCGGCGGTGGCGTTGGATGACGTGAAGGCGTAGGCCGCAAGCCCGTAGGGCAGGGAGTTCGCGCGCTCCACCACCTCGTCGAAGGTCTTGAAGGTGACGATGGGCGCGATCGGACCGAACGGCTCGTCGCGCATGACCTTGGCGTCGTCGGGCACGTCGGTGACGATCGTCGGCTCGTAGAAGAAGCCCTGGTTGCCGTGACGCTTGCCGCCGCTGACGATCTTCGCGCCGTGGCTCTTGGCGTCGCCGACGAATGTGTCCATGGCGTCGATGCGGCGCGCATTGGCCATGGGGCCCATGGTGACGCCGGTCTCCAACCCATCGCCGAGGCGGATGGCCTTGGCGTATTCGGAGAAGCGGTTGAGAAACTTCTTGTAGACCGGCTCCTGCACGTAAAAGCGGGTGGGCGAGATGCACACCTGGCCGGCATTGCGGTACTTGAAGGCCGCGATGGTGTCGGCCGCCTTCTCGGCATCGGCGTCGGCGAACACGACGACCGGCGAATGGCCGCCGAGCTCCATGGTGGTGCGCTTCATGCCCTTGGCGGCGAGCGCCGCCAGATGCTTGCCGACCGGGATCGAGCCGGTGAACGAGATCTTCCGCACGGCATCCTTGGCCAGCAGATGCTCGGAGACTTCCGACGGCACGCCGAACACGAGGTTGAGCACGCCCGCCGGCAGGCCGGCGTCGGCGAAGCAGCGCACCAGCTCGACGCAGGCGCCCGGCGTCTCTTCCGACGCCTTGAGAATGAGCGAGCACCCGGCCGCGAGCGCGCCGCCGATCTTGCGCGCCGGCGTCAGCACCGGGAAATTCCACGGCGTGAACGCCGCCACGATGCCGACCGGCTCCGGCACCACGAGCTGACGCGTGCCCTTGGCGCGGCCGGGCACGATGCGGCCATAGGAGCGGCGGCCTTCCTCCGCGTACCACTCGATGATGTCGGCCGAGGTGATCACCTCGGCGCGCGCCTCGGCGTAGACCTTGCCCTGCTCCTGCACCAGGGCCTTGGCGATCGGCTCATGGCGCTCGCGCAAGAGGTCTGCGGCCTTGCGGATGATGCGGGCGCGGTCATAGGCGGAGGTGGCGCGCCACAGCGCAAAGCCCTTCTTGGCCGCCTCCAGCGCCTGGTCGAGGTCGTCGGTCGAGGCATGGGGCAGATGCGCAAGCGGCTTGCCGGTCGCCGGGTTGAGAACGTCCTCGCCCTCGCGGCCGTCACCGTTGAGCCACGCGCCGTCGATGTAGAGCTGGAGCTGCGGATACATGTCGTCCTCCCGTCGGTTCGTTGGCGATGAATTAGCAGCTTTCGATGCGGGATTCATCCGCTTCGGTTTCAAGTCTACGCACGGCCGAACGCATCACTGCAAGCGGCAGTCCGGACCTGACTTGCACTGAAGAGTATGTCTTCGCGAGAGGCAGAGCGCTGGCAGCCAGACCTCAGAAATCCTTGAGCAGGCGCTCGATGTAATCAAGCTCGAGCTGCGGGCGGAAGCTTTCGCCGAAGCGCCGGCGCAGCTCTTCGAGGATGCGGCGCGCGCGCTGCACGTCGATTTCGCCCGGGACTTTCACGGTCAGGTCATCGCCATAGTCGCGTCCGCGCAGCGGACGC
>Ga0081540_1001187_pt1 | contig 22808 bp, 25 predicted proteins | sample TabmetS2T1R1_FD_71024 | JGI IMG/M metagenome (GOLD analysis project Ga0081540, IMG submission 71024) | Tabebuia heterophylla rhizosphere microbial communities from the University of Puerto Rico - S2T1R1 | ecosystem: Host-associated > Plants > Roots > Rhizosphere ... | reverse complement strand
ATACCCGGCGCGAGCGTGCCGACCGCGACCGAGGACATCATCGCGTCCTGCCACAACCCGACGTTCTCCACCGATGGCACCAACACACTGGCGCTGAACGATCCGCAGCCGCAGCCGTGTGACCGGCAGGGTCCGACGCAGTGCACGACCGATGGCGGACCTGCCCGTACGGCGGTGTCGCTGTCCGCCCCGGCCATCGTCCCGACCGGCGGCAACGTCACGCTGACCGCCACGGTCGCGCCGGGCGGGGCATCCGGCCAGATTGTGTTCGCCGAGAACATCACGCCGCTCGGCCCCCCGGTGACTCCGGTCAGCGGTGTCGCGCTGCTCTCGACGACCACTCTCGCCCCGGGCACCCACCGGATCAGCGCGTCGTTCCTGCCCGCCGACCGCACCGCATTCCAGGGGTCGACGTCCAACCTGGTCACGGTTGTGGTCACCGACGGCCTCAACCAGGCCGAGACGGTCAACCTTGACATCCCGCATGCCGAGGGCATCTTCGTCCTGACCGTCAGCGATACGCCGGTACAGCTCGGCACGGCGGTACTGAGTGGCGACTACGCCACCTTCGAGGCGACCGGTCAGCTCGGCGCGGTGACGGTCAGCGACACCCGCTACCAGAGCCAGCCCGGCTGGACGGTCTCCGGCCAGGTCGGCGACTTCAGCTCCGGCGGTCACACCTTCGCCGGCTACTACCTGGGCTGGACACCGCTGGTCACCACGCAGAATCCGGCCCTGGATGTGGTCGCCGGCGCGCCGGTGCTTCCGGGTACAGTTCCGGGCCTGATCGGTGGCGGCGGGCTGGCCTCGGCGGCGGCGCACGCGGGCCTGGGTGCCGCCGTCCTCGGCGCCAACCTGGACCTCAGGATGCCGTCGAGCACGGCGGCCGGCGAATACGCCGCCACCCTGACCATCACCGCCGTGGAGTAGGCCGAACCCGGCCGGCCCTGGCTCACACGTCGTAGGAGTTGTCGTCGTACCAGGCGTGTCCGCCGCCGTCGCCCTGGACCTGGAACCGGTTGGTACCCCCGCCACCCGACAACCAGTTGGTGTAGCCCAACGACACGTCGATGGGAATCCGCGGTACCGGCGCCCGCTCCGATCCCACGTTCTCGATGTGCCCGACCCGACAGGAGATGTTGATGTTGTACCCGCCCACGCCGATGCTCTTGTCGGTGATGCGTACCACCGCGTTGGTCAGGTAGGCACCGCCGCCCCGGTACCGGGCGCCGTAGGTCCACTCGATCTGCATGTCGAACCAGAAGTCGTGCATGATGAGCCCGGGACCCTTCCACTCCCAGGTGAAGTAGTTCGAACCGAGGGGAGCGGACAGATCGGACCACTCGGCGCCCTTGGGTATCGCGTTGACGAAGTCCGACTGTTCGTTGACGGTCGGCCGGTTGGCGGTGAGGATCTCCCACGCGAACTTGCCCGTGGTGACGAAGTCGGTCATGTTTCGTCTCCGCTCATCTCAGGCACGTCCACGACGTTCACCTCGGATGCCCCCCACGCGTGTTCGAGCCCGGTCTCGTCCTTGGTCCGGGCCATCGTGATGAGGTGCCACGTCTCGTCGCTGACCACCCCACCGTCACCGATCGAGTACTGCGACTGGGCGGCACTGACCGCCTCCTGGGTGACCGGCCCGAACGAGCCGTCCACCGCACCGTTGTAGAAACCGAGGTGACCGAGCCACTGCTGTAGGTAGGTGACCCACTCGCCCTCCGCTCCCTGCTGGAGTTCCGGTTCATCAGCCACTGCGTTCCACGTCCCTTGAGGTGACCGAGATTCGGTGCCCCGCGGTCTGCCGGGGCACAGGTCCATGGTCGAACGTGGCTCGCGCGGCCGACTCGACCGATGGGCGACCAAAAGGGCGGACTTGGGGGTGGCGGCCGCTCAGCGTGGCGGCGGTCGGCTGTTGCCGCTCAGTGCTTCAATCGGGGCATGTGGTTGCTCGCCCTGCTGGCCGTCATGGTGGCCGCGGCCGGTGCGGCCTGGTGGCTGCGGGTCCGTTGGGTGAACCGGCAACTGGGCGAAGGCCCGAGGCCGGGCCTGCGCCGCGCCGGCGACGAGCCGCCCAGCGGCTCCACGGGCGTGGAGCCCTGGAAGTTTCCGAACGATCCGAGTCCCTTCTAGCGCACATCCACTGTGGACGGTGCGAGCCCACCGCTCAGCGCGTGCGCCAGTGCCACCACTCAGGGTCGCGGCAAAACCCCGATCCGAGACTGTCCACAGTGGAATGTGATGGCGACTCCGGGTGACCGGAGAGCCACTCATCGGTGTACCGATGAGTCCCGGCGCCGGTCGGCGTTATACCTGTGACAACACGCCGAAGCCGCCAAGGAGGCAGCACCGTGGACTGGAAGCTGGAACTCGTCGTGGTACCCGTCTCGGACATCGACCGGGCAAAGTCGTTCTACCTGGACAACGTCGGCTTCAACCTGGACGTCGACCACCGGGCGGGCGAGGATTTCCGGGTGGTGCAGCTGACCCCGCCGGGCTCCGCGTGCTCGGTCACCCTCATGCGGAACATCGCCGCTCCCGGCTCGCTGCGGGGCCTGCACCTGGTGGTGGAGGACATCGACGCGGCCCGCGCGGAGCTGCTGGAGCGCGGCGTCGGGGCGAGCGAGCTGTTCCATTTCGCGGAGGGCGGCCAGACGCCGGGTCCGGATCCGCAGCGCCAGAGCTACAACACGTTCTGCTCCTTCGAGGATCCGGACGGCAACACCTGGCTGGTCCAGGAGGTCAAGCGGGAGGCGGCGGCATGACCGGCGACTCAGCGTTTGCCGGCGCGGCCGAGCGGCACCGCCGCGAGCTGCACGTCCACTGCTACCGGATGCTCGCCTCCTTCGACGAGGCCGAGGACGCGGTCCAGGAGACCCTGCTGCGGGCGTGGCGCGGTCGGGACGGCTTCGACGGTGGTCTGCTGCGTGCCTGGCTCTACCGGATCGCCACCAATGTCTGCCTCGACATGCTGCGCCGCGGCAACCGGCAACTGACCTCGATGCAGTCCCACGCCGACCTGCCGTGGCTGCAGCCCTACCCCGACCGGCTGCTGGACGAGGTGGCGCCGAGCGACGAGCAGCCCGACGCCGTGGCCGTCGACCGGGAGACCATCGAGCTCGCGTTCCTCGCCGCCATGCAGGTGCTGCCGCCGCGGCAGCGCGCCGCGTTCATCCTGCGCGACGTGCTCGGCTGGACCGCCAACGAGGCGGCCTCCCTGCTGGAGACCAGCGTCGCGGCCGCCAACAGCGCGGTGCAACGCGCCCGGGCCACCATGCAGCAGCACCTGCCGGCCCGCCGGACGGACTGGTCGGCGCCCGAGCTGACCGAGGACGACCGCGCCCTGCTGGCCGCCTTCATCGACGCGCACGAGCGGTGCGACGCCGTGGCCGTGCTCGCGGTCGCCGCGCCCGACCTGCGCATCACCATGCCGCCGCACCCGATGCGGTACGACGGGTTGGACGACATCCGGCCGCTTCTGGAGCGTGCCTTCGGACCGGAGCCGGACGGCGACTGGCGGCTGGTGCCGACCATGGCCAACCGGCAGCCGACCGCCGCGAGCTACCTGCGCCGGCCCGGCGACACGGAGTTCCGGGCGTTCAAGTTCGACGTGCTGCGCATCGTCGACGGCCGGATCGCCGAGATCACCACGTTCGGTACCGCCCTGTTCCCGGCCTTCGACCTTCCGCCCACGCTCGGGTAACCGCCGTCACGGTGGCCGGGTCCCAGATAGTTAGCGTCGATCAATTTCCTAGGATCCGCTCGTAGGCTCCCGCCCGTCGCTGCCTGGAGGTGGATGGGATGCGGGAAGACTCGGCGATCCTGGCCGGCGCGGCCGTCCGGTACTGGACCACCGGACGGGGCCGGCAGCAGACGCTCATCCTGCTGCACGGCATCGGGTCTGACCACAGTGGACTGTCCGAGCTCGCCGGCCGGGTCACCGCGGCGACCGTCGCGGTACCGGACCTGCCCGGGTTCGGCCGGTCCGCTCCGCTGCCCGGTGTGCACAGCCTGGCCCGGTACGCGGACTTCGTCGAGGCGCTGCGCCGGCACCTCGGGGTACCCTCCGTCGACCTGGCCGGCCACTCGCTCGGCGCGTCGATCGCGCTGGTGCACGCCGGGCGGTACCCGGACAGTGTGCGGCGCCTCGCGCTGTTCAACCCCGTCACCGAGGCGAACGGAGTCAGCGGCTGGCTCGGCCGCTCCTACTACGACATCGGCGCGTGGCTGCCCTCACCGCTGGACCGGGCCTGGCTGACCAGCCGGCCGGCCATCTGGGCCGCCGACCAGTTCGTCCTGCGTACCCGCGACGCCGCGCGCCGCCGCGCCATCCTCGACCAGGACTACGTCGCGTACCGGCAGGCCGACCTGCGCGCCGTCAAGGAGAGCTTCCGCAGCTACTACGGCACCGACTTCGCGAGCCTCGCCCGGCGGGTCACCGCGCCGACCCTGCTGGTGACCGGCGGCCGGGACGGCCTCGCGCCGCCCGCGGCGGTACGCCGGCTCGCCGATCGCATCCCCGGCGCTCGCCTCGTGGTAGTGGGCCGGGCCGGGCACCTCTTCCCGGCCGAGCACGCCGCGGCGGCCGGCCGGCTGCTCGACGGTTTCCTCATTGATCGACGTTCGCCAGTTGACAACGCCGGACCCGCCCTGTAGACATCCATCCAAGAGAGCGCTCTCCCAGATGCACCTCCCTCTATGACACCGGCCCCGTCGGCAGCGTAAAGCCGGTTGAAATCCCTCCGAGCAATCGCTCCCTGAACGATGGCCGGTGCTTTCCGTCTGGAGAGGACCGTCCCATGCACCCAACCCCGAGCGCCGTCCGTCCGTCGGCGCGAAGACTCCGCTTCACTCTCGTCGCGGTCGCCGCGCTCACCCTGGCCGGTGGGTCCATCCTCACCGCCGTCCAGGCCGGAGCGGCCGTACCCGCGCCGGGAGCCGGCTGGACCACCGTGTTCAGCGACGACTTCACCGGCGCCGCCAACACCGGCGTCAACACCGGCAACTGGCTCTACGACCTCGGCCACGGGTACCCGGGCGGTGCCGGCAACTGGGGCACCGGCGAGGTCGAGTCGATGACCAACAGCACCCAGAACGTCTTCCAGGACGGCGCCGGTCACCTGGTCATCAAGCCGATCCGGGACGGCGCGGGCAACTGGACGTCGGGCCGCATCGAGACCCAGCGGACCGACTTCGCCGCCCCGGCCGGCGGCAAGATCCGCATCCAGGCCTCCATCCAGCAGCCGAACGTCAGCGGCGCGGCCGCACTCGGCTACTGGCCGGCCTTCTGGGCGCTCGGTGCCGCCGCGCGGCCGGTCGGCGCGACCAACTGGCCGGGCATCGGCGAGTGGGACATCATGGAGGACATCAACGGCCGCAGCTCGGAGTTCGGCACCCTCCACTGTGGAGTGAGCCCGGGCGGACCGTGCAACGAGACGACCGGCATCGGCAGCGGTGAGCGGGCGTGCTCCGGATGCCAGACCGGCTACCACACCTACGCGCTGGAGTATGACCGCAGCGTCTCCCCCGAGCAGCTGCGCTGGTACCTCGACGGCAACAACTTCTTCACCGTCAACGCCAACCAGGTGGACGCGACCACCTGGAACAACGCCACGCACCACGGGTTCTTCATCATCCTCAACGTGGCCATCGGCGGCGGGTTCCCGGCCGCGTTCGGCGGCGGACCCACCGGCTCCACCGCGTCCGGTGTGCCGATGAACGTGGACTACGTCGCCGTCTACACGAGCACCGGCGGCACGCAGACCACGTCGCCGCCGCCTCCCCCGCCGACGACCGGCGGTGGCGGGGGCGGCACCAACGCCTACGGCACCATCCAGGCGGAGTCCGCCAACGCCCAGTCGGGTACCCAGACCGAGACGACGACGGACACCGGCGGCGGGCTTGACGTCGGCTGGATCGCGAACGGCGACTGGCTGCAGTTCAACAACATCAACTTCAGCTCCACGGCGGCACACACGTTCTCCGCGCGGGTCGCGTCCGGCGCGGCCGGCGGGGTCAGCGGGCTGGTGGAAGTGCGGCTGGACTCCAGATCGAACGCACCCATCGGCAGCTTCGCCATCGCCAACACCGGCGGCTGGCAGAGCTGGCGGACGGTACCGGGGAGCATCTCGGCCGTCACCGGTACCCACACGGTCTACATCACCTTCACCAGCGGCCAGCCGGCCGACTTCGTCAACGTCAACTGGCTGACCTTCGCCCACTAGCTTCAGTCGGGGACAGGCTGACCCGGTGACGGCGGCGGCGGTCGCCGGGTCAGTCCCTCGCCTTCACTTCAGGTACTTGGCGGCCTCCTCGCAGGCCGCCAGGTTCGAGCCGAGGGCGGGGCCGTCGGGAAAGGCTGTGATGCGGACTTCGGGGCCGATCGGCAGGGGCGTCGGCAACTCGGCCGGCCACGAGGTGGGCAGCGCCGTCGGGATCAGCTTCTGAATCTCCTCGTCCAACTTCCGCTGCGCCTCGGCCTGCTGGACACAATCCCGGATCGTCTGGTAGGCCGCCGGGTTGAGCGTCCACTGGCTCTGCTGCTCGGCCGCCTCCAACCGGGTCCGCATCGCCTCGATCTCGGCGACCCGGGCGGCGTCCGTCCGCTGCTCGTCGGCCCGGGCCGAGCCCTGCCGGAGGTAGAGCACCGTCACGAAGCCGCTGAAGAAGAGCAGCAGGGCCAGGGAGGCGAGCACGGCGACGAGCAACGGGTCGCGGCCGGCGGCCGGCTCATCGTCCTCGTCCTCGTCGTCCTCGTCCTCGTCGGCCGGCTCACCGTGCTCGCCGTCGACCGGCTCCCTCGGTTCGCTGGGTGCTGGGTTCTGGTCGGTCACGGAGGCTCCAGGGCAGGCGGGCAGGGCACCACGGCGCAGACATGGTGGCAGTTCTTGGTGGCCGGTGGGGGGCAGGGTAGAAAGACCCGCATGGCACCAGACGAGAGCCCGCTGCTGCGCCGCATCCGCGAATCGGTCATCGGGGACGACCAGGTCATGTGGGGTCCGTATGGCCCGCGCCGGGTCACCTACGCCGACTACACCGCCTCCGGCCGTTCACTGACCTTCATCGAGGACGTCATCCGGGACGAGGTGCTGCCGCGGTACGCCAACACGCACACCGAATCGTCGGGTACCGGGCTGCAGACCACGCGGCTGCGCGAGGACGCCCGGCGGATCATCCGGGAGGCGGTCGGCGGCGACGAGGACACGATGGTCATCTTCGCCGGCTCGGGCTCGACCGGGGCGATCGACAAGATGATCGGTATCCTCGGCATCCGCATCCCCGCCGGGCTGGACGACCGGTACCGGCTGTCCTCGCTGATCCCCCGCGAGGAGCGGCCGGTGGTGTTCATCGGGCCCTTCGAGCACCACTCCAACGAGCTGCCCTGGCGCGAGTCGCTGGCCGAGGTCGTGGTCATCCCCGAGGACCGCGACGGGTACATCTCGGCGGCCGCCCTGGAGGAGCAGTTGCGCCGGTACGCGGACCGGCCGCTGAAGATCGGTTCGTTCTCGGCCGCCTCCAACGTCACCGGCATCGTCAGCGACACGGAGGGCATCGCCGCCCTGCTGCACGCGCACGGCGCGCTCTCGTTCTGGGACTTCGCCGCGGCCGGTCCCTACGTCGACATCGACATGTCCGGCAAGGACGCGATCTTCCTGAGCCCGCACAAGTTCGTCGGCGGCCCCGGTACCCCCGGGATCCTGGTGGTACGGCGGGACCTGCTGCGCAACCGGGTGCCGACGGTACCGGGCGGCGGGACCGTGGACTACGTCAACGCCACCGAGCACCGGTATGTCGCGAATCCGGAGCACCGGGAGGAGGGCGGTACCCCGGCGATCATCGAGTCGATCCGCGCCGGGCTGGTGTTCGCCCTCAAGGAGGCCGTCGGCGTACCGGCGATCAAGGCCGCCGAGGACCGGTTCCTGGCGTCGGCGGTGAGCCAGTGGCAGGAGCACCCGAACATCGAGATCCTCGGCAACCTGGACGCCGAGCGGCTGTCCATCGTGTCCTTCGTGGTGCGCCGCCCCGGCGGCCGGTACCTGCACCACAACTTCGTGGTCTCCGTCCTGTCGGACCTGTTCGGCATCCAGTCGCGCGGCGGCTGCTCCTGTGCCGGCCCGTACGGGCACCGGCTGCTGGGCATCGACCTGGAGCGCTCGCACCGGTACGAGCAGGAGATCATCGCGGGCTGCGAGGGCATCAAGCCGGGCTGGGTGCGGGTCAGCTTCACCTACTTCCTGTCCGACGCGGTCGCCCGGTACCTGACCGACGCGGTGTGCCTGGTCGCCGAGTACGGCTGGCTGCTGCTGCCGCACTACCGGTTCGACCCGGCGACCGGGCTGTGGCGGCACCGCTCGGGGCTCGTGGAGCCTCCGCTGCGCCTGGACCAGCTGCGGTACGGCGAGGACGGCGTGCTGCGGTACCCGGCGCGGCACGAACGGGCGCCGGAGAGCGCCCTGGCCGGGTACCTCGACGAGGCCCGCGCGCTGTTCGCGGAGCTGGCCGCGGCGGCCGGCGCCGAGGCCCCCGACGAACACCGCGTCGGCGACCGGATCTCGGCGCACTTCGAGGAGCTGCGCTGGTTCGAGCTGCCCGAGGAGTGCCTGGCCGCCTAGTGGCGACGCCGGGCCAGGAGTCGACGCAGCGGCCCGGCGCGCAGGCCCTCGCTTGTCACCGCGTGAAAGATGATCATTACGACGAACGCGGCCACGCCGAGCAACGGATCGACGAACCAGCCCAGCACGCCGCTGAGTCCATAGAGGACGATCCCGGTCACCGGGCGCGGGATCTGTGCCCGTACGTACCCTTCGGAGATGCCGGGCGCCCGCAGTTCCGGGTGGCGCGACAGGTACCAGAAGATGATCAGCCACGGTACCGACAGGGGCGTGGTGGCCAGCGCATAGAGCGCGACGGCGGCTCGCTCGTCGGCGCGGTCGCCCTCGGCGAACGCGGCGGCGACGGTGGCCGTGGTGAACGGGATCACCACCGCGCTGAACAGCAGGGCCAGGTTGGCCCAGTTGAGCGGAGCGTCGACCCGCGCGACGAGCCGGAACAGGGCGTGGTGGTTGAGCCAGAGCACGCCGAGGTAGATGAACGAGATGGTGAACGCGAGGTAGGCCGGCCACCCGCGCAGCAGCGCGGCCAGCAGGCCGCCGGGTCGGGTGTGCGGCGCCTCCAGGTTGAGCACCAGCAAGGTGACGATGATGGCGAAGACCGCGTCGCTGAACGCCTGTACCCGCGCCGGATCGGCCAGCCCGGAGGGGCCGCCGTCGCGGGCCGGACCAGCCTTCCCCGACGGGGCCGCGCCACCCTCAGCCGCCATACCCGGCATCCTGCGCCGCGTCCCGGCCTCCGGATCGCGCTTTGCCCCAGCCGGCCGCCGTGGCCGCGGCATTACGCGAACAGCGAACCGCGACGGGGCATGACGAGCCCGGGCCAGCGCGTTACCGGACACATGGAGCCCCTCGACGCGTACAGCCAGGTGGTCACCACGGTGGCCGCCAAGATCCTGCCGTCGGTGGCCGCCCTGGCGGTGCGCACACCGCGCGGCGGCGGCGCCGGCTCCGGCGTCGTGTTCACCGACGACGGCTTCCTGCTGACCAGCGCGCACGTGGTCGACGGCGCGACCGGCGGGGTGGCCGAGTTCGGGGACGGCACCGAGGCCAGGTTCGACATCGTCGGCGCCGACCCGCTCGCCGACCTCGCCGTGCTGCGCGCCCGGTCGGCCAGCGCGCCGCCGGCCGCCCTGGGCGACGCCGACAAGCTGCGCATCGGCCAGCTCGTGGTGGCCGTCGGCAACCCGCTCGGGCTGGCCGGCTCGGTGACCGCGGGCGTGGTCAGCGGGCTGGGCCGGTCGATCCCGGCGCGCACCGGCCGGCACGTCCGGCTGATCGACAACGTGATCCAGACCGATGCCGCCCTGAACCCGGGCAACTCGGGCGGCGCGCTGGCCACCTCGGACGGGCTGGTGGTCGGGATCAACACCGCGGTCGCCGGGTACGGGCTGGGGCTCGCGGTACCGATCAACTCGACCACCCGGCAGATCATCTCCGAGCTGCTGTCCACCGGCCGGGTCCGCCGGGCGTGGCTGGGCGTTGCCGGTGCTCCGACACCGCTGCCGCCGCCGGTCGCCGAGCGGCTCGGGCAGCGGGTCGGGCTCCGCGTGGTCGAGGTGGTGCCGGGCAGCCCGGCCGGGGTGGCCGGGCTGTACCTGGGCGACATCATCATCACCGCCGGGGGCCGGCCCGTGGAGAACGTGCAGGCCCTGCAGCGGCTGATGCTCGGACCGGCGATCGGTACCCGGCTGCCCATCACCGTGCTGCGCAAGGGCGCCTTCGTCGACGTGGTCGCGGTCCCGGCCGAGCTGGGTGTGGAGGCCTAGGGCTCGCCGAGGTGGGCGAGCAGGTCCTGCCGGGTGATGACCCCGCGCGGCTTGCCGTCCACCAGCACCAGGGCAGCATCGGACTTCTCCAGCAGCGCGACCGCCTCGGACACCGGCTGACCCCCACCGATCACCGGCAGCGGCGGCCCCATGTGCCGCTCGACCATGTCGTGCAGGTGGGCCTGGCCGGTGAACAGCGCGTCCAGCAGCTCCTTCTCCGAGATCGAGCCGGCCACCTCGCCGGTCACCACCGGGGGCTCCGCCTTGAGTACCGGCAGCTGCGACACGCCGAACTCGCGCAGTACGTCGATCGCCTCGCGCACCGTCTCCGTCGGGTGGACGTGCACCAGCTCCGGCATCTTGCCGCCCTTGGCCTCCAGCATCTCGACCACGGTCGCCTCGGCGCCTCCGCCGCTCAGGAAGCCGTACCGCGCCATCCAGCCGTCATCGAAGATCTTCGAAAGGTACCCGCGCCCTCCGTCCGGCAGCAGCACGACCACCACGTCGTCCGGCCGGGCGGTCGCGGCCACCCTCAGCGCGGCCACCGCCGCCATCCCGCAGGAGCCGCCGACCAGTAGCCCCTCCTCGCGGGCCAGCCGCCGGGTCAGCGCGAAGGACTCCTTGTCGGACACCTCGATGATCTCGTCGCAGATCTCCCGGTCGTAGGTGGTCGGCCAGAAGTCCTCGCCGACGCCCTCGACCAGGTAGGGCCGGCCGGAGCCGCCCGAGTAGACCGAGCCCTCCGGGTCCGCGCCGATGATCCTGACGCGACCCTTGGAGACCTCCTTGAGGTACCGGCCGACGCCCGAGATCGTGCCGCCGGTACCGACGCCGGCCACGAAGTGGGTGATCCGGCCCTCGGTCTGCGCCCACAGCTCGGGGCCGGTGGTCTCGTAGTGGGACCGGGTGTTGGCCGGGTTGCTGTACTGGTCGGGCTTCCAGGCGCCGGGGATCTCCCGGGCCAGCCGGTCAGACACGTTGTAGTAGGAGCGCGGGTCCTCGGGCGCCACGGAGGTCGGGCAGACGACCACCTCGGCACCGTAGGCCTTGAGCACGTTGCGCTTGTCCTCGGAGACCTTGTCCGGAAGGACGAAGACGCACTTGTACCCGCGCAGCTGCGCGACGAGGGCGAGCCCGACGCCGGTGTTGCCGGACGTGGGCTCGACGATCGTGCCGCCCGGGTGCAGCAGGCCGTCACGCTCGGCGGCCTCCACCATCCGCAGCGCGATGCGGTCCTTCACGCTGCCGCCCGGGTTCAGGTACTCCACCTTCGCCAGGACCATGGCGGGCAGCCCGGTCGCCACGTTGCGCAGCCGCACCAGCGGCGTGTTGCCGATCAGTTCGACGACGTTGTCGTAGTAATGCACGGGGTCGAGACTAGTGCCGCGGCCACGGCGCCAGCAGCGAGGTCAGCGAGCCCGGGCCCGGGGCGGGACGACCCCGGGTCGGCGACCGCGCTCCCAGACCAGGAAGCGCTCGGTCTCCGACAGCACGGCACCGGCCAGCCACACGGCGACCACCGAGTCGTCCACGAGCCCCAGCGGCCCCAGCAGCAACTCCGGTACGAAGTCGACCGGTACCAGGATGTAGATGCCCGCGAGCACCATGCCCGCCAGCCGGCCCTTGCCGTCGTACCGGCCGCGGAGCGTGGCGCCGACCAGCCGCGGCAGCGCGCCGAGCCGCTGACCCAGCGACGGTCCGCCGCGCGATGCCCGCAGCGCCGACCACAGTGCGGCCAACGCGGCCCTGCGCCCCAGTCGCGCCATGTCGTTCCTCCCCTACTGCGCGTGGCAGAACCCCCGACCGAGGGAGCCGGACCGCCGCGCCTCCTTACCAGTGTCCCCAGCACGGCAAGATTTGAGACATGGACCTTGATGAGGCACGGGCGATCCTGCGCGACCAGCACCGCGCGGTGCTGGCAACCTGGCGGAGCGACGGCACGCCGCAGCTCAGCCCGGTGACGGTCGGACTCGACGAGGCCGGCCACCCCGAGATCAGCAGCCGGCGGACCGCGTACAAGGTGCGCAACCTGCGCCGCGACCCGCGGGCATACCTGTGCGTGTTTCCGGACAACTTCTACGGCGGCCGGTGGATCCAGCTGGACGGCACGGTGGACGTGGTCGACCTGCCGGACGCGATGGAGCCGCTGGTCGAGTACTACCGGCGGATCTCCGGCGAGCACCCCGACTGGGACGACTACCGGGCGGCGATGACCCGGGACCAGCGGGTGCTGCTGCGCATGACGATCACCCGCGCCGGTCCCGACCGGGCCGGGTGACGGCGGCGTCGACCGGCCGGCGGGACCGGCCGGTCGACAACGCGCGTGCCGAAATCCGACGGACGTTTGTGGATCACCCGAGCTAGCCTCGGAAATCTGCCAATGAAAAACGGCGGGGGGAGAACAACATGGGACGCGTCGACCGGATTCGAAGGGTGGCGGTCGCGGCAGCCTACGGCGGGGGCGGCGTGGGGCTGGTCGGGATGCTGGCGGTAGGCACCATCCTGGGCGAGGCAAGGCTCGCCCGTCGCACGATCGGGCCGGCGCAGGCACCGCCGCCACGCTGCGACGGCGGGTACGGGGCGGAGTTTGACGGGCCGCCGGTCACGCTGGCGATCCTCGGCGACTCCTCGGCCGCCGGGTACGGGGTGAGCCTGCCGAGGGAGACCACCGGGGCGTTGCTCGGCGCCGGGCTCGCCGAACGGGTGCACCGCCCCGTCACGGTGTGCAGCGTGGCCGTCGTCGGCGCCACGTCCGAGGGGCTCGAACCGCAGTGCGAGGCCGCCGTCGAGCTGCGCCCCGACCTCGCCGTCATCCTGATCGGCGTGAACGACGTGACCCACCGGGTACCGGCGACGGTCGCCGTGGCGCATCTGGCCGCCACGGTACGGGCGCTTCGTGCCGTGGGTACCCGCGTGGTCGTCGGCACCTGCCCCGACCTGGGTACCATCCGGCCGATCGCCCAGCCGCTGCGCTGGCTGGCCCGGCGCTGGAGCCGGCAGCTGGCGGCCGCGCAGACGATCGGGGCAGTGGAGGCGGGCGCCGCCACGGTGTCCCTGGGCGACCTGCTGGGACCCGAGTTCCTCTCGGCCCCCGACGAGATGTTCAGCGCCGACCGGTTCCACCCGTCGGCCATCGGGTACGCGGCCGCCGCGGCCGCGATGTTGCCGACCCTCGTCGCGACGCTCGCCGCCGATCCGGCCGCGATCGCCGGCCTGGTGGCCGGGGAGCCGGCCCGCCCGGGCGACGGGATCCGTTCGCTGCCCCAGGCGGCTGCCGAGGCGGCGGACCGGGCGGGTACCGAGGTCAGTGGCGCCAGTGTCGAAGGGCGCGAGCGCGGGCCGGCGGGCCGGTGGGCCCACCTGCGGCACCGGGTCCGGCAGCTCACCGAGCGCCCGCGCGACCCCCAGTCCGCGTCGGTCGTGCGCTGACCCGGTCGCCGCTGCGACAAGCTACGCGTCGGTCGTGCGCTGACCGGTCGCCGCTCCGACAAGCTACGCGTCGGTCGTGCGCTGACCGGTCGCCGCTCCGACAAGCTACGCGTCGGTCGTGCGCTGACCGGTCGCCGCTCCGACAAGCTACGCGTCGATCCAGGCAGTGGCGGAACGCGCTTCCGGTGGCAATCTGGAGTAATGCGGAGCGGAGGCACGGGCATGGGAGTCGTCCGGCGGTTCGGCCGGCAGGTTCGTCGGGCCACGGCGTTCGGCGTGATCGCCGGCACCGCGGGAGGCGCCGCCGTGCTCGCCGCGGAGGCGGTCGCGGCTCGGGCCAGGCGCTACGCCCGACCGGACCTCAACCTCGCCATGCGCGCATCGCTCGGCCCGAACGGTGCGGCGGCGCTGCGGCTGGTGCTGATGGGCGACTCGTCCGCGCTCGGCGTCGGGGTCGAACGGGTCGGCGACACGGTCGGCGGCCGGCTGGCCGAGCTGCTGGCCGGTGCGCCCGAGGCGGACGGCCGCCGGATCGAGCTGTCCAGTGTCGCCATAGCCGGGGCGCACGCCGAGGACCTGGGTACCCAGGTGGCTCGCGCGCTGGTCGGCGAACCGCCCGACATCGCGGTCATCCTGGTGGGCGCGAACGACGCGGTGCGGGTGCGGCCGCCCGCGGCCAGCGCGGCCCACCTGGCCGCCGCGGCGCGCCGGCTGCACGACGCGGGCGTCGCGGTGGTCGTGGGGACCTGCCCGGACCTCGGCGCGGTGCGCGCGTTCGCGCCGCCGCTGCGGCAGATCGCCGGCGTGCTGGGGCGGCGGGTGGCCCGGGCACAGACCGTCGCGGTACGCGCGGCCGGCGCCACCCCGGTGGACCTCGCCGGGCTGGCCGGTCCGGTGTTCCGGGCCGACCCGGGGACCCTGTGCCAGGACGGCTTCCACCCCTCGGCCGACGGGTACCGGGTCTGGGCGCACGCGCTGTTCCCCGCCGTCGCGGAAGCGGCAGGTGTCACATCGCGCTGACGGCTACCCGACGGTAACGTGCAGGCATGACCGAAGCCGTCATCGTCGCGACCGCCCGCTCCCCGATCGGCCGCGCGGGTAAGGGTTCCCTGCGCGAACTGCGCCCGGACGACCTGGCCGCCGCGATCGTGCGGGCCGCGCTGGACAAGGTGCCCGAACTCGACCCCCGGGACATCGACGACCTCTACCTGGGCTGTGGGCTGCCAGGCGGCGAGCAGGGCTTCAACCAGGCCCGGGTGGTGGCGACCCTGCTCGGGTACGACTTCCTGCCCGGTGCCACGCTCACCCGCTACTGCGCCTCGTCCCTGCAGACCACCCGGATGGCGTTCCACGCGATCAAGGCCGGCGAGGGCGACGTGTTCGTCTCGGCCGGCGTGGAGACCGTCTCCCGGTTCACCCGGGGCAGCTCGGACGCGCTGCCGTCCGAGGCGCAGGCGCTGGTCGGCGGCGGCTGGCAGAACCCGGTCTTCGACGGTGCCCGGCGGCGGTCCGAGGACCGCGCGGCCGGCGGGGCCGACGTGTGGCACGACCCGCGCGAGGACGGCGAGCTGCCGGACATCTACCTGGCCATGGGGCAGACCGCGGAGAACCTGGCCCAGCTGCGCGGGATCACCCGCGAGGACATGGACGAGTTCGGGGTGCGCAGCCAGAACCTGGCGGAGAAGGCGATCGCGGACGGGTTCTGGGCACGGGAGATCACCCCGGTCACCACGCCGGACGGGACCGTGGTCTCCGCCGACGACGGCCCCCGGCCGGGCGTCACGCTGGAGGCCGTCGCCGCGCTCAAGCCGGTGTTCCGGCCGGACGGGCGGATCACCGCCGGCAACTGCTGCCCGCTCAACGACGGCGCGGCCGCGGTGGTCATCATGAGCGACACCAAGGCCCGCGAGCTGGGCATCACCCCGCTGGCCCGGATCGTGTCGACCGGGGTCACCGCGATGTCCCCGGAGATCATGGGCATCGGCCCGGTCGAGGCGTCCCGGCAGGCGATGCGGAGGGCCGGCATGACGATCGACGACATCGACCTCGTGGAGATCAACGAGGCGTTCGCGGCGCAGGTCATCCCGTCCTACCGCGACCTGGAGATCCCGCTGGAGAAGCTGAACGTCAACGGCGGCGCGATCGCGGTCGGGCACCCGTTCGGCATGACCGGCGCGCGGATCACCGGGACCCTGATCAACTCGCTGAACTGGCACGACAAGACGATCGGCCTGGAGACCATGTGCGTCGGCGGCGGCCAGGGCATGGCGATGGTCCTGGAGCGCCTGTCCTGACTCAGCCGAGCGCCTGACTCAGCCGAGCGCGCGCCGGGTGGCGGTTACGGCGTCGAGCGCCTCCGCCAGTACCTCCGGCGGCGGGTCGGCGGCCAGCAGGTCCCGGGCGGTGACCCGGACCTGGTCGGCCAGCACGAGGTCGTTGTCCAGCCGCGGTACCCGACGGTCCGGCCGGCCGGCCGTCGACGCTTCGAGGTCGGCCAGCCGCTGAGCCAGGGCGTGCACCGCCTCCGCCCGGGTACCCGGGCCGGACGAAGTGGACGCCGCCCAGCGGGACGGCGTCCACTGTCCGATGTGATCAACCAGCCGGTCCACCGCGCGGGCCAGCTCGTCGGCGGTCATCGCCGCAGGTACCCCAGCAGGCGCAGGATCTGCCAGTACAGGAAGATCAGGCCGACCAGCATGCCGAACGCGCAGTACCAGGCGAACCGCTCCGGCAGCCCGTACCGCAGGCCCTGCTCCACCTGGTCGAAGTCGATGATGAAGGTCAGCGCGCCGACCCCGATGCAGACCAGGCTGAACAAGATCGCGGTCAGCCCGCCCTTCTCGCCCGGGCCGTAGTAGACCAGGCCCAGGTTGTGGCCGAACGCCGAGAGCAGCAGGTTCATCAGGCTCAGCGCCACCACGCCGATCAGCGCGCCGATCACGAAACGGGTGAACCGTGGCGTCGCGCGCAGCACGCGGTTCTTGTAGAGCACCGCCATGCCGATGAACACGCCGAGCGTGCCGGCCACGGCCTGCACGACGATGCCCGGGTAGAGGTGCTCGAACTCCCGGCTGACCACGCCGAGCACGATGCCCTGCAGCACCGCGTAGGCGGAGATGACGAACGGGTTGGTGATCCGGGCGAACGAGATCACCAGGACCAGGACCAGGCCGGCGATGGACGACCCGGCCACAGCCAGGCCGACCGTGCCGGGGCTGCGCAGCCCGATCCAGGACAGCGCGGCGGAGACCACGGTCAGGCCGACCAGGATGATCGTCCGGGTCACCACGTCGTCGAGGGTCATCGGCCGGCTGACCCCGGTCGGGGTGATCAGCGTCGAACCGTAGCCGGGCGGCACCGTGTAGCCCGCCGCCGGCGGGTATCCGGCCCGCTCGGTCTGGGCGGTGCGGCCCAGCCCTCGGAGTACCGGGTTGGAGCTCTCCACTTTCAGCCTCCCCTTCGGAGGTCACTGTCGTGGGCACCACGGTACCCGGCCAGCCTGAAAATCAGCCGAGTGTCCGCTGGGCCCGGCGCTACCGTGCTGTCCATGCGCTGGTCCCAGATGCACGCACCCACGCTGCGCACCGACCCGGCCGACGCCGGCGCGCCCAGCCACCGGCTCCTGCTGCGGGCCGGCTACATCCGCCCGCTGATGGCCGGGCACTACTCGCTGCTGCCGCTGGCCGTGCGGGTACGGGCACGGATCATGGCGATCATCCGCGAGGAGATGGCCCGGATCGGCGCCCAGGAGTTCCTGCTGCCGGCGATGCACCCGGCCGAGGTCTGGCGGCGCTCCGGGCGCTGGGAGGCGATGGGCGAGGAGCTGTTCCGGCTGCGCGACCGGCGCGGCGCGGACCTCGCGCTCGGCATGACGCACGAGGAGGTCATCGCGACCCTGGCCGCCGAGCTGCGCTCCTACCGGGACCTGCCGCAGCTCTGGTTCCAGTTCCAGACCAAGTTCCGGGACGAGCCGAGGCCCCGGTCCGGGCTGCTGCGCACCAGGGAGTTCACCATGAAGGACTCCTACAGCTTCGACCTGACGGACGAGGGGCTGGACCGGTCCTACCAGGCCCACCGGAGCGCCTACGTGCGGATCTTCGACCGGCTCGGCATCCCGGCGCTTCCGGTCGACGCGTCCAGCGGCAGCATGGGCGGCTCGTCGTCGACCGAGTTCATGTGCCCGTCCGAGGTCGGCGAGGACCTCGTCGCGCAGTGCGCGGGCTGCGGGTACGCGGCGAACGTCGAGAAGGCGACCGCGGCGCTGGCACCGGCCGCCGACGGCCCCGGGCAGCCCGCGCCGTCGGCGTTCGACACCCCCGGGGCACGGACGATCGAGGACCTGGCCGTCCGCTTCGGCGCCGCCGGGGACCGGCAGATCAAGACCCTTGTCCTGGTACTGGACGGGAAGCTCACCCTGGTCCTGCTGCGCGGCGACGACGCGCTCGTCGAGCTGAAGCTGGCCGACGCGACCGGCGCGGGTACGGTCCGGCCGGCGCTCGCCGAGGAGATCCGTGACGCGCTCGGTGCCTCGCCGGGCAGCCTCGGCGCGGTAGGGGTCTCGGCCTACCCGGTCGTCGCCGACCTGGCCCTGCGCGGCCGGCGGGACATGTTCACCGGTGCCAACCGGGACGGCGTGCACCTGCGGGGCGTGGACGTCGAGCGGGACATCGCGGTGTCGGCGTGGGCGGACCTGCGCGAGGTGGCCGCCGGCGAGCCGTGTGTCCACTGTGGACACGAGCTGGCCGTGCGGCGGGCCGTCGAGGTCGGGCACATCTTCAAGCTCGGGTACCGGTACAGCGACGCGATGGGCGCGACGGTACCGGACGCGGACGGCGGGCAGACCCGGATCCTGATGGGCAGCTACGGCATCGGGATCGAGCGGGCGATGGCCGCGATCGTCGAGTGTCACCACGACGAGAAGGGCATCGTCTGGCCGCTGGCCGTCGCGCCGTTCACGGTCGACGTCGTCGTCGCGCAGTCCGACGATCCGGCCACCGCCGACGCCGGCTCCGCCGTGTACCGGTCGCTGCTCGACGCCGGCGTGGACACCGTGCTGGACGACCGGCCGGAGCGGGCCGGCGTGAAGTTCCGCGACGCCGAGCTGGTCGGCATCCCGCTGCGGGTCACCGTCGGCAAGCGCGGCCTGGCCGAGGGCGCGGCCGAGCTGACCGTCCGGGCCAGCGGCGAGACCGAGAAGGTCCCGTTGGACGCCGTTGTCGAGCGGGTGACGAGCATCGCAAGATAGTGTACATGTACTTAGTAGCCATGTACCGTATCCCTCGTGCATGAGCGGAAAGAGCTCCCGATCGGGGCGTTGGTGTGGCGGTTGTCGATGCGCTGGCGCGCGGCCGTCGACCGGACCATCGCGCCGCTCGGCCTGACCCACGCGCAGTATTCGGTGCTCGCACCGCTGCTGGGCATGGAGCGGGCCGGCCGGCGGCCGAGTCAGCGCCAACTGGCCGACGCCACCGGGCTGGAGCCGCTCTACGTGTCCAAGCTCGCCCGGTCGCTGGAGGCGGCCGGGCTGGTCGAGCGCACCGGCGACCCGAAGGACACCCGCGCGGTCCAACTGGGCCTCACCGACCGGGGGCGGTCGGTCATCACCGAGGCGACCCGGCTGGTGCGCGCGCTGCACGAGGAGCTGACCGCCGCGCTCGGCGGGCCGGACCACCCGCGCACGCGGGAGCTGGCCGAGAGCCTGCGGACCCTCCTCGACACACCACCGAAACCTCCGCACGAGACAGGAGACTCCCGATGACGACTCCCACTCCCACCCTGACCGGACAGGACATCGGCGCGGCGTCCCGGGCGACCGGCGCGCTGTTCCAGCGGCTGCTGTCCGGCACCGGTACCGAGTTCAACGGCTGGGTACTGCTGAATGTCCTGGGCACCAACGGTTCCGGCCTCGCCCGCGAGGACCTGGTCGGCCGGATGGTGCACGGGCTGAAGATCGACGCGACCGAGGCGGTCGACTCGCTCGACAAGATTGTCCACAGTGGACTGGTCGCGGACGTCAACGGCGCGGTGGCGTTGACTCCCGCGGGTACCGGTCGGTTCGAGGAGATCCGCGACGGCGCGGCGGCGATCGGGCGGCGGCTCTACGGCGACCTGCCGGCCGAGGACCTCGCGACGGCCCACCGGATCCTCGTCGAGGTGACCGAGCGCGCCAACGCCGAACTGGCGGCCTGACGCCACACTGCGTCTTCCGGCCCGGCGCGGGCATCGACCGCCCGGGCCGGGCGGCACCGATCGCGACGGCGCCCCCGGCAGGTTCACAAGATCCTCCCTGCGGGCCGAGCGGCTCGGTCCCCATTGATATCCTGCCGTCGTGAGCGATGACGTGCGTCAGGGCGGCGACGCGGAACAAGGCGGCCAGCCGCAGCGCCCCTGGCCGGCCGCACCCCGACGTTCGTCGCTGCCCCAGCCGGTGCCCGGCGAGACTGACCCGGAGCAGGGGCGATCGCCGGTCGCCGAGCCGGCACAACCGGGTTCGCCAGCCTCCGACCCGCCTGCCCCGGAATCGCCGTTCGCCCCGCCCTCGACCTGGATGCCGCCGGTGGTGCCCCCGCAGCCGTCGTACCCGTCGCCATCTTCGATGCTGCCGAAGACGTTCGAGTCGCCGTTCGAGTCGCCGGTCTACCAGGCGCCGACCGAGCCCACGTCGGCCCCACCCATGGCGGCACCGGCATCCGCACCGCCGGCATCCGCACCGCCGGCATCCGCACCGCCGGCATCCGCACCGCCGGTGGAGGCGTACGGTCCCGCCACTCCCGTGGCAATGCCGGCGTCGACGCCCCCGGCCCCACAGCCCGTGCTGGCGCCCGCTCCCTCATGGATGTCCCAGGAGTTGCCCACCGTAGCGACGCAATGGGCGCCGTCCCCGTCAGTGCCGGCCTCCTCGCCACCACCGTCGCCGCCGCTGTGGGATCGGCCATGGACACCACAGTCGGCCGACCCGTACGCGAGCGACGAGCCGAGAATCCACCGCTCGCCCGATGACCCCAGGAGGTGGCGGTTCACGACCGGGCTCGTCATCGGGTTGGTCGTGGCCCTGCTGGCTGGGGCCGGCGCCTATTTTCTCGGCGCGGCGACCAGCGGCAAGCCCATCGCGACACCCACGCCCACCCCGAGCCCGTCACTACCGCTCTTCGAGGCGACGCAGAAGAGGCTCAACTCGCCCAAGTTCACCGGCGACCTGGTGCCGCTGGCCCAACCCTGGCTGCCATATCTGAGCGGGTGCCTCGCCGACACCGATGCCAGGGGACCGAAGCTCCCGCCCGATGAGCGCAGGCATGTGCTGTGCCAGTACAACGGCGTCACCATAACCTTCGGCCTGTACAGCTCGGAGGCCGCGCTCAGTGACGGGCGCGCATACCGGCAGGGGCTGAAGCTGCCGGACGACCTTCAGGTACCCGGCCAGGAGCCGCCGTCGCAGAAGGCCGGCGGAGTGAGCCACGTCCAGGGAGACTACGTCGAGTACGCGCTGAAGGGCAGAGACGGCAGGCCGCTGTGCGGGATCTGGTGGAACCGCGAGGGCAGCCCGGCCGCCGTGTTCATGGAGGCGCTGTGTAGCGAGACTCTGGGCGGCAGTTGGGCGCCCCTGCGCGACCTCTGGCAGCGGTACAGCTGACGTAGCTCCCGTCAGGGCGATTGTCGGCGCTCCGCGGTTCCGCGCCGTACCGGTGGTTCGGTGAGGTCGGCGGCGCGGATTCGGGCGAAGCTGCTGCGCAACCCGTCCCTGAGGTACCTGGCGACGGGGCGTTCGACGAACCGGTGCACCAGGTATGCCACGAGCAGAGCACCTGCTATCAGCAGGCACAGCAGCGCTACCGGCTGCACCGACCGGTGGAAGTGGAAGATGATCACCCGACCGATCTGGGCATGCAGCAGATACAGCGGGTACGTGAGCGCGCCGAGGACCATCAACCCCCGCCATCTGAGCCAGGACAGCCAGCCGAGTGCCACGGCGATCATCACGAGAAAGAAGCCGAGGGTGATGGCGGCGGCGATGTGGAACGACATGACGTGCCCACCGGCGTTGAACGGCTTCACCTGGCCGTTGAGAAAGAACAGGCTGAGAATCATCGAGATGCCGAGAATGCACCACAGCAGCAGGGTGGGCCCGAACCGGTAGATGAGGTAGAGCGTGATCCCGGCGACGAAGTAGTTGGTGAACCGGGGTTCCACGACGACGATGAGCGGGTACCACGCGGAGAGCTGCGCGAAGAGCGACGCGACCGTCCAGAGGACGCAGAAGAGCACCACCCGCCGGTACGTCAGTCCAATGTGGACGACGATCGTGAAGAGCAGATAGAACTTCAGTTCCATGAACAGCGTCCAGTACACCGCGTCGATGGGGGTGACACCGAGGAACGGGTGCAGGAACGTAAGGTGATACAGCACGTCGGTCGCATAGGGCCGGCCGCCGGAAAGCGGCCAGACCATCAGGACTCCGGCGGTCACGAGCACCGCGAACAGGTACGCCGGCGTGAGCCGGACCACCCGGGAGATGAAGAAGTCGGCGACCGAGCGCCCCCAACTGCTCATGCAGATGACGAAGCCGCTGATGACAAAGAAGCATTCGACGCCGACCCAGCCATACTTGGCGACGTCGCGGACGGCCATGGTGAACAGCTCGCCGCTGTTGGTCCCCCAGGCCGTGTCGTCGAAGATGAGGTGGTAACAGACCACGGCCAGCGCGCAGAAAAAGCGCAACAGGTCGATGGCAAGGACGCGGGAACCGCTGCGGTGGGCCGGCTCCACGCCGTCGACGAGCGCCGGGGCGGGCTGCCGCACCGCCGTTCCGGACGCGGACCGTTCGTCGTCGGGTTGGGCCGCGCGCTCCGCGATGAGACTCATAGCATCCCCGTTCATGCACCACCGCCGAGCTGCGCGCGACGTGCCGCTTCGGTCTGATTCAACGCCGCACCGCGATCAGATACCCGTTCACGAGTGACACCCGGAAATACTCGGACGTGACCAGACTCTTCGGTGTGTCGAC
>Ga0081540_1001186_pt1 | contig 22817 bp, 24 predicted proteins | sample TabmetS2T1R1_FD_71024 | JGI IMG/M metagenome (GOLD analysis project Ga0081540, IMG submission 71024) | Tabebuia heterophylla rhizosphere microbial communities from the University of Puerto Rico - S2T1R1 | ecosystem: Host-associated > Plants > Roots > Rhizosphere ... | reverse complement strand
CCAGTGTTTTCTTGAGCATGAACCCGAGGTCACCCTCATGGACTTGAGGCTTCCGGACATGAGCGGCATCGACGCAATGATGGCGATTCAAGCGAAACATCCCGAAGCGCGCATCATCATCCTGACCACTTTCGAGGGCGATACCGAAATCCAACGAGCCCTTGCTGCTGGTGCGCGTTCTTACGTGCTGAAGAGTATGCCACCAGACGATCTGGCAAACATAATCCGACAGGTCCGAGTAGGCAAAAAGCGCATTCCGCCGCAAGTGGCGGCAAATCTCGCTGAGCATCTCGCCGACGAAGCGTTGACCGAACGTGAGATCGAAGTGTTGCGCCAGGTATCGGCTGGTAATTCAAACAAGATCATTGCGGCGGAACTAGCTCTGTCAGAGCACACCGTCAAGGGACATCTAAAAAACATCCTTTCAAAGCTTGGAGCAAATGATCGTACGCAGGCTGTTACCATCGCTCTGCGTCGTGGGCTTCTTCAGGTTTGAGTTCTTTCGCAGTGTGCCTCGTCTGTAGGTGCTTTGGTATGGCCGCAGATTATGCATTAAGCAGCAGATGAGAGGAGCGGATCATTGTGGTCGGCAGGGAATCTTCAGCTTGCGGATCCTATAGGCCAGTGTGGTCCGTTTTATCCCGAGCCGCGCCGCGGCACCGTTAGGTCCCCCAGTCACCCAGTTCGATTCCCGGAGCGCACGCAAAACATGTTCGCGTTCCATCTCTTCAAGGGTATTTAGCTTCGGGTCAAGACTTTGTACTGTCCCTTCTTTCAGTTCGTCGAGCGGAGGGCGAAGGGAGCTTCCGGGCGAAAGGATCACCGCTCGCTCAATGAAATTTTGCAGCTCCCGCACATTTCCTGGCCAAGGATAGTTGACCAACAGTTCCATCGTCCGCACTGGAATCGTTTCGATATTCCGATTCATTCGCTGAGCGTATTTGCTGACAAAGTGATGAACGATAAGAGGTATGTCTTCGCGGCGATCGCGCAGAGGAGGAAGCAGCAGAGGAAAAACGTGCAGCCGGTAATACAAATCTCTGCGGAACGTTCCCTCATCGATCATCTGCTTCAGGTCGCGGTGAGTAGCTGCTATCACGCGAACATCCACCTGTTGCGTGCGCGTACTCCCCAGGCGTTCAAATTCTTTCTCCTGCAGGACCCGCAACAGCTTAGATTGCAAATCGAGCGGAATATCACCGACTTCATCGAGGAAAAGGGTACCCTTGTCTGCCAATTCGAATCGGCCTGGCTTTCGTATGATGGCGCCGGTGAAGGCGCCTTTCTCGTGTCCGAATAATTCGCTCTCCAGCAACCCACCGGGGATAGCCGCACAGTTCACCTTGACAAATGGTCGATCGCGTCGGGCACTCCGATTGTGAATGGCCCGGGCGATGAGCTCTTTACCGGTGCCCGTTTCTCCGTTGATCAACACGCCTGAGTCAGTTGGAGCTACTACCTCCACTTGCCGTAAAACCTTATGCAGTGCCGCGCTATTGCCTATGATCTCTTCAAAGAACGCTTCGGTGGGTAGTTCAACTCCGATGTGAGTTCTCTCTTCGCCAAATTCATCCTTCAATTTTTGCAATTCAGCTTGAAGGTGGAAGTTCTCGACCACGACCGCGATCTGGTTCGACACCAGCTTCAAGTATTCGAGTCCGTCATGAAAGTTCGCTGAATCGTCGCGCTTGCCGAGTGCTAATACGCCGAAAATCCGACCTCGCGCCACAAGGGGCAGAATGCAATTGTGTGTGGAGTGGGCCCCCATCCACTTGCACTCCGCCGTGTGGCTTTGGTTAACGTCTTCCAATTTCCCGATCCAATGCTGGCCTGTAGATAACGCGTGGTCCCAGAGCGCTTCTCCGAGGACCTGAACAGCCTCCCGCCCCAATGGGATGTCATTGCTTGCATCGAAAGCTATTACTTGAAATCGCTCGTCCTCCAGGTTCGATAAGCCAACGAGACCAAACTCGGCCGCCGCTATCCCACGAATCCTCGCTGTCATCTTTGTTAGAAAGCCTTCGAGTGTCGCTACGCTGGCGAGGCTAATGAGGTCGGCCAACAGCTTCATGCGCCCGCTAATTCGATCCGATTCCGGCTGTGATCGGATTTGTGATAGTTCTTCATAACACGGTGCCAAGGCTTCTGCCAGGGGCCGCCCGAAGGGCACGAGCGATAACCCGCCTACAGATGACTGCGGTGGCAATACGAACTCGACGGCGCTCATAGCTAACTCCTTCATCTGACATGACGATCATGGCCTGTAAGCGATCGGCCAACAACCCTAGAAGGAGCCTATTTGGGGTCACTTCATGAAGTGACCCGGTGATACCACTTTCGGGGGGCGTCGAGTGCGTTATGATGGTGGGCTGACTACAGGGATACTCAAATCCAGCTTTCATCATGAGTGAGCCATGAAGCCAGAAAAGCCCCTATTGTCGCGTATTCCAACTGCAGTTCAACACTACGGCCTTGCAATTTTTTCGGTTGCCGTGGCGACAGGGATAAGCAATTTCCTGTACCACTTCCAATTTCAGGGGGTGGAATTTCCCGTCTTTCTGTTTGCAATCGGGATTACCGTCTGGTACGCAGGCACGTGGGCAGGTGTACTTGCTTTAGTACTGGCCACCTTTGCGTTCAACTATTACTTCACTACGCCCCGTTACAGCCTGTACGTCACTCTCGCTGATATTCCCTATTATGTGGTCTTCATACTGTTCGCGTTACTATTCATCTGGTTTAGTGCTGTCCGCCGTCGTGTTGAAGTTAGCCTTCTGCAATCTCGTGATGAGCTTGAACGGGAAGTGGCGATACGAACTCAGCAGGCAAGCCTGCTCAATCTCACACACGATCCCATCTTTGTCCGCGAGCTGAGCGGTGTGATCACCTACTGGAATCGCGGTGCCGAAGAACTATATGGTTGGACAGCCGAACAGGCAGTCGGGAGGCGTACTCAGGACCTGTTGCGGACTGTTTTTCCTGAACCGTTTGAAGTGATTCAGGCGGGGTTACTCCGCACAGGCCGTTGGGAGGGAGAGCTTGAGAAAAAGAAGGCCGATGGAACGCATGTGTTGGTGGCAAGCCGATGGTCGTTGCAAAGAGATGAGCACGGCAGCCCTATTGCAATTCTGGAAACTGAAAACGACATCACTGAGCGTAGACAAGCTGAGCAGAAGTTTCGAGGTCTTTTGGAATCAGCTCCCGATGCGATGATTGTCATGAATCAGCAGGGCAAGATCGTATTGGTCAATGCACAAACGGAGAAGCTGTTTAGATATCAGCGGGAACAGCTCCTGGGGCGGGAAATCGAAATTCTTATCCCTGAACGGTTTCGGTCCCGACACCCTGACCATCGCGCTGCTTTTTTTTCCCAGCCTCGCAAGCGTCCAATGGGTGAGGGGCTGGAACTCTACGGACTGCGGAAAGACGGAAGTGAGTTTCCGGTCGAGATTAGCCTGAGCCCCTTAGAGACAGCGGAAGGCATGCTTGTCTCGGGTGCTGTGCGCGACATTACGGAGCGCAAGCATCGGGAGAAAGAGATTCGCACACTTAACGAGCAACTCACGACGCGCTCTACGGAACTCGAAGCCACAAATAAAGAGCTGGAAGCCTTCGCATATTCCATATCCCACGACTTGCGTGCTCCGCTTCGCCATATGGTGGGCTATACCGAACTGCTGCAAAAGAATGCCTCCTCCATTCTGGACGACAAGGGTCGCCGATATATGACGACGATCCTGGAAGCGGCAAAGCGGATGGGAATGCTTATTGACGACTTGCTAGCCTTTTCGCGTATCGGGCGTGCCGAGACCCGCGAGACCATGGTGAGCATGGGACAGCTTGTGAGAGAAGTTCAGGGTGAGGTATGGCAGGAGACGGAAGGTCGGAATGTGATCTGGAAGATCGGCTCGCTGCCTGATCTTTATGGAGATCGGTCGATGTTGAAACTTGCTCTTGTTAACCTGATCTCCAATGCCGTCAAGTTCACTCGTAAATGCCCGCATCCCGAGATTGAAATCGGGTGCACCAACGAGCGAAAAGATACAGCGGTAGTGTTTATCAGAGACAATGGTGTTGGCTTTGACATGAAGTACGTCAACAAACTGTTTGGGGTATTCCAGCGCCTTCATCGGGCTGAGGAGTTTGAAGGAACGGGGATCGGACTGGCGACAGTTCAGCGCATTATCCACCGTCACGGCGGCCAGGTCTGGGCCGAAGGGCAACTGGGTGCTGGTGCAACTTTTTATCTTTCATTACCGAAGCCATAGGAGCAAGAGATGATGACCGACATAGGCCGTATTTTGCTGGTTGAGGACGATCCCAAAGACGTGGAACTTACCATGACTGCACTTGAGGAATATAACCTCAGTAACGAAGTTGTGGTGGCCAGCGACGGCGAGGAAGCCTTGGACTACCTCTACTACCGGGGGAAGTTTCAACGTCGCAGTGGCGCGAATCCAGCGGTTCTGTTGCTCGATTTGAAATTACCGAAGGTTGATGGCCTCGAGGTACTCGAAAGAATTAAATCGGATGAGAAGCTGAAGTTGATTCCTGTCGTGGTGCTCACATCTTCGCGTGAGGAGCGCGACATGGTGGCCAGCTACAAACTCGGGGTGAACGCCTATGTGGTCAAGCCGGTTGATTTCCACGAGTTTGTAAACGCCATCAAGGAGCTCGGGGTCTTCTGGGCAATTATCAACGAACCGCCACCCGGAAGCGAAAGAAGGAAGTAAAGCAGCCTGATCGCGAAATTGGTAACGACTTGCCACAGTGATGAAGGCGCCTGGGATCCGGTTGATATCCGAAGTTCGCCGTCCAGAAGACCATCAAGCTCCAATTCAAGCCCGCATGAAGCAGTCCGCCAGCCACATCGTTGATCGCGAATTCGCGACCCTTCGTGAATTCGCGAACTTCGCGACCTCGGCAATCTAAATAAAGCTCCTGTTTTCAATCGGTTAAGTTTGGCGACCCTATTGCATAAATCGTGTTCATCGGTTTAGAGAGAGCAAATGCTGAAGATTCAGCGCTCATCGAACGGAGACGTGGTGTTTGCCCTGATTGGCAGGATCGAGATGGAGCACGTAGCTGAGTTGCAACGACTCTTCAGTCTGGAAGCAGCTGACCATCACATTGCTCTAGACCTGAAAGATGTGGTTCGAGTCGATCGCGACGCAGTAAAGATACTGTCACGGTGGGAGGCGGACAGCATTACGCTCAAAAATTGTCCAGCCTACATACGTCAGTGGATTAACCAAGAGAAGAAATGACGGAGTGAGGAGCAAACGATGCATCTTGATAGTGCTAACCAAGTCGATGCAAAACCGGCTTTCGGCTGCCGGGACGATGCGAGCATGGTTGAAACGATTTCCGACCACGTTCGCACTACCGACGATCTGGGAGCGGCATTCTCACTCATCGGGCAAGACATATCAATGGGACCGCAAGTGAGGTTTCGCATCGTGCTGGAAGGTCAATCGCAGCCGCTGTATCCGGTAGTCTACGAACACGCCTACCAGATCGGACGTGAGGCATTGCTCAATGCTTTCCGTCACTCCCAGGCCAGCTGGATCGAACTCCACCTCGAGTACACCGCAACAGGATTAAGCATGGCTGTTCGTGACAACGGAAAGGGGATATCGGCTGAATTGCTGCGCAAGGGTTGCGAGGGCCTTTCCTGGATGAAAGGAATGTCGGATCGAATCGGCGCCAAACTCAAGTTGCTCAGCCGTATCAAGGCGGGAACAGAGGTCCTTTTGTCCATACCCGGCCACATCGCATTCGCAGCTGAGACGAGAGCTCGTCGGGAGTTAGCGGTTGCTTAAGGCAGGAAATTCACAAGTGCGATGACCACCAATCGGATCGTTGGATAGAACTTCTAACGCAGTTTCCAAAACCCACGCTCGACCGGGCCGCGAGCCCGCACAGTCCTTAAGGAGCTTACGAGTCTCCATGGCACTAATCCCGCGACATCTGCGCTCACTCTAAGCCCGATCATCTATATTGCGACCAACACGCCAATTCGCTTCGGCATTTCAATTGCTTCACTCTCATTTCAGAAGGTTAAAAAGGAAAGCGCTGGAAGCGCAGTGCCTCTGCAGTGAAGTGCATAGATCCCAGCATTCGCAAGAAGACCTTTCCTGAGGAGCACAACTGTGTTGGCCAACGTTTACATGACTTACCCACTTCTCATCTTGGCCGCCGTAGGCGCGTCGATCCTGTTGGCACTGTTGATCGTCGCAATACGAACGCCGACCGAGAACATGAGTTTAGCGCAAGAGAAGACAGGCATCCCTTCCCCAAAATAACGGCCACGCATAATGCTTTTCGGGTAGGAAAGAAAGCCCCAGTGAAACGCGCGAACTTTGCCGTAACCGGGCGTCGTAATTCGTGATCGCAGGATGTCAATGATTAATATTTGTCACTTGTCATATTGCAGCCCGCTCCGATCACTACCCGGTAATCTTGGAGTTCCAACTCGGTAACAGGTTGAAACGTAGTAAGAGATATTTCTCGACTCGTTTTGTAAGGGCTTCCGTCACCTGCCAATTTCTTGGCACAGGTTTTAAACCTACAGATGCAGGGCATCCCGGCTCCAATAATGTGATTTCCTTGCTACGAAGCCCCCTAGAGCAGGTTTCCGTTGATTGTGCGACCGAGTCCTCGGCGCGTATACAAGGCTTGCACAGGGTGGCCCTTCAAGTGCTTTGAATTAATTAAGCACCGCATTGCCTTGCGAAAGTCGAGCATGAAGGAATCGACGATGGCCAGGGCCTTCATGGTGCCCATTTTGCTGCTAGGAGCTATAGTGCTGTCCAAATGTGCAAATCCGCTCTGCTCATCCGAGTTCGTCTACCTGCGTCAGGGTAGGCTATTTGAGGTTGAAACCCAATGCTTTGAAACCCCGTCAAGACGCGAGTATTACTGGCTCTGCGAGATCTGCGCTGTAAACTTCACCTTGCGTTTTGACTGGGGACGAGGGGTCGTTGTTACGGAGCTTGGACGAAGGGGCAACTCAAAAGTGGTGGAGGTATCTCAATCTTCTGCCAACACAATCGTCGGATTGACAAGGGTCCTTATCCGGCCGTTCGGTCCGTCGCCGATCCAGAGAAAAGCAGCGGGCGAGTTCAGCCTTTCAGAAATGGAGGAATCATGAGCCAAATGCTTCCGATTGTATATCTAGCACGGCATGGGGATACGGCGTGGGGGCAGCACACAGGCCGAACTGATCTGCCCTTAACGCCGATTGGTGAGCGAAACGCAGAACGGTTAGGAGAGCGTCTGAAGGGCACGATATTTTCCAGGGTCTTCACCAGTCCTTTGCAGCGTGCCGCACGGACCTGCGAACTGGCCGGCTATGGAACCATCGCGGAAGTTGCACCTGACCTTATGGAATGGGATTACGGCCAATATGAGGGACTACGGTCGGCAGAGATCCACAGGACGCGCCCGGACTGGCAGTTATTCCGTGATGGCTGTCCGGGAGGCGAGTCTCCGGAGCAAGTTGGCAAGCGGGCGGATCGTGTGATCGAGTGTGTGCGGGCAGCCGCTGGAAATGTACTCTTGTTTTCCAGTGGACACTTCCTGCGTGTTTTGGCCAGCCGTTGGCTGGCGCTCGAACCATGCTCGGGTAGTCATTTTGTGCTAAGCACTTCGAGCCTCAGCGCACTGGGATATGAGCACAATCTTTTCGAACCTGTTATAAGGCTCTGGAATGACAATCAGCATGTGGTTGCATGAGTTGGCTGGGTGCGAAATCGTCAGCCCGAAACGAGACCCTGGACGAAATGCTGGGTAGTTTAGAGAAGAAGTCGACAAGCAAACCGAATGAAAGAACGATTTCGCCGCGGTTCAGGTCGAGGATTTGGCACTTGACGAATGAATATTGTTTGGCCGGTTAACTTGAATGGCCTGTGGAGCGCGTGGCTATATCAAATGTCATTGGTTGTTCAGGCCAAGTCCGAGAAATCCTTGCCCAGTAGACCTTGCGCTATGCCTGTATATCGACATGTTCTACAGGCAGTAGGAAAACTTAAGCCCACAGAAACAACAGACCCTATACGTATCGCCTCCAGTGGTAAAAACGCGGCTCAGATTGCTGTGATGACAACCAAAGATGAAATTGTAGGCTCTAGATAGCCAGCGCATGATTGATCTCCCTCATGTTCCCCATGCTTCTCACTCCAAGTAAAGAGAGATGACTCGAGCATTGGACGAGCCGCATATCGGGATGCGTTCTGTCATGCCGATCGCAACTTTGATGCCAAATCTGCCGAGACACGGCTGCTCACGACTCGAGATATACGTTCGAAGCACATTCTTGTAGGTGCAATGACAGATCGCCCTCACGCCGATCTCCTGAACATAGGCAAAAAAAGATCGTGAACGATCGAGAGTTGGTCTTCTGATATCACCGACTTCAATATGTCGCACGCCATATTTCGATCAAGGGCTCTGCGGATGTTTACGGCAACGCCGATGATGCGGAGGACGAATGCGGTACGTGCGATTCGCGCCGGGACACGCATGGCTCCCATTGATATCGGTACAGTACCTCAATCGGGGGATGCCTCAAAAGCTCTTAAGGATCGACCAAAAAAACGCCTATTTCGGGACGCGTCATTCGTCGTGATCCTCCATAGTGTTCAGCAGTAACCGCGAAGGTGTCAGCGCGCCCTGGGTACTCGTCAGTTGCGGTGCCATTTCGGATGTTCTGCTGTCCCTTGGAGGTTTCCGACGCCGAAAATGAGAAACGCCTCTCAGGAGAGAGCGTCAGCCTTATCGGCGTCGGATAGGAAATGCCGCACACGGTTGCCGAGTGCGCCCTAGGAGAGCAACAAATGAACTTCCCCTTCTCTGTCACACGAGGCTGCGCTTCTCGCGAGCTCAAGCAATATCGAACACGGAGTCAAAAAGAGCAGGCACTCCAGATAGCTATCAGGTTTTCCCTTGGCCTCTTTATCTTGTGCGTGTCCGTCACCGGTGCAGCGGTAGCCCAGCAGATGATCTCCGCGCCCGAGCCGAAGACCGGGACCATTATCGGTACGGTGATCGATGTGAATGATGGCACTGTTCCCGACGCTACCGTCTTTCTTCAAGGTGATTCGATCCTTGGTCCCCAACATGTGGTAACGAACGATAACGGCTTCTTCCAACTCGATCATGTCAAACCGGGAATACCTTACCATGTCACCGTAAGTGCCGACGGATTTGCAGACTGGACGTCGCCTGAAATCGTCCTCAGACCAGATCAATATTTGGAACTGACCGGCATCCAACTTCGGGTTGCAGCGGCGGTAACAACGGTGAATGCTGTTCTCTCTACTGAAGAGATCGCTAGACAGCAGGTCGCGATACAGGAGAAACAGCGTGTTCTGGGCTTTATCCCCAACTTCTATACGGTTTATGACCGCAACCCTGTACCTCTCACGCCAAAGCTGAAGTTCAAGCTCGCTCTCAGGGTCTCAACTGACCCCGTCACTTTTCTCGGCACCGCCTTCGTGGCTGGGCTCGATCAGGCTACCAACCTACACGATTACGATCAGGGTGCGAACGGATATGGTAAGCGTTTTGGCGCCGCGTATGCCAATGGTTTGACCGACATCATGGTCGGCGGCGCAATCCTGCCCTCCATCCTGCATCAGGACCCACGCTACTTTTACCAGGGTACAGGCACGAACAAGTCGCGCCTGCTCCACGCGCTTTCTACGCCGTTCATCTGCAGGGGCGACAACGGTCGCAGACAGCCGAACTATTCGGCCCTGGGAGGTTATCTTGCCTCAGGTGCGATCTCCAATGCTTATTATCCCGCGTCGAATCGTGGCCCAGGACTTGTGTTTTCGACGGCCTTTGTTGACATTGCTGCAAGTATGGCCAACGGCGTCCTGCAGGAGTTCGTTCTGCGCAAACTCACTCCGACAGCTAAAAACTTGCCCTATTAACGTAGAGATCCATTTCATTAGCAGCTAATCGCTGGGGCATTCCACACAACTCATGCGGAGGATCACATTGCAGCAACCGAGAAGCAACACAGCCAATTTCCGAATCGCTGACCGACGATATGAAATTACTCCACTCGCTGGCTGTTGATTGCAAACGTAGTACCAGTCCATTGAGAAACGGGAGGTGTTATGGGTGTTAACAGTGGTTTTGGCGCGACAATTTCTTCCAATGATTTTCAATTTACAAGCACAGACGGATTGCGCGTAGCGTGTGCTCGATGGGACGGCATCGGTCCCGTGCGCGGCGTGGTCCAGATTGCGCATGGCATGGGGGAACATATCGGGCGGTACGCCGGCGTGATTGAAGCTCTTGTGTCAGCTGGTCTGACGGTCTATGGAAACGACCATCGCGGACACGGCCACACCGCATATTTCTCCGCTCAGTTTGGAGATTTCGGTGAAGGTGGCTTTGAGTTGCTCGTCGAGGACATGACGCGGCTAAGCCGCGTCGCCAAAGAAGAAAACCCTGATAAACCATTTTTTCTGTTAGGCCATAGTATGGGCTCGTTCGCATCCCAACAATACGTGCTCGACCACAGCCGGGAGGTTGACGCGCTCATCCTCTCCGGATCAGGTGCTCTCGATGGAGTCGCACGTCTGGCGAGTTCAGCACCAGCCGGAACGAATTTCCTAAATGCCCGCTTCGAGCCGGCGCGGACTCCGTTCGATTGGTTGAGCCGCGATACTAGAGTTGTCGATGCATTCATCAACGACCCGCTCTGCTTTGCAGCACTTCAGCCCGCTTCCACTGCATCGTTCTTGGCGGCTGCACCTCGATTATCCGATCCGGTTAGTCTGGGTAAGATACGCGCCGATTTGCCAATTTACCTGTTTTCGGGCAGCCAAGATCCTGTAGGACAGCAACTTGAAGGGGTCGAAATCCTCATCAAGCGTTATCGCGAAGCTGGCATCCAGAACATCTCTCATGATTTTTATCAAGGTGGACGACACGAAATGCTCAATGAGATCAACCGCGAAGAGGTTCTATCAAATCTACTTGGCTGGATGTCGACCGTGCTGTCACGGTGAAAGATGGTCTCGAAACCTCAGCACAGAGAAGTGGACCGGAAAAGGTCGCAATTCCCCCAATGTTAGTCGGAATGTTCAAGCGTTGAAGACGCTGCGAATGATTTGGTCTCGGGCGTGTAATCAGGCGACGCTCACCGGAACTTCGTAGACGGCGTTGCGCCGTGCATAAGTCGGCTGAAGAATTCCATTTGTTGCCTCAGCGAGAGAACTCAAGAGAAAGTCGCCACGTCGAGCGGGCGTCCACGAAATGGAAAACCGCTGCCACTCGCGCCCGTGCATTGGCTCAAGGTCTGCGCAATGCCATGCCGCCGAATCATCGTAACGGACGTACACCTTTCGAACACCGCCATCAGCCCAGGCCCAGCCCCATATTTCGTATGCCTCCGCCAGGACGATCGTCTGGTGAAGAGCTGGGGCGACAATCAGCGATTCTGGGGTTATCGACCACACTGGCGTGGTTTCGCCAGTTTCACGGCCGAAGCCGTCCACCACAGGGTCGTTGTACCAACGGGTTGTGAACGGTCCCGGCGCTCTATGTTCGGCGACCGTGATGCGAGTGAGCCACTTAACGCTGTTCGTGCCGTAGAAGCCCGGAACAACGAGACGAGCCGGGAAACCATGTTCCGCGGGCAACTCGCTGCCGTTCATCTCGTAAGCGATCAATACATCCTCGGCTACAGGTGCAATTGGAAGATCCTTGACATATGCATCCACGACAACCCCGGCAAACTCACCGTAGTCTGCCCCATACGCCCAAAGATACTTAGCCGCTGTCCTTGGCCTGCAATCTGCCAACACATCAGCGAGTCGCGTGCCTGTCCACCTTACGTTGCAAACCCGGCGTGTAGGATCAAACGGCGCTAGCGGACTCCCGCAGCATTGATGAACAGCCACTATATCCGTCCTGGGATAGCGCATGAGCTCGTCAAGCGTAAACGCGAGCGACCGCTCGACCATGCCATCGATCAGCAGCGACCACCGATCTTGTTCAAGGCGCGGAACACCCAAATGGCAGAGAATAATGGTTTCGTTCGTGCGTGTCACACGATCGCGCAGCTGATGTGGCGCGAGCGGATCTCGTTTGAAAGGACCGTTCGGATCGAGCCTGACCGCAGTCATAATTGCCGTCCCCTGGAGTCGCCTTCGAAGCGAGCTCTTTTTCATCCTAGATAATGAATTAAGCTGTTTTGTTGTCTACGGTGTTTGAACAATCCACATTGCTGCACCGGTACGAGAATGTATGTGCCCTGTACAGCAGAAGTTCCGTACATCTTCCTGTCTTGCGGATATTCGCGTTAGGTCTCAAAAAGAATGACCCGGGGCGGAGCCTCTTCCTGCTGGTAGAAGCGAGAGTCGCGGCGTTACAATCACCAGACTGATTTTCGGGATTGCCGATGGATCAGGAAGCCGGGACCATTAGTAATTTATCTAAACCGTCTGACGCTCATCTTTGCGAGGAACGCGCCGCTGTGGCCACATACAAACTTGGTGTGAGCGCCACCAAGGAACACGTGATCGTATAAGCGATTATCAACGAGCCACAGCCCATGAGCGTAAGGAAGAAAGAGCGAACCGTAGTCGCGAAATCCAAGCGGTGTTCAGACGGCTACTGCGAAGTGAAATTGATTGAAATCAGCAAGAGATCTTACTATTGCGAATTCTTTATCTTGAAGACGAGCCCAGGGACGCAGAGCTTGTTCAGGCAAGCCTGGAAACCGAAGGCATTGACTGCGACCTGACACGCGTCGATAACGAAGCCGATTTTTTCAGATCGCTTAAGCAGGGTGGATTCGACCTTATATTGGCTGACTACACCCTTCCGTCTTTTGACGGCATTTCTGCGTTAAAACTTGTGAGGGAAATCTCACCTGAAGTGCCATTCATCTTCGTCTCCGGCACGCTGGTTGAAGAAGTCGGGATTGAGGCGCTTAAACAGGGTGCGACGGACTATGTCTCCAAGTCACGCCTGTCGCGAATTGTGCCGTCGGTTCAGCGAGCACTGCGTGAAGCCGAGGAGCGATCGCGGCGCAAGTACGCCGAGCAGACCCTGCGTCAAAGCGAAGCTTATCTTGCGGAAGCGCAAAGGTTGAGCCAAACCGGCAGTTGGGCATGGACTCCTGAGACGGGTGAGATCAGCTACTGGTCCGAGGAGTGCTACCGCGTGATGGGTTTCGACCCGCTTGGGCCTCTACCGAGATTCGAAACATTCCTTCAGCGAACTCATCCCGACGATCAAGCCGCGGCAAGGCAACGATTCGAGGAAGCCATCCGTGACAAGGCTGACTTCGCACTGGACTACCGCGTCGTTCATCCCCACGGAGAGATTAGGGACATCCACGCTGTTGGCCGGGCGGTTCTCGGTCAATCCGGCGAACTCATTGAATTTGTGGGTACGGTGATCGACGTAACCGAGCGCAAACGCGCGGAAGAGGAACTTCAGCAAGTTGTGGATCTGGTTCCTCAGATCATTGTGGTGCTGGGGCCCGACGGCGATTACATGTTCGCAAATCGTGTCGCGCGGGAATACATGGGTTTGACGCTTGAGGAGCTTAGGTCCGTGGGGATGAGAGGGGTAATTCATCCTGACGATGCGGCGAAGGTGCAGCCGATACGCGAGCGTGGGCTTGCCGGGAGTAATCCATTTGAACTTGAGGCAAGGTTGCTTGGAAACAACGGCATCTATCGTTGGTTCCTGGCTCAGTACAATCCCCTGGTAGAGCAAGGCCGAGTCCGAAGATGGTACGTGACCGCAACAGAAATCGAATCGCGTAAACAGGAAGAAGAGCGGGTGCGGAAAGAGAATGTGCGGTTGGAAGAACGCACTCGAATCGCCCAGGAGATTCATGACACGCTACTGCAGGGCTTTTTGAGCGCCTCGATGCAACTTGGCATGGTCTTAAAGGAAGTGCCTGCGGATTCGACGGTTAAACCAAAGTTAAATCGAATTCTTCAGATCATGACCCAGGGGATAGCGGAGGGACGGAGTACGATTCAGGGCCTCCGCGCGCCTGAATCTCCCACGTTGGATCTAGTCCTGGCTTTCTCCGGCATTCAGCAGGAACTCGCGATCCAGCCCGATATAGATTTTCGCGTCATCATAGCAGGGCGGCAGCAGCCACTGCAGCCACCGATCGCACATGAAATGTTTCGGATTGCCAGGGAGGCATTGGTCAACGCATTTCGTCATTCCGGAGCCAGGCGCGTCGAACTCGAACTCGAATATACCGACAGTGACCTGCGCATGCTGGTTCGCGACAACGGATGTGGAATCGACCCTCAGGTGGTGAGCGCAGGACGCGAAGGACATTTTGGGCTGGAGGGCATGCGGGAACGGGCAACGAGGGTTGGCGGTTTCCTCAACATCTCTAGTAACGCAACCGCCGGGACTGAGATCCAACTATCTATCCCAAGCAGTCTTGCGTTCCAACTTTCAGCTACAGATCACACGTCGTGAATAGGTGGCCGATTTTGGCATGTGACAAAAAGTGATATGCCACAACGGGACCACCACCTCCATGTCTCACTGATCTTTGGGCAGTAAATTACGCAGAAAGAACGTCCACCGATTGTCTTTCGTAGAAACTGGCTCGCGCTTCTGGGCGACTGGAAACTGGAACTTCGAATGCTTCAAGGAAAGCAGCCCGCGTGACATACATCGAAGTGAGTTTGCGAGCCAGACGACTCCCCAAAACTCTAGCGCGCATTGTAGCGAAAGCCGCGAACGGAGTTTGCCAGCAGCGCAGGGATGAGGGGAGAAGACGAGAGGAGTAATGCATGCTAAGACTACTGTGTGCGATGTGTCTCAGTTTCGTAGTGTTTTCGGCTTTTTGCCAATCTGGGTCCGAGTATCAAGTCGCCACAATCGTTGATGTCAAGACTCATCCAGTTTCAGGTAATGACGCCTCCGATATCGCCAGCTATGACGTGTCCATCAGAGTCGGGGATACTATTTACCTGGTCCTATACACACCACCGTTCGGTATTGACACAGTGAAATACAAGGCAGGACGCAACCTGCTGGTGCTGGTTGGAAAAAATAAAATTAGATACAACGACATATTAGGTCAGTCGTTGGAGGTACCGATCATCAGCAAGAAGTCCGATTAATTTGCATAAGCTACAAGAGCAGCTACGATACACTGTTCGCGCGTGAGTGCGAGATTGTCAACGAGCCGCTACTTGGAAGTATGAGAAAGAACTAGTGTTTTGTTGACACGAAATCGCTGACCGCTGCGGATTGAAATTAATTGAAATCTGCTAGAGATCTTACGATTGCGAATTCTGTATCTTGAAGACGAGCCCAAAGATGCAGAGCTTGTTCAGGCAAGCCTGGAAGCAGAGGGCATTGACTGCGAACTGACACGCGTCGACACTGAATCCGATTTTTTCAGATCACTTAAACAGGGCGGATTTGAATTGATCTTGGCGGACTACACGCTACCGTCATTTGATGGTATCTCTGCGCTAAGAATCGTAAGGGAAATCTGTCCGGAGGTGCCATTCATCTTCGTCTCTGGAACTCTGGTTGAAGAAGTCGGGATTGAGGCGCTTAAGCAGGGCGCAACGGATTACGTCTCGAAGACGCGCCTGTCGCGGATCGTGCCCTCGGTGCATCGTGCGTTGCGCGAAGCCGAGGAACGAACTCAGCGTAAAAGGGCCGAGGAGGCGTTGCAACGCAGCGAAGCCTACTTAACTGAAGCCCAGAAGTTAAGTCACACTGGCAGTTTTGGCTGGAGCGTATCGAGTGGACAGATTTACTGGTCCGAGGAGACATTTCGAATATTCGAATTTGAGCCAACAAGCCAACCTAGGCTGGAACAAATTCTAGAGCGAACTCATCCGGCGGACAGGCCACGCGTCCAATTAGTCATTGATTCTGCTATTCATGAGCAGAAGGATTTTGATTTTGAACATCGCTTACTCATGACTGATGGTTCTGTGAAGCATATTCACGTTGTAGGCCATCCTTCTACAGAATGTGGTGAATTGAAATTCGTAGGAGCGGTGACGGACGTTACCGAGCGGAAGCGAACGGAGGCTGATCTACGGAATGCTCTCGATGAAATCCAGAAATTACAGCAGCAACTCTACAAAGAGAACATCGTCCTACGTGAGGAAATTGACAAAGCATCCATGTTCGAGGAGATCGTCGGTGAGTCGCCTGCCTTGCGCGTCGCCCTAGCGCAGGTTGCGAAGGTTGCACCCACAGATTCGACCGTTCTGATTACCGGTGAAACTGGCACAGGAAAGGAACTCATCGCTCGTGCTATCCACAAGCGGTCCCAGCGCGCATCCAGAGCCTTTGTGAATGTGAACTGTGCGGCGATTCCTACATCCTTGATCGCTTCCGAGTTGTTTGGTCACGAAAAGGGTGCCTTCACCGGGGCGATGCAGCGACGCCTCGGCCGCTTTGAACTTGCTGAAGGCGGCACAATTTTCCTCGATGAAGTCGGTGAACTTCCCCTGGAAACCCAGATCACTCTTCTTCGCGTTTTGCAGGAGCGAGAGTTCGAACGGATCGGAGGAACGCAAACCATCCGGCTGGATGTTCGTGTGATTGCGGCAACGAATCGCGATTTGCAAGCGGCCATCGCATCCGGTGCTTTCAGACGGGACCTCTTCTATCGCCTGAACGTATTTCCCATAATGATGCCTTCGCTCCGTGAACGGAAAGAAGACATTCCCCTTTTAGTCGAATACTTTATTGACTGGTATGCAAGAAAGGCCCGCAAAAAGATACTGACAATCGAAAAGCGGACACTAGACTTGTTGCAATCCTATTCTTGGCCAGGAAACATCCGTGAGTTGCAGAACGTTATCGAACGGTCGATCGTCCTCTGTGAAACGGATACTTTCTTCGTCGAACAGGGCTGGCTCTCTCCGATATCGTCATCCTATCCGGACCAGAACTCTCTACTTTACCCCTCGGCCAGATATTCAGCCGAAGAGGAGCGGAAAATGATAGAAGCAGTTTTGGGCCAGACTCGAGGGCGCATTTCCGGCCCGGACGGTGCAGCAGTTAGGCTCGGGATGCCCGCTTCCACCCTTGAATCCAAAATCCGGGCACTCAAAATTAACAAGCATCAGTTCAAAACCGTATGAACTCCGGGATCTCCCCATAGAAATCAGTTGGCGATTGTCGCGAGATTCTCGTAAATTCGCGATCTTTCAACTTTTTCCGCGACCGGTATGCTTTCGGGTAACTTCCATTTGTTCAATCGATAGGACTCGGCTTTCTTTTTGCACCTTTAATGGACAGTCTACGAGCATGCATTCAGAACCGGACGTGAAACGCTGCTCAATGCAATACGCCATTCAGGCCATCCGCGCACACGCGAAGAGTGACAGAGCGCTTTCACCCGATGGCGATCGCGGCGCTCTCAACACGGAATCTCGTGGCGGCCACAGAGGATATGTACGCCATAAGAAGCTGACGGCGCCCGAGATTTGAGTGCAATCTGCACTTTCAATTACTGGAGTTAAGTGTGGCGGTACAGATCTGCAGCACTTTGACTTCATTTACCGTGGTTCGCTTCTACTGCTACCGGAACACGGGTGCTGTGCATGAATCCGATCTTCCAGACGCCTGCCTGTTTTTCCAGGAAGGCCGATTCCAGCCATTTCTGATTAGTGGTCCCGGAGGCGTCGGTGATACCGCCACTATTGACGTAGGCAATCCAAGCGGTGTTGCCGCTGATGTGAACGTCAGGTTCGGTTATGTTCCACTCGAAGCGTTTACCCGCTGCCTGTTGAGTCTTGATGAGGGCCATGATGCCATCTGCGCTGAATCGGGCGCCTCCATCGTAGATGTAAAAATCGGGCACGATGACTGTGTTCAACAGCCTAGTATCGTCAGTCAGGGCGGCAGCGAATACCGTCTTCACTGCGTCTACGATCTGCGTCTGGTCCGCCATAAGAGTTTTTGGCGCTTTTGCATTCGAAAAGCTCGCGGAAAGCGCGAGTGCGAAAGCAAGGGTGGCTAGTCGCACAAGGATTCGAGATTTCAAAATAGGTCTCCGTTATGGATTTGATAAAGATGTAAACACATCTGCATTTCATCTATTCCCCAAACCATGAACCACATCTGTCGCGTACGCGGGACCACGAGTAGCGGCTGTTACTTCCGGTATTGTGTCGAACCGCTTCGCGCTGATTTCGCGCGATAACTCAGGTGACGTCTCTGTTGTCGTGGTATGCATGGAAGTCTCTCTGTGATCTTGCGACACCGATTGCAGCTGAAGAAGCCCGCTAGACCGACCTATGCGCTGACCGCTGGACCAACGATGTAGCAGCCGAACGACGCGGCGACCGTCTCGAGTTTCTCGGGAGGGCTGTTGCGGATGGTCTGAACACATTGCTCGAATCCCCCAGGAGTGAGAATGACTACCATGCGCCCGGGTTCGCTGGAGATATTGCGCCAGCTGTGGGGGACACCCTTGGGCAGGGTGATGCTAGCCCCGGCGGACACCTCGAAGATTTTCTCTCCGATCGCGATGCGGTATAGGCCGGAGACGACGATGAAGTGCTCTTCTTCGTTGCGGTGAAGATGCATGGGTGTAGCGCTGCCTGGCTCTGCAAGAGACTCTACGACCGCATAGGCACCATTTGTCTGAGGACTGGAAATCCGTACTGCAATACGCTCGCCTCGAGTTCCTTCATACCATGGGCCGCCGTCTGAACTGTTGGGCTTGCTATTTGAGACGGTTGCTACGTTCGACATACTTTTCGCTTTCTCCCCGAATACATCGGTTATGGTGTTAGCGTGGCGGTGATCTGCCATTGATCGAAACGACTTGTATACGTAGAAACACGCTAATGCGCCGAACATTCCCACCACTGGTTCGAAAGGAAAGAAATTCTTCGGTGCTGTTGGATTACTCATTGAGATCGGCAGTTACTGAACGCATCGCCTCACGAAGCCATACATGACGGGGATCAGTGTTGAGTCTTGGATGCCAAGCCATCAGGAAATGAAACGGATGCAATTCATGCGGTGATGTCGCAGTTGAAGAGAGTACGCACAAAGCTTCGTGCGCTGCTGGCAGCAATGGGAACATGTTCACATAGGAGCGGCTGGCTGGCTGTAATGGACGATTCTGATGCGGCATGATGCTGACCTCTTCGATGCCATGGGAACAAACCGCTCCGCAAATTTCTGATCGGCCAGTAAATGAGCCGACGCACAACACCATTCAATGCCAATTTTGCAGGCACGAGGTCTATAGAGATTTCATGAGGTCATTTTCTGTCTGCAAAGAAGAAGTTTAGTGTCACTCCGCCCGCATTCCAGTTTTGAGGGGTGCATGTGGCGCAGTGCTCTCGCCGGTAGTAGGTTTCCAGCATGAAAACGCGCTTGTACGGCAATTGACAACCCCCTGTGTACCATTCCTGGTCCCAGGAATGCTTGGGGCTGTCATAGAAAAACTCGGCAGTGCCGAACGGAGTGAAACGGATGCCGTGAATACGAAGGTCAACTTCAGCAGCCACCATGTTGCGATAGGTTGTCGAGTAGTTTCCGTTAATCCAGCGAAGCTCGGTCCAGTTCCTGTCGCGCAATAACAATCTCGACGCGGGACGAAAGCTGGGGGTCATATCGAAAGTCATCCGATTCTCATTAGACAGTTCTCCCGAGTGAGTCGTCCGCAGGTATTCATAGCCAGCACCTAAAAGAACATAGTGCTCTTTGTCCGGATCGATGTTCGCCCAGTGCGGCCTTAGAATAGGTTTGATTTGGCGACCGATCCCCGCGGCTACATACCACTGCTGGAACGGATAACCCGCCGCCTGCTCCAGCCCGACAAACGAAAGCACGCGCCAGTTTGAACGCAGTTGCACATGGGCAGCCGCTTCTGGCCACGCTTCATTCTCTGTGGAGGACGTCGACGACTGCCCCGTGGCGCCTGACCAGGAGACGATTGACAGGGAAAATGCCACGAGGATTCCAAACAAGTTGGATCGATGTGCCATGTCATCGCCAGGCAACTCGCCACGATTGATTGATTCTGAGCCACACCTCATTTCCGTTCGAGATTTCCGCGTCGCAACAATCCCAGCCATCAATCTTGAAGAGGATGGGATTCTCATCTGCTCCAGCTCCGGTCATGAGTGGAGTCTGCGCTGTCAACGAGCCTGGCAGCAAGATTGCCAGCGCAGGAACTGTTGCAAGGAGTGTCGCTCCCTGAATAATGAAGGTTCTCCGATCGACCATCATGCAGTTGCTCCCTTCGACTCTGATTTGCCCGCGTGAGTCTCGGCGAACTGCGATAACCTGAAGGCTCTTGCTGCGCCCCAACGCTCTTCAGCAGCAGCGACAATTTTTGCTGCACTCGCCAACTCTCCAGCGGCGACAGCGGCTTCATACGCCTGTTCGAACGCCCGCAGTGTCGGACGGTTCACGAGATTAATGCTCGCGAGTTCAAAAGCTCTCCTGGCATCGTTGCCACTGCCGGAATAGAACTCAGCACCATGGTCGGCAAACGCAAGCAGATGTTTTTCAAGGAGAGCCTCGAAGCCGGATCGGGCGGTCTGCATCTGGACTTCGGCATCGGCAAATCTTCCCATCTCGGCCAACACATCGGCAAGACGCCAATGTACTTCTGGGTCACCACTGGGAATCGCTGGAAGCAACAGAGCTTCTGCCTCCTTCGCGCGTCCATATCTCAGACGCACCTCAGCGAGATGGACACGTGCCTTCACATAGCAGGGCAAGTATTCGATGGCCTTCTGATACCAATACTCGGCTCGAGTCGATTGAGCTTCCGGAATGAGCTCTCCCCACAAAACGCCTAGTTGAAAGCAGACCCATGCGACAGCGAAAGGAGAAGTATCGTGGTATTCCCGCAGGGCACGTTGGTAGATCCGGTCAGCTTCGTCGAACTCACGAAGGTCAGCGTGCAACGCAGCTAAAGGCACCAAATCTTCCAGGCGCCGGGACTTCGCAGCCATCCAGCGTCTGGCTTCCAGCGCGGCTTCCAGATCAATTCCGCAGGCCTGGTCGATGCTTAGGGAAAGGCGATTTGCGGCGTCAGACAATTCGCCCCAGGCACCAATCTCGTCGACACTCCTCTTTGCTTCAGCGAAGCGATGCGCCATGGACGCGATCTGTGCACGGATGAGGGAGGTGCGGGGCGACTCCGCCTCCACACGGTCTAGGCATTGGACCAGTGTGTCGAGTCGGTCGAGCGCACCCATGTCGCCAACGAATTGCGCCGTCAATTGCTCCTGCTCGACGATGCACTCCGCGATACCGAGTCGTATGGGATCGCGCCAGAATCGGCTCCAGGAATGTCGACGTGCGCTCTCCAGATTGTTGACTGCAATGTCTCCATCTGTTAGCGGATACGCGAGATCGATTTCCGGCGCGTCGATCATTTCAGGGCTCCAAAGCGCTTTGTGAGGGCTTCGAATCCTGTTTTCATCAAAGTAGCAACGATGGTTCTCACAATGAGGGTCGGCTGGTTATCGGCGAGAAACTCAACACGCCATTCCACGGAGCTCCCGCTCTCTTTTGGTTTCAGGTCGAACGTTCCCGTGTAGTCCACAACTCCAAGTCCACTAACGTTCGTGTAGCGATAGAGCCGCTGTGAATTATCCACCGCTTCCAGGCGCTCAACGATCTGCTTACCATCGATCGTTTCGACTGTGCGCAACTGTCCGATACCTCCGCCGGACACTTTTACGGAAGCAGCCAGCGGATGCCACGTAAGGTCGCCAAACTTTCCAATCGCAGTCCAGACCTGATCCGGAGAGGCCGCGAGATCGACGCTGTCGGCCACGGTCTGCAACTCGGTATTCGGCGAGGTCTCGTAGGGAAACGTTTTGGTGCCTGGCTTCGTGGCAGTGGCAGAGCCGCCATGCAGAGGCTCTCGGTCGTTGTTCACCATCCAGGTCATCATCATGTCGAAGACGCTTGCATCGACAGTGCGGCCGCCGCCTGTCTGAAAGGGCTTTCCAAGAAGCGTGCTCTTCTCGATTTCAAAAAAGCTTTCGTCACTCGTTGGTTTCGAAACGTCGAACAACAGGAAATCATCAAGATAGACATTAGCTGCAGCCGCTATTGCTTCAGGCGTCCAGTCCGCCTTGCCATCGCGCATGTCCCATTCGGTCAGACTGGCGACCAGACGATTGCGGAATACGGGTTGAAACTCCTCAGAGATCGCAAATGGAGTCTGCTGATTCCACAAATCGCGTACGTCATCCACGTCCTTCAGACCGCTATTGTGAAGGCGCATGTTGGTCTGCTCCGGGCGGCCAACCCAGTCGTAACGCAGGGGCGGGCGATCAATGGGATTGATACCCGCAGCCAGAGGGGTAGTTTCAGCAATCGCGCCGAAAAGCGAGCCTTCGCTGGGATTCAGAACTCGTTGTGTGTCGAACTCAATGACAATCGCAAGCACATTGTCATGCTGCAAAAGATTAGGCACCTTCTTTGTCCCAACCCATGCAAGTAAGAACGGGTCGGAACGCAGACCTGCAAAGACGCGAATTACTCCGTCCGGGGTCGACGCCCCGTTTTCGTCATTCACAACGAAGTGCAATGTCTGTCCATCAGGACACGTTAAGGTGCCACGCTGAATCGTCTTCTCGCCGTCACGCTGAAGGACATTAAACTTGCAGCTGAAGCGATACTCTCTATCTCCCGCTTTGAACTTCGCATCCTTACCAGTGCCGGCCACGGTCACACGGCGCACCACGATCGAGTGGTTAACGGCGTTGGAAAACATCGCGGTCACACCCGCCGAAGGAAATACATTCGCGGCCAGCACTGTATGCGAGGGATTCTCCGGACTA
>Ga0081540_1001185_pt1 | contig 22837 bp, 29 predicted proteins | sample TabmetS2T1R1_FD_71024 | JGI IMG/M metagenome (GOLD analysis project Ga0081540, IMG submission 71024) | Tabebuia heterophylla rhizosphere microbial communities from the University of Puerto Rico - S2T1R1 | ecosystem: Host-associated > Plants > Roots > Rhizosphere ... | reverse complement strand
CGGTGCCGGCGCGGCGGGCGGGCTGGGCGCGGCGCTCGCGTCGCTCGGCGGGCACCTGCGCTCGGGAGCGGCGGTCGTCCTCGAACGGATCGACTTCGAGGCTCAGGCGCGGACGGCCGACGTCGTCGTCACCGGCGAGGGAACGCTCGACCGCTCGTCGACCGAGGGAAAGGCCGTGGGGGCGGTGCTCACGGTGTGCCGCGAGCTCGGCGTTCGCTGCGAGCTCTTCGGAGGCCGGGTCGAGGAGCCTCCGCCGGGTACCCATCCGCACGCGCTGAGCGGCGACCCCGATCGAGCCGCAGACGACCTCGTCGAGCTCGGCGGTCGACTAGCTCGCGCGCTGCTCGGCGTCGCGTAGCCGCTTCGCCATCGTCTCGAGCATCTTCCACGCCAGCGAGGCGTTGCTCTCGACGAGCGGCCGGAACTCCCACGACGTGATGCCGTAGCACTTGAGCGGCGTCTTCGCGGTGATCGTCGCGGTGCGGGCGCCGTCGTCGATCAGCGCCACTTCGCCGAAGGTGTCGCCGTGCTTGAGCGTTCCGACCTCGTCGCCGTGCACGCTGACCGTCGCTTCGCCTTCGTCGATGATGAAGAAGCCGATGCCCGTCGCGCCCTCGCTGGCGATCGTGTCGCCGGCATCGAAATCGCGCTCTTTCATCGTGCTCGCGAGACCCTGGAGCTCCTTCTTGTCCAGGGCCGAGAACAACGAGACTTGCCTGATGAGTTCCTCTGGAGCAGGCATGTCGCGGATTCTATTCAGTGACTCGGGGCGGGCGCTAGGGCGTCGCTTGCGATGCCCGCCTCAGGGCTCGCGGGCTTTGCCCGTGAGCCCGTCTGAAATAACCGGTCGATCCGCTGATGTCCGCCCGAACGGCGCTAGGGCTTGACCGCTTCGACACGGCGTGCGAGGTCTTCGATGCGGCCCTGCGCGGCATCGAGCTTCGACGAGCAGACCGCGTAGAGCTGCTCGCCACGCTCCCAGAGCGCGATCGCCTCGTCGATGCTCGCGTCGCCGCTCTCGAGCCGCTGCACGATCGTCTCCAGCTCGCGCTGGGCCTCCTCGAAGGTCGGCTCGGTCAGCGGGTCTCCTCAACGGTCGCGCCGAAGCCGCCCGTTCCGAGCTCGACGTCGACCTTCGTGCCGGCGGTGACCTCGGAGCTCCCGCGGACGATGGCGCCACCGGCGCGGACGATCGCGTAGCCGCGGTCGAGGGTGGCGTGCGGGGAGAGCGCCCGGAGGCGGCCCGCGGAGTGCTCGAGTGCTGCGCGGCGCCGTTCGAGCAGGAGGAGCGGTGCGCGGCGCAGGTGGTCCCGCGAGAGGTCGAGGCGATGGCGCTCTCGTTCGAGTGCGCGGCGTGTCCCAGTGGCGAGAGCCGTGCGTGACCGCTCGAGCCGGGCGGTGAGGTCGGCCAGGTCGGGAACGACGAGCCGCGCAGCTGCCGTGGGTGTCGAGGCTCGGGCGTCGGCGACGAGGTCGGAGAGCGGCGTGTCCTGCTCGTGGCCGACCGCGGAGACGACCGGCGCCGGGCAGGCCGCGATCGCGCGCAGGAGCCGCTCGTCGCTGAATGGGAGCAGGTCTTCGAAGCTGCCGCCGCCTCGGGCGAGAACGACGACGTCGATCTCGGGTGCCTCGGAGATCGCGCGCAGTGCCTCGGCGATGGCGGGCGCGGCGCGCGGCCCCTGGACGTACGTCTCGGCGACGAGCAGTCGGGCGGGCGGGAAGCGAGCGGTGATAGCGGCGATCACGTCCTTCTTCGCGGCGGCGTCGTTGCCGGTCACCAGGCCGATGCGCCGGGGCAAACGGGGAAGGGGGCGCTTGCGGCTCCCGTCGAAGAGCCCCTCCGCGGCGAGCTTCTGCTTCAGGCGCTCGAGCGCGGCGAGGTGGTCGCCGAGGCCGAAGCGCTCGATCGAGAGGGCGCGAAGTCGAAAGTCGCCGCGCGCTTCGAACAGCTCGGGGCGCCCGTAGACGTGGACGCGCTCGCCGTTCGTAAGGTCGAGGCGCAGTGCGTCGAACTGCCCGCGCGGCATCGTCACGGCGAGGCAGGCGCCCTCGTCGGGGTCTTTGAGCGTGAGGAAGACGCTCTGCCAGCGTTCTTGGCGGCGGAGCTCGGTCACCTCGCCTTCGACCCAGACCGTGGGCAGGCGCGTGAGCCAGTCGGCGATCCCGCGGTTGAACGACGCGACACTGTAGACGCGGCGGTCGCCGTACTCGATCGCCTCGACCTTCACGCGTCTGATGCTACGCCCTGAGCGCCGCGCGCCCGCCGGGGCGAGGCCCGCGAGCACCGCTCGGTGCAAAGTCGTCACCCTTCGGCCACAGCCCTGCGCGCTGTTCGCCGATACGCTCGACGCGGGTGGCGGGTGGAGCTCCTCTCTTCCCCACCCAGGGCGGGGGCGTGGGGGTCGTCCTAGAGGAGGATCTCGGCGGCGATCTTCGGCTCGCAGCCTCGCCGGACGAGCTCGACCGCGGCGTGGAGGTCGGCCTCGCTGTGCGCCAGGCGCTCGGCGAGCGGGAGCGGATATCCGGCCTCCATCAGCACGTGTAGCCGCCAGCCCTCGACCTTGGCCCGCTCGTTCTGCTCGTGTTCGGCGATCTGCGTCATCGTCGTTCCTGCGGCTGATTCGTTCTCCGTACGGGAATCCCTGCCCGTTGGATGTCGAGACCTAACGCGGCAGTCCCTGGAGCGCATCGAGCCGAGCCTCGGCGCGCGACACGGTCTGGTCGATCCTGCGCGTCAGCTCGGTGAGCCGATCCTCGAGCGCCCGCTCCTCGTCCGCGAGCGCCCCCAGCCGCTCGCGGAAGTCCGCCTCGACGTCGCCGAGCCGTTTCGAGAGTGTCGCCACGAACTCGTCGCGCTCGCGCTCCAGGCCGGCCGTGACCTGCCCCATCTTCTTCTCGAGCCGCAGTCCGCCGGATTCCCCGATCAGCGTCATCCGCTCGGCCAGCATCGCCTCACCCTCGCGGGCGAACCGTTGCACGGCACGCTCGAGCTCGCGCTGCAGCCGCCGCGCCGCCTCTTCGCGTGCTGCCCGGATCGTTCCATCGAACTGGTGCGTCGCCGCGTCGGCGAAGCTCCCGGCCGTCCGGTCGAGGACGCGTTCGAGCTGCTCGACCTGGCGCCGCTCGACCTCGCCGAACGAGCTCTGGATCCGCCTCGACGCGTCGGTCTCCTCGCGCTCGATCCTGCGGACGAGGTCGCGTTCCCTCGCCGTCATCCGGTCAGAGACCTGATGCAGTGCGCGCCGCCGCTCCGTCGCGTGGGCCTCGAGCTCGGCCTCGGCCACCGCGGCCGATTCGGCGACCGCGCGGGCGAGCTCCTCGCGCAGCCGAACGACGCCTGCGCGCTGCTCCTCGTCGACCGCCTTGAGGCGATCCGTGTCGCTCTCGAGGCGCGCCTCGAGCGCCTCGATCAGCGAGCGCTCGTGTTGTGCGACCTGCTCGAGGCGTTCACCGAGGTCGCGCTGCGCCCGATCGAGATCCTGGTGCCACGAGGCCAGCTGCTGCTCGACCTGGCCCTGCACCTTGGTGAACGCCTGTGCGAGCCCATGGCGCAGCCGCTCCTCGCTCTCCTCGAGCGCGCTGCGCCTCGTCTCCGCGAGACGTCGCTCCTCCTCCGCGTAGGCGGACAGAGAGTCGGCCCTTGCGCGCGTGAGCGTCCGCTCGAGCTCGCCGGTCCGGGCTCGGGTCTCGCTCTCGACGGCCGCTGTCAGCTCCGATCTCGCACGCTCGAGCTCGCGGTCGAGAGAACGGCTGCGCGCCATTCCGCGCCGAAGCCCGAGGGCGCCGACGACGGCGAGCTCGCAGGCGATCAGGCCGGTTCCGACGATCGCCAACCCGGTCGAAGGCTCGAACGCGAAGGCGACCCACGCCGCGACCGCGCCGATGCCGACCGCCGCCGCAGCCGCGATCAGCGGTCTTCGGCCGACGACGTCGAAGGCCGCCGCGGCGAGCGTCGCCGCAGCAACCACGACGCCGACCGCGAAGACGATCTCGAATGCAGGCTCGAGCGACACGCAACCATCGTAAAACGCGTGCTCAGGTAAGGCGAAGCAGGACCAGGGAGACGGCCAGCGAGATGACCGCGTACGTCATCGCGCGCAGCGCCGCCTCGGGTGCCCTGATCAGCGTGACGTCCGTCACGGGCTCACGGGCTCCGTCGACGAGCTCGATCGTGCCGCTCACCGAGGCGACGCGCCTCCTGACGGTGCGAACCTGGGTGGACAGGTGGCGCTGCGCGAGGCTGAGGAAGCCCGCGAACGACGCTGCGAGCAACGCGCCGAGCGAGATTCGCTCCGCCATCGCGACGTAGCCGACGAGCAGCGGGAACGAACCCCAGTCGAGCGCGAACCAGACGTCGGAGTGGAACGCGCCGCCGAACAGCTCGAGGTTGTAGGCGACGACGACGAACGCGCCCACCGCGACGAGCGGCGCGAGCCACGCCGTGTACGCGATCGAGCCGTAGATCCCGAGCAGGACCGCCCCCGAGATCGAGGCGACGCTCAGCGTGATCAACGTGCGGTCGGAGATCCGGGTCTGCAGCGGGTGGCCCTTCAGCTCGTCGAGCGCGTGCGCGCCGATGCCGACCGCGAGGAAGAACGCGGCCAGCGCGACGAGGAGCCGGTCGACGTCGAAGTGCGGCGCCAGGGCCGCCCCGATCGCGACGTACGAGAGATGCCAGAGCGTGTAGGGCGGATGGAGCAGCGTCAGGTAGTCGCGCCAGCCGCCCGGCGCCAGCGCATAGAACGCCGGCCGGCTCGCGCTCACCGACGGCGCCCCCACATGACGTAGCCGCCGCCGAGGCTGAGCCGGCGCACGCGGACGTCCTCGATCCCGGCCGCCAGCCACAGATCGACCTGGTTCCGGATCGGCAGCCGCTCGTGGAGGTCGCGGATGCTCGGTCCGAGAAACGAGCCGACCTCCCGCCAGCCGTGCGAGATGACCGCGCCGGAGACCGGCAGCCCGACCCGGACGTAGAGCTCCCACAGCGGACGCCAGACGCCGCGCGGCAGGCCGAACTCGAGCCCGGCCACGACACCGCCGGGCTTCACGACCCGCGCGAGCTCGGCCACCGTCGCGCCTGGATCGTCCACATAGCGGATCAGGTACGTGAAAGCGAGCGCATCGAACGCGCCGTCCGGAAACGGAAGCTGCTCGCCGCTGCCTTCGACGAGCGTGATCCGGTCGGACAGGCCGGCCGCTTCGACTCGTGCCCGCGCGCCGGCGAGCATCTCGGGGCTCTGGTCGAGCCCGACGACGCGACATCCGTGCCTGCGAACGAGCTCGATCGCCACCGCGGCCGTGCCGGTCGCCACGTCGAGAACGGCGTCCTCGGGCCCGCAGTCGACGCGCGAGACGAGGAATCGGCGCCAACGCGGATCCTGTCCCAGCGAGAGCAACCGGCTCCAACGGTCGTAGCTCGGACCGAGAGGCGCGAAGAGCTCGCGCGCGACCTGATTCCGCTCGGAGCGAGTGGCCACGCGCCCGAGTCTAAGCTGGCGCCGTGGGGCTCAGGGAGGATCTCGACCGCATCTCCGTCTCGGCCGCGGCCCTGGCCGAAGAGGGCGAGCAGGTCGAAGGGGTCGTTCCGGCGCAGGCCGAGCCCGACGAGCGCACGTACCTCTGCGCGTTCGTCCGCGGCGAGGAGCGCACCTGGCTCGTGCTCGACGACGAGGGCGCGCCGGTCACGAGCCGCGAGGTCGTGCGGCGCACGGTTTCGATCATCGCCCTCTGCGAGCTGGCCGAGGAGCGAGCCGGCGGAGGCGATCTTCAGGAGCTCAGGGAGCAGCTCGTGGCGCTCCGGTTGACCGAGCACCCGGACGGGATTGAGGAGGCCGAAGATGCCGCGCTCGAGCTCGAACGGGCGATCGGCGCACCGCCGCGCCTGGCCGAGCCCGCGTACCTGGACGAGGTCGGTGCGGCCGCGCTGCGCCTCGAGCAGGCCCTGGGCCCGAGCGCGGGGTCCCCGTTCGCCGAGGCGATGAAGCAGGGCATGGCCGCGGTCGACGAGCTCGTCCGCGACGTCGAGACGAACTACCGCGCGACGCTGGACTGATCCACCCCGCTATCGTGGGCCGCATGGAAGGCAGTTTCGGATTTCCGATGGGCGGCGACCCCGACGAGCTGATGCGGAGCCTGCAGGAGTTCGCGGCGCGCCAGGCGGAGTCGGTCGCCGAGGCCCAGCGCGAGCAGTTCGCGACGCTCACCCTCAACACCGCGGTCGAGCTGACCGGCGCGGCGTTGAAGCGGATGAAGGTCGAGGGCGGCCCCGACGAGCAGTCGCTCGCGTTGCGGGACGCGATGCGCGTGCTCTTTCCCGAGGCGGTTGCGCTGGTCAGCGCGGCCCGCCAGGGGTTCATGCGCGAGGGCTAGACACCAGGCTCGGAATCGGTGCGTCAACCGGCGGGCATGTGCAGGGCTGATCGCCGGAGTGCAAGCGGGGCGTGCAGGGGACGGCCATGTTCGTGAAGCAGCGCCACGAGGGGTTCGCGCACGAGCCGGCGGGACAGTTGCATTCAGAGCAGCGGAAGCGGCAACCGACGCGGCCGCTCGTCAGGCAGCAGAACCACTCACCAGAGGTCATGCAGCCGTCGGGGCACCCGCCCCCCTGCTGACACGTCTTGCAGACGTATTGCCCTCCGGTCACTGTCTCGCACTGGCCGACCGGTGAACCGCACGGATTACATGGCCCACCGCCGCAGCCGACGCAGCCCTGAATCGCGCCGAGGGAAACCTTCGTCCCCGTGAGGAAGAGGCCGGCCCCAAGAGATCCGACCCCCAGAAACTTGAAGAACTGCCGCCTTGACGACTTCGCTGCGAGCTTGCGAGCTGCTGAAGACGTGAGATCCATGGCCTAGTAGGTTGTGATGCCGGCTGTGATCATCTTGTACTGATCGAGCGAGACCTTCTCCACGAAGAACTTGGGCAGCCGCTGGTAGGCGCTCTCCCGGCCCCTTGGTCCCTTGCGGAAGGCCGCGAACTGGCCGTCGACGAGCGACTCGGCCTGTGCGGGGCTACTCGCGAACACAATCACGTTCTGCATGTATGACTCCCCATAGTCGCCCTTCACCTGCCGGCTGAGCAGGTAGATGGCTCCGTCGATCATTCCCTCACCTCCCGTAGCGCTAGGAAATCACGATCAGGGCGGCAATTACAAGGGCCGTCGCGCCGACGAGCAATTTCAGCGCGGGCACGCGGTCCTGGATCGCGTCGCAAACCGCCGGAAAGTCGTCGTTCGCGGACGTGACGGCGGTGACGACCGCGAGTGCGCGCGCCGCTCCGTAGGCGGTGGTGATCGCGACCGCGCTCGCCATGTCGCCGACGAGGAACGCGGCGAGCGGGATCACGAGCAGCGACTGGTACGGGATCCGCGTCGTGACTCCGAGGCCGAGGTCGACGCCCCAGGCGAAGATTCCCGGGTAGTGGCCCATCGAGCAGGGCCAGTCCCCCGGGGTCTGCCGGGCCCAGGTGAGCGGCCGCACGTGCAGGAGGCCGAGGTCGACGGACGCCGCGTAGACGAGCGCCGCGGGCACGACGATCAGGAACACCGTGTCCAGCGCGTCGCCGATCGCCGCTCGGAGCAGCACGCCCGCGAAGCCGAGCAGGACTCCGATCGCGAGCCCGCCGACGATGCCGCCGAGGACGTGGAGGGCGAGCGCCGTCTTTTTCCTGCCCACCTGCACGAGGGGGCCGATCTGGGCGACCATGGACAGCCCTCAGGGGCTGGCGGCCGTCGACAGGCCGACGACGAGGCTCAGGCTCACGAGCACGAAGATCGACGGGACGCCGACGGACGGGTCCGCGTTGCCGGCCAGCATCGCTGCGACGAGGCCGAACGCGCCCGCGAGCGCGAGGAGCCCGCCGGCCCGCACGGTCCTAACCATGCGAGTGCTCCTCCGGGACACCCGACCCGTCGCCGTTGCCCTCCGCGTTCACCCAGCTGCCGAGCTGGAGAGTCCCCTCCTGGTCGAGCAGCGACTCGAGCTGGCGCCAGTCGTTCGCAACGCCGCGGATCATGACGCGGCCCTCGTGGTCGAGCACGTACGCGAAGGGCGTGAGCGTGACCTTGTAGTCCTTCTCGATCTGGCCGTTCGTGTCGATCACCATCGGCGCCTCGAGCCGGTTCATGCGCCCGAAGCCGCGGCAAGACTCGATGTCGCCGCGGCAGACGACGAGGAAGTCGAACTCGCTGCTCCGGGTCTTGCGCACCTCGTTCAGGCCGGGAATCAGCTCGCGGCACGAGAGACAGCCGGGAGACGCGAAGACGATCATCCTCGGCACGGGCGGCAGCTCGGACAGCGAGACCGGTTGCCCGGACTCGGAGTCGGCGGCGATGAACTCGGGCGCCTGGGCTCCGCGCTCGAGGCCGGTGTCCGTGATCAGCGCGCCGGGGTCGTCGCCGAGACGAAGCTGCATCAGGCCGAGCTGCCGGAGCGATCCAGCGAGCAGGAAGGCGAGCACGAGGACGACGAGCCACAGGACGATGTACGAAGCCAGCCAGGCGCCGCTCACTGCTGCTCCTTCGGGCGGAGCGGGACTTCGAGCGGCTGGTGCCGGAAGCTGACGCGCCGCGTCGGAGTGGGGTGCATGGACGCCTGCTCGCGCAGGAACGACCACGCGAGCGGGAACAGGCCCGAGAGGCGGGTGATCGCGACGAACGCCGCGGTCATCAGGAGCGCGGGCAGGAGCTCGTCCGGTCCGATCGACGCGGTGTCCCCGAGCGCGAGGACGAGCACGGCGGCGGCGACTGCCGCGAGCGCGAGCGCGCGGACGAGCGCCACGGGGGAGATCCGCTCGACCTCGGAGGCGCCGAAGCAGTGGCACGGCGCAGTGTTCGAGCGCGCGAGGCTCACCGCCAGCGCTGCGGCGAAGACGCTGAAGAGGGCGATCGCGCCGAGGGCCGCAAGTACTGGCACGAGGCCGCTGACGAGGAGCGCTCCGAGGACGAGCTCCGCCGAGATCAGGACCCACCCGACGATCCGCGCGAACCGGGGCGCGACGAGCCCGTATTGGCGGACGCCCTCGAAGAAGTCACGCGGCGCCCGGGCCTTCTCGATCCCCGCGAGCACGCAGACGGCGCCCAGGCCCGTGCGAAACACGAAGTAGGTGACTGCTGCTGCCAGTGAGCTCCCCCTTTGCGGCCTGGATCTTGCGCACAGCCGATGATTCAGTCAAGGCTCGCCCGATTTATTCTCGCTTTGTGTCGAAGCTCGATCGCGCCATCGTTCGCGTCCTGCCGGCCATGCCGCGCTCGCTCGTCCGCCGGATCTCGAACCGCTACATCGCGGGGACGACGATCGCCGACGCCGTCCGGGTCGTCCGGGACCTCAACGCGAAGGGGCAGATGGCGACGGTCGACGTTCTGGGCGAGGAGGCGAGCGGCCGCCGCGAGACGCAGGAGATCGTGCGCGCCTACCACGACGTCTTCGAGGCGATTGCGCGCGAGAACCTGGACTCGAACGTCAGCGTCAAGCCGACGAGCCTCGGGCTCAACCTCGCCTTGGAGCTCTGCCGCGCAAACCTCTTCAAGGTCGTCCGCCACGCCGCCGAGAGCGGCAACTTCGTCCGGATCGACATGGAGGACTCGACCACGACCTCGGACACGCTCGAGCTCTACCGCGAGCTGCGCGCCGAGGGTCTGGACAACGTCGGCATCGTCCTGCAGGCGGCCCTGCGCCGCTCCTTCCGGGACGTCCACGCCCTCGCGCCGCTCCGCCCGAACGTCCGTCTCGTCAAAGGCATCTACGTTGAGGCGCCGCTCGTCGCCTACCAGGAGTTCGAAGAGGTGCAGGACAACTTCGTCCGCTGCCTGGACGAGCTGCTCGAGGCAGGGTCGTACGTCGCGATCGCCACGCACGACGAGCACCTGCTCGACGAAGGCAAGCGGCTCGTCGCGGAGCGAGGGCTCAGCCGCAACGAGTACGAGTTCCAGATGCTGCTCGGGGTCCGCGAGTTGGCCGGGAACCGCCTCGTCCGGGACGGTCATCGCCTGCGCATCTACGTCCCGTTCGGCGAGCACTGGTACGAGTACTCGCTGCGGCGCCTGCAGGAGAACCCGAGGATCGCTGGCTACGTCGCCTCGGACACGGTGAGCCGACTGTTCGGAGCGGACGGGACCTAGTAGTTTTCCACAGCCTTGCCGCCGGGCTCCGAGCCACTGGATCCGAACGAGCGCTTTCGCAAGCGGCGGGCAGAGGCGCGCAAGCACCGGTACTGGGTACGGCGGACCGTGGCGCTCGTCGCGCTGGTGGTCGTCGCCGCGCTCGTCGGGCTCGGCGCGACGTTCGTAGTCGGACACGACTCGCACGCGGGCGGCGCAGCGGCCGATGCCGGCCCGAAACCGAAGAAACCGGCGCCTCAAAGGCCCGTGCCCGCCGAGGTGCGCGGCGTCCACGTCACGATGTCGCTCGCCAACGAGCGCGGAAAGCTCGCCGAGTACCTCGCATTCCCGGGTTTGACCGCGCTCGAGCTCGACGTCAAGGACGAGACGGGCAAGGTCGGATTCCTGATGCCCGCGACCACGCTCGCCCGCAAAGTCGGCGCGTCGCAGCCGTACTACAAGGCCGCGGCGGTGGCCCGCCAGGCGCACGCGGCGGGCCTCTACCTGATCGGGCGCGTCGTCGTCTTCGAGGACCCGACGCTGACCGCGGCCAGGCCGGACCTCGCGATCCAGCACGGCGACGGCTCCGTCTGGGTCAACAACGCGGGCCTCGGCTGGGCGAACCCGTACGACAAGCGTGTCTGGAGGTACGTGGTCGGCATCGGCCAGGCGGCGGCGCGGGCGGGCTTCGACGAGATCCAGTTCGACTACGTGCGCTTCCCGACCGACGGCCCGATCGAAAGCGCCGTCTTCCCCGGCAAGACCGCCGAGCCGATGGGCTGGACGATCGCCCGCTTCGTCCACTACGCGGCCGGGAAGTTGCATCCGCTCGGCGCGCGTGTGTCGGTCGACGTTTTCGGGCTGTCCGCGACCCACGATCTGGGGATAGGCCAGAAGCCGGCACGCCTGGCGAAGTACGTCGACGCGGTCTATCCGATGGTCTACCCCTCCCACTACAACCCGGGCGAGTACGACCTCCCGGATCCGAGCGCTGCACCGGGGCAGACGGTCTCGCTCTCGCTCCGGGACTTCGAGAATGCGATGCTCGGCCGCAAGGCACTCCTGATCCCGTGGCTCGAGGACTTCTCGCTGACTAGCCCGCATCCGGCCCTCGCAGACGTGCGCGCGCAGATCGACGCCGCCCGCCGTGCCCAGACGCGCGGCTTCCTGCTCTGGAACCCGGAGGGGGTCTACACAGAGCAGGTGCTCAAGTAGGGTCCAGGCGCAAGCAACTCCCTTGGAGGCACCTCAATTGACGCAGACCTACGACGAGCTCAAAGAGCGACTTGCGACGATCCACGACCTGCACATGGCGGGCTCGATCCTGGGCTGGGACCAGCACACGAAGATGCCGCCCGGCGGCAGCGAGGTCCGGGCCGAGCAGCTCGCGACGCTGCACAGGTTCTCGCACGAGCTCTTCATCGACGACGAGATCGGCCGGCTCCTCGACGAGCTGCGCGACTACGAGGAGAGCGCGGGACACGACTCCGACGAAGGGAGCCTGATCCGCGTCGCGCGGCACGACTACGAGAAGGCGAAGCGCGTGCCCTCCGAGCTGCGCGCCGAGATGACGCGCGCTGGGGCCAACGCCCTGCCGGCCTGGATCGAGGCGCGCGAGAAGTCGGACTTCTCGATCTTCCTTCCGTACCTGAAGACGAACCTGGAGCTCACCCACAAGTACGTGGACTGTTTCGAAGGGATGGGCTACGAGTCCGAGTACGACGTCCTGCTGGACGACTTCGACGAGGGCCTCACGGCGGACGAGGTGCGCGTGGTGTTCGACGAGCTCAAGCGCGAGCTCGTGCCGCTGATCGCCCAGATCGGTGAGAACGCCGACCGCGTCGACGACTCGTCCCTCCGAAACAGCGATTTCCCGATCGAGCAGCAGCGCGCATTCGCACTCCAGGTGCTCGAGCGGCTCGGCTTCGACCACGAGAAGTGGCGTCTCGACCCGACGGTGCACCCGTTCGCGATGAGCGCGGGCATCAACGACATCCGGCTCACGACGCGCTACGACGAGACGGATCTCGGCGTCAGCCTGTTCGCGTCCATCCACGAGTTCGGCCACGGGTTCTACGAGGCGGGCGTGGATCCCGCGTACGAGCGCACGCCGCTCGCGTCGGTGACGTCGATGAGCCTCCACGAGTCGCAGAGCCGCATGTGGGAGAACCTCGTCGGCCGCGGCCTCCCGGCCTGGCGCTTCTTCTATCCGAAGCTGCAGGCCGCCTTCCCGAGCCAGTTCGGCGACGTCGAGCTGGAGACGTTCTACGGGGCGATCAACAAGGTGGCGCCGTCGTTCATCCGCGTCGAGGCGGACGAGGCGACCTACAACATGCACATCATCCTCCGCTTCGAGCTCGAGCAGGAGATGCTCTCCGGCGACCTTCCGCTCGAGGATCTCCCCGAGGCGTGGAACTCGCGCATGGCCGAGTACCTCGGCGTCGAGGTGCCCGACGACACCCACGGCGTGCTCCAGGACATCCACTGGTCGGGCGGGGCGATCGGGTACTTCCCGACCTACTCGCTCGGGAACGTCGTCTCCGTCCAGCTCTGGGACAAGGCTCACGGCGACGTGCCCGATCTCGACGCGCAGTTCGAGCGCGGCGAGTTCGGCGAGCTCTCGGGGTGGCTGCGCGAGAACCTGCACCGCCACGGCCGGAAGTACACGTCGAAGGAGATGCTGGAGCGGATCACTGGCGGCGGGATGGACCCCGGGCCGTACATCCGGTACCTCAAGTCCAAGCTCGGCGAGATCTACGGCCTTTCGGTCGAGGCGGCTACGCCGGCCTAGGGCCGGCTACGCCACCTGACCTTCACGGGGGAACCCCTGGTTCCCCCGTGTGCCCCCCTCCTTGCGAGCGGTTCGACTGCGACGGCGACGGCAACGGGCTCATGATCGTCGAGGAGGAGAGCTACCCCAGGGCTTTCGCGTACCGCCGTCCGGTGTGCTCGTAGCCCAGCGCCTCGTAGAAGGCGTGAGCATCGGCACGGCTGTGCGCGGTGTTGAGGACCATGACCTTCCCTCCGCGCCGGCGGGCTTCGTCCTCGAGGGCCTGCATTAGGAGATCGCCGATCCCCCGGCGGCGGAAGCGCTCACCGACGACGAGGCCCGCGATCTCGCAGCCGGGGTCGTCGCGCTCGACGAGGTTCTGCACGTGCAGTGCGCCGAAACCCGCGAGCTCGGATTCGACCTCGGCGACGATCACCCATGTCGACGGATCTGCCTCGATCCTCTCGAGGCGCTCGGCGGCCTGGGCGGCCGAAGTCGGGTAACCGAGCTCGCCGAGGAGCGCGGCGACGAAGGCCGCGTCTCGGCGCTGGGCGGCACGAAGCTTTACGGAGGCGGAGGAGGCGCCTCGTCTTCCACGTACGTCGTCCTTCTCGTTCGGCCCCACGAACGGCCGTCATACCACGACCGCTGCGGGCCGTCGACGTACGCGGTGCGGCGCCAGTGACCCGGGCCCCACCAGGAGTGCCAGAGGAGCAGCGTCAGGACGAGGCTGACGATGCCGACGACGATCAGCACGACGCCGATCGCGTCCAGGTTCAGTCCGGACGGCTCGTCGGTGACGCCCCAGGTGAGAATCGCTCCGCCCGCAATCAAGATCAGGCTGACCGGAATGCCCATCGCCACTGTGCTGCCCGCTTTGGCCGTGGCCTAATCGTGCTGATGCATCGAGCTCGGCGAGCGACGTCGGAAGCAGCGAGAACTCGGCTCGGGCTCGCTCATGACGGCTTCTCCGCGAGAAGCGCGAAGTCCCACGGCACGCGCCGGTCGCGCTGGATGCCCTTGTAGAACGTCTGGAACTCGGCGAGCCTCGTGACGCGGAGGCCGGCACCGATGACGGCGTTGACGACCTCGTCGAGGCGCCACGGACGCTCGTCGGGCTCCTCGAAGTAGTTGTCACGCCAGTGTCCGAGCGGGTCGAGGCGCTCCGCCACCGGATGGCTGTCGTACAGGAGGAGCGTGCCGCCCGGCTTCAGCGCCGCGACGGCTCCGGCGAGCCACTGGTCGAGATCTCGAACCGAGCTGAGCACGTCGCCGCCGGTGAACACGAGGTCGAAGCGGCCCCGGTGGAGCTCGAGCGGAAGCTCGTGGACGTCCGCGTGGTAGTAGGCGACGTCGGGCGCTCGCCCGCGCGCGAGCTCGATCTCGTCGGCGGAGACGTCGACCGCGGTCACGAGCGCGCCCCGCTCCACGAGCTGCGCCGTCGCCTCGCCCGTCGCGCACTGCAGGTGCAGGACGTGCCGACCCTCGATGTCGGGGATCAGGTCGAAGATCTGCTTCGGGATCAGCAGCTGTTCGGACGCGAGGCGCGTGCGGCTGCGGTGGATCTCGTCCCAGGCCCGGCGGTTCTGATCGGTCGGCTCCACGATCTTTCTCGTAACAGACTGTTACAAGGATCAGCGGGTCACGCCGGGAGGAGGAAGCCGCCGTCGACGACGAGGACGTGGCCGCGGATCATCTCCGCCTCCGGCGAGCACAGGAAGACGACCGCGTTCGCGATGTCCTCGGCAGTGACGAGCCGCCCCGCCGGCGTGCGCTTCTCGCCCCACTCGAGCATCTGCTCCTGCTGCGGGAAGTACTGCAGCGCCTCCGTGTCGACGACTCCGCCCGAGACGGCGTTCACCCGGATGCCACGCGGCGCGAGCTCGACCGCCAGGTAACGAATGAGCGACTCGAGCGCCGCCTTCGACGTGCCGACGAGCACGTAGTCCTCGAGCACCCGCGTCGAGCCCAGGCTCGAGATGCCGACGATCGAGCTCCCCTCGGGCATCTGCGGCGCGGCCACGCGCGCAAGGGAGAGCAGCGCGCGGGCGTTGGCGTTGAGCGTCCAGTCCCAGTGCTTGTCCTCGGTCTCGAGCGCGGGGCGGATGACCCCGGTCGCCGCGTTGTGGACGAGCGCCTGGAGCGGGCCCAGCTCCGCGACCTCGCGGGCGACGCGCTCCGACGAGACGTTCCCGCGCACGAGCAGCGGCTCCGCGCCTTTGACGCGCAGCTCTTCGGCGGTCGCCTCGGCCGCCTTGTCGTTCCGCAGGTAGCCGATCGCCACCCGCGCCGCGCCGAGCTCCGCGAACCGCAGCGCGATCGCCTTCCCGATCCCCCGCGAGCCGCCCGTCACGAAGACGGTCGCGCCCTCCATGCTCACTTCAAGGGTTGGTCGGCGGGGGCCGCGCTCGGGATCTGCTCCCAGCCGAGCCGCGTCTCCGCCTCGCGCGGCCCGCTCTCGGCCTTGGACGACGCGTGGCCGAGCCGGTCGAGCAGCTCCGCCTTCTCCTCGGCGTAGCGGCGCACTTCGTGGTTCTCGGGCAGGTCCTCGACGAGCTCCAAAACACGCGCGCGAAGCTGGTACGCGAAGTGCGGCGTCGCCGGGCCGACGATCGCGTCGACGTCGTCTCGGGTCGGAGGCACGGACGGAAGCCTAGTGAACTAGGTTGCGCCGGTGCGCCGGGCGTCAGCAGCGGACCTGATGCTCCTGCTGACCGTCACGATCTGGGCGCTCAACTTCACGGTCTCGAAGTACATCCTCGACGCCGGCCTGCGCCCGCTTCCCTACTCGTCGCTGCGCTACACGGCTGCGGCGCTCGTGTTCGTCCTCATCACCTTCCCGCGCGAGCGCTCGCTCAGGATCGCACGCCGCGACCTGCCGCTCGTCGGTCTCGCCGTCGTCCTGCTGCTCGTGAACCAGCTCAGCTTCGTGTTCGCGCTCGACCTGACGACGGCGACGACAGCGGCGCTCCTCTTCGGGACGCTGCCGATCTTCACCGCGCTCATCTCGCGCCTCGTCGGCATCGAGAAGCTTGGCCGGCGCTTCTGGATCGCGGCGTCGCTCTCGTTCGCCGGCGTGATCCTCGTCACCGCCGGCTCCGAGAAGAGCTTGTCCGCGAACCTCGGCGGCGACCTGCTCGCGGTGCTCGGCGCGGCGACCTGGGGCGGCTACTCGGTCGCGGTCGCGCCGCTCATGCGCCGCTACTCGCCGTTCAGGCTGAGCGCGGTCTTCCTCTGCGTCGTCTCCGTCCCGCTTCTCCTACTCGCTGCGCCGCAGCTCGGCGACCAGAGCTTCGACATCGGCGCGCTCGCCTGGGTCGGCTTCGCGTTCGCCGTGCTCGGCCCACTCGTACTGACGAACCTGCTCTGGTTCACGGCGATCGACGAGGTCGGGCCGTCGCGCGCGTCGCTCTTCGCGAACCTCCAGCCCTTCATCGCGGCCATCTCCGCGCTCCTCCTGCTGGACGAGCGGCTGACCGCAGTCCAGGTCGCGGGCGGCCTTGCGATCGCCGCCGGAATCGTCCTCGCGCGGGAGCGGCGGCCGCCGCTCGGACCTGCGGAGTGAGGGCCAGGCCAACGGGTACGGTTATCGATAGTGGCTTCTATACGTGCTCGTCTCGCCCGGAAGCCGCCCGGATATCGCTTCACCATCGGACGGGTCCTGGCGATCTACGGCGCGATCATGGTCGCGCTGCTCCTCGCTGCGCTCGACCAGACGATCGTCGCGACGGCGCTGCCGCGGATCGTCGGCGACCTGGGCGGCCTGAGTAGCTACTCGTGGGTCATCACCGCGTACGTGCTCGCGGCGGCGGTCACCGTGCCGCTCTACGGGAAGCTCGGCGACATCTACGGCCGGCGGCGACTGTACATCGTCGCGATCTCGATCTTCCTGTTCGGCTCGGTGCTGTGCGGGCTCGCGCAGAGCATGACCCAGCTCGTCGCCGCCCGCGCGGTGCAGGGCATGGGCGCCGGCGGCCTGTTCGCGCTGGCGATCGCGACCGTCGGCGTGATCGTCCCGCCTCGTGACCGCGGCCGCTACCAGGGGCTGATCGGCGCGACGTTCGCGGCCGGCTCGATCCTCGGTCCTGCGATCGGCGGTCTGATCGTCGACAACACGACGTGGCGCTGGGTGTTCTTCGTCAACCTGCCGGTGGGCGCCGTCGCGCTTGCCGTGATCGCGATCGCGATCCCGAAGCGCACGCAGCGCCGCGAACACTCGCTCGACCTGCTCGGCGCGACGCTGCTCGCGATCGCGACCACCACGTTCCTCCTCGATCTGGTCTGGGGCGGCGAGGAGTATGCGTGGACTGCGCTGCCGGTGGTGGGCGCATTCGCGATCACGCTCGTCGCGGTGACTGCGTTCGTGTTCGTCGAGCGCAGGGCGAAGGAGCCGATCCTGCCGTTCGAGTTCCTTCGCAATCCGATCGTGGCTGCGGGGGTCGCCTCGGTCGGGCTGTCCGCCATGGCCATGGTCGGGACGATCGCCTTCGTGCCACTCTTCGTGCAGGGAGTGATCGGCACGTCGGCCACCTCCTCGGGCGTCGTGCTGACGCCGTTCATGCTCGGTGCCGTGACGGCGAGCGCGATTTCGGGCCAGTGGATCTCGAGGAGCGGGCACTACAGGCCGAACGCGATCGCGGGGCCGATCGTGCTCGGAACGGGTCTCTTCCTGCTGTCCCGGATGGACACCTCGACGACGAACGCCGAGGCCGCGGCGTTCATGGTCGTGTCGGGGATCGGGCTCGGGATGATGATGCAGGTCTTCGTGATCGCCGTTCAGAACCAGGTGCCGATGCGGGCGATGGGCTCGGCGACGGCTCTCACGCAGTTCGCGCGCTCGATCGGGGCCACGCTGGGCGTGACGCTGATGGGCGTGATCGTCAACCACGGCCTGCCGGCCGGGTCGAGCATCGGCTCCGGGACCGTGCACCGGCTGCCGCAGCACCTGCGCGAGGAGCTCGCCAGTGCGCTCCAGCCGGCCTTCCTCGCAGCGTCGCTGCTCTGTCTCGTCACGCTCGCGATCGTGCTGCTCTGGCTGAAGGAGGTCCCGCTCCGCGAGGAGGTCGAGACGCCGGCGCCGGAGCCCGCCTCGCCGAGCGTCGCTCCACAAAGAGCGCGTTAATATCCGATTCGTGGGCTCGACCGACTTCATGCCGATCAAGGGGTGGGACCACCTCGAGCTGTACGTCGGCAACGCGAAGCAGGCCGCGTACTTCTACGAGCACGCCTTCGGGTTCACGCAGACCGCCTACGCCGGGCCGGAGACGGGCATTCGGGATCGCGCCTCGTACGTCCTCGACCAGAACGGCATCCGGCTGGTGCTCACGAGCGGCCTCCGCCCCGACAGCGAGATCACGCGCTTCGCGTGCTCACACGGCGACGGCGTCAAGGATGTCGCGCTCACGGTGCCGAACGCGACCGAGGCGTACCGGCAGTCGGTCCAGCGCGGCGCGAGGAGCGTCGTCGAGCCGCACTGGCTGGAAGACGACTTCGGCCGCGTCGAGCTCGCGACGATCGCGACGTATGGCGAGAACGTCCACACGTTCGTCAACCGCGACGACTACGCCGGCCCGTACCTCCCCGGCTACACGTCGACGACCGAGAACGGCGCGCGCGCGACCGGGATCGGCCTCCAGAACATCGACCACGTGGTCGGCAACGTCGAGCTCGGCCGCATGGAGCACTGGGTCGAGTTCTACGAGCGGGCGTTCGGCATGACCGAGCTCATCCACTTCTCCGACGAGGCGATCTCGACCGAGTACTCGGCGCTGATGTCGAAGGTGATGATGGACGGCGAGGGCAAGATCAAGTTCCCGATCAACGAGCCGGCCGAGGGGAAGCGCAAGAGCCAGATCGAGGAGTACCTCGACTTCTACGGCGGCCCGGGAGTGCAGCACGTGGCGCTGGCCACGGAGGACATCGTGGGCACGGTGGCCGAGCTCGAGGAGCGTGGGCTGCGCTTCCTCAAGACCCCGACCGCGTACTACGACGACCTCGAGGACCGCGTCGGCGAGATCGACGTGGAGTACGACGACCTTCGCCGCCTCGGCATCCTCGCCGACCGCGACGAGGAGGGATACCTGCTGCAAATCTTCACGAAGACCGCGCAGGATCGGCCGACGCTCTTCTTCGAGATCATCGAGCGCCACGGCTCGCGCGGGTTTGGAGAAGGCAATTTCAAGGCATTGTTCGAAGCAATCGAACGCGAGCAGGCCTTGCGGGGCAATCTCTAACGAGAGAGGAGACACGTAGTGGGCATTGGCGCGATCCTCATCATCCTGGGCATCATCCTCGGCTTCGTCTGGAACTGGATCATCGGGATCATCCTGATCGTCCTCGGCCTCTTGTTCGGCGGCTTCCGAAGAGGCCGCTGGTATTGACCTAAGCCTCACGCCTTAGCCTTCGCGGGATGAGCCCGCAGAGGCGCACCGCCCTCGTCTCGGTCGTTGCCGCGTGCGTGCTCATCGCGCTCAAGCTCTCGACCGGGCTCGCGAGCGGGAGCCTCGGCCTCATCTCGGAGGCAATTCATTCGGGGACCGACCTCGTGGCGGCGCTGCTGACCCTGTTCGCGGTCGGCGTCTCCGGACGACCCGCCGATCGCGGGCACCCGTACGGGCACGGGAAGGCCGAGCATCTCGCCGCGCTCGCCGAGGCGGGGATCCTCGTCCTCGCGAGCCTCTACATCGCGTACCGCTCGCTCGCCGTCTTGACCGGGCTCCAGGAGCCGAGGGTCAACCCCGAGTGGTACGCGATCCTCGTCGTCCTGATCGTGATCGCGATCGACGCGAGCCGAACGATCGTCTCGCAGCGCGGCTCCCGCCGGTACAGAAGCCCCGCGCTCGCGTCGAACGCGCTGCATTTCGGGAGTGACCTCGCCGGGTCGACGGCTGTGCTCGTCGGGCTCCTGCTCGCGCGCGCCGGTTGGCTCGAAGGAGACGCGGCGGCTGCGCTCTTCGTCGCCGTGCTGGTGCTGATCGCGGCCTCCAGGCTCATGCGTCGCAACGTCGACGTGCTCATGGACCGTGTGCCGGCCGAAGCCGAGCTCGCCGCCCGCGCGGCGATCGCACGGGTCGAGCCGGGCGTCGAGCTGCGCCGGCTTCGCATGCGCCAGGCTGCCGGCTGGGTATTCGCAGACGTCGTGATCGGCGTGTCGCCGGACGCAGGCGTGGGGCAGGGCCATGCGGCAGCGGACGCGGTCGAAGCCGCCGTGCACCGGGCGTTGCCCGAGAGCGACGTCGTCGTCCACGTCGAGCCCGCTCCGGAGGAAGCCGCGCTCCGCGAGCGGATCCACGCCGCGGCGCTGACCGTGCCGCGCGTGCGGGAGATGCACAACATCCGTGTGGTTGCGGTCGACGACGGGGTTCAGGTGGCGCTGCACCTCAAGCTGCCACAGGACCTGACGCTGCGGGAGGCGCACGGGGTCGCGTCGCAGGTCGAGCGCGCTATCGAGGAGGCCGTCCCAGAGGTCGTCTCCGTCCAGACGCATCTCGAGCCCCTCAGGGAGCCCGCAACGGGCAGTGCGCCTGCAGGCGCCGGCGTCGACGCCGATGCGGACCGGGTTCGGAGGATCGTCGAAGCTCGAACGGGGTCGCCGCCGCGTGAGGTCCGCTTCCTGGAGACCGAGGACGGCCTCGTGGCGTTCCTGACGCTCGGGCTCGACCCGCAGTGCACGCTCGCGGAGGCGCACGGGCTCGCGAGCGAGGTCGAGGAAGACATTCGCAGCGCACTCCCCGAGCTCGCGGACGTTAGCGTGCACACCGAACCGTGAAGCTCTGCATGTTCAGCCCGAAGGGCGCCGACCTGAAGCGAGGCTGGCCCGGCCGCGTCGACGGCGACAAGGTCGTCCAGCTCGCCGCCCAGACGCTCCAGTCGTTCTTCGCCGGCGGCGGCAAGGCGCGCGAGCACGCCGAGCTCGCGCTCGCGGACGTCGACTTGCGGCCGCCCGTCCTGTATCCGCCCGCGGTCCGTGACTTCTACGCCTTCGAGCAGCACGTCAAGACAGCTCGCGCCCTGCGCGGCCTCGAGATGGTGCCCGAGTGGTACGAGATCCCGGCGTTCTACTTCTCGAACCCCGCGGCGATCTACGGCCCGGAGGCGAAGATCCCGTACCCCGAGGGGACGAACGAGCTCGACTACGAGCTCGAGGCGGCGATCGTGATCGGCAAGGACGGTCGGATCGGCGGCTTCACGATCATGAACGACTGGTCCGCGCGCGATCTCCAGCGGCCCGAGATGAAGATCGGCCTCGGCCCGTCGAAGGGCAAGGACTTCGCGACGAGCCTCGGCCCGTTCGTCGTGACGCCCGACGAGCTCGGCGATCTCAAGCTCGAGATGCTCGCGCGCGTGAACGGCGAGGAGCGCTCGCGCGGGAACATGGGTGACATGCACCACTCGTGGGACGCGATCGTCACCCACGCGGCGCGGAACACGCGGCTCCGGCCCGGAGACGTTCTGGGGTCCGGGACCGTCGGGACCGGCTGCATCCTCGAGCACGGCGACGGCCGCTGGCTCCAGCCGGGAGACGTCGTCGAGCTCGAGATCGAGGGCATCGGCGTCCTGCGAAACCGGGTCGGCCCGAAGCCTGCCTAGGCTTCTTTATCCTTCGCACTGATGCCGACGTACCAGAGCCGAGGCGAGGTGCCGCGGAAGCGCCACATCCAGTTCCGGGACAACGGGACGCTCCTCACCGAGGAGGTGATGGGCCTCGAGGGCTTCACCGGGAACGAGTCGATCTTGTACCACCTGATCTCGCCCTGCCGCGTGAAGGAGCTCGGCGCGTTCCAGCCGATCGAGCGCGAGGAGTGGGTGCCCGCCGCGCACGCCCACCGCCACTTCAAGACCTTCGGCACCGAGCCCGAGGGCGACGAGGTCTCCGGGCGGAAGCTTCTGATGTGGAACAACGACGTCGAGATCTCGCTCGTCCGCCCGAGCGAGTCGATGGACTACTTCTTCCGGAACGGTGAGGGTGACGAGGTCTACTTCGTCCACGAGGGGAGCGGAACCCTCCACACGACCTTCGGCGACGTGCCGTACCGCGAGGGCGACTACGTCGTCATTCCACGCGGAACGACGTACGCGTTCGAGCCGTCAGGGCCGCAGCGTTACCTGCTGTTCGAGACGCCGGGCCTGATCGAGATCCCGAAGCGGTACCGCAACGAGTACGGGCAGCTGATGGAGCACGCGCCGTTCTACCACCGCGACATCCACCCGCCGACGGAGCTGAAGACCTACCGCGAGCGAGGCGATTTCAAGCTCAAGATTCGCGTCCGCGACGGGTACCAGGACTACGTCATCGACTACCACCCGTTCGACGTCGTCGGCTGGGACGGCTACCTCTACCCGTGGACGTTCAACATCAACGACTTCGAGCCCATCACCGGGCGGATCCACATGCCGCCGCCGTCGCACCAGACGTTCGCCGGCCCGAACTTCGTGATCTGCTCGTTCTGCCCGCGCAAGCTCGACTTCGACCCGCTCGCGATCCCGATCCCGTACCACCACTCGAACCTGCAGAGCGAGGAGATGATCTATTACGTCGACGGCCAGTTCTCCTCGCGGAAGGGGATCGAGATCGGCTCCGTGACCTTGCACCCATCCGGGATCCCGCACGGGCCGCAGCCGGGCCTGGCCGAGAAGTCGATCGGCGCGACCGAGACGCACGAGCTGGCCGTGATGTGCGACACGTTCCACCCGCTCAAACTGTCGAAGCTCGCTGAGGAGCTGGACGACGGCCAGTACGCGTACTCGTGGTACGAGGAGCCGGGCGCACCGCATACGTACGACCAGGACCCCGCCGGGGCTACATCGCACCTCTAGCGGGTCGGCTGTAGGCGCCTTTCACGGCTGGAGCGAGCACGGCTCGTAGCCGACGCAACGCCCGGTTGTGCTGTGACGCGTGAGAGAGCCGGCAATACAGACGGGGCGGGATGTGAGGCAGGAGCGGGGAGCGACGTTCCATGAGCAAGGCGAAC
>Ga0081540_1001184_pt1 | contig 22839 bp, 18 predicted proteins | sample TabmetS2T1R1_FD_71024 | JGI IMG/M metagenome (GOLD analysis project Ga0081540, IMG submission 71024) | Tabebuia heterophylla rhizosphere microbial communities from the University of Puerto Rico - S2T1R1 | ecosystem: Host-associated > Plants > Roots > Rhizosphere ... | reverse complement strand
AAGCGCTGCGACTCGCCGGGAATGAGCTGGTACACCCCACCGTCCGGCAGGCGCAGATGCCCGCGGCGGATCGCGACGTCGGAGCCGAGCAGCGCCTTTCCATTCAGCAGGATCTGGCCGTCCGCCAGTCGCTCCAGGCCATTCGGATCACGCACCTGGGTAGCGGGCAGGTCGCCGAACGTGCGGGCGGCCTCGGGGTGGAGCGGGCGCAGCCGGTCCTTCAGCTTCGCGGTGACGTAGAAGATGTGCTCGTAGTCGGGTTCCTCGAGCTCGAGCCTCACCCGCGGCGCGAGACCGATCGTGTCGGCCGCGCGATGGAAGATCTCCATCGCGTCCGTGTAGAGAGTGCGCTTGGGGATCGGGTCCGAGACCCGCATGAAGTTCTGTGGCTCGGGCATGGTGTCTGGTGGGCTCCTCGCGTGCCGCGCGGCTATACGACTCGCAGATCCGCTCCGTCAATCTCGTGACGCCCCTGTGGCAAGCACCGCGCAGCGCGGATTTGCGCGATGCGTTGCATTCGCGGGTGAGATTCGACGGCGGGGGCTCGTCGTCTGGAGGTCGACGACTTAACTCCTGCTGCAGATGCGTGGGTTGCGGGTGTGGATGGGTGTCGCCTGTCTGGCGGCGGCATGCGGGCAAAGGACAGGGGCGGACCGACCGGACGGTCGGCCAGATTCGGGCAGCGTCGACGACGACGCCGGGACGACACCGCCGGACGGCGGCAGCCTCCTCGGCTCCATCGGACCGCTCGGCGAGACGACCTGGACACCGCTCCTCGACGCATCGCTCTCGAACTTCTATCGCTATCTCCCGTCCCAGGCTTTCAACGCCGACACGAGGGGCGTCTTCCAGATGGACGGCGGAACCCTGCACGTCAACGGCCTCGGCGAGACGGACCAGGAACAGGACTTCGGCTACCTGGCGACCTGGGCCGACCTCGGCGACTTCCGCGCGCGGGTGGAGCAGAAGTGGGGGACGTTCACCTACGCGCCGCGGAAGAACCAGCCGCGCGACACCGGGCTGCTCTACCACCTGCGTGGCAAGGACCAGATCTGGCCGCAGTGCATCGAGTTCCAGATCATGGAGCACAGCACCGGTGACCTCTGGATGCTCTCCGACACCGGTGTGTTCGCCCCGGTGGCCGACGTCTCGGCGACCGAGCCGACGTTCGCTCCGCTCGGCACGGTGAAGGAGTACCGCAGCGGACGGATCATCAAGTCGTCCGAGCCCGAGTCGCTCACCGACTGGAACATCATCGAGCTCATCGCCTCGGGGCGAGACTCGGCGCAGATCGTCAATGGCCGGTGGGTGAACGCCGGGCGCGACATCGAGGCGGAGGAGGACGGCGGCTGGTCCGGGCTGAGTCACGGGCACCTCGCGCTGCAGGCCGAGGGCGCGGAGGCGTTCTACCGGTCGTTCGAGATCCGTCCGCTGGCGTACCTCGCGCGTCCCCCGGACGCGGTGGTGCTCTTCGACGGCTCGGACCTCGACGCCTGGCACGGGCTCGACGGTGGGGTCGCGGGCTGGAACGTGCTGGACGGCGGCGCGTTCGAGGTGGTGCCGTTCGCCGGGGACCTCCGGACGAACGAGAGCTACGGCGACGTCCGGCTGCATCTCGAGTTCCAGATCCCCGCGACGCCCACCAGCGAGGCGCACGAGGACCGCGGGAACTCCGGCGTCTACTTCCAGGGCCGCTACGAGGTTCAGATCCTCGACTCGTTCGGGCTCGACGCGGGAACCGTGGACTGCGGGGCCGTCTACGGGGTGCAGGCACCAGCGGTGAACGAGGCGTTCCCGCCGGGAGTCTGGCAGAGCTACGACATCGTCTTCCGCGCGCCGACCTGGGACGGAGGGACGAAGACCGCGCCGGCCCGGCTGACGGTGGTCTGGAACGGCTCGAAGGTGCAGGAGAACACCGAGGTGCCCGGACCCACCCGGCTGGGTGACTCCGAGGCGCCCGGCGACGGGCCGATCCGGCTCCAGGACCACTGGAACAAGGTCCGCTACCGGAACATCTGGCTGCAGCCGCTCGGGCCGGAGGTGCTCGACGGCGGCGTGGACGGAGGAACCGACGGCGGCGTGGGCAAGCCTGACGCCGGCGTGGACGCAGGGTCAGACGGCGGTTGAGGTGGGGGACGTCGAGCTCGCGGTGACGCGGTGTCCCTGGTCCGCGATCGGCCTTTGGGTTCACGTTCGGCCGATGTTCCGGGCCCGCGCGCACGTGCTGCTTCTCCTCGCCTTCGCCGCGATCGGCTGCGAGTCACGGGATCAGCAGGGTGATGTGGATGGTGGTGCACGGGTTCTCTACGTGACGCACTCCGGAGGATACCGGCACGACTGTCTGCCGACGTCGGCCCGGGTGCTCGCGGACGTTGGCCGGAGCTCGGGACTCTGGAGCCTCGAGGTGAGCGACGATGCGGCAGCGGTGCTGACGGCCGAGCACCTCGCCACGGTGGACGCGGTGGTGTTCTTCACCACCGGCGATCTGGGCCTCGACGCCGGGCAGAAGCAGGCGTTGCTCGACTTCGTGGCACGCGGCGGGGGCTTCGCAGGGTTCCACAGCGCGACCGATACCGAATACGGCTGGCCCGAGTACCACGACCTCATCGGAGCGACCTTCGACGGGCATCCCTGGCACCAGTCCGTGCGGATTCTGGAAGACCAGCCGACCCACCCGGCGGTGCAGGCGCTCGGGGCATCGTTCTCGATCGTCGACGAGATCTACCAGTTCCGCGACGTGCGGCCGGGTAGCACGGTGCTGCTGTCACTCGACCCCTCGAGCGTCGACGTCTCGCTCGGGACGGACAATCCCTGGGGACATCCCCTGGCCTGGACGCGGTCCGCGGACGCGGGGCGGGTCTTCTACTGCGCGCTGGGACACGAGATCTCGACCTGGGAGGACCCGCGCTTCCAGGCGATGCTCCGGGACAGCATCGGCTGGGTGCTCGGGCGGCGGTGAGCGCGGGGCGGACCTTTGACGCGCTCGGGCGGCGATGTTACTGAGCCGACCCCGTCGCATCGGCCGACATAGCTCAGCTGGTAGAGCAACTGATTCGTAATCAGTAGGTCCCCGGTTCAAATCCGGGTGTCGGCTCAAGCAGTGCGCGTCGATGCCACTCCAACGCGTCGACCTCGAGCAGCCGGCGCAGCGCCGCTCGAGGTCGACGGACCGGTTCAGCTCACGGTTGGACGAACGGCGTCCCGTTCTCGAACCGTGCCTTCGCCGGCAGCGTGTAGAGCTTCGTCGCTCCCGTCGGGTCCACCCACGGCCAGGTGTAGCCGCGGCCCGCGTTGAAGAAGGCCGGCTTGCCGCGCAGGTACAGCGAGTCGGGCAGCGTCTGGGTCGAGATGCTCGGATCCCACTTCACCGAGTTGGTGAGGTAGTCGAAGTTGCCGTGCCGGATGGTGGTCGCGGCGACCTTCGTGTCGACGGGGTAGGGCGCCCAGCCATCCCAGCCGAGCATCCAGATCGCGTTCTGCATCATGCTGCCGCTCTCGTACACCCAGCCTCCCATCTCTCCCTGCGCACCAAGCACGTTCCCCAGGAAGCTGTGCCAGTACGAATAGGTCATGGCACCCGCGGCCCGCATCGGGCCGTTGTGACCTCCGCTGTCGCCGAAGTCGCGCCGGATGCCGCGCAGGTGGTTGCGGAAGACCGTGTGGTAGATGGAGTTGCCGTGCGTGTTGTCCGAGTCCCAGTTGAAGCCGTAGTTCCCCTCGAACAGCACGTGGTGCGGCCCGACCATGTGTGAGGCGTTGAGCCCCACCTCGATCCAGCCGGTCATGGTGTTGATGTAGCCGTCGTCCACGTAGTTGTAGCCGAACACCGAAGCGGCACCGGACGAGCGGGCCACCATCACCTTGTTGGCCTTCAGGATGATCGAGTTCTCCACCAGCGCCTCCGACGATCCACCGGACAAGCTGATCGCGTAGCCGGCGCCGCCGGGCTGGGCCCAGGCCGCGTCGTGCACGTACGACTCGCGGATCTCCACCCGGAAGGAGTTGTCCACCGCAAAGCCCTCGTCGAACCACACCGTGTTCTCCACGCCCCTGGCCCAGCAGTTGGCCGCCCAGTTGAACCGGATGTTCCCGTTGTCACCGCCGATGACCGTCAGGTCTTCCACGCCGGCGTTCTGCGTGTGGACGTAGCTGAAGGCGGTGAGCTGGGCGCTGTGCGAGCTGCGGTACGAGATGTGGACCGGCGTGTTGAAGAAGATGGTGTTCCCGCTGATGTGGTCGATCTGCTTGACCTCCACCGTGGGCCGGTCAGGTCGGCTGAACCAGCTGGCGGCGTCCGGGAACGGATCGTCGGTCCCCTGGTGAGGGTTGTGGCGCTGCCACACCACGCGGAAGTCGGGCGAGGCCCAGATCTGTCCGCGTCCGACCGGGTCGGGCTGCCAGCTCGCTCCGGACAGCTCGTCCAGCTTCACGACTTGCCCCGGGCTGAACCCCGCGGCGCTCGCCACGTTGATGGAGTAGGAGCCCTTGGCGGCGTCCTCAGTCAGGTCGACCGAGCGCTCCTTGTTGAGGTTCCAGCGCGCGGGGCCGACGATGATCACCGGCGAGGGGTTGGGACCCTTGGCCTCGGTGTTCGGCTTCGCACCATCGGTCTTCTGGAGCGTGGTCTGACCGGGACCTGCGCCGCGGAGCGAGATGCCCTTGTCGATCAGCAGGTAGTTCCCGCCGTTGATGGTGAAGGTGCCGGCGGTCAGCTGCACCACCTGCCCGGCGGGACAGGCGTCGATCGCCGCCTGGATGGTCGAGGTCGCGTCACCGCCGGGCGGGCTGACCGTCCGGCAGACCGTGCTCCGGGCCGGGATGCCTCCCGAGACGCCGGGATTCCAGACCGTCATCCGGTCCGCGGGCAGGAGCCCGGTGGACGGCAGTGGCGGGCCCGACGGTGGCCCCGGCGGCGGCGTCGGCGCGGCGGTCACCGTGATCGTCGCCGAGGCGCTCTCGGTGTTGTCCGCGACGCTGGTGGCGATGACGTGGAATGTGCCGGCGCTCGAAGGAGCGGTGTAGACGCCCGAACCGTTCACCGTCCCGCCGGCGGCGCCTTCCTGCACCGACCAGCTCACGGCCTTGGAGGCGCTCGTGGCGGTCCCGGTCACCGAGGCGGTGAAGCTCACCGTCCCTCCGCCCTGGACCGATGCGGAGCCGGGAGCGATCGAGACCGTCACCTGCGGCGCCGCCGTCACGGTGACCGACGCGGTCGCGCTCTTCGAGGTGTCGGCGACGCTCGTGGCCACCACGTGGAAGCTGCCGGCATTCCCCGGCGCCGTGTACCGGCCCGAGCCGTCGATGCTCCCACCGGCAGAGCCCTCCTGGACCGACCAGCTCACGTCGGGCGACTGCCCACTGGTGGTTCCAGTGACGTTGGCGCTGAAGGTCGTGATGTCCCCTGCGGTCACCGAGGTGCTCGACGGGGAGATGGAGACCGCCACCGTCGGGGCGGCGGTGACCTCGACGGTCGCGGCAGCGCTCTTCGACGGGTCGGCCACGCTGGTGGCCACCACGTGGGCAGTGCTGGCGCTCGCCGGCGCGGTGTAGTTCCCGGAGGCGTCGATGCTGCCACCGCTGGCTCCCTCCCGCACGGACCAGCTGACGTCACCGGACTGGCCGCTGCGGACACCGGTCAGCTTGGCCTTGAAGCTCAGCTTGCCCTTGGACTGGACGGAGGCGTTGCTCGGCGTCACCGCGACGGCGATGCCCTGGTCGGCGGTCACGTTGACGGTGGCCGTGGCCTTCTTCGCGTGATCGGCGACGCTGGTCGCGACGACGTGGAAGGTTCCGGGAGCGTCCGGGGCGGTGTAGTTCCCCGAATCGTCAATGCGCCCGCCGCTGGCCCCTTCCTGGATCGACCAGGTCACGGCCGTGGACTGGGAGTGCCGCGTTCCACGCACCAGAGCGGTGAAGGTCGTGGTGTCACCCGTGCTGAGCGAGGTGACCGACGGCCTGATCCGCACCCGGACGCCCCGCCACCACACGTGCACCTTGACAATCGCTTTCCTGCGAGCGTCGCTGCTGCTCGCGGCCGCGACGTGGAACGCCCCTTCCGTGTCCGGCGTCATGTAGTTGCCCGAGCCGTCCACGGTGCCGCCACCGCTCTCCACAACGGACCAGGTGAGGGCCTCGGGACTGCCGCCGTCGACGTCCTGCGCGGTCGGGGCGAACGCCACCGCCTCGCCCGGCTCGAGATCCACCGGCGACGGGTCGACGGTCAGATTCGCTGGGTCTCCGACCCGACCACCACACGCTGACAAAGAGAAAACTGCCAATAAAGCGATGACAACAGTTTGTTGTGTTCGCATGAGGCGCGCCGGAATAGACAGTCAGGCGCAACGCACGCGAGAGGCGGGAAGCTCAGGGCTCGGTTCTTCGGCTGCCCGGCACATCCTCCGACATCAGTGGATACTGTTTTACGTTCTCGTACCTGCGACTCGCGACGCTTCAGAGGGGAAATACGACTATTCGTTCACGTGTGTCGTGATCACTGTCGACCGTGGGACCGTCGTCGCGTCCCGCCAGCCATGGATGCGAGAAGTCCTGCTGTTCTGGTCGAGACTCGATCGCGCGGGGAACCTGCTCACGACCAAACAGTAAAAAAAGCCGTCGAGATTATCCCGGGCTCGGCCGGGTCCCGGACCTTCCGAGGGGCAGCCGGGGCAAGTGCCCCTGCTGACGAACCCGCCCGGTTCAAATCCGGGTGTCGGCTCCCTTCCGGTCGCACATCTGCCGAAGAGCAGCCTCGATGCTCTCCAGCAGACCGGACAGCGGGGAGTATGCCGTGTGGAGCAGATGGAGGCGGCCGCTGAAGGTCGTCGCGCCGACGAGCTGCTCTCCATCACAGCCGAGCAGATTCGCCGGGCCCCACATCGACGTGAGACGGACCGCCGGATAACCACCGATGCCGGGGACCGCCCCGATGTTCGAGACGCCGACCTCGTAAGCGAACACCGGGTCGACGAAGTCCAGGGCGCCGTCGGCATCCGCGACGTTCGCCACGGCGTCGCTGATCATCCCGAGCGCGGCGGCGAGGCCCGCTCGAGAAGTCGGCCCCGCGTGCTCCGCCTTGATGTGTCGAGCCAGCCTCCACGGATCGCGATCCGCTTCCGCGGGGACGGGGATGATCGCCGCTCCGATGCACATCGAGGAGGTGTTGCTCACGCCGCACTGCTTGCGCGCGTCGATCGGTGAGAGGAGGCGGACCGTGCGTCGTTCCCATTCGGGAGATTGCCCGCGGGCAGCCTGGATCGCCGCTGCGCACAGAACGCCATGCACGGTGGTCCGTTCTTCCCTGGCCCGCCGGCGCAAGCCGTCCGTCAGCTCCGCATCGAGGATGCGGCTCGCGATCGAGAACGGTTCCACGTAGCTCGTCGTGAAGTTGATGCGTCTCGCCCCGGAAGGCTCCGCCGGAACCGGCGGGGCCGTCGATCGGACGCCCAGCAGGTTCTCGGTGCTCGGCAGCACGTCGCGGGGCTCGAGCGACTCTCCGGACAGGGCGCGGATCAGATCCGAGAGAGCCTCCGTCATCGAGACGCCGTCGCTGATCGAGTGATGCGCGACCAGGATGAAGGTCGAACGGCCTGCTCCGTGAATCAGGACCGCCCGGAGAAGAGGTGCATGATCGGCCGCGACCTTCGTCGCGAGCTCCCGGCCGAGCTCCGTCTCCCAGCTCGCGCAGCGGCCTCCGTCCACGATGCGCATCGAGATGGATTCACCCTCGACTCGACGGAAGTATGGCCTCTGGGCCTCGTCGACATCGATCTGGACGGAGAAGAGAGGCTGGCTCCTCTGCAAGGCATCGAGCGCGGTACGCCACTGCTGCACCGTCGTCGTGCCCTCCACCTCGATGGCGTGGGCGAAGGCTCGAGGACCACTCTGGCTGAACAGCCAGTGCAGGTGCTCGAAGCCTCCGAGGTAACGAACGAACCCCTCGAGCGCCCGGGGTTCCCTCCGCTGAGCGACCGTCATGCTCCTTCATCTACGGAGCCGTGGTGCGGCGAGCGCACCCGATCGACCGAACTTCGTGCCTATTCCTCTGAAGGAGTCCGGAGGCGACGGACGCGCTCCAGGTGCCACGAAAAAGCCCTGACACCGGCCCCCTCACGAGCGACCGGGCCAGGGCGACCCGTCGGCAGCGGGGGGATGCCGCCGCGAGTCGAGCACCACCCTAGTACGTCCGGGCGACTCGCGGGTCCCGCATGCCGTGCACTGCGCGCGCGCCGCTGCCGGCTGTCACATTTTCAAGGTCCCGCTCGCGCGCCTCAGGGCGGAGGCGTCAGCCCGGTCCGGGCGGCCTCGGAGTAGACGATGAACTTGAACGGGCTCAGCTGGTACTTCGCCCGGAGGCCTTCCAGCGCCCGCGTCCGCACCGCGACCAGCGACGACGTCGACGGGTGCGCCGTCAGCCCGAGCTCGGCGATCCGGAGCGCCATCGCGAAGTCCCCGCGCTCGTTCAGGCTCTTCCCCGCGCGCGCCAGCCGCTCCGGATCTCCGTCCGCCACCAGGTCGAGCGCCGCCGCCTCCTCCTTCTGCGAGAACACCTCCATCCCTTCCCGGTCCGGTTTCCAGTAGCCGGTGAGCTGGTGGTACAGCCGCTTGACCGCGTTCTCCCGCATCAGGAGGAAGGCGGGGATCACGTCGGGATAGGGCGCGAGCTCCGCCGGGACCAGGTTCCGCCCCAGCGCCTCGCTCAGCGGGAGGCCGTCGTGAAGGGCGCCCAGCGTGTCTCGCTCGACGGCCCGCAGCCCGAGCTCCAGCGGCTCCAGGGCCTTCACCTTGAAGTTCTCGGTGAGAGGCGTGTGGCCGTGGATCAGCAGCTTCGGGTGGAGCGAGCGAAGCAGCACGATCGCATCCACCAGACCTTCGACGGATCCCTCGGCGGCGAAGGGAGCGCCGAAGTAGGGCATGAAGACGTCTCCGACGAAGACGGTGCCGCTGTCGGGGAGCTCGACGAGCAGCGCATCGGTCGTCTCCCCACCGTTAGCGGGGTAGAGACGGAAGCGCGTCCCTCCGATGGTGAGCGACTCGGGCTTGTCGACCAGGCGGGTGGGGTGGAGCTCCAGCCGACCCGGCGTGCTGTCTCCGAAGAAGTAGCGGAACGGCGCTCCTCCCCGGTTGGCGATCTCCAGCTCCTCGGCGAACCGCGACTGGGCGACCACCTGCGTGTCCGGACCCAGATAGGCCTTCAGCCCGCCGATGTGGTCCCAGTGTGCATGGGTGACGATGACCGTGCGAAGCGGCTTGTCGCTGACCTTCCGGAACGCGCTGAGCGCCGCGCGCGCGTTTGCCTCGCCGGTCCCGGCGTCGATGGCGACCACCTGATCGGTGGTGACGATGAAGGCGATGTCCGCGAAGTCGTAGCCGCGCGCGATGTAGATGCTTGGCGCGATCTCGACCAGCTTCGGCGCGGTGAACCGGAACCCGTCCTGCGCGTTCACCGAGAAGTCCGTGACCAGCGGTGGTGAGCTCGACGCCGTCCCCGCCTGGGCAAGCGCCTGCTTCGACTCCTCCGGCTTGCCCAGCGTCCGGTAGGCATGCGCCAGGCCGACGTAGGCCGCGCGACGGATCCCCGGAGGAAACGCCGCCTGCTGGGCGAGCACCCACCGCAGATCCTCGGTCGCCTGCTGCGCCCGGCCGAAGCCCTCGGGGAGCTCGGCCGCGACCACACCGCGGAGGTAACGCGACAGCCCGTCGGTCCCCGCGGCCTGATCGAGCTTCGCCATCCCGTCCCTCACCCAGTCCTTCCGCTTCAGGAGGGGAACGGTGGACGACATCCGCACCTGGAACACGCCGCAGAACGCACCGAAGGCCGCGCGGTCCGGAACCTGGGTGGACCGCTCGCAGAAGTAGCCGTGCCCGTCCGAGTCCCGCCCCGAGGCGAGGTACTGATTCGCCAGGGCCACGATGGTCACGGTGGACGGGTTCTGGAGCCGGACCGCCTGCTCGAGCTCGGCGAGGGCCAGGTTGCGGGTGAGGCTCGGCGGGGGCGGGGAGTGCGAGCACCCGGTCGCGACGAGCGAGAGCACAGCGAGCGCGGCCCCGGACAGCAATCTGCGGCGCTTCATGATGCACTTCCTTTGAGTGTAGGTACACCTATTGCGGCAAGACTGCTGGCTCACTCCTTCTCGCGGAGCTGACCCGTGGCGGCGAGCCCCTCGAGGAGCGTCATCCACCGGCGCTGCCCGAGCGCCCTGGCCACCTTCGACTGCGCCTCCTCCCAGAGGGGAAACGCACGCTGGAGCGCGCGCTGGCCCGCCTCGGTCAGCCGGAGCAGGCGAACGCGCTGGTCCTTCCCGGGGCTGCTGCTGACCAGCCCGGCTCGCTCCAGGGGCTGGAGGTTCCGGGTCAGCGTCGTCCGGTCGAGGCTGAGCTCCTCCGCGACCCGGAGCAGGGGCGCCTCACCGAACAGCGAGATCGCGATCAGCAGGCTGAACTGCGTTCCCCGGATGCCGGACGGCGCGAGGGCCTGGTCGTAGATGCGACCGATGGTCCGGGTGGCCCCCCGGAGCCGCTGGGCCATGCACTCCGTCTTCACCCGGAAGCGTTGCTCCCGGTCGGGAAAGGACGATGGCTTCATGATTGGGTGTATATGCACCTGCTTCGGTCCGCGCAATCGATCGTGAGCTGGCCGCTGCCCCACCGGGCAATTGCGAAAAGGTCGAGGTCGAGCCACGGTCGATCCCGGAGCCCCGAGGTACGGGACAGGAGGACGCCATGAACGCTCGCCGTCCATCGATGACGGTCTCATCCGTCTTCGCCTTGCTCGCCCTGGCAATCAGCTGCGCGACGTCGAAGGAGCTGCCGAAGCAGACGGAAACCCGGACCGTGACCGGCACCGCGGTGGTGCAGGCGATCGATCAGAACACGCGGGAGGTCACGCTCAAGGGCGAGAACGGCAACGTGATCTCCTTCATCGCGGGCGACCAGGTACGAAACCTCTCGCAGGTCCGAGTCGGTGACACCGTCAAGATCGCGTACACCGAGTCGCTCGCGCTGGAGGTGAGGCGGGTCGACGGGGGCTCGCCGGACCTGAGCGCGACCACGGACGTCCAGCGAGCCGCCCCCGGAGCGAAGCCCGCCGGTACGGTCGGGAGCACGGTGACCATCTCGGCAGCGATCGTCGCCATCGACCGGACGGCGAACACCGTGACGCTCAGAGGCCCCGAAGGAAACACCCGCGTCGTCCCGGTCAGGGACCCCAAGAATCTGGAGAATGTGCAGGTGGGGGACATGGTCTATGCGACGTACACCCAGTCGCTCGGACTCTCGGTCGAGCCGGTGAGGTAGTCGCTCAGGCACTCGCTCCCGAGCGAGAGAGCGGGACCGGATCCCGCAGCGCGGCCGCCATCCGGCGCGCCGCCTCGTCCAGCTCCTGCTCGTCGAGCGGTGAGAACCCCAGCCGGACCGCGTGGACCGGTCCGCCATCGAACGCGTAGCGGCGGCCGGGAAGGAAGCCCACGCCGTGGTCGACGGCGCGCTCGCTCCACCGGTCCAGGTCCACCGCCGGATCGATCCGTGCCCAGAGCGCCATCCCCCCCGCCGGGGGCGTGACGTGCACCACCGCCCCGAGATGCTTTCGCAGCGCCTCCACCAGCGCATCGCGACGGCTCCGGTACACCCGACGCATCCTGCGCACGTGGCGGATCAGGTCGCCGTCCTCGAAGAGCTCGGCCACCGCGCACTCGTGCGCCTGGTCTCCCTGGAGGTCGGTCGAGACGCGCAGCTCGGTGATGCGGTCGATCACCGCGGACGGCGCGACCAGGTAGCCGATGCGCAGCCCCGGGGCGAGCACCTTGGACAGTGTCCCCACGTAGATGACGACTCCGGCCTCGTCGCGGCTCGCGAGCGGGAGCACCGGCCGGCCGTCGTAGTGGAACTCGTGATCGTAGTCGTCCTCGATCACCACGGTCCGGTGCCTCCGCGCGAGCTCGAGCAGGGCCATCCGTCGCGCGGCCGGTAGGACGGACGTCGTCGGGAACTGGTGGTGCGGCGTCAGGTAGATCGCCCGGAGCGGGCGCTGCTCGGCGAGCGAGGCCAGCGCGGCCACGTTCACCCCGTGCGCATCGACCGGCACCGGGACCAGCGACGCACCGGTGAGCCGCAGCGCCGCCCACGCTCCCGGATGGCCCAGCCCCTCCACGGCCACCACGTCGCCCGGCCCCAGCAGCGCCCGGGCGATGAGGTCCAGCGCCATCTGGCTGCCCCGGGTGACGAACACCGTGTCCGCCGAGGCGGGGAGGGCGCGCGTCGCGGTGAGCATCTCCGCCAGGGCCGCGCGCAGGCGCGGGTGGCCACGCGGATCGCCGTAGCCGAGGAGCGCGCGCCCGTGGCGCGCCAGCGCCCGCCGGTACGCGCGGGACAGCTCCGCCGCCGGCATCCGTCGTACGTCGGGTGCACCCTTGGCGAGGAGGAGGACGTCGGGCGGGAACTCGGGAATGCGCGCCGACGGCACCGCCGGCCCGAGCGGAAACCCCGGAGCGAGCGACAGACGCGCCCGCAGTCGCTCGCGCGGGATGCGCGTGGACGGCGGCGGCAGGTCCCGGACGACGAAGGTTCCTCCGGCGGGCCGGGTGTGCAGCCAGCCCTGGGCGATGAGCTCCCCGTAGCCGGCGAGGACGGTGTTCCGGTGAACCCCCAGCGCCTCGGCCAGCGTCCGCGAGCCCGGGAGCCGGGTCCCAGCGGGCAGGCGGCCCGAGCGGATGTCCTGCTGCAGCGCCTCCGACAGCTGCAGGAACAGCGGCTCGCTCCGGGAGGGGTCGAGCACCACGGTGTGCTGCCAGGAGCGCATCTGCTCGCCGCGAACCTCCTCGACCGGCGGGACAGTATGGCCCCGCTCCCGGTCCGCCGAAACGGACCAGTTTTCACGAAGTCGACTGGACCAGATCTGCGCAACTGGCCCATTCGCTTTGGAGGGACTGGCCCTCCAGGAGGCGCCGGCGCTGGCCCACCGTGGCCCCTCGCGCCGGCCGGAATTCCTCCTTCCGGCGCCCACCAGAGGAGGTGGCCCCATGAGACCCCACGAGACTCGCATCCTGCTTGCCGCCGGTGCGCTTCTGATCGCCGGTTGCGGAAGCGGCGTCGCCCCGTCCGACCCTGGCGCGAGCGCCAGCGACACCGCCGCGATGACCACCCTCCGAGAGGAGACCGAGCACGGGCACCACGGACCGCGGTTCTTCATCTACCCGAGGCATGCCCGCGTGGACGGGAAGACGACCCTCGGGTGGGTTCCTGAGTTCTGGCGCTACATCTTCTCGGTCCCCGCGAGCGAGAACCCGGAGCTGGTCGACTCCGCGGACTGCGGCGTGGGCCAGACCGGTCCGGTATTCTTCATCCCCGGCGAGCAGCACGACGTCTACACCCGGTCCTGCACGGTTCCGGCCCGGACGCCCGTGCTCTGGCCGATCTGGTCGCTCTTCAACGACTACCCCTGCCCGGATCCGACGTTCCAGCCGGCCCCGGGACAGAGCCTGGAGGACTTCCTCGCCCAGGGCGCCCGGGCCTTCGACGACGCGGTGAAGAACCTCGCCGCCACCATCGACGGCCATCCGGTCGAACTGAGCAAGGTCCGCTACACCACCGACCTGGTCACCTTCACCGGTGACCCGAGCCTGACGGCGACGCTCGACGGGTGCGTCACCGGGCACCCGCAGGTCGGCGTGGCGGACGGCTGGTTCGTGCTGCTTCGCCTCTCTCCCGGGGACCACACCCTCCTCGTGACCGCCACCGCTCCGAGCGGACACGCCACCAGCCAGACCTTCCTCCTGCACGTCCAGGGCGAGCGGGACGACGACTAGGAACCGCAGTCGACGGACGGCGGGCGGCGGCCGGCTGCAGACCGGGCCCGAGCGCCGATGCGCAGTTAGAGAAGGCCCCGATGCTCCTCTCCGCGCTCCTCGCCATCTCCCTCTCGGCCGCCCCGCCGTCCGAGGACATCGCTGCCGCCACCCGGTCCTGGCAGGAGGGCCGGCTGAAGCGCCTCCAGGCCGAGGACGGCTGGCTCACCCTCGTCGGGCTGGGATGGCTCAAGGAGGGCTCCAACAGCGCCGGGTCCGACGGGAAGGCCGCGGTCGTCTTCCCCGAGGGTGCGCCAAAGGACGTCGGAACCTTCGTGCGCTCGGGCTCGAAGGTCACCTTCCAGCCCGCCGCGGGCGTGTCCGTCACCCGGGAGGGAAAGCCCTTCACTGGCGGAGCCGTGCAGACCGACGACGAGGGCCGCGCGGAGCCGGACATCCTCCAGCTCGGTCGCATCCGGTTCCAGCTCATCGTCCGGGGAAGCCGCATCGGCGTGCGCATCAAGGACCCCGAGGCGCGTGCCCGGAAGGAGTTCAAGGGCATCCCCATGTATCCGGCCTCCGCGAGCTGGCGGATCGTCGCGCGCTGGGAGCCGTCCACCCCGCCGGCCGAGATCGCCGTCCCCAACGTGCTCGGCGAGGTGGAGCGCTCTCCATCGCCGGGAGTCGCCGTCTTCAGCGTCCAGGGCAAGGAGTACCGGCTCACACCGGTCCTGGAGGAGGGGAGCCCGGAGCTGTTCTTCGTCTTCGGCGACGAGACCAACCGGACCGAGACCTACGGAGCCGGACGCTTCCTCTACTCGGCGCCGGCGAAGGACGGAACGGTGGTGCTCGACTTCAACCACGCCTACAACCCGCCCTGCGCGTTCAGCGCCTTCGCCACCTGTCCGCTCCCGCCGAAGCAGAACCGGCTCCCTCTCCGGGTCGATGCCGGGGAGAAGCGCCTCCCCACCCACTGACGCGCAGACCCACCGCGGACATCCGTCCGTGCGGCGTCCGGGCAATCCTCGGCTAGCCTCGGACGCTCGATGAGGCACTCGCTCCTCCTCGGGCTGACGGGCCTCGGGCTCCTGCTCGTCCCGTCCCGCGCCGAGGCGCAGTGGTCGTTCCGGCTCGCGCTGGAGGCCCCGCTCTACGTCCACACCTCCAGCGACGGCCAGAGCAGCTCCTACGGCATCAACGACAGCTTCCAGCCCACAGTCGATCTGATCGGGAGCTACTTCCTGAACTGGGTCGTGGCCGTGGACCTCGAGCTGCGAACCGGGATCGCCGCCACCGGCACCGGGTACTCACGCCGGGGCACCGCGGTCGGCCCAGGGCTGACGTTCGACGATCCCACCTTCCCCCTCTACGGACGGGTGTCGTTCCCCCTCCAGGTGGAGCCCAGCGTGGTCGCCACCTTCCGGGCGGGTGGGGGACTCAAGGTCCTCGACATGGCCTTCCTCCGCCTCTACTTCGAGGTGACCGCCGACTTCCCCATCGCCGGTAGCGGGGTCGGCTTCTTCAGCAGCCAGGCGGTCAACGCAGGGCTGGGGGTGTGGCTGCGCCTGTGAGGCTCGGGACTCTGGCCGGATCGGTGCATGCTGGCGGATCCATGCACCGAGCGTTCCTTCTCCTGGCCCTGGCCGCCTGCGCCGGGAGCCCCCCGGCGCAGCACGCGGCAACTGCGCCCGTTCACCTCCAGCTCGTCGCGCTCAACGACTTCCACGGGAACCTCGAGCCGCCCTCCGGCACCGTCCAGCTTCCCGACGGGACCGTCCCGGCCGGCGGAGGGGCGTGGCTCGCGGCGCACGTGGCCCGCCTCCGGGGCGAGGAGCCCGACACGCTGGTGGTGGGCGCGGGCGATCTGATCGGAGCGAGCCCGCTGGCCTCGGCGCTGAGCCATGACGAGCCGAGCCTCTCGCTCATGGACTCGCTCGGGCTGGACGTCTCCAGCGTGGGGAACCACGAGCTCGACGAGGGCGCCGAGGAGCTGCTTCGCCTCCAGCGGGGCGGATGCCGGAAGGACGAACCAGCCTGCAAGGCCCCGGGCTTCCCGGGCGCTCGCTTCACTTACCTGGCGGCGAACGTCTTCGACCGCGACGGCAACACCTTCCTCCCGGCGACGGTGGTGAAGAAGGTCGGCGCAGCGACCATCGGCTTCGTCGGCGTCGTTCTCCGGGAGACGCCCTCGGTGGTGACGCCCAGCGGCATCGCGGGGCTGAGGTTCGGCGACGAGGCGGAGGCCGTGAATGCGGCGGTCCCGAAGCTGCGCCAGGCGGGCGCCGACGCGATCGTGGTGCTCATCCACCAGGGCGGAGCGCAGACGCCGGGCTCGCCGCCCGGGGAGTGCCGCGGCTTCAGCGGCGCTCTGGTCGACCTCGCGCAACGCTTCCGCGGCGTGGACGTCATCGTGAGCGGGCACACCCATCAGGCCTACGTGTGCCCGGACCTCGGAGGTGCGCTGGCGACCAGCGCCGGGGCGTACGGCCGATTCGTGACGCGCATCGAGCTGGACGTCGATCCGGTGCAGCACCGGGTGATTTCCCGGAAGGCCACCCAGGTCGCGGTCACGCACGACCTGGCCCCCGACGCGCGGGCGAAGGCCATCGTGGACCGGGCAGTGACCGACGCGGCCCCGCTCGCCGGCCGGAGGGTGGGGCGCCTCGCGGTGAACCTCTCCCGGAAGGCGACCGATGCGGGAGAATCCGCGCTCGGCGATGCGGTGGCCGACGCCCACCTCGCCGTCACCCGGAGGAGCGGCGCGACCGTCGCCTTCACCAACCCGGGCGGGCTCCGCGCGGACCTGTCGTCGGGCGATGTCACCTACGCGCAGGCCTTCGCCGCTCAGCCGTTCGGAAACACCCTGGTGACCTTCACCCTCAGCGGGGCGCAGGTGTCGACGGTGCTCGAGCAGCAATGGCTCGGGAGTCGGCCGAAGATCCTCCAGCCCTCGGCCAACGTGAGCTACGCGTGGTCGGGCGCGGCCTCGCCGGGGTCGAAGGTGGTCCCGGGGTCGCTCAAGGTGGATGGCCGCCCGCTGGCGCCGGACGCCCGGGTCCGGGTGACGGTGAACAGCTTCCTCGCCGCGGGGGGCGACGGGTTCACCGTGTTCACGGAGGGGACGGACCGGGTGGTCGGACCGCCGGATCTCGAGGCGCTGGTCGAGTACCTGCGGCCGACGCTCGACGGCGCCGCGCTCGCGAAGCCGAGCGGCCCGCGCATCACGCAGTCGCCGTGAGCTTCTCCCGTGCGTGCGGCACACCCGTGACGTCCGCGTCCGGGAGGCGGGAGCCGGGGCGAAATACTTGCGGCCACAACGACCGTCCGCCCGGGCGGACTTGTGACGGCCGGGCGAGCGCATTATTCATCGCCCTGCAGGCTCTCCCCCGGACAGTCGGCGCGGCGAGCCTCCCGGAGGTCGAGATGAGTCGGTCGATCATCGCGGTGGCGGCAGTTCTCGTTGCAAGCGGCTGCGCGCACGACGCCGAGGGACATCGGGTGCGAAACACGACCATCCGTTTCGACGAGCGAAGCGTCAGCGGCCCCGGCTTCGACAACACCCTGGAGGAAGACGGCACCTGGGCCACCTCGAGTGGTGCGCGGTATCGCCTCGACGGGGACGAGATCCGGAAGGTCGGCGCCGGATTCGACGGGACCGGAGGCCTGGTCCGCCCCGCGGGCTGGGTCGATGTCGAGCGCCGTCCGGATGGCCTGGTGTTCACTCCTTCCTGGCCGACCTCCGTCATCTGGACCTTCGTGACCGAAGACGGACTGCCCATCCCTCGGGATCTGGAGATGCCGCTCTACATCGCGGCCGGGTTCGGCCTGGAGGGTGCGATCGTCGATCTCCGCACCCCCGGATCGGAGGTCGTGGGAATCGACCTCAAGCCGGACTGCGCAGTCGTCCTGTTCGACCTCAAGGGTCGGCAGGTGGCGGGGTGGGTGACCCGCAACGGCGCGGTCTGCCCGGAGCCGCGCTATCCCGGGCGGGATGCGCTCGCGCGCCTGGTGGCCGTCCGGAACGAGGTGTGGGAGAGCCCGTATCGCGCGAGGCCCTGATGCGGACGGCATCTGGGAGACGCAGTTCCGTCCCACCCACTGACGGTCAGAAGGCGCCCCGCGTCAGGGGCCCACACTGCCCGCGAAATCCATGGCGCCCGGGGAGCATTCTCGCGTCGATGGCGCGAATATCCGGACGTTCACCGGCTCACGTCCTGCGGGGCCGAGCAACGCCTCGCTCCCGCGACTGTCTACACTGCGTCCCCGCCGTCGAGGCGAGGCGCGCCGGGCGAGGGGATCCGGAAAGGCGCCAGTGGAGGGTTCCCGATGCAGCGCAGGCACGTGTTCGGGGTGGTGCTGGCATTCGTTGCGGCCGGCTGTGCGCACTATGACGCCAAGGGACGGGCGGTCCGTACCGGCACCGCGCGGTTCGACGCCCAGAGCGTCAGCGCGCCGGGGATCATGTACACGCTGGCAAGCGACGGGACCTGGGCCGGGATGGGCGGAGACCGGTACGAGCTCGTCGGTGACGACCTGCGGAAGGTCGGAGCCTTCGCTCCCACGCCGTCGCTCATTCGCCCGTCGGGCTGGGTGAGCCTGGATCGACGACCGGACGGACTGATGTACGTCCCGTCGTACCCCGGCGGCCGGATCTGGACCTTCATCACCGAGGACGGTGAGCGGATCCCCGCGGAGCTCGAGATCCCGCTGTACCTCGCGGCGCAGCTGGGTCTCGGCGGTCAGTGGATCGACATGTTCACGCCCGGCTCGGAGTACGCCGGCCTTCCGCTCACCCCCGACTGTGCGACGGTGCTCTTCGACATCCAGGGGCGTCAGGTGGCCGGGTTCGTGGCGAGCCAGGGCGCGGTCTGCGCGGATCCCCGGTACCCCGGAAAGCAGACCCTGGCGAAGATGATCACCGTGCGGAACGAGGTCTGGGAGAGCCCCACGCGGCCTCTGCCCCCCTGACGGCCCAGCCGGTCTAGGACTGCGCCGCGCGAGCCCGCTTGCTCACCGCCTCGCGGACGTGAAGGTGGTAGCGCGTCGCCGCCGACTCCAGGATCCCGGCGACGAGCTGCCCGTAGTCCAGCCCGGCGTCGGCCGCGGCCATCGCCAGCTCGCCGGTCTTCTCCAGATACGGGTTGGGGTTCGCCTCGAGCATGTAGGGCTCGCCGGTCTTGGCGATCCGGAAGTCCATGCGGGCGTAGTCCCGGAGCTTGAGCGCCCGGTAGGCCAGCCGGGTCGCCCGGTGGATGCGGGCCCGCAGCTCGTCGGAGAGGTCCTTGGCGATGACCAGCCGGGGGCTTCCCTCGGTCTCGGGCGCGAACTTCACCTCGCGGTCCGAGACCATCGGGACGGCCGGTGACCAGTTCCCGAAGTCCATCTCGATGATCGGGAGGATGGTCGGGTTGCTCGCCGGGCCGACGATCCCCACGTAGACCTCCCGGCCGTCGATGTACTCCTCGACCAGCGCCTCGTCCTGAAGGTCGTCGCGGATCTCCCGGACCCGCTCGGTCAGCTCCTGCCAGTTCTGGACGACCGAGTGGCGGCCGATGCCGATGGAAGCGTCCGAGCGGGCCGGCTTCACGATCAGCGGGAACCGGAGGATGCCCTTGGTCTCGAAGGTGTCGTTCTCGAAGACCGCGAAGTTCGGGGTCGAGACCTCGTGGAACTCGAGCAGCTGCTTGGTCAGCACCTTGTCCTGGGCCAGCAGCAGGCCGGCGGTGCTCGAGCCGGTGTACTTGACCCGGCCCATCTCCATCAGCGCCGCGACGTTGACCTCCATCCGATAGTCGGAGGCGAAGGTCTCGCAGACGTTGAAGACCAGGTCGCACTTGGCCCGCTGGATGTCCCGGAGGATCTCGCTCACCCGGTCGTCCACCGCGACGGTGTTGACCTGGTGACCAAGGCTACCGAGCGCCTCCGTGAGCTGGGTCACCACCGGATCCACCTCGTCGCCCTTGGGCTGGTAGTGGAGGATGGCGATCTTCAGCGCGGGGAGCGGCATTCCTGCCGCAACTTTACGCTGCTCGATGCGATTCGGCTACTCGGTGTCGAAGAGTCGGCCGGTGTAGAGCTCGTTCATCGCGAGCGCGGTGACCAGTGAACCGAGATTCGCGACGTAGTCGTTCGCGCGATCGGGCGTGGCGGTGAGCTTCAGCTGGTCGGTGCGATCCGTCAGGTGGTCGACCACGCTGCGCACGACGGCGCGGTTCACGCCCGAGTACTGGGTCGCGGCCTGGATGAGCGTCTGTCGCCGGTCGCGGAGGACCTGGGCGGCGGAGGCCGGGGCCGACCCGGGGGGCTCGAAGAGCTGGAACAGCTCGGTGTCGAGCTTCTCGCCAATCTCGAGGTCCACGCGTTCGGCCAGGTCCCGGAGCCGGTAGTAGTCCGCGACCGTCTCCTCCATCTGGTCCGCGTCGATGTCGTGCGTGTCGAGGGCGACCTGCGGCGGACGGTGGCCCAGCTCGGTGGCCGTGGCGTCGACGTACTGAAGCTTCTTCAGGGCGGCGCCCCAGTTCCGGTAGCGCTGCCGCCAGTCCAGGCCGGGGGTGAGCCACACCGCGAACGTCTCGGCGAAGTCCTCGTCGGGGTGCTTCTGGGCGTACCAGCCCGGGATGTGCGTGACGTAGGCCCGGGAGAAGGGCTTGGGCTTGAACTCTTCCTTGTAAGGCTGGTGGTAGTCGCCGAAGAGCGCGCGCCAGGCGGGGGTCTCGTACAGCCGGTAGGCGTAGTTGAAGCAGTGCCCCGCCTCGTGGCGGAGGTACATGAGGATCTCGCGCTCCGACTCCACGCCGCCCCCCAGCTCACCCTCGATGGACTGGAGCGCCGGGTTGGCCAGGTAGAAGGGGATGCCGATGACGGGGATGCCGGAGGGGCAGCCCCACTCGTCGCTGAGATAACACTGCGGCCGGATGTCGAGGCCGCGAGCGCCGAGCTCCTCGTGCAGCTGGTGGATGAGCCGCTCGAGGTGCGTCCCCGCCAGCTGGAGGCGGAGATCCTTGATCCGGGCGCGGAGGAGGGCCTGGCGCTCGGGGCGCAGGGCCGGCTGCGCGCGATCGCGCGGGTCCGGCTGCTGGCGCTCGTGGAATGCGGGTGGACCCGGCGGGCTCGCCGGCGGTGGCGGACGCTCGCGCGCCTCCGCCGGCGGCCGCTCGGGCGTCGCCGGCTGGGTCGGCGGTTCCTGCTGTGCGGCGGCTGTGGCGTGGGCGGGGGTCACGGCGGGGACTGACCTTAACCAGTCCCGGCGGTGGTCGGCTTCCCGACCCTGCGGGGCCCGTTCAGCTGTTCTGGTGCCTTCTCAAGTCCTTGTCAGGACTCGGGTTTGATAGCGACCGGCCAAGCATGCGAATGGCCGACTCCCAGAGTCGAATTTCAGCGCGGGTCAAACCCGACCTCCTCCATGGATCGACGAGGGGGGCCATCCCGGCCTGCCCCGGACGGATGAACCGGGCAGCGCGGAGGACGTCCTCCAGGACGCGCTCGAGCCTGCGGAGATCGGCGTCGGTTCCGGGGCGAGGCGCGCCGCGAACGCGCCGCTCGGGCCCGCGGGACAGCGCGTAGGCGTAGACGCAGATCGCCTGGGCCAGGTTGAGCGAGGGCTGCCGGGCGTCGGAGGGGATGCGGGTCAGGGCGTGGCATCCGGCGAGCTCGTCCCGGGAGAGTCCGGTGCGCTCGTCTCCGAAGACGAGGGCCACGCGCCCCGGTCTCCGGGCAGCCTCGGCGGCGAAGGCCTCCGGGTCCAGGGGGGCCGGGCGGAGCCGTGAACGGCCCGAGGTGCCCACCACCCAGCTGCAGTCGGCGACGGCTTCCTCGAGGGTCGATGCGAGCCTCGCGGAGACGAGCACGTCCTCGGCACCCACCGCGAGCCTGCGCGCGCGTGGGTCGTCCGGATTCCAGGGAGGACGGACCCAGGTCCACTCGGCCTGACCGAAGTTCTTCAGCGCACGGGCCGCCGCGCCGAGGTTCTCGGGCGTTCGGGGGTGGATCAGGACGAAGCGAATCGGCGTGGGCATGCGGAGGTGAGGCGGGTAGGACGGGGGAATGAGCTCCTCGGTGAAGCGCCGGACGGTCGACCTCTCTGGCTACCCCGACCTGGTGGTCATCTACCTCGGGATGCGCGTGAACGCGTGGTACGGGCTGAAGACGCTGGTGGGTTTCGGTCCCCGCATCCAGGGAGCGGTGGATGCGGCCCCGGCCGGGCTGCTGCTGCACGAGACGGTCGTCTACTCCTTGTTCCCTCCGAACATCGGGATGCGCCAGTACTGGAAGGACTTCGACAGCCTCGAGCGCTGGGCGCGGTCCGAGCCCCATGCCTCCTGGTGGCGACAGTTCCTCCGTGACTCGGGCGGGACGGGCTTCTGGCACGAGACCTACTTCATGAGGGGAGGCATGGAGGCCGTCTACGACGACCTCCCCGGGCCAATCGGCTTCCTCCGCTTCGCCCCCGAGGTGCCGGCGCGCGGGTCGATGTTCGGCGCCCGGCGCCGCGCCCGCCTGGCGGGAGAGTCGGCCGTTCCCGCTCCGGTCGAGGAGGGAAGCCTCGACGGCGGCTGAGTCGGAGATCCGACGCGCTGGCCCGGAAACGACGCATGGGTCCCGAGCTTCGATTAGTGTGCGTCGCATCGCTGCTAGGGGTGCCGCGCCCGTCGGGCGCGGCTGAGACGGCCCGTGGCCGGACCCTTGGAACCTGAACCGGTTGATACCGGCGGAGGGAAGCGGCGATCGGAGCCAGACGGCCCCGCCCTCCGCCCGCGTGGGAGCGCCATGAGCGGACGGACGAAGCTGAGCGTGAGCGAGGAGCGGCTGGAGGGCATCACCCGCGGACCGCTTCCTGCCTCGAGAAAACTTTACCGGATGGGGACGCTGCACCCCGAGGTCCGGGTGCCGGTCCGGGAGATCACGCTCACCGCCACCCGGGCCCGTCAGGGCTCAGGTTGGGTGGAGACGCCCAATGCTCCGCTCGAGGTCTACGATACCAGCGGTCCGTACACCGACCCCGAGGCGCGCATCGACCTTCGCCGGGGGCTGGAGCCGGTGCGCACCTGGCTGGATCGCGATC
>Ga0081540_1001183_pt1 | contig 22841 bp, 21 predicted proteins | sample TabmetS2T1R1_FD_71024 | JGI IMG/M metagenome (GOLD analysis project Ga0081540, IMG submission 71024) | Tabebuia heterophylla rhizosphere microbial communities from the University of Puerto Rico - S2T1R1 | ecosystem: Host-associated > Plants > Roots > Rhizosphere ... | reverse complement strand
CACGCCGCTGACGGGCTGGCCGACGAAGCGGGGATGCTTGGCCGCGCCGGGGATGGAAATGGGAACATAGCTTGCGGCCTCGAAGCGAACCCCCGCGAACTGGGCCCGCTCGAGGCGTTCAATTAACCGCGGCGCCGCCAGCCACGGGGCGCCGAATACGCCAAACGGCGTGGGCGTGCCGCGGCCCTCGTTGACGTTGCTCTCGCCCACCAGGCCGATGCCGGGATAGAGGAGGGCGGACTGAAAGCTTGGAATGTTTGGGCTCGTTGGCACCCAGGTCAACTGCGTTTCGGGCCAGCGCATGCCGCGCTGCCAGTTTTCGATGCCGACGACCTCGAGCTCGAGCCGTTGCAGGCCGTCGAGCCAGCCCTCGCCCTTGATCATGCGCGCAATCTCACCGACCGTCAGTCCGTGCACGATCGGGATTGGGTATTGGCCGACAAAGGAGCGCAACGATCCCTCCAGCACAAAGCCCGCCACGTAGTCGCCGCCGAGCGGGTTGGGACGATCGAGCACGATGAAGGGGATCTTGGCGGCGGCCGCGGCCTGCATGGCGAGGCCGAGCGTCGAGATGTAGGTATAAAAGCGGGCACCGATGTCCTGCACATCGAACACGAGTGTATCGATGCCCCGCAACATGGCGGGCGTCGGCTTGCGGGTGCGCCCGTAAAGGCTCCAGACCGGCACGCCGGTTTTTGCATCGACCGAATGGCCGACGCTGGCCCCCGCCTCGGCCGCGCCGCGCAGGCCATGCTCGGGTGCGAAGATGGCGGCAAGCGTGACGCCCGGGGCAGCCTTCAGGAGATCCGCAAGGTGGGTGCCGTTGGCAAGGCTCGTCTGATTGGCAATGAGGCCGACCCGCTTACCCGCCAGCGGGGCAAACCGATTGGCGAGGAGGACCTCGGCACCCACCACGACGGGTCGAGGCGACACGTTGGCCACGGCCGGCATAGTACACACCCCTGCAAGGACGGCGAGGGCAAGCACCAGCAACCGCTGCCCCTTACCGCCGATAAAGGCGGACCAAATGTGCCGCCATTGGGCGGCGCGCGGTCGGCTGCGCCGCCCCTGCCGGGTACCACGGGGAACGAGGCTCGCCATCACGCGCCTGCGACCCCGAGGGCCGCCGCGCGCGCCAACAGCCGCTTGGCGTTCAAGTAGGTGGGCACCTCGATCATGAGGTCACCCAGGCGCCCCCGTTCCTTGCCGGCGGCCCGGGCGGCTTCGAACGCCGCCACGACGGCGTGGGCCTCGCCAACCTCGCCGTGGCTCGGCGTCAGCACCCGATTGATGGCCGCGGCGTGGTCGGCGTGGACCGCGCTCTTGGCCACATAGCCCAGCCGGCGGGCGTAGCGGGCGTCGCTTTCGCAGCCCTCCAGATCCGCAAAGGTATACGGGCAATCGACGGTGAGCACGTTGGCGGCCGTGCACTCGAAGTGGAGGCGCTGGCGGGCATAGGCAAGTTCGATGCCCGCCTTGCTGCGCGGGGCACCGAGATCCGCTGCCATGTCCTCGGTCGACCCCAGCACGCCCGTGACGCGTGGGCTTGCCGTGGCGATGGCAAAGGCGTGCACAATGCCACGCGCGCTTTCAACGTTGGGCACGAGCTCGGTGCTGCCCGCGGGAATTGCCAAGGCGTGCTCGAGGCGCGACACCTCGCGGTCCAGGGCGGCGACCTGGTGTGGATCGGCGACCTTCGACATGACGACGATATCGGGGTGCCCGGCCATGACCGCGGCCAAGTCGGCGTGCCCTTCGGGTTCCAGCGGATTGATGCGAGCGGCGGCAACGATGCCGGCGGCCCGCCAACGCCCATAAAGATCGGCGGCGAGCGCGCGGGCCTGGGGCCGCAGCTCGGGTGGCGTGAAATCCTCAAGCTCCTGGATCAGCACGTCGGCGCCGCTCGTGCTCGCGGCGGCGAGCGCCGCCGCATCGGCGCCTGGCACAAACAGCCAGCAGCGCCGCAGCGCGGGCGGGCGGCGCCCAATACCAGAGGCGCCAGCGAGGGGCGAGGCAGCCCTCATGGCGAGCGCCAGCCGCGTGCGTGCATTGTGCTTTTGCTCCCCAATTGGCTTCGACCCATTTAGGCATTGAATGGCTCCTGGCGTCACCAGCCCAATGCACCCCAAAAGCTCACGGCGCCCGCTCCTCCAGGCTACAAACCGCTCCCCCATTTTAGGGCAGCGCTGTTAAACCCCAAGCGCCATCCCCCGGACAGCAAATAAGCGCCGATCAGGCTGCGGACGATCTGCCCTGCCTTTGCTTCCCAAATCTCCGCAAAACCCGCGGGCCGGCGCAAGGCACGCAAGCGTACCGAACCCGCCGGCGCTGCGGCAACTCCGCTGCGGGCTTATCGCACGCAGGCTCCGCAACCCGATCGGGTGAGCTAAGGCGTTGGCACTTAGGGCATTCAGGGTTTGCCCGAGTGGAGATTAGCCAATACCAGGGTTAATGTAGCGATTGAGCAGAAGCCCCCGCCAGTCGAAGACCATGACGCGTATATTAATTGCAGACGACCATGAGGTCGTACGTTCGGGGCTCAGGAAAATCCTTGAATCCCAACCCAACTGGGAGGTTGTCGCCGAGGTCGGAGATGGCAAGGACGCCATCAGCAAGGCGACCGAGACCAAGCCCGACATTGCCGTGCTCGATTACTCGCTCCCCCTCATCAACGGCATCGAAGCGACGCGGCAGATCCGGGCCCGCTTGCCCAAGACCGAAGTTTTGATCTTCACGATGCACGACAACGAAACGCTGATCTCGGAGCTTCTCAAAGCTGGCGCCCGCGGCTACCTATTGAAGTCGGACGCCCAGAGCCATCTGATCGGCGCCATCGAGTGTCTCGCCCTGCATAAGCCGTTCTTTACCGCTAAGGTCTCGGAAGCCTTACTGGATTCGTTTTTAAAGCGACCGGCCCGGGATGGATCGATGCTCACCAACCGGGAACGCTGCGTGGTGCAGTTGATCGCAGAGGGTCACACCAACAAGCAGGTGGCAAGCATCCTCAACATCTCTCTCAAGACCGTGGAAACGCACCGCTCGGCGATCATGCGCAAGCTCAACCTGTCGTCATCGGCCGGTCTGGTGCGCTACGCCATCCGCAACAATATTGTGCAGGCCTAAAAACCCGTACGCAGGATTGCCTTACCGCCAAGTAGCACCAACGCGGCTAAGCGCGCTTGGACAGGCGGCCATGACGCGGCGGCCGAGCCGCGCTCGCTTATAGGGATCCGGCGGACCGCGGCTTCGGCAAGGCGCTGTCTCAAGGCAGCGCTAATCGAGTAGGGGGATTCCTCGCGGTCTCCCCCTCTCACACCACCGGGCATACTCATCGTACTCGGCGGTTTCCAGCAGGTCGTAGCGCACCGTGATGCGTCGAGAGGTTGATGAGCCCGATCGAGCCAAACCACCGCAACGTCATGGCCTCGTTGGCGGGCGGACTGCCCGACAGTCGCCACCACCCTTTGCCCGATAACGCCAGCAGCCACGCCCGTAGCTCCGGCACACCAGACTTGGCCGGCGCAGCCCGCGCCGGCCAGCATCGGGGTTGCCGAAAGCCCCACTTTCAGCCCTTCAGGCGTTTGTTGCATTCGCTGTAGTAGCCGCCACCCTTGGCGATCCAGCGCAGCCCGCCATTGGCATTGGCCGCCTTGTTGGCCTTGTATTGGTCAAGACAGGTGTGCATGCGCGCGCGTCCGGCCGATTCTTTGGAGTACTTCGGCGAAACGGCCGCGGGAAAGGCCGCCCCACCCGCGCTCGGCGCCGCTTTCGTGGTGTCGGTCGGCGCATAGGCGCCAATCCCGCAATTGGCTTTACGGAAGTCCTGCCAGGACATCCCCGCAGCCTTGCCGGCACCCTGGGCCGCCCGATACTTTGCGCTGCATTCCTTCATGGTTAAGGCCTGGCCGGGGATGGCACCAATCGAAGCAACAGCGGCAACGGACAGGGCCCCAAGGCCCCACATGCGAACTGAACGAAAAGACACTGCGATCCTCCTGCGGTGGGGTTGTTGCAAGCGTCAAGTGCAAACCAGCCTGGCAGTTCCGCGCTGGGCGTCGAAATCGGCAACAAAACGGATTTTTCAGGCGACATTTGCTGACGCCGCGCAGGGGATCGGGCCCTCTTTTTCGGCGATCGGCGCCGTGCTCAGAGCCCCTCGCGGCTGCCGCCAGCATGCTATGCGGCCGTAGTGGCCGGCGGCGTTGCCCCAATAGCCGAAACGGCCACTAGGGCACCCGGGGTGACCAGGAGCCGTCCCGGTCCAGCATAGGTCCGCCAGTACGCCTCGCCCGCTATAGTTTAGCCGCGACTTGGTCGGCCGCGCCACCCGGTAGACCGCCGCGCGCGAGCGGGCACCGACGGCTTTACCACGCGCAAGGAGCCGCTCGCCCGGGGCTCAAGGCGACCTCCTTGCGATTTTTGGGCCACTAGTTTTGCTAGGCGGCCACCGCCAGCAAGCCAACAGCAGGCCCACGCACTGGCTCGGGGCAAAGGCCGAGATCGAGCGACCTTCCCCTGCTCAGCGGTCGCCGTGCGAAACCCAACCGCGCTTAGCTCGCAACGCGCGGCAGCACCTTGTCGGTCAGCAGGGCAAACGAGCGGCGGCTCAGCGGCGCGGCCAGCAGGTAGGTCATGCCGGCGTCACGCTCGAGTTCGGCAATCTGCTCGACGACACGGTCGGCCGTGCCGTGCAGCACGACATCGTCCACATAAAAGTCGATGGGATCCTTGCCGTCAAAGGTCCGCACCTCCTGGCGATGGTGTGTGGCGCCGATATAGGAGGCAACCGTCCACTCCGCCGCGCGGCGCGCCACCGCGCGCGCCTTCTCGGCCGTCTCGTCGATGGCAATCAGGCGCGCCATGGGAATGACGCGACCCGTGTCGCTGTGGCCGGCGCCTGCAAGGCTGGCGCCGTAGTGGCGGCGCTTGTGCATCAGGTCCCGGCGCGAGGAGTGGGGATCCATCAGGATGGAAAAGCCCTTGCTTGCCGCCCACTCGATGGCGGGCAGCGAGCTTGCCGCCATCCACACGGGCGGGTGCGGCTGCTGCAACGGCTTCGGCAACACTTCGACATTCTCGTAGCTGAAAAACTTCCCCTGATAGGAGAGCTTGTCGTTGCTCCAGGCCTTGAGCACGATGTCGACCGTCTCGTGGAAGCGCGCGGCGCTTTCTTCGCCGGCAATGCCGAAGGCTTTGAACTCGCTGCGCTCAAAGCCGCGCCCCGCGCCCCAATTGACGCGTCCGCCCGAGAGCACGTCGAGGAGAGCCACTTCTTCGGCAAGCCGCAGCGGATTGTAAAAGGGCGCGAGCGATACCCCCGTGCCAATGCGCAGCCGCTGGGTGCGGGCGGCCGCCATCACGCCCATCATGTGTACGGACGGGCACACCGAAAAGGAGGAAAAGTGATGCTCGGCGAGCCAGACGGCGTCGTATCCCGCCCGGTCCATAATGCCGATGCGTTCCAGCGCCATGGCGTAGATGGAGGGCAGCGGGATCGAGCGATCTTGCCAACCAAAGAATTGCAGCACGCCGACCTTCATGGCTGGGCTCCCGACCTCAAAAGACCGCGCAACTTTTCCCCACCCCTCGCGCTTAGGGCTTGCCGCCGGCTGCCGCCAGCACGAGTGGGATCAAGGATTGGATGTCCGCGAACTGGAAATCGGGCGTGGGCACCTGCGGGCTCAATGGCACGCCGCGGCGGTTGATCCAGGCCACGCGCACACCGAGCGGCTTGGCCCCCACCATGTCCGTGAACTGCGACTGTCCCGCATGCAAAATCTCCTCGATGCCGACGCCGGCCATGGCGTCGGCCTGGGCGAGGAGATAGCGAAAAAGACGGCCGTCGGGTTTGTAGCCCCTGGCGCGCTCGGCCGTGCAGACGAGATCGAAGCTGAATTTGAGCGGCGTTGCCGCCAACAGGTCATCGTCGATATTGGAGACCACGGCGAGCTTGAACCGGGACGACAACGCGTCAAGCGTAGCGGCAACGTCGGCATAAAGCTCGAAGGCCGGAAAGGCTGCGAAATAAAGGGCGATGCTGTCGGGGTCGCCCTTGATGCCGAAGGCGGCAAAGGTGGCGGCGAGGCTTTGGCGGCAGATCTCCTTGTAGGGCCGGTATGGTCCCCCATAGCCCGCGATATTGCGCTCCTCCCATGCCTCCCAAAACACCTTGACATCGACCTGGGGTGCGCCCGCCGCTTGGAGAATGCGCGCAAAAGCGCCATAGGAGCCCTCGCGCACGCTGATCAGCGTGCCGAAGACGTCGAACGACAGGAGCTTGAGACGCGCAGCGTCGAAGTTCCCGCTCACGGCGTTTGCCCTCCGCGAAGCCCAGCAACGGTCAGGATTGCCTCCCGCATCATGTCCGCGCGCCAGGGGAAGCGTCAACCGCGCTGGCGCCACGACCCCGCCGGCCACAGCCGCCGCCACGGCGCCGCTGGTGCGTCTGGTGAAGGCTTTGGCTGCGGTCAGCCCCAAATGGCGCGAGCCGCGGCCACCACGAGGCGCAATTTAGCGGCTTGGTCGGCCTCGGTCAGCGGATTGCCGGCAGCGGTGGAGGCAAAACCACATTGCGGCCCGATGCCGAGCCGATCGAGCTCGATGAATTGCGCCGCCTCATCGCTGCGGCGCTGCAAATCCTCCAGGCTCTCCAACTCGGGTGTTTTGGTGCTGATCAGGCCCAGCACCACGCCCTTGTTGGAGGGCACCAAGCGCAGCGGCCGAAAATCCCCGGCGCGGGCGGTGTCGTACTCGAGCAGGAAGTGGCTGACGTTGCAGGTTTGGAAAAAACGCTCAGCCACCGACTCATAACCCCCGGCCGACAGGTAGCGTCCCCGAAAATTGCCGCGGCACATGTGCACGCCGATCCTCATGTCGGCCGGTGCCTCGGCAACGGCGCCGTTGATCGCGGCTATATAGGCGTCGATCAACGCCTCGGGATCCTGGCCCGCCGCCGAGACCCGGGCCCGGATCTCCGGGTCGCACAGCATGGCGACGGCCACCTCGTCGAGTTGCAGGTAGCGGCAGCCGGCGCCGGCCAGGTCCCGAATTTCCTCGCGGTAGATTTGGGTAAGATCGGCAAAAAACGTCTCCCGATCGCGATAGACGGCCGGATCGGCAAAATCCCCGCAGCGGTAGAAATGCATGGTCGAGGGAGCCGGCATGGTGATCTTGGCCGCAACCCTCGTCACCTTGCGCAGGAATTCGAACTCGTCCGTTGCCAGCGGCCGGGTACGCGCGACCCTTTGGCTCGCATAGGTGGCCGTGAAGTGCGCCTCGTGGCCGGCATCGTCGCGAAACTTGAAGATCGCGGGCTTGATGCTGAAGCCCTCACAGCGCGCCACAAAGCGTCCCCAGTAAGAGCTGCGCCGGAACTCGCCGTCGCTTACCACCTCTAGTCCCGCATTCTCCTGCAGCGCCACCACCTCGCGGATGGCCGCCTCCTGCGCTGCCACCAGTGCCGGCGGTTCCGGCTCCTCGCCGCCCCAGGCACGGAAGGCCGCGCGCAAAGCCTTGGGGCGCAGCAGGCTGCCGACGTGATCGGCCCGAAACGGCGGACAGGAAGAAGCAATGGCGGCCATCGCGCACAACTCCGCGGCAATGCATTTTGATAGACGTATAGAATCTATAGATGTATAGAGCAAGTCAGGCTCAAGGCCTTGCCGCTCGATCGTTGCCGTGGCGCTCCCGGGGTAGCAAGCGCATGAACACCCTTTGGCCTCGCTCGCGTCTATTGCGCAATTCCCGGCTCTTGCGCCGCGCCGACGCCATTGTCGACGCGGCGGCAAGCGTATTTGCCGAACGCGGCTATCACGGCACCTCCACCCAGGCCATCGCCGACGTGCTGGGCCTGCGGCAGGCCTCGCTCTACTATTATTTCCCGTCCAAGGAAGCGGCACTCGCGCTCGTGTGCGAACGCGGGGTGGATGGCTTTGTCGAGGCCGCGGAAGCCATCCTCGCCGGCGCCGGCACGCCGCTTGAGAAACTGACCGCCCTGATCGGCGCGCACCTCGCGCCCAACGCCAGCAAGCGCGACTACGTCAAGGTCTTTATCAACGAGCGGCGTTATCTTGCCGATGCCGGCCGGCGCCGCATCGGCCGCAAAAGCCGGCGCATCGAGCGCTGCTTTGAGGAGGTGATCCGGGCCGGCATCGCCGACGGCAGCATGCGCGCGGACGCGCAAGTGCGCCTCACCATGCTGGCCGTGCTTGGTATGCTGAATAGCGTCATCAATTGGCGCGCCGCCGACCAAGAGGCAAGCGTGGCGCGCGTGGCCGCCGAACTCGGCCAACTCGTCGTTGCCGGACTTGTCAACCCGGCGGTCAAGCCGGCGGTCAAGCCGGTGCCCGCGCGCAAGCGAGCTTGATAGCCGCGGGAGCCCGTCATGCGCCGCCCTGACCCAGCCCTCGCCTCCGCCCCCGAGCTGCGCCGCAGCACGGCGCCGGCCCTCTTGCTCGCACGCGCCCGCGCGCGGCCCGGGGCAATCGCCTTTCGCGCCAAGCACCGCGGCATCTACCGGGAGAAGACCTGGGCGCAGTATGCCGCCGAGGTGGCGCGTGCCGCCAAGGGCCTCAGTGCCCTCGGGCTGAAGCGCGGCGAGCGTATCGCCATCATGGCCGACGCCTGCGAGGCCTGGCTGATTGCCGACCTCGCCGCCCAGTCGTTGGGTGCCATCGTCTACGGCATCTATCCAACGGCGTCGGCGGAGGAGGTCGAGTACCAAATGGCGGACGGCGGCGCCGTCCTGTTCATCGCCGAGGACCAGGAGTACGTCGACAAGGTTTTGCCCTTCATCGACCGATTGCCGCAGCTGCAGGCGGTGCTGGTGGTCGACGAAACCGCGCTCTTTGCCTTGCGCCACGCCAAACTTTCTACCTTTGCCGCCACCTGCGCGGCGGGCGCCGGCGCCGAGCTCGGCTGGCTTGAGGACGAGGTCGACAAGCTCAGCCCCGAAGCGCCCGCCTTTATCGTCTATACCTCGGGAACGACGGGCCATCCCAAGGGCGCCCTTATTACCCATGGCAAGCACCTGGCGGCGACGCGCTCGCTGGCCGCGCACTATCCAACGCTTGCCGCCAAACCGCACCGCACGGTGGCCTACCTGCCGCTCTGCCACGTGCTCGGTCGCGATATTGCCGTCACCCTGCCCCTCATCACCGAGCTCGTCCCCCACATCGGGGAGAGCATCGAGGACCTCAAGGAGACCCTGTTCGAAACGGCGCCGACGGTGTTCTTCACCGTGCCCCGCTATTTGCAAAAGCGCGCCGCCGAGGTTCTGGTCGGCATCGCCGGCAGCAGCCCACTCAAGCGCTTTGCCTACCGGCGCGCCATGGCCTTTGCCCACGCCCAACTGCGGCGGCGCTGGGAGGGAAAGCTCAAAATCCGCGATGCCGCCCTGGCGCGGTTCTGGCGGCAGGCCATGTTTCGGCCGATCCTCAACAAGATCGGTTTCGACCAGCTCGAGCTCGTCATCTGCGGCGGCGCGCCGCTGCCCACGGAAACGGCGAGCCTCTGGCAAATGCTGGGCATCGATGTCGTGGAAATGTACGGACAAACCGAGACCGCCGGCGGCATCATCGCCGGACAGAGAGGACCCTTCGCCCGCCCCGGCGACGTCGGCGCCGTTGCCGACGGGGTCGAGGTGAAACTTGCCGCCGACGGCGAGATCCTCGTGCGCTCGGCCGATCTCTTCGAGACCTATTGGGGCAAGCCCGGGGAAGCCGCGGCCATCCGGGGGCCCGACGGCTGGATGCACACCGGCGACGTCGGGGAATGGCAGTCGGGCCGCCTGAAACTGATCGACCGGGCGCGCGACTTCCTGGTCACCTCGGGCGGCAAGACCATCTCCCCCTCCTTCATCGAAAACCTGCTGCGCGCCAGCCCCTACGTCGCCGAGGCGATCGTGCTCGGGCACGGCCGCAAATACTTGACCGCCCTGATCGAGATCGACTTTGACACGGTCGCCGAGTGGGCGCGCAGCAACGACGTGGCCTACCGGGGCTTTACCAGCCTGGCGCGGGAGCCCCGCGTCAAGGCCATGATCGCCGGCGCCATCGCCGACGCCAACGCCCGGTTGGCGCGGGTCGAGCAGATCAAGGCGTTCCGGATCCTGCCGAAGGTGCTCGATCCCGAGGAGGAAGGCGAGCCGGTGACGCCAACGCGCAAGGTCAAGCGCGCCCAGATGCTCGCCCGCTTCAAGGACCTGGTGGAGGACATGTACGATGACGAGGAGGAAAGGGCGCTGGCCGCGGCGACCGCCGGTCTGACCGCTTGAGATTTGCCAACCAATCACACCTAAGGACACGCTGGGAGGAACAAACATGTTTCCAAGACTGCAAGGCGCGGCCATCGCCGCCCTGCTGCTGGCCGCCCCGGCCGCCGCCGAGGACGCCTACACGATCGGCCTGACCGGGGCTTTGACGGGTCCGCCCGCCTCAACCTATGCCCCAGCGGCGGACGCGCTCCGCCTCTATATCGATCGTCTCAACGCCGCCGGCGGCATTGCCGGCAAGAAGATCAATCTCATTTTGCAGGACGATGCCGCCGAGCCCGGCAAGGCGACCGCCAACGCCAAGAAGCTCCTGACGCAGGACAACGTGCTGATGTTGCTCAACGCCAGCCTGTCTTCGACCTTCGCCCCGGTGGTCGCCGAGGCGAAGCGGGCTGGCGTGCCGGTGCTGTTTGCGAGCTCGGTGTGCCCCAAGGAGGTCTATCCTCCCGCCGATCCGCTGCAGTTCTGCACGACGGCCTTCGCCTCGACCTATGACAGCCGGGCGACCCTCGCCTTTATCAAGGACACGGCCAAGCAGCCGGTCAAAATCGGCTTTTCCGCCATGGCCATTCCACTTTCCCGCGCCGAAATGGACTTTGCCGAGCAGCAGGCGCCCGCGCTCGGCATGACCGTCGTCGACAAGGAGGTGATCCCGCCACCCACACCCGACTACACGCCATTTGCCACCAAGCTCAAGGATGCCGGGGCAAATTGGGTGTTCTCCTGGGCACCCTGGGTCACCCAGGTGCGCACGCTCGAAGCCTTGCGCCGCCTCGACTGGAAGGGCGACTACATCGCCTGGGCCCATATCGAGGCGGAAGGTGAATTGGCCCGCCTCAGGGATGGCGCCTTTTACGTCGTCGGTGCCAACGCGCTGTTCCAGGAGCAGCTGCCGATCCATAAGGAGATCGCCGAGGCCGCCAAGTCGGCGAAGGTCACCTACCCCGTCGAGCAGCTCACCGAGGGCTGGATCGCCGGCATGGTGGTGGAAGCCGCGCTCAAAGCCACGGGTTGGCCGGCAACGCCGGAGAAACTGGCCGCCGCCATGAGCACGCTCAAGGTCGACACCAAGGGTCTGCGCGGCGGTCCCATCGAGTGGACCAAGGACAACCACTTCCGCACCCGGCAATACTATCGCGTCTACCGCTGGGATAGCGGCAAGAGCGCAATCCAATTGGTGAAGGACTGGACCGCCTTCGACGTCAAATAACCGAGCCAGGCGCCGCCCGTGCAGCTCGCCGTCAATATGCTCGTCCTGACCGCGATCTACGCGCTGATCGCCTGCGGCTATGTCTTGATCTACCGCGTCAGCCGGGTCCTCAACCTGGCCCACGGCGAACTGTTGATGCTGTCGGCCTACCTGCTGTTGTGGACGGCATCACTGTTCGCCGGCCATCCCGTGCTGGCCATCGCCGCCGCCCTCGGCCTGAGCCTCCTTGTCGGAGCCATGGTCTACCTGTTTTTGCTGCGCAAGCTCACGGGCGAAATGGCGCTCGCCGCGGTGCTCACCACCGTTGCCCTCGGCGTGCTGTTGCGCGGCGTCACCGTCATCGTCTGGTCGGCCCAGCAGCAGTATCCAGCGGTGCCGCTCGGCCTTTCCAACTGGGCATTTGCGCTGCCGGGCGGGGCGCGGATCTCGCTCTGGGCGGCGCTATTGGTGGCAACGACGCTCGCCGTCTACGCCAGCCTCTTTGCCTTTTTGCGGCTGGGACGCTGGGGCATGCGCATGCGCGCGGCCGGACAGAACCCGCTGCTGGCGGCGCAGCGCGGCATCAATCTTCATGCCATCTACGCCCTGGCCTGGTCGCTCTCCACCTTCACCGGGGCGCTCGCCGGCGTGCTGATGGCACTCGATTCCGGCCTCGGTCAGACCATGGCCATCGTCGGCCTCAAGGCCTTTCCCGCCGCCCTGGTCGGCGGGCTCGATAGTCTCGCCGGCGCCTTGCTCGGCTCCTTGATCGTCGCCAGCGCCGAAGTGACCCTCATTCACTACGTCGACCCGTTGCTATCCGAGGTGATCCCGTTCTTGGTGCTGATCGTCGTCCTGATGCTGCGGCCTTGGGGCCTGCTCGGCACCCGCGAAGAGCTCGACCGTGTCTAGACGACCGCGTGCCAGCGGCTATTTCCGCACCGACTATGGCGAGGACCTCACCTTGTTGCCGACGCGGCTCGCGCGCTTTGCCGTCCTCGGCGCGCTTGTCATCTTGCTCGCCCTGCCGTTGCTGGCCTCACCTTTCCTGATCGATCTGGCAGCCCAAGTCTTCCTGGCCGTGATCGGTGCGCTGGCTCTCATGCTGCTCACGGGCTATGCGGGCCAGGTCTCGCTCGGCCACGCCGGCCTGCTGGCGGCCGGAGCCTTCACCGTCGGCATTCTGTTCAAGGAGCTGAAAGCCCCGGTCTTTGTGACGCTGCCGGCCGCGGCCGCGGTCGGCGCGTTGTTGGGCGTCGTGTTCGGACTGCCATCGCTGCGCGTGCGCGGTCTTTATTTGGCGGTCAGCACCCTGGCGCTCAATTTTCTGGTCGCCTATCTCGGCGGCGAATACGAAACGCGTCGCGGCTTTTCCACCGGCATCGTCGTCGATCCGCCGAGCCTCGCCGGCAAGGCCGTGACCGATGCCAGAGCCTGGTACGTCATATTGCTGGCCGCGGCCGTCGCCACCCTTCTCCTGTGCGCCAATCTCCTGCGCGCCCGCTCGGGCCGCGCCTGGGCCGCCATTCGCGCCAACGAGACGGTGGCGCAAACACTCGGCATCGGCGTTGCCAGCTATAAACTCCTGGCCTTTGTCATCTCCTCGGCGCTGACCGCCGTCGCCGGCGGGCTCTTTGCCTATTACCGCGGCTTTGTCTCGGTTGAGGCCTTTTCCCTGTTTCTGTCGATCCAGTACGTCGCCATGATCATTATCGGCGGCATGGGTTCGCTGGCCGGCGCCATCCTCGGCGCCCTCTTCGTCACGCTCTTTCCCTACGCGATCGAGGCGTCCCTTGCCGCGCTTGTCAGTCCGACCGCCTACGCTGGCCTCCTGTTTGCCGTCAACGCCGCCGCCTTCGGCGCCGTCATGATCCTGTTTTTGCTGCTCGAACCGCAGGGACTGATCGGCCTGTGGCGGCGCCTGCAAAGCTATTTCTTGCTGTGGCCGTTCCGGCACCGGCCCGTCGGTGGCGCGCGCCGATGACCGCTCCCCTTCCCGCCCCGCTCCTTGTCCTCGACAAGCTCGAGGTCGTCTACCAGCGCGCCATCACCGCGCTTGAGGGCATCTCGCTCAGCGTCGCTGCCGGGCAGATCGTCGGTATTCTCGGCAGCAACGGCGCCGGCAAATCGACGCTGCTGCGGGCCATCTCGGGCTTCCATGGCCTCGACGATGCCCGCATTACCGACGGCAGCATCCACTTTGAGGGCCAGCCAATCACGCATGCCGCACCCCACGTCAGCACCAGGGCCGGCATCGTGCTGGTGCCCGAGCGCGGCAAGGTATTCGCCAACCTGACGGTGGCCGAAAACCTGTCGGTGCCGGTGGCGCCGGCGCGGGGGCGCGCCGAGCGGCGCCGGCGCGAGTCTGAGGTCTATGATTTTTTCCCGCGCCTGGCGCCGTTGCGCCAACGCACGGCCGGCTTGCTATCGGGCGGCGAGCGGCAAATGCTGGCCATCGCCGCCGGGCTCGTTTGCCAACCCAAACTGCTGCTCGTCGACGAGTTGTCGTTGGGTCTCGCCCCCGTCGTCGTCGCCGATCTCTTGCAGCGCCTGGTCGCCATTCGCAGCGCCCTTTCCCTGACGCTGGTGATCGTCGAACAGAACGCGGCCCTCACCTTGGGCGTGATCGACCACGGCTATGTCCTGGAGAACGGCCGCATCGTGCTCGACGGCAGCGCCGCCCGGCTCGCCGAACACCCCGATGTCGCCGAGTTCTATCTCGGGCAATCCGCCGCCGGACAGCGCCGCAGCTATCGCGAGGTCAAGCAATACCGCCGCAATAGGAGGTGGTATGGCTGAACTCGCCATCGAGGGCCTGCAGCTTGCCTTCGGCGGGCTCACCGTCCTCGATGGCGTTTCACTTGGCGTTGGCCCGGCCGAGCTGTTGGCGCTGATCGGCCCCAACGGCGCCGGCAAAACCAGCGTGCTCAACTGCATCAGCGGACTTTACCGCGGGCAGGGCCGTATCAGCTTCGGCGGCCGCGACATTGCCGGCCTGCCGCCGCGCCTCATTGCCGGCCTCGGTATCGCCCGCACCTTTCAGCACGGCGAGCTCTTTTCGCACCTGAGCGTGCTCGACAACATCATGGTCGGGCGACACAGGCGCGTTGCCACCCACCCCCTGGCCGAGGCCCTGTTCCTTCCCGGCGTGCGCCGCCAAGAGGTGGCCCAGCGCGCGCATGTGGAACGCATCATCGAGTTCGTCGAGCTCGAAAGCGTACGCTATGCCGAGGCCGGGGCGCTTTCCTTCGGCACCCAAAAGCTCGTGGGCCTGGCGCGCGCGCTGGCGCTGGAGCCGTCACTGTTACTGCTCGATGAACCCTCGGCCGGGCTTTCGCGTGACGAGCGGGAAGATCTCGCCCGCTTCATTCTGCGCATCAAGCACGAATTGGCCCTGCCGATGATCTGGATCGAACACGACATGCAAATGGTCGCCGATCTCGCCGACCGCATTCACGTTCTGGATTATGGCCGCACGCTGGCCTCGGGCCCACCGGCACAAGTCCTCAATGACCCGGCCGTGGTCGCCGCCTACTTGGGACCACCGCGATAACGGGCCTCGCCGCCCCTGTGGCTCGCCGCGCCGAGGACGGCCAAAGTGACGCCGCCCGGCACAACCAACAGCCGCTAACCGGTTCATGAGCAACCCGCAGCGGTCGATTGACGACACCCTTATCGCAGCCATGATCCACCAGGGCATCATCAGCGCCAATAGCCTCGCCGAGCGGCGAGCCGAGCACATCAAGGATGCCCTGGAGGAGGAGATGGCCACATCGCCAACGCGGCACTGGTCCCTGCCTTCACGGGTAGGGCAGCGGCATTGAGCAACGCCGGCGTGGAGATCAGCGAGCAACGCCGGCGTGGAGATCAGGCAAGACGGCCACCGCCTTGGCGAGGCGGTGCGACGACTTGAGCATCGACGACGTTTCCGAACGTTTGTCCAAAAAAGGCTGAACGGAGACCGCACCCGGCACGTCCCCGGGCCGTTTTGCCCGGATATGGCGCCGTCACATTAAAAGCGCCCTTAGCCGTGCTGAGTGTCGGTTGGCGCGCTATATTGGGCTATCTTTGGGTTCAAGCGGCGCTATCGCTTAGAGGACACTGGCATTCCTTGCTAGGTCGATGACAACTTTGACCGACCTCACGACACCCGGTGCGAGCTCGTTCAGTCACCGACGACGGAAGGGCCGCGCATAGCCTGGCTACGCCCTTGGAAGTGATATTTTGCGGGAGAGCTTAATGACAGCTTTCGCCTGGGTTCGCAGTCCGAAAACGTTGTTGGTGATCGTTTGGCTCACCGCTTCTATGCCGCCGCACCCGGTGATCTCTCAAGCTGTGATCCCCCCAATTAAGGTTGAGTTTGAGGCCCTACACCCTCGGCCAGACCCTCTAAAGCTCGTCGGATATCTTCGAAGGCCAGAAGGGCCAAGGCCATCCCCGGCGGTCGTATTGCTTCATGGTTGCGACGGCAGCTGGCGAGGGATTGACAGCAGATGGGGCGCGCGCCTCCAGTCTTGGGGATATGTGACGTTGGCTGTTGATAGTTACGGACCGCGGGGGATTTCCAACACGTGCTCAGAGCCGATCAGTGATGACATCCTCGATGGCTATGCTGGGCTCGATTTCCTCGTGCAACAACCCGACGTGGATGGCAGCAAGGTTGCAGTGTTGGGTACATCGAGGGGCGGCGGGCTCACACTCATCTCTGTCGAGCAGGGCGCGATCGAGCGCCTCTCCAAAAGAAAGTTCAAAGCCGCTGTCGCCCTTTACCCACCCTGCGTCGGCGATAGTGGTCTCGTCACCATACCCACCCTAGTGCTAATTGGCGCAAGCGACGACTGGACGCCTGCCGACGATTGTCGCGACATGGCAGCCGGTCACAGCAGCATTGGCGTATCGCGACGACCAGGTGATCGCTTGAACTTGCACCTCGTCGTATACCCTGGGGCCTATCACTCATTCGACAATGATAGGTTGCAACCGGGGATACGGTACTTCGGCCACTGGGTTGAGTACAACGAACCCGCGACGCTGGCTTCGGTCGATCAGGTGCGCACATTTTTGCGACATGAGCTGGGAGGCCAATGAACCCACCGACCCGGCCGTCGAGGTGCTTTAGGGGTAGGGTCATGAGATTGCCAACGGTATTTCGGGCGACGAACCATCACCGTTACTCGCGTTTTCAGGCTGGCAAATCCTTATCCGGCGTCCGCCTGTAACCACGCCGCAGGTCGACTTAACCAGTTCTTTTCCCAGTCCCGCAGTACTTCAAACTGGCGGTCAAAGTAGTCGTCGTTGATCCATCCCCAGCCAAATCGATCGCCGCTCCCAACATGCAAGCCCAACAGCCAAATCTGCCGGATCGCCACGAACGCGGGTATGGCGTCGACGTTGGTGGGACCTAGTCTGCGCCGCCGCAGATACCCTTGGAGGTACGCACGGCCCATGGCCTCGATACGTTCGGTGGTATTTGGACCAAATGCTGCAAAGACCCACGGGAACACGGCCAAATCGTAGGCTCGATAGCCCCATCCACAACAGTCGAAGTCATAAAACGTGAAACAGCCGTCTTTCTCACAGGCATTCCAGCCATGCAGGTCGCCATGGCAGAAACCGATTTCGAGCCCGGCCATTCCCTGTATCTGCTGACGCAGACGATCACCCAATTCAATGACGTAGTCGACATCTTTGGGACGGTGGGCAATCGTTGATGTGAGCAGCCGCACTGGCCGCTCAAGCAATTCGACTAGATCAAGTGCAGGGCGAAGCGGGCGGCCCTCAAAGCTATCCGCTGCGCCATGAATGGTTGCGACCGTTTCGCCGTACAGCCCGGCGAGCTCATCATTGTATGCGTGAAAAGCAACTTCTTTGCCGGGTGCACACGTGAACAGCGCAGCCCATCGCCTACCTTCCACGCAGTCAAGTGGCGTGAGAACCTGACCATCCCTGCGACTGATTGGGATAGATACCGTCACTTTTTCGCGTGCGAGATGCAACAGGATGGCAATTTCGGTCTCGATCTCTTCAACGGCGCGCCAATCGGCGCAATAAATACGCAAGAAGTATGTGTCGCCCTGGCTGCACTCGAGCTTGTAGGTATCGTTCAGTCCTCGATGGTGAAGTCGACATCGGCTGACTGCGCCGAGGTCATACTGGGGCAACAACTGCTCAACCAGCGAGTGAGCGCGGAGATTTGAGTCCGTGGCCGGGAACATGTGAGAAACCAGTACCGATAAGGCCGCAATATTGCGCCCGGAAACGAGGGAAATCTTGCCTAGGCACCCTTCCAGATTTGCAAGCTGAGCCGGCAAGCTTGCTCACCGAATTGTCGCGTGTACAGCAACTGTTTGTCGCGCCGTGGGCCCGGCTGCTCGAGGCGCGCTTGCACCCGGGCTTGCTGGACCAAATAGGCGTCGTCCACCGAACCCCAATAGACCCTGACAGTTGCGGACCCGCTGGCGCAACCATACGTCGAGGAGGGATAGAACTCACGCTCAATATTGAGTGCAGCGGATTGCCTCCCGAGAGACCAGCGAAGGCCGTCGTTTCTTGCCGGTGGCGTGTCGGTGGATAGATCGCCTTTGCTGAGGATCACGCGGACCTGGCAGGGCTCGGCACCCATCACAAACAGGAGCCTATCTTCTGCTTCTTCCACAGCCATGGTGCCGGCTGGGCCCGCGTACGACGGTGTTACCGATACGCGCCCGCGATCGAGACGCAAGGACAGCACATGGCGATCGTCAGCCTGACATTCTTTTTGAAGGAGGAAGCGCTGCCGAAGGAAAATGGGCGAGATGCTAAACAGGCTGACCTTTAGTCCCTGCAATCCCCGCGCCTGCGAAAGCTCATATTCTTCCGCCAAAGTGGCGGCCGCTGTGGCCTCCTCGCGGCGGCCGAGGCGGGTAAGGATTTGGCCGCGCAGCCTATGGAAAGCGCTGGTGTACGGGTCGACCCACACGGCGGCATCACTGTCCGCCAGAGCATCATGCAACTTGCCTAACTCCAGCAAGGTCCGCGCGCGTTCGTCGTGCGCTTGCGAATTGCCCAGATCGGCGTCGATGAGCGCTGTGAAGTCGGCCATTGCCTCGGGCACCTGGCCCAGAGCCCGATGCATCAGCCCGCGGCGCAGCAGCGCGGCTGCTGGTATGGTATGGGCCAGAAAGAGCTCGATCGGTCGCCCGGCACTTGCCACTGCGCGCGAGTAGGTATCGAGCGCGAGCTTGCGTGCGCCTCTTTGCTCGAAAGCCGAAGCGGCCCCGTACCATTTACTCGTCTCCTGCAGGAGACGAGCGCAGGCAGGCGTCGCCGTGGTCTCTAAGGAGTTGCATTCAGGCGTTTCGGATTCACCCTCTGCCGACGCGGTGAACACCGTCGTCAGGAGCCAAGCGGAGACGGCAACCCCTCGACAGATCCACCGGCCTGATATCGGCACCTCCTGCCCGATGGTTATTTGGGGCGAAGGCTCTCCCGAACACTGCGGCGGAAGTTCGTCCGCAATCCTGCCGATTAGAATCCCGCATCGCGTTAGTGCGTGCATGATGCGCGGATGCAACGACCAGGCTAGGCTAAGTCCCGAGCTAGGCCAAGGGAACGGAGCAACGCATGGGACGCCTCGCCAGCAAGATCGCCATTGTCACGGGTGCCGCCAACGGCATCGGCCGGGCTATTGCCCTCCGCTTCGCGGCGGAAGGCGCCGCGGTGGTGATCGGCGATATCGACGGCCCCGCCCTGACACAGACGGCAGCCGCGATTGCCTCCGCCGGCGGCACGAGCGCAGCGGTCACCGGCGATCTAACCGAGGAGGCAGGGGCGGCGGTGCTGATCGATACGGCCGTCGACAGGCACGGTCGCATCGACATCCTGGTCAACAACCTCGGCGGATCGCGGAATGCCAAGGTCTGGGAGACGTCGGTCGCCGACTTCGACTTCGTGCTGCGGCTGAACCTGCGCAGCACATTCTTGTGCACGCGGGCCGCGGCGGCGCACATGATAAAGCGCAGGCAGGGTCGCATTATCTGCATGTCGTCGGGGGCGCGGGAGGGCACGCCGTGGACGGCCTACTATCAGGGCGGCGCCGCCTACTCGGCCGCCAAGGCGGGTGTTCACGGCTTCATTCGAGATGTGGCTCTCGAGCTCGCCGAGTACAACATCACGGTCAATGCCGTTGCGCCGGGACCGATTGACACCGAGCGCGCCGGACCGAATTTGAAGCTCCTCGATGCCACCGTCGAGCGAAGCCCGAGCCGGATGACGCCACTCGGCCGCCTGGGCACGGTGGACGAGGTGGCCGCCGCCGCGCTCTTCCTCGCCAGCGACGAGGCGTCCTACATCTCGGGCCACACGCTGCACGTTGCCGGTGGACGCTGACTATCACCGCGCGCATGCCACCACGCCAAGTCAAGTGAAGACGCAAGGCTGGTCGTCGTTAAACCCGGCAGATTTCAACCGCTCAAGACAGGCCTGCTGCCCAAAGTCGACAGTCTACAGTGACCAAGCTCTTGTCCTGTGTAGGGGTTGCGACGCCCGAAGATGTCGAAGCCCGCTCCCGGCACGCTCGTACCCGCGATTGCTGGCGCTCTCAGTGCAATCCTCGGCCAAGCCATGGTGAACAGCCCTAGGCGATCGAACCCGGCTGTTCCGATAGAAAACGAGTGACAACATGCCTGCCGGCTGGCCTCCGATGACCCTAGGCGTAAGCACCGCCATGCCTTTGGAAGGCAGACCTAAGGGCCGCAAGCTCGGCTTCAGTAGCTCCACGCTCAGCCTCTGCGCGCGTTGCCACCAGGTCTGAATAGGTGATCGGTTGGGTGAACTGGCTATCCGTGAAGTCGTATCGGCAGCCCGCAATTCGATTGTAGAAATGATCACCTTCCGGCAGCGAGGTTTTCAGCAATTCGCCGCCAAAAAGCTCATAAATCAAAAGTGCAGTGACATTGCATTGGCCCGCGGCTGGATTGTCTGCTGTCCACTGTGGTGCGGAGGCCGGCGACCACGCCTGTCGCAGAGCAAGAGCCACTTTCTGGGGATCAAACCTCATTTCCAACCTTCACGGTTCCGATGGACACTGGGACACTCGCTCGGGTAATTCCGCAGGCTCTCCCATTGACTGAAGTAGGGTGGGGCCTTGCGCATATCGGCGTGGGCTACTCGGCATTTGCCACCGCACCGGACCATAGGCCAAAATAGCACAGTCATATTCCCGCGCATCGGCAGTTTTGCAATGATCCGTCGCGCACTCGCATCCGACATTCCCGCGGTGGCGTCTCTCTATCATGCCGCTTGGCACGAAACGCAGGCGCCGTTCATGCCAGCGCAAGAATGTCAGCTTCGCTCCATGCCGTTCTTCGTCGATCGGATGACCACTCTTCTGCCAACAACTTTGGTCGCCGAGGCCAATGGCGCCATAGTGGCATTCTCAGCATGGAAGGCGCGGCTTCTCGGTCAGATTTTCGTTGCTGCCTCTCATCGAGGCTCCGGCGTCGCCGCACCTCTGTTGCTCGCCTCCGAGACTGCCATGGCCGGCGAAGGCACGTTTGAAGCCGAACTGCACTGCGTCGTCGGCAACGAACGTGCACGGCGGTTCTACGAGCGCATGGGTTGGATGCAAAAAGGTGAGATAACAGAGATGCTGGCAGGTCAGCATGGCCCGGTCGGCGTCCCCTTTTGGTGCATGACAAAGGTTCTCGCGCCAAACCAGCATCGCCGAGGGTAGCACCCTTCGGGCCTCCGACTTCCAGCATGTGCGCATGACGCCTCAGGTCTTCCCTGGACCTTTGGCACATTCTGCCCGGTCAGGTTCGCTCGTCATTGCCGCGATTGTTTCCATTGCGGCCTCGCGGCCACAACCGCACCACGCCCAAAGCCATGATCGCAGCCAGGACAAGAATGCCGAGCCCAACCCAATCAACCCAGTCAAAGGGGAGCTGCACGCCTCGTCCACCCATGTTCTAACGCCACAGCGCCACAAGATGACGGCGGGGTTGCGCCGAGTGCGCGAACGTGAGCGAAAATGTTCAGGGCGCGGCGTACAGGTCACAGCAAGAACCTGCAATTATTGGGGTTTCCGACATAGTTGAAAGAATTCTTCAAGAAAATGCGCCTGCTCGCGTGCCGGCGAGCGTGGTAGCATCTTGGCGGCCTGACAAGGCCTTATGGAAAAGAGAGAGAAACCTCGCGCTCTGGCGTGCCCACCCAGAGCGCGTTTGTTTTTGGCGGGGCCTTGCGCTTGGCACCCGAAACAGTCGACAAGGCCGAAGCGATTGCCGATTGACCGGAAGAGAAACCAAGGGAGACGGGAATGGCGGATACCAGGCTAGTGCTTGGCGGCGTCACCTTTAGCGGCTGGGCGATCATGGGCTCACCCGACGAGATCAAGGCAAGCAGGTGGTCGACCTACACCGCCAACGGAAAAAAGAGGTTCGCAGCAATGCAGGCCAAGCTCCTCAGGCAAAAAACTTCCTGACGATTTGGTGCGGCGTCACGTCGCGCGCTCCCACACCAGATCGGCCCGGGTGCCCGGCCCGCCGACGAGACTGTCCTCGTTCGTGAGGGTGACACGTCGCCCTTCGAGTTTCACGATGCGCCGCTGCGCATTGCCCACCCATTTCGGATCGCTTGCGATCTCGATGTGGTGCACGACCGCGTCGCCCTCGGTCGTGTACGGTCCGCAATAGGCCATCAAGCCGGAGGGATGGCGGATCAGCACCGACATGAACCCGTCGGGCGAATAGACGATCTGGCCGTCATGGTCGTCACCCCACGGTTTGGTGACGGCGCCGTCGTAGCCGGTCAGGGTGAAGCCCTGGAACTTCCAAGTGCCGACCAAATCCTCGCGCGTCATGGAGTTTCTCCAACCGGTCGCTAGCGTCCCCTACGCCAATCCTGCTTTGACAGGTCCGGCCACGCATGACGTGGGTCGGAATGCTCCGCCTTTGTGCCTGATGCCCTCGTGCGGAAAACACTATAGGCAAAGAATCGCCATGACAAAAACCAAGGAGAATACTGGCACTAAGGCCGCAGCGAAGGCAAAGCGCGCGAGCGCCAAAGCCAAGAAAACCCGGGCCACCATGGATGCAGCCGCCGTCAAGGCGGTGCGCGATGCGAAGGCCATAGGCGAGGCAGCAGCGGTTGACGAAACCCAGCCTCCCGTTGCCGAAACGGCTGATCCGGTTGACGGCGAGGCGCCCAAGCGCACTCAGGGCCGGCAAAAGGGCTACAACACGCCCAAGGCCGAGATCGCGCGCCAGGAGCAGTTCAAGGAGGCGATGGAATACCGCCTCATGGGCTACACGTACCGGCAAATCGCCGAGCAGATGAGCGTGGCGCCATCAACGGCCTACAAGTGGGTCGCCGAGGGCCTGGCCGAAATCACCCAGGAGACCG
>Ga0081540_1001182_pt1 | contig 22846 bp, 10 predicted proteins | sample TabmetS2T1R1_FD_71024 | JGI IMG/M metagenome (GOLD analysis project Ga0081540, IMG submission 71024) | Tabebuia heterophylla rhizosphere microbial communities from the University of Puerto Rico - S2T1R1 | ecosystem: Host-associated > Plants > Roots > Rhizosphere ... | reverse complement strand
CGCGGTCGTCGCCGATGGCGTCGCAGTGTCCTATCGCGAGCTCGACGAGCGATCCGATCGCGTCGCCGCATCGCTGATCAACGCCGGTGTCAAGCCCGGCGCTGCCGTCGCCTTGCTGCTCGAGCGTTCGCCGCAAGCGATCGTCGCGCTGCTCGGCATCCTCAAGGCCGGCGCGGCGTATCTTCCGCTCGATGCATCGCATCCGGCCGAACGCCTCGCGTTCTCGATCGAGGATGCGCGCGTGCCGCTCATCGTCGTGCGGCGCGGCACGATGGCGTCGATCGCCGGCGTGACGGCGACCGTCGTCGCCATCGAGGATCTCGAAACCGGCACGCATGCACCGCCTGCGCAAACGCCGTCGGTCGACGGCGACTCGCGTGCGTATGTGATGTACACGTCCGGCTCGACCGGCACGCCCAAAGGCGTCGAGATCCGCCACCGCGCGATCATCCGTCTGGTGCGCGACGTCGAGTACGTCGACCTCGCCGAAACGCCGCACATCCTGCACGCCGCGCCGCTCGGTTTCGACGCATCGACGCTCGAAATCTGGGGCGCGCTGCTCAACGGCGGCACGATCGCGATCCACGACGAGCGCATTCCGACCGGCCGCGCGCTCGCCGCGACGATCGCGCGCGACGGCGTGACGATCGCCTGGCTGACGGCCGCTCTCTTCAATGCGATCGTCGACGACGATCCGCAGCATCTCGCCGGCCTGCGCCAGCTCCTGATCGGCGGCGAAGCGCTGTCGATCGCGCACGTGCGCAAGGCGCTGGCCGCGTTGCCGAACACCACGATCATCAACGGCTACGGCCCGACCGAGTGCACGACGTTCGCGGCGACGTACCGGATTCCGCGCGACATCGCCGCCGATGCGCGTTCGGTGCCGATCGGTTACCCGATCGCGAACACGACGCTGCATGTCCTCAACATGCGGGGCGAGCTCGTTCCGCCCGGCGTGCTCGGCGAGCTCTTCATCGGCGGCGACGGCGTTGCGCTCGGTTACCTGCGCCGTCCAGAGCTGACGCATGAACGCTTCGTGCCCGACCCGTTCGCCGGCGGCAACGCGCGCATGTATCGCACCGGCGATCTCGTGCGCTGGCTGCCGGACGGCGCGATCGAATTCGTCGGCCGCGCGGACGGACAGGTCAAGATCCGTGGTTTCCGCATCGAGATCGGCGAGATCGAAGCCGCGCTCAAGCGCCATCCTTCGATCCTCGCCGCCGCGGTGCTGGCACGCGAAGACCGGCCGGGACACAAGCGCCTCGTCGCGTACTACGTCGAGAACGCGCCGACATCGGCGCAGGCGTTGCGCGACCACCTCGCGCACTCGCTGCCGGAATTCATGGTGCCGTCGATCCTGATGCGGCTCGACGCGCTGCCGGTCACCGCAAACGGCAAGCTCGATCGCCGCGCGCTGCCGGTGCCGGATGCGCGGCGCCCCGATCTCGCGGTTGCCTACGCCGAACCCATCGGCGCGCTCGAAACGCTCATCGGTGCTGCCTTTGCCGATCTGCTCGGCGTCGAGCCGGTCGGGCGCAATGACAATTTCTTCGAGCTCGGCGGCAATTCGCTGCTCGCGGTGAAATGCGTCGCGCGACTTGGCGCCGAAGGCCACGCGCTGTCGGTCACGGATTTCTTTCGCGATCCCACCGCGGCGGGAATCGCGGCCTCGATCGAACGCGGCGCGGATCGCGAGATCGCCTCGTCGCGCCTGGCGCAACGCAATCGCACCGGCGCCGCGGAACCCATCGCGATCATCGCGATGTCGGGTCGCTTTCCCGGCGCGGACGACGTCGAGGCGTTCTGGCAGAACCTCTGCGACGGGCGCGAATCGATCACCTATTTCAGCGAGGATCAGCTCGATCCAAGCATCGCGCGCGCAGTGCGCGACGACCCGTCGTACGTCAAGGCGCGCGGCGTCATCGACGGCGTCGAGAATTTCGACGCGGCATTCTTCGGCATCACGCCGCGCGAAGCCGAGCTCACCGACCCGCAGCAGCGCATCTTCCTCGAGCTCTGCTGGGAGTGCCTCGAACGCGGCGGCTACGTTCCCGATGCGCACGACGCGCCGGTCGGCGTGTTCGGCGGCATGTACAACGCGACGTATTTCCAGCGCCATGTCAGCGCGCATCCGGATCGGATCGACAAGATCGGCGCGTTCCAGGTCATGCTCGGCAACGAGAAGGACTACGTCACCACGCGCGTCGCACACAAGCTCAATCTCACCGGACCCGCGATCAGCGTGCACACCGCGTGCTCGACCTCGCTGGTGGCGATCTGCCAGGCCGTCGACGCGCTGCGCAGCGGGCAGTGCCGCATGGCGCTCGCGGGCGGCGCTTCGGTGACGTGTCCGCCGGCGAGCGGATATCTCTATCAGGACGGCGCGATGCTGTCGCCGGACGGCCACACGCGCACGTTCTCGGCGGACGCACGCGGAACAGTCTTCAGCGACGGCGCGGCCGTGGTGCTCCTGAAACGCCTCAGCGATGCACAGGCCGACGGCGATCCGATCTACGCGGTGATCCGCGGCGGCGCGGTCAACAACGACGGCGGCATGAAGGCGAGCTTCACGGCGCCGAGCAGCGAGGGTCAGGCCGCGGTGATCGCGATGGCACTCGACGCGGCCGGCGTCGATGCGCGTTCGATCTCGTACGTAGAAGCGCACGGCACGGCGACGCCGCTCGGCGATCCGATCGAGATAGAAGGATTGAACAAGGCGTTCCGCCGATCGACCGATGAGCAGGGTTTCTGCGCGATCGGTTCGCTGAAGAGCAATGTCGGTCATCTGGTCATCGCGGCCGGTGCGGCCGGCGTCATCAAGACGGCGTTTGCGCTGGCCGAGAAGAAACTCCCGGCAAGCCTGCACGTCGAGGCGACCAATCCCGAGATCGATTTTGCGACCTCGCCGTTCGTCGTCGCCCGCGAATTGCGCGAATGGCGTTCCGAAACCGGGCCGCTCCGCGCGGGCGTCAGCTCGTTCGGCGTCGGCGGCACGAACGCGCACGCGATCCTCGAGGAAGCGCCGGCGCGCGAGGCGTCGGACGCAGCCGACGGCCCACAGCTGCTGCTGTTGTCGGCACGCACGCCAGGCGCGCTCGATGCGTCGGCCAAGCGCCTGTGCGCGCATCTCGCCGCCATGCCGGACGTCAATCTTGCCGACGTCGCTTATACGCTCGCGCACGGACGCAAGGCGTTCGAGCGCCGTGCCGCCGTCGTCGCCGAAGACACCGCCGATGCGATCGCCAAGCTCTCGGCCGGCAACTCGGCGCTGCGCAGCGGCGATGCGCGCGCGCCGTCGGTGGTCTTCATGTTCCCGGGCCAGGGCGCGCAGTACGCCGGCATGGGCCGCGCGCTCTATGCGAGCGAGCCCGCGTTCCGCGCCGCGCTCGACGAATGCGCAGAGATTCTCGCCGGTGAACTCGGTTTCGATCTGCGCGAGCGCCTGTTTGGCGACGATGCCGCAGGACTTCGTGAAACATCAGTCACGCAACCGGCAACGTTTGCGATCGAATACGCGCTCGCGCGCCTGTGGATCGACGCCGGCATCCGCCCGGCGGCACTGATCGGGCACAGCGTCGGCGAATTCGTCGCGGCGACGATCGCCGGCGTCATGAGTCTCGAAGACGCCGCGCGCCTCGTCGCGCGCCGCGGCCGCCTGATGCAGGCGCAGCCGCCGGGCGCCATGCTGTCGGCGCGCATGGACGCCGAAAAACTTGCCGCTCGCCTGCCGTCGTCGTTGTCGCTCGCCGCGGAGAACGCGCCGAACGCGTGCGTCGTCGCCGGCGAGATCGCCGACGTCGAGACGTTCCGCATCGCGCTCGAAGGCGACGGCGTCGCGTGCCGGTTGCTGCAGACCTCGCACGCGTTCCATTCGCAGATGATGGATGCGGTGCTGGCGCCGTTCCGCGCCGAAGTCGAACGCGTCGCGCTGCGCCCGCCGACGATTCCGATCGCATCGACGCTGACCGGCGCGCTGCTCACCGACTCCGAAGCGGTTTCTTCCGACTACTGGACGCGGCACGTGCGCAACACCGTGCGCTTCTCGCGCGCGCTATCGACGGTGCTTGAGTCACCGGGCCACGTTTTTCTCGAGCTTGGCCCGCGCACGACCCTGACCACGCTGGCGCGCCAGCACCCCGCGGCGCGCGAGCGCATCGTGATACCTTCGCTCGCCGACGCGCCCGCGAACGAGCGCGCGAGCTGGCTCGGCGCCGCCGGGCAGCTCTGGTGCACGGGCGCGCCGCTGGCGCTTGCCAAATTCGACCGGCGCGCGCGCCGGCATCGCGTGCGCCTTCCGACTTATCCGTTCGAGCGCAAGCGCTGCTGGGTCGAGACGGGAGCTGCGACACAGGCCGCCGCTCCGTCTTCTCCGACAATGGCCGCCGGGCTCCTCACCGACCTGGCCTCGCTGTCGCTGCAATTGCCCGCATTGCAAATGCCTGGACTGTCCGATCCTTCAACCGAACCCCCAATCGCCGGGATTCCAATGGCCGACACCCATACCGCTGACGCGACCGCAAGCCGCTACCCGCGCCTGCTCGCGCAGCTCACCGCAATTTTCGACGACATCGCCGGCTCCGATCTCGGCGAGGCGGATCCCGCGACGAGGTTCGTCGAGCTCGGCCTCGATTCGCTTTCGCTGACGCAGGTTGCGCTGCAGCTCTCGAAGTCGTTCGGCCTCAAGATCACGTTCCGTCAATTGATGGAAGACCTGTCCTCGCTCGAGCACCTGGCCATGCACATCGATCGCGAACTTCCGCCTGAAGCGGCGCCGGCGCCCGGCGCGCCCGCTGCCGCTCCGACCGCAGCGCAACCCGCGGGCGTCGTCGTGGCACCGATGGCGACCATGGCCGCCGGCGGCAGCGCGCCGCTGGTTCAGCAGGTGATCCAGCAGCAGATGCTGATCATGCAGCAGCAGCTCGCGTTGCTCGCGGGCGCGGGGACGGCGGCCGTGGCGCAACCTGCCGCGCCGGCTCGTGCTGCGACGCCGGCGCCCGCCGCGCGCGCCGAGTCGGCTTCGCCGGTCTCGCAGGCTCCGATCAAACCGGTGTCGCCGCCGACCGCGACGCCGGCGCCGACCGACGAAGAGGCCGCGATCGCGCACACGACCTACGACGTCAAGAAAGCTTTCGGCGCGATCGCACGCATCCACTCGACCAAGAATGAGCTCACCGATCGCCAGCGCGTGCGCCTCGATTCGTTCATGCGCCGCTACATTGCGCGCACGCAGAAATCGAAGGACTACACCACCGAGCATCGCCCGCACCTGGCCGATCCGCGCGTGGTCAACGGCTTCCGCCCGCTGCTGAAGGAAATGATCTACCAGATCGTGGTCGGGCGCTCGAAAGGCTCGCGCGTGTGGGATCTCGACGGCAACGAATACATCGACGTGCTGAACGGCTTCGGCATGAACCTGTTCGGCTGGCAGCCGGATTTCGTCGTCGACGCGGTGAAGCGCCAGCTCGATCTCGGCTACGAAATCGGCCCGCAGCATCCGCTCGCGGGCGAAGTCGCCAAGCTGGTCTGCGAGGTCACCGGTTTCGACCGCGCCGGCTTGTGCAACACCGGCTCCGAAGCCGTGATGGGCACGATCCGCATCGCGCGCACGGTCACCGGTCGCAACACGCTGGTGATCTTCACCGGCGCCTACCACGGCATCTTCGACGAAGTGATCGTGCGCGGCACGAAGAAGCTCAAGTCGGTGCCGGCCGCGCCGGGCATCCTGCGCAACACCGCGGAAAACGTGCTCGTGCTCGACTACGGCACGCCGGAAACGCTCGCGATCATCAAGGAGCGCGCGAACGAAATCGCCGCGGTGCTGGTCGAACCCGTGCAGAGCCGCCGCCCGGATTTCCAGCCGCGCGAATTCCTGAAGGACCTGCGTCAGGTGACGAAGGACGCCGGTGCGCTGCTCATCTTCGATGAAGTCGTCACCGGCTTCCGCGCGCACCCGCGCGGCGCGCAGGAAGTGCTCGAGATCGACGCCGATCTCGCTTCGTACGGCAAGGTCGTCGGCGGCGGATTCCCGATCGGCGTGATCGCCGGCAAGCGCGAATACATGGACGCGCTCGACGGCGGCCAGTGGAAGTTCGGCGACGATTCGATCCCGACCGTCGGCGTCACCTATTTTGCCGGCACGTTCGTGCGCCATCCGCTGGCGCTGGCCGCGGCGAGGGCCGTGCTCAACCATCTCAAGCAGCAGGGCCCGGGCCTGCAGAAGCGGCTCAACGAGCGCACTGCGAAGATGGTCGGGGAAATGAACGCCTACTGCGAGGAAGTCGGCGCGCCGGTCTCGATCAAGCATTTCTCGTCGGTGTGGAAGTTCAACTTCACCGAGGATCACCCGCTGCAGGATCTGGTCTTCGCGATGATGCGCAGCCGCGGCATTCATATTCTCGACAACTTCCCCTGCTTCCTTACGACGGCGCACAGCGAAAAGGATTTCGTTGCGATCACCAAGGCGTTCAAGGAATCCATCGCGGAAATGCAGGAAGCGGAATTCCTGCCGCGCCGCGTGAACGTCGAAAAGATCGCGTTCGATGCATCGAAACCGCCGCGCCCGGGCGCACGCCTCGGCAAGGATCCCGACGGCAAACCGGCCTGGTTCGTCCCCAACCCGGACGCGCCGGGCAAATACATGAAGGTTGAAGCATGAGTTCGGCAGACATCCAAAATCGCGCCAGCGTCGCGGTCGACTACGATCCGTTCGCCGACGCGCCGCTCGCGCGCGTCGTGCCGTCGACCGAGCCGCAGCGCGAGATCTGGCTCGCCGCGAAGCTCGAGCCCGAAGCCTCGCTGGCTTACAACGAATCGGTGTCGCTGCGCCTGCACGGCCGGCTCGACGTCGATGCGCTGCACGCGGCACTGCAGGCATTGCTCGACCGGCACGAAGCGCTGCGCGCGACGCTGAGCCCGAACGGCGAAGATTTCTGCATCGCCGAGCGCGTCGAGCTGCCGTGGCAGGTTCGCGATCTCGGCGCACTCGCTGCGGCCGCGCGCGATGCCGAGATCGCCGCGACGCTGCGCCGCGTCGTCGAAACGCCGTTCGATCTCGAGAAAGGCCCGCTGATCCGCGCCGAGTTGCTGCGCGTCGATGACGAGGACCATCTGCTCGTCGTCACCGCGCACCACATCGTTTGCGACGGCTGGTCGTGGGGCGTGCTGATCAACGATCTCGCGGCGCTCTTTCGCGGCAACGCCGCCTTGCCGCCGCCCGATTCGTTCGGGGATTTCGCGCTGGCGCAGGCCGCGCTCGCCGATTCCGAAACGCACCGCGCCGATGAGGCGTACTGGCTCGCGCGCTTCAGCGGCAGCGTGCCGTCGCTCGACTTGCCGACCGACCGGCCGCGCCCGCGCCGCCGCACGTTCACTTCCGAGCGCGAAGACCGCACGCTCGATGCGTCCCTGATCACCGCGATCAAGGGCGCCGGCGCGAAACGCCGCGCGAGCCTTTACGCCACGCTGCTCGCGACGTTCGGCGTGCTGTTGCAGCGCCTCAGCGGACAAGACGATGTCGTGATCGGCATTCCCGCCGCGGGCCAGGCTGCGGGCGGACACGAAGCGCTGGTCGGCCACGCCGTCAACGTGCTGCCGCTGCGCGCATCGATCGATCCGGCCGCGCCGTTCGCAGACATCCTCGATCGCGTGCGCACGGACCTGCTCGACACGTTCGAGCACCAGCAGTACACGATCGGAACGCTGCTCAAGCGCCTCGCGCTGCCGCGCGATGCGAGCCGGCTGCCGTTGTGCAGCGTGCTGTTCAATCTCGACCAGGCGCTGGACGAATCCAGCGTGGAGCTGCCGGGACTTTCGTTCGATTTCTACGGCAACGCGCGCACGTTCGAGAATTTCGAGCTCTTCATCAACGCGGTGCAGGTGAACGGCGCGCTGCGCCTCGAATGCCAGTTCAACCGCGATCTGTTCGACGCCGCGACCGTTCGGCACTGGCTCGATGCCTACGAAGCGCTGTTGCGCGCGGTGGTTGCCGATGCCGCCGCGCCGTCCGCGCGCCTTCCGATCGTTTCGCCGGCCGCGCGCGCGGCGCTCGATGCATTACAGCCCGCGGCGCGCGCATTCGATGCCTCCGGGAATGCGGCGCGGCTTTTCTTCGATCAGGCCGCGCGCACGCCGCAGCGCGCTGCGATTCGCTGCGCGGGCGCAAGCTGGACGTATGCCGATCTCGCATCGCGCGCCGGCGCCATAGCGACGGCGCTGCGCGGACGCGGCATCGGTCCGGGCGCCCTCGTCGGCATCTGCCTCGAGCGCGCGCCGGACATGGTCGCCAGCGTCATGGGCGTGCTCGCCTCGGGCGCCGGCTACGTTCCGCTCGATCCCGCGTTCCCGCGTGAGCGCCTCGATTTCATGAGCAAGGACGCGAAGCTCGCGTTGCTGCTGACGCAGGATTCGCTCGCCGGCACGATCGACTGGCCGGCCGCACAAACGCTCGCCGTCGACTCGGTGCAAGCCGATGCAAGCGAATCGCCAACGGTCGACGGCGGCGGCGAAAGCGTCGCGTACGTGATCTACACGTCCGGTTCGACCGGAAAACCGAAGGGCGTTCGCGTGCCGCATCGCGGCGTCGTGAACTTCCTTGCCAGCATGGCGCGCGAACCCGGACTTGCCGCGGACGATCGCCTGCTTGCGGTGACCACGCTGTCGTTCGACATCGCCGTGCTCGAGTTGTACCTGCCGCTGACGCTCGGCGCCGAGGTGATCCTCGCGACGCGCGAAGAAAGCATGGACGGCCACGCGCTCGCGCAATTGCTCGACGAAGGCGGCGTGACGGCGATGCAGGCGACGCCCTCCACGTGGCGCCTGCTGCTCGAGGCCGGATGGAACGGATCGAAGCGCTTGAAGATCCTCTGCGGTGGCGAGGCGCTGCCCGCGGATCTCGCCGTGCGCCTCGTCGAGCGCTGCGGCGCGTTGTGGAACATGTACGGACCGACCGAGACGACCGTCTGGTCGACCTGCGAGCTCGTGCGCAATCTCGACGCTGGCATTTCGATCGGCCGGCCGATCGACAACACGCAAGTATGGATTCTCGATGCGGACCGCCAGCTCTGTCCGATCGGCGTGCCCGGCGAGATCGTGATCGGCGGCGCCGGCGTCACTCTCGGTTATCTCGATCGTCCGGAGCTCAGCGCCGATCGCTTCATCGCCGATTCGTTCGGCGTCGACGCGAAGGCGCTCGCGTATCGCACCGGCGATCGCGGCCGTTGGCGCAGCGACGGACGGCTCGAACATCTTGGCCGTCTCGATTTCCAGGTCAAGCTGCGTGGTTTCCGCATCGAGCTCGGCGAGATCGAGACGACGCTCGCCGCGCACGCGGATGTCGCGCAGGCGGTCACGCTCGTACGCGAAGACCGCCCGGGCGATCAGCGACTGGTGGCGTACCTGGCCCTTCGTCCGGGTCGCTCGCTCGATGAGAACGCGCTGCGCAAGCATCTGCGCGCCACGTTGCCCGACTACATGGTGCCCCAGCATTTCGTCGCGATGCCGGCGATTCCGCTGCTGCCGAACGGCAAGATCGATCGCAAGGCGTTGCCGGCGCCGTTTGCCGAGGTCGCGCAGCAGAAGGCGCCGGCCGTCGCGCCGCGCGACGACATCGAACGCCGCGTTGCCGACGCCATGGAAGCGACGCTCGCCCTGCCCGACCTCGGCGTGCACGAGGATTTCTTCGCGCTCGGCGGCCATTCGCTGCTGGCGGCGCAGTTGACCGCGCGCCTGAATCGCGATTTCGGCGCCGCGCTTTCGCTGCGCACGCTGTTCGATGCGCCGACGATCGCTGGACTTGCCGATGTGCTGCGCAACGCAGACACCTCCGGCGTGGAGGCGCGGCGGATCGAGGCGCGTGCCGAACAGCGCATCGCGCCGCTGTCGCTGCTGCAAAAGCGCCTGTGGCTGTTCGAGCAGCTGCAGCCGGGCAGCGTCGTCTACAACACGCCGTCGGCGCACCGCCTGCGCGGCGCGCTCGACGAGAAGGCATTCGAGCAGGCGTTCCAGGCGCTGATCCGGCGCCAGGCCGCGTTGCGCACGTCGATCGAGTACGCCGGCGAAGAAGTCGTGCAGCGCATCCACGAGAACGTGGCGATGCCGCTGTTTCCGGCCGAGGATCTGTCCGCGCTCGAACAGGACGAACGCGAAGCGACGCTGCTGCGCCGTCTCGAGGAGATGACCAACACGCCGTTCGATCTGACGCGCGCGCCGCTGTTCAGCGCGCACATGTTCAAGCTCGGGCCCGAGGAGCACGCGCTCTTCTTCATGCCGCACCACATCGTCTGGGACGGCTGGTCGTTCGATCTTTTCTACGAGGAGTTCTCCGAGCTCTATTCGGCGCTGCGCGAAGGACGCGAATCGAATCTCGCGCCGCTGCCGGTTTCGTACGGCGATTTCGCCGAGTGGCACGGGCGCTGGATGCAAGGCCCCGACTACGCCGCGCAGTTCCAGCGCAAGCTGGCCTGGTGGCGCGAGAGGCTCGCGACGCGCGGCACGCCGCCGGCGCTGCCGACCGACAAGACGCGCAAGCAGGGACTTGCGATCGCCGGCAACGGCGAGACCGAATGGATGCGCCTGCCGGCCGATCTCAGTGAAGAGCTGCGCGCGACCGGCCGCGACGCCGACGCCACGGTGTTCATGGTGATGCTCGCCGCCTATTACGCGCAGCTGTGGCGCCTGACCGGCGACAGCAACCTCGTGGTCGGCACGCCGGTGCGCGTACGCGCTTCGGACGATGTCGAAAAGATCATGGGCCTGTTCACGAACCTCCTGCCGCTCGCGCTCGATGTCGATCCGGCGATGCGCTTCGTCGATCTGGTCAAGCAGGTCAAGAAGACCGTCCTCGACGGGTTTGCCGATCCGGACGTGCAACTCGAAGACCTGTTGCACGAGCCCACCCTGCGCGACGTCGCCGGCTCGGCCGCGTTCTATCAGGCGCAATTCTCCTACCAGGACGCACGCCAGCGCATTCGTGAATGGGGCGGCCTGAAGCAGGAGCAGATTCTCCTGTTCCAGCGCGCCAGCAGCGAGGATTTCGCGTTGTGGTTCCTCGAACACGGCGCCGGCATGACCGGCGGCCTGCTCTACAACGCCGATCTCTTCACGAGCGAAACCGCGAAGCGTTTCGCACAGAACTATCAAACCCTGCTCGCGCGCATCATTGCCGATCCGAAGCAGTCGATCTTCGACCTGACTCGCGCGGACTCCGACGAGCTCGAGCAGATCCAGCGCTGGATTTCGGGCAAGCCCGCCGCAAGCGTGCAGCGTCTCGATCAACAGATCGATGCCGCCATCGCGCGCTTCTCCGATCGCGATGCGCTGACCTCGGGCAGCTGGGGCACCAGCTACGCCGAGATCGGGCGTCGCGCGCGGCGAATCGGCAGCTGCTTGCGCCAGCGCGGCGCGGCGCGCGGCACGACGATCGGGTTGTGCGCGGCATCCGGCCCCAACCGCGTCGCCGCGATGCTCGGCATCCTGCGCGTCGGCGCTGCGTGCGCGCTGCTCGACCCGGACGGCAGCGTGGCCGACGTGCGCGCCGCAGCCGAGACGCTCGGCGCGACGGTCCTGATCGGCGAAGGCCGCCTCGCTACCGAATTGAACTGGCCGCGCGAGAAATCGTTGTGGCTCGATGCGGATTCCGCCGAGATCACCGCGGCATCGACCGACGAGACCGACACCGACACCGAGACCGATCTCGATGCGATCGCGATCGCGGTTGCATTCTCCGACCGCAGCGGCAAGCTCGTGCCCGTCGCGACCTCGCACCGCCGCGCGGCGGCGCTGGTCGATGCGCTCCGCAGCGAGCTCGGCATCGACGACCGTTTCGCGATCGTCGCCGCCGCGGAGCCGGCGACGAGCCGGGCGTGGCTCGAAGCGGCGCTCGCACTGACCAGCGGCGGCGTGCTGATCGAAGCCGGCCGCACCGAGCGCGCGAGCGGCGAAGCGCTGGCGCGCCTCGCGACCCTCCGCGAACACACCGTGATGTTTGCGCCGGAATCCACCTGGCAGTCGATGATCGCCGCGGGCTGGAAAGGCGGCGCGGGCATCAAGGCCGTGTACACCGACGGCGACCTCTCAGCCGGCCTTGCCGCGGCGCTGCTGGAGCGTTGCGGCGAAGTCTGGAATGCGTTCGGCGCCGACGCCGTGCCGATCGCGTCGCTGCGTCGCATCGAGGATGCCGATGCGAAGATCGACGCCGGCAAACCGCTCGCGGCTGCGCATTTGTCGGTTCTCGATTGCAACGGCGAAGCCTCGCCGATCGGCGCGATGGCGGCGATCCATCTCGGAGATCCCGCGCTGTCCACGCATCGCTGCGGACGCTGGCTCGGCGATGGCTCGATCGAAGTGCTGGCCGATCGCACGTGCGAGCGCGCCGTGCGCGAGGCACCTGCGCCGGCGAGCGTTGCGCCGGCCGCAACGCCCGCGATGAGCCCGGCCGAAAAGTGGCTCGCCGGGATCTGGGAGGAGCTGCTCGGCGTGCCCGAAGTCAAATCCGACGACAACTTCTTCGATATCGGCGGCCACTCGTTGCTTGCGATGGCGATGATGGCGAAAGTCGAAAAGGCCACGCGCGTGCGCCTGAATCTGCTCAAGATCGCCAACGGCACGCTGCGCGCGCTGGCCGCCGAGCTCCCGGCCGATCCGAAGTCAGCCGCGTCGGCGCCCGATTCCGGATCGATCGGCAAGCGCCTGAAGGGCCTGTTCGGCTTCGGCAAGCGCGAGGCCAACGAATGAGCGCAGCGCTGCAGCCGCTGCTGCTCGATGGCGACGATCGGGGACTCCTTGCCGTATTCCACCCGGCCATCGGTCGGGTGCGTGCGTCGCTGCTGATCTGCCCGCCATTCCTGCACGAGCACGCGATGAGCTATCGCTTGTTCGCGATGCTTAGCGATGCGCTCGCGCAGCGCGGTATTTCGGTGCTGCGCTTCGACTACCACGGCATGGGCGATTCGTCAGGCGCGGACGCAGCGTTCTCGCTAGACGGTGCGCGCAGTGATGCACGCATCGCGCTCGAGGCGCTGCGCAGCCGCATGGGCGGCGCGGCGCCGGTCGTGCTCGGCGTGCGCGGCGGCGCGCTCGCCGCGGCGGCGCTGGCCGATACGGTCCCGCTGCGAGGGTTGTGGTTGTGGCAGCCTGTCATCGACGGCGCCGAGTATCTGGCCGGGCTCGAAGTGCTCGATCTCGAGCACCGCAAATCCAGGCGCCGCTATCCGAACGGCGGCGGCGAGCGCATCGCGCCGGGCGACAGGACCCTCGTCGGACTGCCGTGCTCGGCGGCGCTGCTCGACGATCTCAAGTCGGCACGCATCGAGCGCGGCGCGAAATGGCCGCCGGTGACGCTGCTCGAACCCGCGGACGGCCCGGCGAGTTTTCCCGGCACGCGACGCATCGCGCTCGCGACCGGCCTTCACGAGTGGGTTACGCGCGTCGACATCGATCACTTTCCGCCGCCGGCCGTGCGCGATCTCGCCGATCGCCTGGCGGCATCGCCCGAAATTCCGCGATGACGACCGTGACCGAGGACATCATCGACCTTGGCGAGGGCGTGTTCGGAATCGTCAGCCAGCCGCCGCCGGACCGGCGCAAATCGGTCGGCGTGATCATCTTCAACTCCGGCATCCTGCATCGGCCCGGCCCGTTCCGCATGCACGTGCGCCTGGCGCGCAGGCTTGCCGAGCTGGGTTACGCGACGCTGCGTTTCGATTTCCCCGGTGTCGGCGACAGCCTGCCGCGTGCCGTGCGTCCGCCGATGCAGATCGTGCGCGACGTGCTCGAGCGTGCGCAGCGGCATACCGGTTGCGCGCGCTTCGTCGTCGGCGGCATCTGCAGCGCGGCCGATATGGGCTGGCAGCTCGCCCTCGAAGACGAGCGCGTCGCCGGCGTGCTGCTGATCGACGGCCTCGCGCGGCACGGCCGCTATCACCTGCTCGGCCGGCTGCTGCGCGCGAGGCGCAAATCGCTCGAGGACTGGATCGACGTCGTGCGCCGCATCGTCACGCGCGCCAAGCCGCCGCCGACGATCGAGACGGTGGAAAACCTGCGCGACTGGCCGGCACCCGGCGTCGAGCGGCGCGAGCTGCGCCAGCTGCTCGATCGCGGCACCGCGTTGTTCATCCTGTTCACCGGCGGAACGTCGTACTTCCTGCATCCGGGCCAGTTCCATACGACGTACGGCGCGGATGCGCGCGCCGCCGATGTGTATTTCCACTACTGGCCCCAGTGCGATCACATGATGTATTCGGAGCTCGATCGCGCCCGGTTCATCGAGGAATTCCCGAGCTGGCTGCTGACGCGTTTTCCGGCCTGAAGCCCCGCTCCGCTCAGCGCGGACGGATGCCGTAGACCCCGTCGGGATCGGCGAGCTTGGCGATCTCATCTCGCGAGATCGGCGTGATCGAGAATCCGAAGCGCTGGTCCAGCAGTTCCACCAGACCCGCCGCCCATAATCCGTTGGCGACCGTGCCGTAGTGGCCGTCGGCGAGCGTGACGTTGCGCGGATGGTCGCCGGTGGAGTTCGTCACCGCGACGGTGCCGCCGATGCCGACCTCACGATAGTCGGTTTCGCCGTCTGCGCCCCGCGCCCCCCAGAGCGACTGGAACCACAACCGGTCGCTCGTGAACGCCGCCCTCGGATCCGCCGCGGCAAGCGCCGCGATCTGTTCCTCATGCCACGCCAACGCCTGCTCGATGTTGCGGATGCTCGTCGCATCCCGCCACTCGCCGAAATTGTCCGGCAGGTTGGTGTCGTCCGACGTGCCGACGAGGACGATGGCCGTGTGCGAAAACCGCTCGCGGATCATCGCCATCGAGCGCTTGACGGCCGCGGTACAGACGTCGATCCGGCGCCGGCTTTCCGCGTCGAGCGCGTTGCGGGCGTAATAGTCGAGATCGTCCTTGGTGGCCATGCTGTTGATCCCGATCCGGATCACGACGACGCCCCGCTCCCAGCGGGCCGGCGCCGCTTCCATGAGCTGCAGCAGGCGTTGCACCTGGCGTTCGGAACCTTCGAGCAATTCCTCGCAAAGGGCTCCCGACAAGGCAAAATCGTACTGATAGTCCTGCTTGCGCGGCGCGCGCAGGGCGATGCCGATCCGGTCGAGCAACGTCGCCAGCGTGCGCGACGTTCCCCAGGTGCCCCACTCGCCGAAGTCGATCTCGTGGCCACGCAGGCGCGCCAGGATTTCGGTCCACTGGAACGTCGTCGCGCGGAACGTGCCGCCGCGCAGGCGCGGGGCGGCGAGCATGATGCCGTCGTGGTACGAATGGGAGTCCGAATCGCCGAGGACCGCCAGCGGGATGCGTGGGTCGTCCGCCATGCCGGCACTCTCGCCCGTCGAACGGTGCGCGCTCATGGCCAGCAGGACGACGAGACCCAGCGCGACGGCGGCCACGGCGATCCGGAAAGGAGCGCTGCGGTAAAGATGCGGCGGAGCCGGCCGTTCATGCACGGCGACCCCCGGAGCTTGCTTCTATACTCCGAGACCTGCATCCAGCGGGGGACGCATGGCGGGGGGACCGACGGATTTCCTGCGCTTGTACCAGGAGCTTGGCCTCGCTCCGGGGGCGAGCCTGGACGACTTGCGCCGCGCGTACCGCCGGCGCGTGTCCGAACTGCATCCGGATCGCGTCGGGATGACCTACTCGGCGACCGTGCCGGGCGCGGCCGAGCGCCTGCAGCAGATCACCGCGCTGTACGGCGCGGCGACGCAGTTCCATCGCCAGCACGGGCGGCTGCCCGGATCGGCGACGCCGCCGCCGCGCCTCGTGCCGAATCACGAGGTGCATGACGCCGCCGAAACTCGGCCTGCGCGCAGCCCGGCGCGCCTCATCTGGCTTCTGATCCTCGTCGCGCTCGGGATCTGGCTCGTGTGGGCATCGCCGTGGACCGACAACGCCGTCGATCCCGAGGCCGAGGCCGACGTTTCGGCCGCTCCGCCCAACACGACGTTCGAGGTGACCGAAGACGAAGAGGAGGCCGCCGCCGAAACGCGACCCGCCGCGCCCGTGATGCGTCTGGGCATGGGCATGGATGCCGTGCTCGCCCTGCAAGGCGAGCCGGTCAGCCGCGATCGGGATCGCTGGGATTACGGCCCCTCGTGGATCTCGTTCGACAGGAAAGGCACGGTCGACGGCTGGTACAGCTCGACGCTGCGCCCGCTCAAGCGGGCGACGCGGCATCCGCCCTCGCCCGTGCAGGCGGTCGAACCCTGAGCGGTCAGCGCACACCGCGGCCGAACAGCACGACCTCGACCGTCTGGATCAGGATCATGACGTCCAGCAGCAGGTTGTGGTTCTTGACGTAGAAGAGGTCGTATTTGAGCTTCTCGCTCGCGTCCTCGGCCGAGGCGCCGTACGGATAGCGAAGCTGCGCCCAGCCGGCGAGACCCGGCTTCACGCAGTGGCGCAGGTTGTAGTAGCGGATCTTGCCGGCGAGATCGGCGACGAACTGCGGCCGCTCCGGCCGCGGGCCGATCACGCTCATGTCGCCGCGCAGCACGTTCCAGAGCTGCGGCAGCTCGTCGAGACGCATGCGCCGGATCACGCGGCCGACGCGCGTGATGCGATCGTCGCCCTTGCTCGCCCAGCGCGCGACGCCGTCCTTTTCGGCATCGGTGCGCATGCTGCGGAACTTGACGAGATCGAACACGCGACCGCGCTCGCCGACGCGCTGCTGGCGATAGAGGATCGGCTGGCCCTTGCCCGATTCGAGCCGGATCGCGAGCGCGACGACCAGCATGAACGGCCACGTCAGCAGCAGCACGGCGCCGGCCGCCGCGAAATCGAAGCCGCGCTTGGAAAGCCGGCGCAGCGGCGAGGCATCGAAGCCCGGCGAGAACACGAGCCAGGACGGCTCGGCGAGCGAAAGCTTCACCTTGCCCGACTCGCGCTCGAAGAACGTCGCGAGATCCGTCACGTAGACGCCGCGCTGCTTGCATTCGAGCAGCTCCTCCATCGGCAATCCGCCGCGGCGCTCGTCGGGGCCGACGACGATCTCGTTGATCTGGTTGCGCTGCGCGTAGACGTGCAGCGGCATGTCGAGCGACACGACGCGCTCGGGCGGCACCGCGATGTGCTCGCCGCCCTGCGGCACGAAGCCGATCAGCGAGAAGCCGCGGCGGTCGGCGCGACGGCGCATCGTCTGCGGAATCAGCGCGGCGCGCGCGCCCGCACCGAGCACGAGCACGCGACGCTTCAGCGCGTCGACGTCGACGACGCGCATCGAGAGCGCGCGAAAGCCGGCGATCGCGATGAACGCGATCAGGAGCGCGAGCGCGAGAATGCCGCGGCCGATGCGCGCTTCGGGAATGACGTAGTAGAGGACGACGAGGCCGACCCAGCCCAGCGCGAAGCCGACCGCCTGGCGCGCGAGCACGCCGAACCAGGTCTCGCGAAGGTGCGTCTGGTAGAGGCCGAGCGCCGCCAGGCCCAGCATCAGCACGATCGCGAAGATGCCGGCCCGGCCGAGCTGCAGCCACCATGTGGAGACGTACGCGTCGAGCGGGCTCGGTGTCGTGATGTAGCGCAGATAGATCGCCGCGAACACCGAGCCGATCATGATCAGGAGCTCGCCGAGCCCGACGAGGATCAGCCAGTGCACCGCCTGCTCGCGGAAGAAACGCAGCATCCATCCCTCCATGGGCAGCGACGACGCGGCCAGCGGCTGCAACATCGCGCCGCTCCCGCGTGTTTCCATACCGACCTCGTTCATCGCAAAAACCCCGGGCCGCACTGGCGTGGCGGGAATCCAGGCGATTCCGGTGCCACCTGGGCTGTCAGCGTGGGGGACTGCGGTGTTTGCGGCGGCGCCCTGTACGCCAGCCACACACTCTTTGGTGCATCGTAGCCGCGACGCGTGACGGCGATGTTGGATCGGCCGCGCGCGTCGACGGTTCCCTTGGCCCTTCGTAAAGGTTAGCGAAACGTGGCATCCGCGCTCCCTGCGAATACCGTTCGGCCGCCACGGCTCGTCGCACGACGGCGTCCCAAACGGTCACCGCGAGCGACTATCATTGGCTTCCGACCCGTCCCGCGCCCCTGTCCGGACGACCCCCCGTTCACTTACGACAAAACGTCCTGAAGACCACGTCCAAAGGCATACGCAATGTGCGGAATTGTAGCCGCCACGTGTCAACGAAATGTCGTTCCCATACTGATTTCCGGCCTGAAGGCGCTGGAATACCGCGGCTACGATTCGGCCGGCATCGCCGTCCTCGAGGCCGAAAGGCTCTCGCGCGTCCGCTCGGCCGGCAAGGTCAAAGAGCTGGAAACCTTGTACGAAAGCGCCCCGATCTCGGGCTTCACGGGCATCGCGCACACGCGCTGGGCCACGCACGGCGTGCCGAACACGGTCAACGCGCACCCGCACGTCTCCGATGACCGCGTCGCGGTTGTCCACAACGGCATCATCGAGAACCATGCCGAGCTCCGCGAGGAGCTCAAGGCACACGGCTACCGCTTCGATTCGGACACCGACACCGAGGTGATCGCGCACCTCGTTCATCAGGCGATGGACGAAGGCGCCGATCTGCTGAACGCGGTCATCAGCGCCACGCAGCGCCTGCATGGCGCCTACGCGATCGCCGTCATGAGCCGCGATCAGCCCGGCCATGTCGTCGGGGCGCGGCGCGGCTCGCCGCTCGTCGCCGGCATCGGCGAAGGGGAACACTTCCTCGGCTCCGACGTGCAGGCGCTGATCCGCGAGACGAGCCACTTCACCTATCTCGAAGAAGGCGACGTCGCGGAGATCACGCGCGAAGGCCTTCGCATCTACACCGCCGACGGCACGCCGGTCGAGCGGCCGGTGCGCAAGAGCGAGCTCACCGCCGACGCCGTCGAGCGCGGCGAGTACCGGCACTACATGCTGAAGGAGATCTTCGAGCAGCCGCGCGCGATCGCCGATACGCTCGAAGGGCGCATCGCCGGCGAGAAGGTGCTGCCGAACATCTTCGGCGTCGATTCGGATGCGCTGCTCTCGCGTGTCAGAACCGTGCAGATCGTCGCCTGCGGCACGAGCTATCACGCGGGTCTCGTCGCGCGCTACTGGATCGAAGGTATCGCCGGCATTCCGTGCAGCGTCGAGGTCGCGAGCGAATACCGCTACCGCCGCGCGGCCGTGAAGGACGGCACGCTGTTCCTCGCCGTCTCTCAGTCCGGCGAAACGGCCGACACGCTCGCGGCGCTCCGCGACGGTCGCCAGCGCGGCTACCTCGGCTCGCTCGCGATCTGCAACGTGCCGGAATCGAGCCTCGTGCGCGAATCCGATCTCGTGCTGATGACGCGTGCCGGTCCCGAGATCGGCGTCGCGTCGACGAAGGCGTTCACGACGCAGCTCGCGGCGCTCGCCCTCCTCGTGCTCGAGCTCGCGCGGCTCAACGGCCTCGCGCCGGCGAAGTACGCGCGGCTCGTCAACGAGCTCTCGACGCTGCCGCGCGTCGTCGGCGAAGTGCTCGCCCTCGAGCCCGCGATCGCCAAGCTCGCCGAGCGCTTCGTGCCGAAGCACCACGCGCTGTTCCTCGGTCGCGGCGTGCATTTCCCGGTCGCGCTCGAAGGCGCGCTCAAGCTCAAGGAAATCTCGTACATCCACGCCGAGGCGTATCCGGCCGGCGAGTTGAAGCATGGTCCGCTCGCGCTCGTCGACAGCGACATGCCGGTCATCACGGTCGCGCCGAACAACCAGCTTCTCGAGAAGCTCAAGTCGAACCTCGAGGAAGTCCGGGCGCGCGGCGGGGAGCTCTTCGTGTTCGCCGACACCGACGTGCCGATGAGCCAGAGCGGCGATCGCGGGGCGGTGATCAAGGTGGCGTCGGGCGGCAACCTGATCGCGCCAGCGGTGTTCACCGTGCCGCTGCAGATGCTCGCGTATCACGTCGCGGTGTTGCGCGGCACCGACGTCGATCAGCCGCGCAATCTCGCGAAGTCGGTCACGGTCGAGTAACGCGCGATCACGGCTGGTCCGGCGTTGCCGCAGGCTCGTCGGAAGAAGTCGCGTCCTGCGGCGAGATCGGCGGATCGGCGCGCATCGCCTTCAGCTCGTCGATCGTCGCGGTCGGCGCAAAACCCCAGCCGCAGCCACCGGCCGCCGCCAGCAGCGATACCGAGCAACCGATCTGCGTGCCCCACGGCGTGCGCCATACGTGCGAGAACGTCGTGCGCCGAACCAGCTCCCTGCCGAGCGATTCGTTGCCAGGCACCCAGGTCCGCTCGAAATAAGTCGGTGCATAGGGAAGTGGGTTTTTGCGCGAGAACGCGTGCGCCGGCGGCGGCGCGTGCGCGCCGAATGCGACTTCCGCATCGTTCGGCGCCGTCGATTCCGGCAGGCGCACGCGGCCGTCGGGATCGAACAGCAGCAGCGCGGGTGTTTGCGGCGTGTCGATGTGCACGGATGACGCCGCCGGTCGCGATGGGCGTTGCGTGAGGCGCGCCTGCGGTTGCGCTCGAACATTCGGTGGTGGCTCAGGCTCCGGCAGCACTGGCAGCAACTGCTCTTCGACGAGCGAAACTTCCACGCGCGTCGGCGGCGCGCTTCGCACTTCGCGCGCGATCTGCCATTGCATGCCGACGCCGAAGCCGACCAGCTCGATCAGCGTCGCCAGCACGCCGAGCACGACGCCGAGCCCGATGCGGCGCACGTCGAGCGCCGGACGCTCCCAGCGCAGGCTGCGCTGCCACGGCAGGCGATCGCTCGCGAACGAAAGGCTTTGCGTATCGCTTTGCAAACGAAGTCGCTCGCTCTGCCTGCGGTCCGGCTGGCAGAGCTTATGCGACGACGGACGCCATTCGGTTAATCCGGGCTGACGGGATCGCGCTGCTCCGCCGGATCGTCCGGCGCTTCGACGCCGTAGCCCCTGGCCTTGAGCTTCACGACGTAGCCGTCCTTCGCGAGCAGATCGGTGATCGGCAGGCGCGCGAACGTCACCGCGTTCTTCGCAAGCGCTTGCGAAGCGGCATCGAGCCACGCGTCATGAATGCGATCCGGCAGATCGGCGATGCCGCGCTCGCGCGCGAGTTCGCTGCCGGTGACCGCGGCGATGCACGTCTCGCGCTGATCGCTGTCGGGCAACGTGCGCAGCGTGGCGACGTCGCCGGTCGCCCACGCGTTGGCGCGCACGGTCATCGCGTTGAGATCGCTGTCGATGCGATCGAGCGTCTTGCGGAAGCAGTCGAGATCGTCCATCTCGCCCTTCTTGAATTCCTTGACCGCCGCGCGCGGATCGTTGATCTCCACGGTGTAGGTCGGCTTCGCCGCCTCGAGCTTCGCGCGCTTCGCGGCCTCGCGCACGACGTCGCCCGCGATGTCAGAGCGCGTCAGGCCCGCTTGCCTGATCGCCTGGTTCCAGAGCTCGATCGCCGCGAAGATCGGCCGCCACGTCTCGATGTTGCGGCCGCGGCCGGCGCCGAAGTACTTGGTCTTGAGCGCAAGCCAGCGCCCATAGAGCTCGGGCGGCACGATCTCGCGCAGCGTCTTGTGCTCCGGGTTGTCGCGCACGCCGACGAGCGTCGGCAGGAGGCTCAGCTTGCCGAAGAAGCCGACGTTCGCATCCATCTTGACGCGCGGCGGATCGAGGATCGCCTGCGCGCCCGCGATGACGCCCTCGACTTCGCGCGATTTCCAGCGCATGTCCTTCGGCAGCGGCGAGAGCGTGCCGAGGATCCAGAGGACGTGATCGCCCGACGAGACTTTCCAGAGTCCCGGGCCCGGCTGCTCGCCGCTGACGACGACGGTCGGGAGCTCCGCCGCGGCGGGATTTTCCGATCCGTTTTGCGCACCCGCCGCGCTAGCCGCGAGCAGCGCCAGGGACGCGAGGAATCGGAGCGACGCGGTCGATGACAGGCGCATGGCGGCATCATGGCGTCGAAGCGTGGCGATCCCAAGTCGTCGCGCTGAACGGGCGCGCCTATAATTCGTTCATGCGTATCTGCGTCTACTGCGCCTCGAGCGAACACTGCGACCGCATCTATCACGAAGCCGCCGCGACGCTCGGCCGGCTGCTCGCCGAGGCCGGCTGCACGATCGTCTACGGCGGCGGCGCGGTCGGGCTCATGGGATCGCTCGCGAACGGTGCGCTTGCAGCCGGCGGGCACGTGATCGGGATCATTCCGCGCTTCATGACCGAGGTCGAATGGCAGCATCCGGGACTCGCGAGCCTCGAAGTCGTCGAGGACATGCGCGAAAGAAAGCATCGCCTGCTGACCGGATCGGACGCGGTCGTCGCGTTGCCCGGCGGTTGCGGCACGCTGGAGGAGCTCGCCGAAGCACTGACGCTGAAGCGGCTCGGGCTCTATTTCAATCCGATCGTGCTGGTCGACACGAAAGGTTTCTACGCGCCGCTGCAGAGCTTCTTGGAGCGGATGATCGCCGAGCGCTTCATGAATCCGCAGCACCGCGAGATGTGGCAGCTCGTCGCGACGCCTGCCGACGTGCTGCCGGCGATCCGCTCCGCGCCGAAGTGGCGCGACGATGCGCGCAGCTACGCCGTCGTGCAGCCGCAGCAGGCTTGATCAGTCGAAGCGGCTCACGCCGCTGTCGTCTTCGGACGGGCGCTCTTCGCCGTCGCCATCGTCGCCGTGATGATCGTCTGCCTCGGCCTGCGGCGCGGCGTCCTCGTCCGAACCGTTGCTCGACTTGCGCTCGCTCGCCGCCGCCGCTTTCTCCCAGCGCGTGCGGATCGGATTGGCCGACTCGGCCGCTTCGAGCGCGCGAAGCAGCTCCTGCTTGCGGTCTTCGGGCAGCTCGGCCCAGTGGCAATCGGCCAGCGCGCCGGCCATCGCGTAAAGCAGGTTGAGACTCGGCCGGAAGCCGGCCCGCCTCACCTTGCGGAACGCGTCGACCCGGCCCGTGCGCGCGAGGGCC